>Ga0207683_10003560_pt1 | contig 13582 bp, 5 predicted proteins | sample KBSM73metaG_FD_184333 | JGI IMG/M metagenome (GOLD analysis project Ga0207683, IMG submission 184333) | Miscanthus rhizosphere microbial communities from Kellogg Biological Station, Michigan, USA - KBS M7-3 metaG (SPAdes) (version 2) | ecosystem: Host-associated > Plants > Roots > Rhizosphere >...
AGCGCGATCGGCTCGTCGCCGGCCGCGTCGAGGATCGCCATGTAGGCGCCGATCGCCTTCTTGTCGTCCTTGACCTCGTCCTCGTAGAGCTGACCGATCTTCGACTGGATCGCGATCCGCTCGTCGCCGTCGTTGGTCAGATCGAGCTTCTTCTCGTAGATGCGGAGAAGGTCCTCGAACTGGCCCTTGCCGAGATAGAGGCGCTGGAGGGCGTCGACCGCCTGCTCGTTGCGCTCGTCGAGCTTGAGGATCTGGCGGTTCATGTCGAGCGCGCGCTCGACGTCGCCCTGCTCCTTCTCGATGACGCGCGCCATGACGAGCATGAGCGGCAGTGCATCTTCACGATGGCCGAACTTCGGCAGCGACGCGCCGTACGCGTCGACGAGCGCGTTCCATCCACCGGTCTCGGCGGCGAGCCGCTCGATCTGGGCGTGGATCTCCTCGCTCTCGTGGTCCTCGGCGTGCGCCTTGAGCCACCAGCCGAACGCCGCGCCCTTGTCGCGCAGCTTCTCCTCGTTGTACTGCGCGAGGCGCTTCATGCGCTCCTGACGCAGGATCTGCTCGTCGGGCGGCGTCGCGCGGAGCTGGATCTCCAGCACGCGCACGAGTGCCTTCGGGTCGCGACCCTGCTCGTAGAGCGGGATCAGCGCCTCGGCCGCGGCGAGGTTGTTCTCGTCGAGCTGCAGGACCTTCTCGAACGCGCGCATCGCGCGGTCGGCCTTCTGCATCGTGTCGCGGTAGAGCACCGCGATCTTCATCGCGAGGGCCAGACGATGCGACTCGCTGCCGCTCTCGACCTCGCGCTCGAGCACGCGGATGTACTCGTCGACCTTGCCGCGCGTCGTGTAGAACTCCTCGAGATCCTCCCACCGGCCTTCGGTGACGTAGAGCTTCTTGAGGGCGTCCTGCGCGCGCCGGTTGTTCTCGTCGATCTCGAGCAGGCGGCGCCACGCGTCGATCGCCTTCGCAGAGTTCTCGACCTTCTCGGTGTAGAGCAGGCCGAGGCGCTGCAGTGCGTCCGCGCGGACCTTCGCATCGCTCGCTGCATCCGCCTGACGGCTGCAGATCTCGGCGAGCTTGTCCCACTCCTTGTTGCGCTCGTACAGCTTGTAGAGCTCGGTCAGCGCCTCTTCGTGGGTCGGCTCGTACTGGACAACCTTCTCCCACCAGTACGTGCAGACGTCGGGCTTCTTGACCTTGGTCGCCGCCATGCGCGCGACCTCGATGACCTTCGCGCCGCGCTCTGCTTCGGGCGCGCGCTCGATCTCGGCTTCCTTGAGCTTGATCAGCTTCTCCCAGTCACGACGCTTCTCGTAGACCTGGAGCAGGTGATCGACGGCCTGGTGATTGTTCGGGTCGAGCTCGAGGACCTTCTCGAACGACTTGATCGCCTCGGCCTGGTTCGAGAACCGCTCGAGGTACAGGTTCGCGATCTGGAGATAGATCGCGACCTTGCCGTTGCCGTCGACGGTGCGATCGGCCTTCTCGCCGAGCACCTTGACGAGATCCGGCCAGCGCTTCTTGTTCTCGTAGAGCGCGGCGAGCTTGTCGTAGGCGTCCGTCATCGACGGGTCGTGATGGATCGCCTGCGTCAGCGACGCGATGACCTGGTTGTCGTTGTTGAGCTTGCCGTATGCATCGGCGAGCTCGACGAACACCGCGGCCTTCTCGCCGGGCGTGGCCGCAGCCTTCGCCTCTTCGTCCTTGAGCGCATCGACGAGCTGGGCCCAGCTCGACGCACCACGCAGAACGCGAGCGAGCTCGCGACGCGGCGCCGGGTTCGACGGATTCCCGGCGATGACCTGCTTCCACGCGGCGACGCCCTTGTCGGGCCCACCTTCGGCGCTCTTGGCCTTCTGCATGGCTGAATCGAGATCCGCGGGCACGTCGGCGGCCGGCTTGGCGGCGACCGGCGCGGGCGGCGCCTCGACCACAGGCGGTGCTTCGACGACCGGCGCCTTCGCCTCGACCGCGATCGGCTTCGTCTCGACGTGCGCAGGAGCCTCGACGACCGCGACGGGTGCGGGCGCAGAGACGGGCTCGGCAGCCGGAGCCGCTTCGACCGGGATGTTCTGCGCGCTGTTGCGCTTGCTGCGCTTGCCCTTCTTCTCGGACTTCTCGACCTTCTCTTCGACCACCGGCGCCGGCGTTGCGGCGACCGGCTCTGGATCTCGCTGGACCGGGATCGTGGGCATGGAGCCCGCGGCCATCGGCAGATCGCCGGCGACCGAGATGAACTCCTGCACGTTCGGGTTCTGCGGCTCGACCTGCGCGGCGATCGCGAAGTACTTCTTCGCGCGCTCGAGGTCGTTCGTCTTGTCGAACGCGATGTGACCGCACTGGATCGCGACGAACAGGCGCTCGTCCGCGCCGACGCGCTCGAGCACGGCGTCCGCGAGATCGAGCAGCTGCGACCACTCGCCCTTGTCGCCATGGACCTGGCGCACGAGCGAGAACGCGGCGACCACCGACTTCATCGTCGATGCGCCGTTCGAGGAGGTCGCCTTCAGCGCCGCGTCGAAGAACTTCGCGCCGCGATCCTTGTCCTTGAAGCGCTGCAGCCACTCGAGGGCGAACATGCGGAGCGCTTCGGCCTTCTGCGCGTGATCGCCTGCGCGATCGACACGGCGCATCTGGTGACGCTCGAGGTCATCCCAGCGCTGCGCGGCGGCGAGCGAGGTCTCGAACATGAAGTTCGCGCTCGGCTCGTCGATGTCCTTGACGAAGATCCGCTTGAGCAGCTCCTCGAGGCGAGGGTCGTCGGGAGCTTCGATCTTCATGATGCGCGCAGCACGGAGGAGCATGCGCACGCACGTTGCGTCGTCGTGGCTCTCGGCGTCGTCGGAGAGCATGTCGACGGTGTCGCTCCAGCCCTCGGAGTCGTACGTCACCGCGGCGAGCGCGTCCTTCACTCGGATCGAGTTGGGCTCGGCTCCGAGCGCGCGCTGCAGGATAGGCAGCGCCTTGTCCTTCTGCCCGCTATCGAGCATGGCCTCACCGACGATCTGCGCGAGGTTCTGCGCCGCCAGAGGCGAACGCAGCTCCATCTCGCCGAGCTTGGCGACCATCTCGTAGCGACCGATCTCGCCGTACACCTCGCGCGCGCGCGACAGTGCCTTGAGATTGTCGGGATGGAGCTTCCAGGCTCGCTGGTAAAGCGTGAGCGCCTTGTCGCGCTCAGGGATCAAGTCCTCGACGAGCGATGCGAGCTCGAACAGTCGCTCGGACTGTTCAGGCTTGCTCCCCGAAGCTTCGAGCTCCTTCTCGAGCTCGTCGATCGTTTGCGTCCAATCCCGCGATCGACGCAGGCGTTCCCGTAGCAGCGTGCGCGTATCCATCTGCGGTCTATCCTCCCGCATTCACAAAAGAAACTACGCCCCTCATCCTCAGTGCTTTTTTATCACGGCGCGAGAGTGCTTTGGTGCACCCGACACGCCGAAAAGCGCTCAGGAATTCGATGGCTCCCCGGCCTACGAATGACACAGGATGCAGAACTAGCATCCGAGAACCACGCCGCCAATGTGGGCAGCGTCGACGGAATCGCGAGACCGTACTTGCTTCAGCGCGGCTCTTAGGAAGAACCGCCGGCGCGATCTCCGCGCCGAGTACGGGATCCTACTTCTTCTTGCCCTTGGCGCCCTTGGCGCCCTTGACCATCTCCTCGGGAGACAGCTTCGGCTCGGGCGGCGGGTTCGCGGCAGCGCTCTTGGCGGCGATGTCCATCAGCATCTTGCTCGCCTGCTGCTTGGCGAACTCGAGCGACGCGCCACCGGTCTTGCTGAACTCCTCGAGGTCGCGCTTGGCGTTGGTCATGTCGTTCTTGCGGAAGTACGCCTGACCGCGCTGAAACTTCGCCTTGTGGTTGTCCTTCTTGGTCTCGATCGCCTTCGTGAAGGCCTCGATCGCCTTGTCCTCGTTCGCCTTGTCCTCGTAGCCCATGCCGAGCACGTACCAGATGTCGCTCTGGTCGCTGCTACCCGGAACGTTGGCCGTACCCTGGCTCGCGACGGTGATCGCCTGATCGGTGTAGTCCCACTTGCGATAGAGCTCGCCGAGCGCGACGTACGGTCCCCACTCGCGCGGGTTCGACTTGATCGCCTCGCTGAACTGCTCGGCGGCTTCCTTCGGCTTGTCGGTCGCGCGATAGATCTTGCCAAGGTAGTAGTGCGCGCGCCACAGACCGGGGTTGAGCTTCACGGCCTCCTGTAGCGCCTGGCTCGCCTTCTCGAAGCTCACGGCCGAGAGATCCGGATCGATCTCCTCGGGCTTCTTCTGCGCCTTCGCCGCCTGATCCTTCTTCGCGGTGTCGACGGCCTTCTCGTAGAGCGCGATGCCGTACCACATCTGATACATCGGCTGCTCGGGCGCGAGCTCGACGCAGTGTTGGAGCGCATCCGCCGCCTTGTCGAAGTCCTTCTTCTCGATGTTCGCGAGGCCCATGCCGTACCAGGCGAGGTGGTTCTCGTGATAGCGCTCGACCGCCTTCTGGTACTCGGTGATCGCGGTTTCGGTCTGTTTCTGCCCGAGCGCCTTGTTGCCGGCGTTGAGCGCGTTCGTCGAGTCGTTCTTCGCCTGGTTCGGACAACCGGCAAGCGCGAGCACGAGCGATGAAGTCAGAAGGGCCCCGATCAGCTTCATGGCGTGACGGTAGCCGCACTGGAGACCGCTCTCAAGCAATTGATCGTCGAAGATCGTCACGACCGAAAACGAAAACGGCGACCCGAGGGCCGCCGTTCGTTCACTTCATGCGCAGTCGGTTACTGGCCGGCCGGGCGGAACGTGAACGGGTAGTTCACCTGGACGCCACCGCCACCCTTGGGCTTCGGGAACTCGATGCCCTTGATGACGTCGGCGACGCAGTTCGCGACCTCGGGGTCGACGCCGGAGCCCGACGACGAGGCGACGTTGCCGTTCGGCGTGATGAAGAACTGCGTCGAGACCGTGCCCGAGAGGCCCGGCTTCGCGAGCAGCTGCTTCTCGTAGCAGTACGTGATCTTCTGGATGTTGCGCTTGATGTAGCGACGGATGATCGCCTTATCGAGATCGCCCTGAGCGTTCGGCTGACCGATCGAGACCGTCGGGACAGCCGCCGTGCGACCGCGCATACCACCGCGACCACCGCCGACGCCGTAGCCCGAGCCCGTGCCCGAGCCGTGACCGATCGTGCCGTAGCGGCCGGTACCGATGGTGCCCCAGCCTGTGCCACCGCCGCCGGGGCCGAAGCCCGAGCGACCGTAACCGAAGCCACCGTTCATCTCGCCGGCCTCGTTACCGAGCAGACCGCCGTAGATGTTGGTGTCGTCGAAGCCAGAGGAGATGTCACCGGTGCCGGTGAGCGACGCGAACGCGCCACCCTGAACGAGAGCCGTGTTGCCGAGGATGCCGGCCGTGCGCGCGGCGTCGATCGCCTGCTGGCGAGCGAGCTGCGGGTCGTCCGCCGTCTTCTGCATCTTGTACTGGCCCTCGGCGCGGTTCGAGTCCTTCTTGCCCATCTTGCCTTCGTCGAGCGCCATGGCCTGGCCGGTACCACCCGACTCGTCCTTGCCGTCGTCGGGCTTGTCTTCCTCGGGCGGAGGCGGCGGATCGTCCTGCGAGGCGCTGTTGGTGCGCGTCGCGGTGTCCTCGAGCGACGACAGGTCGCCGTTGGCGGCCGAATCCTCGACGGGAACCTGGAACAACAGGAGCAGCAGGATGCCGAACGCGGCGGCCGTGCCACCGAGCGAGATCATGAACGGGGTGTCGAACGAGAGCAGCGGAGCCGCATGACGGCGCGGACGCGGCACCGACGACACGAGGAACGTCGTGCGGCCGACGCGAACGCGAATCTTCGCGCCCGACGGGATCGGCGAGATCGTCGTGCGACCCTGCGCCGCGAGATCGGCGAGCGTCGTCGACTGGCCGTTGACGACCATCTCGCCTTCCATGCCGTGCGCGAACTGGAACGCGAAGTCATCGCCGTGCGGGGCGACGAGCGGGAAGTCGGCAGCCGGCGCGCCCTCGACCGGGAACTCGACCCCGGGCGCCGTACCGATGCGAGCCCACGGGCTCTCCTTCTCCTTGCGCATGCGGACGAGCGCGCTCGTCATCAGCGCGACCGAGCCGATCAGGCCGCCGAACGCGGACCAGTCGAAGCCGCCGGCCAGCATGCGCGGGCGCACCGAGTAACCGGGCTTCTTGAGGACCTGGGTCTCGTAGTCGTAGCGGCCCTTGTTGTAGGCGGCGTTCTGGACGGCGGTCCAGAACGAGAACACGAACACGCAGAGCAAGGCCCCGCCGAGCGCGAACATGCCCCACGTGGCGCCGGTGACCTTGCCACCCTTGGGATCGATGCAGTGCTTCACGCCGACGACGGAGTCGCCGAGCATCGCCGCAACCTCGACGGCGCGAGCGCCGCTGAAGTCATCGGCCTCGCCTGCCATCGCCTGCTGGAAGCCCGGCATCGGCACGGGCTGCGCGCCGAAGATCGCCGGACCCCCGATCGAACCACCACCGGCCATGCCGGGCGGCGGACGAACGGGCGGAGGCGCCATCGTCGGGGCCATCGCCATCGGCGGAGCGACGGGCGGCGGCGCGAACTGCTGCGGAGCCGGCGCGGGTGCGCGCGGCGGCGGAGCGGACATCGCCGGCATCGTCGCGGCCATCGGCGGTGCAGCCGGGCGCGGGGTCGACGCGATGATGTCCTGCATGGCGGGCGCGGCGACCTTGGTCGGCTCGTCGCCTTCCTCACCGGGCTGGCCGATCGCGAGCTCGATGCGGGTCTCGCCGACGACGATCGTGTCGCCGGACTGGAGCTTGGCCTTGTTGACCTTCTGGCCGTTGACGAAGGTGCCCTTCGTCGAGCCGAGGTCGATGATGCTCACGTCACCGGGGCCGTTGACCTCGATGATCGCGTGCATGCGGCTGACCGTCTCGTCGTCGAGCTTGAGGTGCGCCGACGGCACCTTGCCAAGCTTGATGACGGACAGGCTCAGCCGTTCCTCGCGGACCAGCTGATCGCCTTTGAAGATGCGGAATGTAAGCGGAACCTTTGCGCCGGCCATGTCGTTCTCCTGGAGGAGCTACTTCAACGAACAACGGCCGGTGACCACGAGACCCGGGTGGGTCTAGAGGTCCTCGGCCGACTTGATGATCTCGGGAATGAAGTTCGTACGGATCGTGATCAGCGAGCTGTGCTTCGCGAAGTCGCGAGCGTCGACGGTCGAGCCCTCGGGCTTGACGAGGTCACCCTCGATCGTGTCGCCCGAGAAGTCATAGGTCTTCACCTTGGCGTTGCCGCCACCCCCGCCGCCGCCCTTCTTGTCGTCGGCAGCAGCAATCCCGGCAAGAGACACGATCGCGAGCAGTGCAATGATCGACTTCATGGGCTTCCTCGTTCGAGGGGCCTTGGTGAAGAGATCCGTGCGCACGGACCTCCGACACCGCGACCCGTTTCCTGGTTCCGAGATTCTTTCCAAAAAGTTCCGCTAAAGCCAGACACGAGAACACGGGATCGGTTGCGTGACCGACCCCGTGTTCTTTCAGGCACTTACTTCTTATCGGGCGTGGCGGCCGGCGCCGGGGCCGCGCTGCCCTGCCCAGCCGGAGGCGTCCCGGCGGGGGCTGCCGGCGGGGACTCCGGCATCTTCGGGGCGTTCTGCAGGCTGGTCACGGCCGAGTCGAGCTGCTTGATGACCTTGTCGCAGTCCCCGATGTTGTTCTTCGCCTCGGTCTTGTCACCGGGGTCGCCGTCCTTGTCCTGGAACTGCTGGAAGTAGTCGCGCGCCTTCCGGTACATGTCCTGGCTGCCGCGCAACGCCTTGATCGGATCAGGGTCGTTGACCTTGTTCGCGCGGAAGTCCTTGTAGAGCACGCCGAGGTTGAAGTACGCGTCGCCGCGGCGCGGGTCGAGCTGCTGCGCCTTCTTGTACTGGGCCTCCGCGCCGTCGAAGTCGTTGAGACCGCGGAGCGCGACGCCCAGACCGATCGTCGCGTCGTAGTTCTTCGGCGCGATCTCGAGCGCCTTGGAGAACATCTCCTTGGCGGTGTCGTACTTGCGGAAGTTCAGCGTCAGCTGACCGGCATTGATGCGGGCCTCGACGAACTTCGGGTCCGCCTCGGTCGCCGCGGTGAACGCCTGCAGCGCCTGGTTCAGCGAGCCCTTGTGCATCCAGTACAGGCCGTACGCGTTCTGCAGCGGCGCGTACTTCTCGTTGCGCTTCTTGGCCTCGTCGAGGAGCGTCTTGGCGAGGTCGAGGCGGTTCTTGTTCTGCTGCCAGCCTTCCATCCACACCAGACCGAAGTCGGTGTAGGCGTCGACGGAGTCGGTATCGACACCGAGCGCAGAAGACAGGTGGAACTTCGCGTCCTCCTCGAGCTTCTTCCAGTTCGCGTCCTTCGCGTTGCCGATCTTGCGCATCTGCTCGAGCTCCATCGTGGCCTCGTTGATGTGCGCACCGACCAGCTTACCGGTCGCCTTCAGGGCGGCGTCCCAGTACTGCTTCGCGGCATCGGCCTGCCCGCGCTTGTAGAAGATCTCGCCCAGGTTCGAGAGCGCCATCGCGATCTTCGCGGGGTCACCCTTCATGTGCGAGGCCTGCTGGTAGGCAGACTCGGCGTCCTTGTCGAGCCCGCAGCGCTGGAGCGACAGGCCGACCATGAACTGAGCCTCGACGAGGCTGTGCTCGCGAGCGACCGACGCGAACTTGTCCGCCTGACCGCGGCACGCCGACTCGTTCCAGCCGCCGGCCTTGTCCTGCGTCATGAACGAGTCCATCGCGGCCTTGTAGTCGGCCTTGGCGTCCTTGCTCACTTCGACCTTGGGGGCCGCCTGCGCGCCACCCGCGCCGGGCGTCGAGACGTCCGTGTGAACACCGATCGAGGGAGGCGGCGGCGGCTTCGGGCCCGTGCTGCCACCAGATTTCGAGCCACCGCCGCACGCGACGAGCGCGAGCAGCGAGGCGGAGAGGATGTGATTACGCATGTTCTTGGTTCTCCTTTCTCGTTGCTGGGCGATTAATCGAGGCGAGCCGGCGGCTCGACCGAGATGACAGGCGACACCTGGTTGGGGTCACCACGAAGCTCGGACGCCGTCGGGAACTCCTCCGGCTTGATCTGACCGAGCTCGCGTTCGCACAGCTTCGACCACTCGGAGAACCATCCGAGGTCGGTCGACTTCTGGAGGCACGTTCCGTACGCGGTCAGCGACTTCTCGGCGAGCGGCTCGGCAGCCGTCGTCAATGCGTCGCAGTACGAGTCGACCTTGTCCTGCGCGAGGTCGTAGTCCTCGACCATCTGGCTCTTGCGAACCTCGGCCGGGATCTCTGCGGTGAACAGCTCATCGCTGAACTCCTGCATGACCTGACCGAGGCGGGCAGCCGCCGCGATCGAGTTCGCGTTGTCCTTGAGCGCGAGCACGTCCGAGTACTTCTTCGACGTGGTCTCGGCAGACTTCGTCTTGCCGGTCAGCCAGTCGTTGAACTTCTTCATCGCCTTCTCCTTCTGCGCCTTGTGCTCCGGGGCACCGTCGCCGAAGTTGAGGCCGGTCGGGAACTTCACGTCGAGGTACTTCTCGAACTCGACGTCAGCCTCGGCCATCTTGCCCTGGGCGAACCAGTAGCGCGCGCCGGCCCACGCCGGGTCGCTCGCGTCGCCCTTCATCTTCTCGAACACCGAGCCCGCGGCCTTGAACTCGCCCATGGCCTCGCGGACCTTGCGGTCGTCGCGCTTGACGACGGTCAGGTTGATCTTCGACTCGGAGCCCGCGCAGTGCGTCGGCGCCACGTAGACTTCCTTGCCCTTCTTCTTCTTCGTCGTCGTCTTCTTCGTGGCGATCGCGCGCTCGCGGCTGATCTTCACGCAGCTACCGTCGATCTCCTTCACCGGGCACGACTGGTGCCACAGGATGTTGCCGATCTTGGCGTGGGCGATGACGAGCTTGTCCTCGCCACCCTTGGTGCCCCACGTGTGGATGTAGTCGCGGAGGTGCTTGATGACGGCGTCGTTGTCGCCCTTCTTCTCGTAGATCGAGACGAGCGAGAACGCCGCGGCGGCTGCCTCGGCCGCCTTCTTCTTGCCGAACGTGTCGACGAAGTACTTGGTGTCGGCGATCGCCTTGTCGTCGTCGCCGATGCCCTTGCGGTAGAACACCGCGTCGTTCATCGCGTCGTACGCGTCCTTCTCACCGGCGTACGCCTTCGCGTACTGCTCGAGCTTGTCCGAGGCGCGATCGTAGAACGCGATGTCGCCGTAGGCCTTGCCGAGGCGAGCGATCGCCTTCTTGGTGATGTTGGACTTCGGGTAGTACTTCTCGAGCAGGTTGAACATCTGGATCGCAACGCCGATCGACTTGCCTTCCTCGAAGCAGACGCCGGCGTTGTAGAGGACCTCGTCGTTATCCGAGCCTTCGGGATTGCGGTTGTAGATGTCCAGGTAGGCCTGGCCGCACTCGACGAACTTGCCGAAGTCCTTCGTGTCCTTGGCTTCCTTCTCCTTGAACTCGGCCTTCTTGCGCATCGACTGCGCCTTGATCTTGTTCAGGGTCGCCTTCAGGTCGTCCTTGCCCTCGAGGAACTTGGGCATGCTGTCGAGCTTGTCGACGAGCGCGAGCAGCTCGTCGAACTTGCCGGTGCGGTTGTAGGTATCCAACAACAGATTTGCCGAGTACTCCGCGGTCTCGTGGTCCGGGTGGTGCTCGATGATGTCGAGGAAGAGCGGCGTCGCCTCGTCGAAGTGGTTGTAGCGGCGATACATGTTCGCCTTGAGGAACTTCATGCCGACGAGCTCGTCGTCCTTCGGGTCCTTGATGTAGTTGATGTAGATGTCGAACGCCGCGAGCATCTTCTGCTGGCGCTCCGGGATCGGCTGCGGCCCGCCCGGCTTCTTGTCCGGGTTCTTGGCGTCCTCGGCCTCGGCGTCCTTCGCTTCCTGACGCGGGTCGACGTTGAGCGCGTTCTTCCAGCCGAGCACGGCGGCGTACGCCGACTCCTTCATCAGCTTCTGATCGACCTTGCCGGTCTTGACGACGTCGGTGAACGTGACGGCCGCGTTCTCCCACAGCTCCGTCGCCAGGCGCGGGTTCTTCTCGTTCTCCGCGCGGCTCCACTGGAGCTCGGCGTAGAAGTACTGGGTCTGCGCGAAGTCCTCGGCGTCGGGGAACACCTCGAGGTAGACCTTGTAGAGCTTCTCGGCGTACGCGAGCGTCTCGGGGTTCTTGGTCTTCGCCGACTCCGAGTGATACGCGCGAGCGAGCTCACCGGACATCGCCGCTGCGTTGTCGTGGCACTCCTGCGCCTCGGCCGCCGGCAGGACCTTCTTGCCCTTGAGCGCGCCGTACAGCTTCACGAGGTTCTCGATCTCGGCGACCTTGTCGGCGTTGTTGGCGCCGGGCATCGAGAGCGAGGCGTGCGCGACGTTGTACTGCCAGAGGCAGACGTTCTTGTTCGTCGGCGCGCGCTTCATGAGATCGCGGTACGTGTAGATCGCCTTGTCGCTCTTGCCCTGCTCCAGGTAGAGGTCGGCGAGGATCTGCAGCATGTCGAACGCGTAGGTGCTGTCGACGCGCTTGAACGCATCGAACGCCTTGTCGGCCTTGCCGATCTCGGCGTACGCGCGGACGAAGTCCTTCTTCGAGGCGCGGTTGAGCACTTCCTGCTTCTTGTCGTTCTTCGTCGCGCTGGCGACCTGGAAGAACGTCTCGAGCGCCTCCTGGAAGCGCTGCTTGTTGAGATGGATCCAGCCCATCTTGTACATCGCGTACCAGTACGCGGTGCTCTTGGGGAACTTGAGGACCTGCTTGTAGCGGGCCTCGGCGTCGTCGAGCTGGCCCTGCTCGAAGTAGAAGTCGGCGAACGCGAGGTGCGCCTCGGGGACGTACTTCGAGTTCGGGTAGTTCTTGAGCAGCTTGTCGTAGACCGCTCGCGCCTCCTTCATGTACTTGCCGCCCTGCAGCGTGTACCCGTAGTAGAAGAGCGCCATGTCCATCTTGGGGTAGTTGCGGAAGGCGTCGTTGTCGGTGAGGCCCTTGTAGGTCTTCACCGCCTTCAGCAAGTACATCTTGGCGTTGTCGGCCGCCTTGTTCGACTGGGCCTGAAGCTGCGCCTTCTGCTGCGGCGTCTTCGCCTTGTCGACGGCGATCGCGAGCTCGGCCGACTTCAGGCGCCACGTGCGCTGCTGCTTGGCGTAGAGCTCGCCGAGCCGGAAGTAGTAATCCGACTTCTCCTCGACCTCGGTGTCAGGAGTCTGGTCGATGAGCTGAGCGAGGATCTGCTCCTGCTCGTTGCGGATGTTCGTTACCAGGCCCTCGATGGAGAGCACCTGGTCGGCGTTGAGCTCGGGCTTGAACTCCGAGGACGCCTGTTGCTTGGGCTGGATCGGTTTTACGCGATCGGACAGCGTGACGTTCACTTTGACGTCCTGCTGTCGCTTGTACTTGCCATCGGCCCAGGCGCCGCTCGACGAAGCGAGCAGCGTGGCCACGAGCACAACGTTCATTTTGGACATGGCAGTTCCTTTTTCCCCGGCGGGACTACATCACAGCGGCGAGACGAGGGCGAGTCGACAGGTGATCACAATGACTGCCGACCAAACGCAACAAGCCCCATCCCGCAGCCGGTGCCGCAGGGTGGAGCTTGTCGTGAGGGTCGTTTCGGTAAGCCGTCATCGTCGGGGGGCGAGGCGATGGCTGGCTATTCGGAAACGGTGGATCTGGATTTATTGCTTCGGGCAGCGAGACCGGATCTTGAACCGGTAGTAACCCAGCTCGTCCTTCCAGTACTCGCCATCAAATTTCCACTGAAAGTGCTCGTCGTCAATCACAATCGCTTCCTCCTTGTGATCGGAGGAGACGCGAGTGTTTACGGCGTCGGCCGAGACCTTGTTCGCCTTGGCCTCGAGGATCTCGTATTTGATCTTCGTGCCGTCGCGCGACAGACGCGCGAGCTCGCGAGCCTCGCGATCGACGCGATCGCGCGCGACCTTGCCGGCATCGCCCGCGGCGACTGACTGCTGGACCGTGAGCTCCTGGAGCACCTCGGCGGCGACCTGGGTGGTCTGCCACGCCTTGTCGCTCTTCTGGAGCATGTCGAGCTCGTGATTGAGCTCGTCAACCCACTGGAAGTTCTTGAGCAGCGTCTTGTCGTTGAGCACGCTCATGACGAGGCGCTGGGTCTGCGGATCGAGACCCGCCTTGCCGGCGCGGACCTTCTTCACGTACTCGTAGAACTCGGCGTTGTCGTCGTACTTCTTGACGATCTCCTGAAGATTTTTCGTCAGCGGGCCGTACTTGTCGTTGTAGTCGGCGACCGCTTCCTCGGCCTGATCGTAGAGGCAGTACTTGTAGTAGATGACGGCGCGGAGCAGCACCGCCTCCGGGTAGAACTGGTTCTCGAAGTACGGCGCGTTGAGCGTGTGGATGTTGCCGAGCGCCTTCGAGTTGAGCGTCTTCATGTAGTACGCCCAGCTCGCCTCGAACAGCGACTCCGCCCAGTCGGCCGAATCCTGCGGGAGCTTCTCGAAGTACTTGATCGACGTGTCGAACTGCTGCGTCGAGTAGAACACGCGCGCCATCTGGAGCTGCGCGAGCTCGCGATAGTTGTCGACGTCGTCG
>Ga0207683_10003563_pt1 | contig 13574 bp, 18 predicted proteins | sample KBSM73metaG_FD_184333 | JGI IMG/M metagenome (GOLD analysis project Ga0207683, IMG submission 184333) | Miscanthus rhizosphere microbial communities from Kellogg Biological Station, Michigan, USA - KBS M7-3 metaG (SPAdes) (version 2) | ecosystem: Host-associated > Plants > Roots > Rhizosphere >...
TTCACAAAGGGTTCTGACGGCAGTTGATCGGTGGGTGAGCAATTTTGACCAGTTCTTTGTAGGGCTTCCCATTACCCTTCAATTGCAGCCCACATCGTTCTCATCGGTAGTTCCCCCCGTCTAGGCGAAGATGTGGTCCGCTTGGTGCCGGTATTCCCTCCCGGCACGCGCGCGAAAAACGGGCGCAGTCATTCACCAAAATGATTGGGTAACATCAGTAGGAGGTTACAATGGGAGTGTTCGACAACCCCATCACCATCTTCGTGCTTTGTGTGGCTGTGGCCATGGGGGCGGCGAGCCTGTTTCTCTAGGCCGCCGTGCGCCCCCGATATAGGAGCCAGACCGGCGAGTTTCGGTGGTCCTCATCGAACGTTGGGCCTTAGCAAAGGCCCCGCCACCAGCCAGAAGCAGCACAGCGCGTAGTGGCGCGAACACCAGGACCTGGTGGTCGAGACATAAGCCGTGTTCCCGCCCGTAACCGCGTGGAGGGAGGCGATGACCCCTCAAAATCCTTTCAATAATCCGAAACTGCTTATTGAGTTAGCGCAGGCTTTTGAATCTATCTGGTTGGTAATGGAAGCGCATGAGCCGATTCTTGATCCGATTCTTGATGCGGACAGAGCTAAGGAGCTTAGTAGCGAGATCAGTCGGAAGCTGGTCGAGCTTGCCGCTTACGGTGTGACTGATCCGGCTCAGCTTCGGAAACTTACCCTGGAGAGTCTGCCTCTCTCCCCGGCACACTAGCCCGAGCTGTTCGTCGTACTGCGCTTGTTTTGCCCGCAGATGTTTAACGACGGATAACAATTAAGTCGGAGCAAATACTTCGGGGGGTAGCTCCGGCAATCGAGGGAGAGGCCGCTCTGAACCAACCAGGGGCGGCCTCTCTTAGGGCCTCAGGATCGCAGCCCTGAGGCCGTTTCTTTGTCTTTGACGTGACCCGATTGGCCTTCAAGGCGTTCCACCAACTTGGTGAGCCTTGGCGGAAGCTCGTTCGGCGGCTCGCCGTAGCGAGTAGTCTTCAGGGCGCGCGCCACTCCGGACAAGATTGCATGGACATCTTTGACCGCGTGCGACATTTGGGCGGCTCCAATTTTCACCGCCCCCTCTCAGCCGAAACGGTGACGTTTGAGAAAGGTTCCTGGGGATTGGGTTCCTTTGGGGTAGCGCCCAAAGGCCCGTCTTGACTGGGGAGGTTCCAAAGAAGAAGCCCGGACCCGCGGCTGGCGTGGCCGGAACTCCTTCCTACTCAGCACGCTGCGATGTGCGCTTTCCAACTCTCAGACAAAAGCCTGCGACGAGCGTGACCAAGGTCCGCGCACAAGTTATGGTCCGTGGCTATTGCCTCTCCGAAGATGAAGAAGACAAAAATGGATGGGCGTCTCCGGCAAAATGCGCCGCCGCCAATCGCGAGCTTATCGCCCTCCACCACAAACTTACCGCGCACTGCGTAGCTTCTAACTTTAAGTCAAAAGCCTGCGACAAGTACGAGCCGATTGGCGCGCAAATTATGGCCCGCGGCTATTGCCTCGACGACGATAGCTCCACCGGATGGGCATCTCCGGCAGAATGTGCCGCCGCTAACGCCATGCGCGAGCGGGACGAAGAACTCTACCGAAATCGAAACAAGGGTAGCCATTGAACTCGGCGGTGCGGAGTCGCTTCGACCTCCAATCCGGCGCGCTCAATTCCAAGCCCGCCTACACAGCTCAGCTTAGCTTCCTTTCAGCGTTGCTCGTTTGCGGGGGGCGCGCCGCTCCCGGAATTTCGCTCGCTTCAAAACAGCAACCGGGCGCGCATTATTTGTCTATCCTATGCAAGGGCAAACACTCGAACAACAAAACGCGGGTCGCGCCGCTTGCCATGACTGGGCAGTTGCCCAGACCGGGTTTGATCCCTCTCTCGTATATGCAGCCCAGCAAGCCGGGGTACCAACGCGAACCATCACCGATGTTACGCGTAGAATGGTCACTCCTGGCGGGATAGGCGGAGCCAGGGGGAACGCTGAGGTCCGCCGCATCAATGACCTCTATGACGCGTATCTCAGAGCCGGACAGGTCTGTTTAGAGGCCCGAGGCTATCAGGTTTCAAGATAGGAGCGGCCGATGCGAATCTCGACCTCTAAAGTTTTCCTGTGGCTCGCCTTTTCATGCATCGTCCCCGCTACTGGCTTCACTGAGGAGAAGTCTTACCTCTGCGCGATAAACGAAGTGTATGAGTGTGTGGCTGTCACCGGCTGCAGCCGCATTTCTATCGATGACGCCAATTTGGTGGGGGTCGTGATCATCGACATGGAAAAGAAGCAGCTGCGCACGGCCCCCTTAGGTGGAGAACATCGCGCGGACGACATCGACAGTGTGGCGGTGACCGATAAGGCCATCGTCCTTCATGGTAGTGGCATTAAACAGATGGACAGAACCTGGAGCGCCGTCATCTCATTGGAAACGGGCAACTTAACCGCCGGCGTATCCACACTCGATTCATCGCTTTCCCTGTTGGGGAAATGCACAGCCCAACCTTGAATGCTTTGGACGAAGGCGCAGCAGGGCACCAGTGCCCACTCCGGGCCGGTAGTGGCTGTTAAAGGCAGCAGAGCGGAGTTATGGAGGAGGCAATCACATGTCGGTGTTAGGTGCCATTCCTAGCGCGGGAAGGGCAACAACGCCAAACTGCCGGAACTGCTCAAACAGTCTTAGAGGGTCGATGTCACGCGGAATTAGGGCCGCCTACTTTTGCTTGCGCTTCGCATATACCTGCTGCATTGGGCCCAGCTCTTTCCGGTCACTTTTTCGCACCACGCCTGAAACTCATCTTCGTCGATTTGAGACTTCGCCCTCAACATCATCTCGCCGATCCTGCGGTTATAAGGGGCCCTCGCTTCTTCGTCGGCTATATCCCCCATTTCGATTTCCTCTTTAATAAGATTGGCAAGCTCGTCTGGAGTCGGAATAGCCTGTTCCGCTCCTTCTCCGTACATCCACGCCCAGCTCGCCATGTCGCTAGCAAATTGATTGGCGCGATACGCTAGATTGTATGCAGTGCGACCATATCCGCGCTGACGCCGATCAAAGACCGTGGCTACCAGGGCCGCATGGCGCTCGTTGAGCGGTTCGTTATGCGGAAGAAGGGCGGCGACCTTAGGAAGGTCATAGGGGTCGTATGTTCTTCCATCGACTACCACTGAGGGGCGGTGGCCCGTCGCCTCTGTCACTTGCACAGCTTCCACCAGCAGGTCGATCAGGTTGTGGTAATCCGTGTCATCGAATTTGAGCACTGCCACCATTACTCCTGTTTGAGGCGGAAGCGTCCCAACTCAATGTTGGGGGTTGGGAGACGTTGCCGGGAGGGAATACCGGCACTAAGCGGACCACATCTGCGGCTAGACGGGGGCCTACCGACGTGCGATGCGGCCGCTCGTATAAGCTAATGGGAAGCCCTACAAAGAACTGGTCAAAATTGCTCAGCCACCGATTCGTTCGCCGCTCGATTGGGCAGCGTTCGACGAAAAATAGATAAATAGACGAAAAATAGATAAATTCATGATGAATGCGAGCGATGCTGCGGACAGCTCGTCGAAATCGACCACTATGGCGAGCGGCTAACAGGCTGCCCGACGTGCAACCGGTGGAAGCCTCAATGGCGAATGGTGCCGGCTTGCAGCAGACGACATTGTCGCGTTGCGCGCCGAACATCGGCTAAGCTCGCGACATTATCCGCGAGGCGGAAGCTGGTTCTAAGCTGGGCAAAACACAAACAACGTATTGACTTGCCCTGAGCGAAGGAAAAGTCTGCAAAAAGTGAGTCGTGGAAGTGCAGCGACATCAATACCTAATGGGAGGAAAACTATGGCGACGACAAGACGCACCGCGCGCAAGACGGCACGCACTGCCCGCAAGACTGGACGTAAGGTGGCGCGCGCTACTCGCAAGACGGGACGCAAGACTGCGCGCACTGTTCGCAAGACGGCACGCACTGCCCGCAAGACTGGACGCAAGGTGGCACGCACCGCCCGCAAGACGGGACGCAAGGTGGCGCGCACTGCCCGCAAGACGGGACGCAAGGTGGCAACTGCCCGCAGAGCGAAAGCGACGCCTACATTGCCAACTGCTAGCTGACTAAGCGAAGAACCCCGGCCTTACCCGCCGGGGTTTTCCTTTTGTCGTCGGAAACTGCCGCACCAAGCTCCAGGGACCGCCGTCCGCTGATCCGAACCGACCATGGGTCGACATACCCGGCGAACTAGACGATGAGACTCGTATAAGATTCAGACCGAACTCCAAGCGGCGGTAGATCGCGCCGAGCATCGGCGTAAGCTCGCGAAGAAGACGCCTGGCGCCCCAAAAACCCGCGCAACCTGACGTTAGTTTGCGATCTTGACGACCGGCGGCTTCCAGGTGCCGTCGAGGATGGCGTGGTAGTGACTTTTGAGATCGCCGATGCCGGGGGTCTCGAACCGGGGCCATTAACAAAGTTACCGCCAGCCTAAGCAGATTTGCGATAGGCTCGCTGATCACACCCTGTATCACGTCCGTAGCAAGCAGCACGAAGGCAAACTCCACACCTTGGCTGAGCACGGAGCCGAGCCGCCGAGCGGTATCACTATTCAGCCCCCAACAGCGCTCGAGCAAATATGGGATGATGGCCCTGCTTGCTCTGAGGATGATCATGAGGCGCATGGTTGTGTCTCCCTCTTTTCGGAGCGCGGTCTCGACCGACCTTTTAACCCTTCTCCCTCTGTAATCACGTCGAACGAGGCTTCGTGAAATCGACACGTCTAACGAATTTTTTTGGGAGGTATTGCGGGGAGACAGCGATACCGCCCGCGGGAAACATCCCTACCCGGATGTGCCCGCTACAGCCGGGGTTCCTGGAAAGACTGCTTAGCGCGCGGTAGCCGTAGGCCTCGAGAATTTCAGAGTGTGCAGCCCGACCCGATGAAGCCTCTACCCAAGCCCGCGGCCGAGACACACTCTGAGGGGGCCCAAAAGAGGCGTCAGCGGTCGCGACGCTCCCGTTTCTCGCGGGACGCTAACCACCCAATACCGGACCCTCTAAATGTCCGCTTTGGGTCGAAAGCGGACTCTCTTCACAGCGTCACTCTATGTCCGCTTTGCCCCTGAAAGTGGACATTCACACCACCGGACAGCATGTCCGCAAAGTGCCATAAGCAGACTCTCTCACGCGCTTGCAAAGCAGCACCTCGGCGCAGCGACCAACTTGATCCAGTTAGAAGGCCAGCATTGCCCCCTGGTGTTCTAAAGCACGCCATGCGGAGACGGCAACCAGCAGTCTTGCGCTCCTAGCATGCGATGGTGGTCAATTGGACCGTGCAAACCACGATTGGCCAGCGCGCGCGAAAACAGATTTTGCGTTCAGTTGGCGCCGGCGTTCATTTCATCAGGGCCAGATTTCGCCAAAAGTTCTCCAGACTGTCCGTGCCGCCGAAAAGCGTGGTGAAGTTCGTTGAGTCCACGAGGACGATGTCGCCGGCGCGCTGCTCATTAGGCGCCACCCAGAGGAGACAATTGAACTCGGTGTTACCCGCTGCGGTGAAAGGATGCGGACGGTCTAGATCTATAGGCTGGCGTGCCAGCAGTTGCACCGACTTGCCGTTCTGGTCGGAAATTTCGTAGTGCGGCAGGTGGGGATGAAAATTGAGCGTAGGGACGTTTGCGAGGAGGCCGATCTTGTCAAGGTCCCTAAACGCATTGAGCGGGGCGATCTCATCCGTGCCTTTGGTACGTGCCGGACGAAGTCCCCACTTGTTGTGCACTGGCACGTCGAGCCCTTTCATCAACGAGCGGGTGTATTGCCCAAAGCGCTGCTGGCGCGGCACTAGGCGGTCTCCGTGGTGGCGGTATTCCATCTGGCGCTGGTTTAGGTCGTCCGTGAAGCCAACATCATGGTGCGGCGCGAGCAGGAGACATGTGCCTTCTCGCTTGAGCCATTCGCGGATAGCTAGGACCTCCTCCGGGGCGGCCTCCTGTTCGGAAAGCAGGTGATCCAGCCCGAACACTAGCAGGGTGTCGGTGTCCGCAAGTATCCGCTCGTCTATTGGGAGCTTGAAACCCGCTTGGTCGATGCGCTGGAATACGGCGACTGGATGCTCGGTCACCTCTCCTGCGATTTTCTGAAAGCTGAGTGTAGATCTGTGAAAGAGCTCAAGCGTGCCGGCGATTCCTTGAAGGAATTGTGCCGCACTCCACTCGGGCTTCTCATACTCCGGCCACAACACGTTGCGGACTTCGGTCATCGTCGAGAAGCGATTTTCCATCGCCGCGGGGTCCCGCTGGGACTCCCACGGGTAACTCCACGTCCAATAGATGCTCAGGCGGCGCTTGCCGGGCGTGTATTTGCGGGGAATGTGATTTTGGTTGTACGTGCGCGCTGGAGCCAGGGTGCTCATAGCTGTTCCCTTTCCTTTGACGTTCGATCTCAGAGCCTAGGCTATCGGGTATCGGTGAGTGCCGCGAGGTATCGAAGCGCCTTGAGACCAGGGAGGAAGAAATAGGCCCCGCCTCTGACCGTAGTGAAAGCCGGAAGGCCCGTGATTGTTTTGCGAATTGGACGCTTGGGAATCTTGAATTCGAGCGTGCCGTCCTGCGTGCCGATGATCGGATCGCGTTCGTTGCCAAGCTCATGGAAATTGCGGTCGTTCGCCCAGACATTTTGCGCGAACTCAAACTGGCGGATCAGGCTCGCACAGATCAGGAAGGCCGCGATGCCGCGGTCGGTGCCATCGTCTGGAGCATCTTCCGGCAAAGGCAAACCATAGGTGGCGCCGCGGCGAATCATGCGTCGCCGGTTTATGTTCGCTGCCGTGTCGCGGGGGTTCATGCGACGCATGTGCGACCCGAGCGGCACAGCGTATCCATGCGGATCCATCTCTTTGTAGTTGAAGTTGTTGTTTCGCTGCATGTCGGCCCCTAAGGCTGGATCTGCCTTATCCGGGGCTAGCACGAGTGGAGCGCCGCTCCTCCATCGACCCATGAGCTTTGCCGCCACGAGTTCCTGCTCCTCGGGCGTCTTGCCATGCTGGCGCAGAAAGTCACGAAACCTTCCGACATGCTCCTGGAGGCGCCGATAGGCCATATAGCTGCCATTTCGAGACAAGATTTCTGGTTGCGGTAGGTCTCCCGGCGGTCCCTTCTCGTCGGGGTAGCCAAGAATAAATTCTCCTGGCTTGAGTGGCTGCCCGGAGCCGGGCGTTGGTACGTCGTTAGTGCCTTCGATGACTGGCTGAGAGAGCCGGTCACGGTAACCGAAGTGGTCGTGTGCGGTATCAAATGGCGGGATCGCTAGGAGGTCCAGAGAGGATAGCACCTCAACGCCTTCGCAGTCCGCCAGGAGCCTTTGGTGCTCTGTAGTGCAACGCTCCCGCTCGCCTTCATTGCGGGCAAATAGAATGGCGATGGCGTGAAGATCCGAGCTGGCGAGTCCCCCTACCCAGTTGTCAGGATGATTCGCACCAGTGTCACCGAGGATTTCTGCGCGTGCGGCAATGCCTTGCTTGAACTCCTCCGGGAACGTGGCGAGCGATGTTTCGTCCACGCCTAGAGCCTTGAGCCCATTCCAAGTGAACGCCACCGTCACCCAGCGCTTGTCCTCATCGATCGAATCCAGAACATCCGCCGCTGACTGCACTGTCTTGAGAATCTCGTTCAGCCACGCCCGGCCGCCCGAAGCGCTGCGAAACGACAGAAACTCATATCGTCCGGTGAGTGCCGGAGTGCGCGTCAGCAGAATGTGCTGAATGTCGTCAAATTCGAGCATGTCGCTACCGAGGAGTGCCTTTCGTCCAGGCCCAAGCCACGATGTGCCACCCTTCAGCGAGGTTGCGTAGTGCAACGGTAAAGAAGGCGCCGGATTGCGTAATCTGCTTGCCGCCCACTTTGAACGTCATAGTCGCTGGAACAACCACATACGCGCTGTCATCAGTGACGTTGTTGTGCAGCGGCTCACCCACAGTGACGAAATAATCTGACGCACCATATTGCTTGCCTTCAATCAACACGTCTCGATACCAATCCTGAGCAGCTGTTGGCCCCTGCCACAGGTGTGGCGCCATGCCGTCCAGGATCGACCCCGGCACAGCGAAAGTCTCCGCCATCACCTTTGCGTCACCTTTGTTAAAGCCATCGATGTACTGGCGTACCGCCGCCATCGGATCTTTCGTGCTTATCTCGTCACTCCCTTCTTCGTTGGCGCTCGCAAACAGAAATGCCGATGATGCCCTGATGTCACTGCATCTGGTCGAGCATGTTGGAGAAGGCGGCCTTGAGCTTCAGCGCCTTCTTGATCTCGTCGGCACTCACATAGGGATATTCCCCATATTCGAGGAAGCTCGGGACCTGATGCTCGCGGACAAACTTGACGAAATCCTCCGGCTTGGTTTTCCAATCTTTGGGAAAGCCTTCGAGGTTTTCGAAAACAGTATCAATGCCGGTGGCCGAGAAGAGAGCCACAGCGTCCTCGGTGTACTTGTCGAAGTCTGTGTCGAAGATGCCCTGATACATGAAGTAGGTCTCCCCGTTGATCGGAAAGAGGACCCAGCGCAGGTAGTGCAGCTTGAGCACGGCGAGACAGTCCGGCTGAGACGCTACGGTCTTCTCGATGTTTTTGGCATACTCGTAGAACACCTCCTCCCGACCGGGGATGATTTTCGCAAGAATCGAAAAGCCGTAGCAGGCTGGACTCTTGGGAAAGATCGGGCCGTATCTGCCCTGTTCCACCTTATCCTCGGCGAATCCTCCTTTGGGAATCGCCATCGCCGCCGGTTTTGTCCAGTCTTGCTGCTTCGATGCGTCAGACATAATCACGTGCCTTTCTTTGATCGGTGTCTGATTGCTGCTTCACTTCACGATCAACCATCTCGGTCACCTCGATCATCGCGCCGGGAACAGGAAGGTCATCCCAAGCCGGCCGCCGAAACCATGGGGACCCGTGTCGGGAGAGTCGATCCAATAGCGCACGCCGCCGACGATGCTGACTGGCTGTCCCCCAACCTTGACCACCTTGGAAACTAGGAAGTTGACCGGTGCCAACCATTCGCCAGTCTCCCAGTTGTAGGTATCTTCGCCCTGCAGCGTAAAGGTCCACGCCCGCGATGTCGTATAGGCGAGGACGGGCTGCAGGAATGTTTCGTTGACATCGGCGCGGTCGGCGTCGCCAGCGAAAGACCAGTTGTGCCAGGCGAGAATGCCCACCGTCCAGCCACTGCCCTGCCAGACGACAACCCCGGTCGGACCTGCGCCCCATTTCCCGGCGCCAAGCAGTTCATCGGTTGCGGTGGGCAGCAGAAAAATTGGCCCCGCTCCCAAGGTGAAGCCATTGAATGTTCGGCTTGGCGAAAAATAGAGTCCTTCCGTCGTGTCGCGCAGACCGGACTGCGAACCGGAGCCGGGGAAGAGGCCGTTCTGGCTAAACATTACGGGAAGGATTGTTCGCGAGATCACATGCCAATCGGGATTGAGGTCGAACGGTACCACTGGTTGGATGTTCACGAACCATTGTGAACCCTCTCTCTCCGAACCGACTTCCCCGTTGTAGTTACCGAAGAACGGTACGCTGATGAGGGCGGCGAGCGGGTTGGCGAGTTCTTCGGCCAGAGCTTTGCTGTCATCCTGCGCAAGCGCGGCTCCACCCCACCCAAAGAGTGAGGCAACCACGGCTGAAGCAACTAGCACACGCTTCGGGTCGGCCTTAGGCGGCCCGTTGGCTAAATTCGAGGCGGTCACGGCCCCACCCATTCTCTGGCCATCAAGCAAGCACCATGTAAGGCTCGAGTCGACCATTTAATGGCTCGTATAATCGACTGGGGTGCAGCGGAGCTGGCCGCCGCGTGCTTATCTTCCGATAGAGGAAGAAGGGGGATTCATTGCGCGCCTTTTTCACATTTGCAATCGTCGTCACCATGGTGGCGGTCGACTTGGAGGGTGCTTTTGGCATCACGAGCAGGCGGTGCAGACGCAACCTCTCAAATAGGCGAATACCTCAATCTCTCCATTTCGCAGTTGCATTACTCGGTCGAGTCTCTCGACCGGGTTTTTCCATGCTTACCTGATCTACGAGCAATTTATGAATGGACCCAAGCGGCCTCGGGACGAGCCTCCCGGGGCTTTTTGCGAGAGCAATATTGCCACACGGCGTAATCAATGCACGATCGTGACCAATGAACCCACCACCACCCAGGTTAGATACAAAACGTTGGACAAACGCCACGAGGGATGAGGCCAAAGCAGTTTTGGACTCCATGATCGGACAGGCCTGGCCAAAACTGTGACTGTACCCGTGCAAAAATCGCCCGGTTCTGAGTGCAAACGCCTACATGCCATAGCGCACACTGTGTAGGCTCGGCGGACATGGCGGGTGGTGGTTCTGGGACGTGGACCTCAATAGCCGCTGAATGCTCGCTGCAGCAAGCTAGCCATTACGGTGCGGCCGCGGATGGGCTTTGACGTTACGGGCTTGACACGGGTTGATTGTTTCGAAGAGCGAATGGTGTTCGCGTAACGCTTGACCGGAATGGCTTTCGCGTAACGCTTGACCGGAACGGCGTTCGCGTACCGCTTAACTGGAACCGAGACCTGGTCAATGGGGCTTCGCCCTTGCGCTTCTTGCGACGCGATTTTGGTCTGCTCGGAATCACTAATCGCGCCTAGGTATTTTCGATAGATCCAGCCCGTTTTCGAGGTGCTTGGTTCGATAATTTCGAACCAGTCGTGCTGATAGCGGGTGGCGCGGAGCGGTGTTCCAACCGGGTAAAAATGGCTGGTCGGAGTGTCAACCGAAGGACCGGTATGAACCCTGGCGGGAAGTAACACCATCACCCAAGTCGATTCATGGTAGGGCGTTTCAGGCAAAACTGCAGCAGCAGGCTTTTCAATTGTCGCCAGCGGCTTGTTCGGAACTTCATTGGAAGGGTGAACCGAGCTCGTCTGCTTTGTGCGCGAGCTAGAGTCCTCATGAATTTCCTCGCGGTTGGCAACAGAGGTTGGAATCTTTAATGCAACACGCGACCTGCCGAGGTCATACACAATAGGCGACGCGATATATGACGCGACGGCGACATATGACGCGACGACAAGACACGGTACTAGCGCGAGCCTGTTCACGGCATCGTTTCACTGACTCCCCCGTCCTGAAAATGCCTAAGCGGAGCTCGAGTCATGCGCCCACTTGTCAGTGGCCGCGCCAGGCGTGACTTAAGGCCTCATCACGCCAGCAAGCGTGGTCAAACGCTCGCTCGAAAATCGGCCGGGGAGGTTAAGCCTCCCCGGCCCGTTTCAGGGGCATTTCATCCCTTAACGCAACGGCCACCCACTGTATGCATTCCGACCGCACACCTGGCGGCATTCCGGCGGGCGGCAGTACGAATGCAGGTACCATTGACCATGTGATAACCGGTACCGCATGCATGGCGGACTTGCGTGATCATACCGTCCGACTGATGAAGCGGCGCAGGCGACATGGCCTGCGCAGATGTTGCGACGGCTAAGGCAAAAACCCCAGCGACGAACCTGATCATGGCTTTTCTCCCATGTGAACCTTCAAGAAGAGATTTTCCTGAAGAATGATAAGCAGTAAAGCGTAATGGAAAGCCCTGCAAAGAACTGGTCAAAATTGCTCACCCACCGATCATTCGCCCGTCGGAATCCTTTGTGATGCCGGGAGTCACATGCAAAACCATGTTGAATAATGAGCTGTGGACGCTCCGGCCTTCCCTCCTTGCCAAAATTTGCCATCGATAGAAGCAGCCTCGCCAAACGCTTCTCGCTCGAATTGAACAACTGATCGACCAGGTCCGCTTCAACGCGGACATTCCGAGCGAGGAGATGGGACATGAACAGCTCGGAAAATTTCGGTTGGTCATGGAGCCCAAACCCTTGCAAATGGCCGTAGAGCCGTGTGGAAGGTGGGAGACCCTCTCCGCCAATAGCGGGCAAAATTCGCCATCTATCGGGCGTTTGCACCATCGCAACAACAGTCTAACCAACAAAGATGGCTGTACTCATAATCGAGATTCGTAAGCAGCGGTTGGTCACTGTCCATAGCTCATTATTGAACATGGTTTTGCAATGAGACTCCCGGCATCACAAAGGATTCCGACGGGCAAATGATCGGTGAGTGAGCAATTTTGACCAGTTCTTTATAGGGCTTTCCATTAAGCTTTAATTGCGGCCCCACTCGTTTTCATCGGCAGTACCCCCGTCTAGCCGAAGATGTGGCTGCCTTAGTGCCGGTCTTTCCCATCCCCGGGCACTGCGCGAAGGCGCATTAGCATCCCAAGCCCCAACATCGGGGTTGGGCGCTTTTCTTGTTGGCCTAGGTCAAGGAGGAGAATGTGATGAAAAAGATAAGCGTGATTGCAGCCACTCTAGTGGGAGCAGCAGTGCTGTGCGCAGCGCCTATATCGCTTCAGCTATCCCAAGACAAAGGTTTGACCTTGTCGGTAGACAAGGCGCGAGCCCGTATCGGGCGACCATTAACACCTGGGAGCGTTGCTGGCGTCCACCGCAGACATCATAGGCGTGCATATCGCCATGGATATTATGGCCACGGATATTATGGCCACGGCGGCTATAGCCATTACGGCTATAGGCACTACGGCTATGGCGGCTATAGGCACTACGGCTACAGGCCCTACGTCTATGGACCCGCCCGCCGCCATACCCGCCGAGTCTACCGCAGGCACGGCTACTGAGAGCCACCTAACCGAGCCGGGGAGGTTAAAGAGCGGCGTTCAAGTCGCTCATAACCTACCCTGCAGACTTTTGCGGAGTTTCGGTCACGGCCAAGGTATCATGCGTTTTGCAATTAACTCGGCTGTGCTCGGGCTTAAGCGGAGTGAGGCGAAGTCGATGCGGACCCTCGTGTTAAGTACCGCAGTGATTGCGGGTGTTGTCTGGATAGGTATAGCGCCCGCGAACGCAGCACCCCCGTCAATGTCAGGAATAAGCAATACAAAAATTGAGGTAGGCACGGTTAAGAACGTTGGCTACTGGCGGCGCTACTACCGGCGATACGGGTATCCGGTACCCTATGCGTACTACCCTCCCGCAAATGGCTATGATGTGCCCCCCGCCGCGTACAGCTATCCCCCTGCGACCAGCTATGCTCCGCCTCCGGGAGACGATTACGTCGACGCTCCGCCTTCGGAAGGCGACTACAACGACGAGGGCAACTACGGTAATGGTCAACCCCAGGAAGGCGACTATGCCGGCGCTCCGCCTCCGGAAGGTTACTAATCGAACTGCAGCAATTCGCATCAGCTCTTCTTTCCTGCGTAACAAGTAAGAGGTAGTCCCATGACCAAGCGCAAAAGCTGCCGCCGAGAAGGCGCACAGTACATATCGTAAGTCCGCTCCCCAAACTGCCGCTAAGAAGGCGAGCGAAACATATCGCAAGACCTCCGCTCAATTCGAGGAATTCATTCGCGATGCGCAAGTGCCTGAGTCAATGCGCACTCTCGCCGAGAAGAGCGTAGCTCAGACGCGCGAGCTTTGTGAGCATTCTCTCGAAGCTGTGCTAGAGAGTTGGGAGAGATTCGTCGATGCTGGTCAGGGCGCCGTGGCGCT
>Ga0207683_10003568_pt1 | contig 13568 bp, 13 predicted proteins | sample KBSM73metaG_FD_184333 | JGI IMG/M metagenome (GOLD analysis project Ga0207683, IMG submission 184333) | Miscanthus rhizosphere microbial communities from Kellogg Biological Station, Michigan, USA - KBS M7-3 metaG (SPAdes) (version 2) | ecosystem: Host-associated > Plants > Roots > Rhizosphere >...
GCTCACCGGCAGCTTGTCCGGCACGGCCCGGTAGGCGACGCTGTAGCGGCCGGCTTCCAGCGTGCGCGCGGCGCCGGGCAGATCGGGCACGCAGCCATAGGCGGGCGCCGCTAACGCGCCTGCGGCCAGCACTGCCAGCCATTCCGTTCTCATGGCTTGCGCGCGGGCATGCCGCCAAACAGCGCTTCGCCGTTGCGCCACGCAATGCGTTCGGCCGCGTCGGCCGGCAAATCCGCAAGCCATCCGCGCGCCGCGCTGGCGTGGCCGCCGACGTAATGCCAGCGCTCGGGCACGTAGGTATCGGTGCCCAGCATGAACCGGTCGGGAAACTCGATGAACAGCGCGCGCCATTCGGGGGTGGGCTTGCCGCCCGCGACGTGATCGGTTCGAAACGCGAGATCGCACCACAGGTTCTTGTGCTTCTTCAGCATTTCGCGCACGTCGTCCGGACGCTCGAAGCCCGAATGCGCCCACAGGATGCGCGCGTCGGGATCCTGCCGGTAGAGCCGCTCGAGCGCATTGCGATCCGAATGCGCGTGGAGGAAAAGCCGATGCTCGCGCGCGAGCTGCACGACGCGCCGCGGCACGGGCAAATCGGCGTCCGCGCCGTAGAGATGGAATTCGCCAATCGCGGCATACCGGTATTTGGCGAGCCGCTGCTCGAGGTAAACGACGATCGCATCGTCGCGCATCCAGGTCCCGATGTCGCCGCGCGCGCGGTACGGGCGCAGCGACGGCACGATCAAATCGGGCGCCGCGGCGTAAAGCTTCTGGTTGCCGTCGTCATTGGAGCTCGACACGAGCGCGCGCTTGACGCCGGCCTTGCGCAGCAAGTCGATCGCCTGCGGCGGCGGCACGCTCTCCCACGCGTCGTGGCTGTAATGCAGGTGGGCGTCGAATATCGGCAACTCGGCCGCGGGCGCGGCCGCGACGGCAAGTGCGCCGACTACCAATGTAACGACGTTGAACATTCGCATGACTGCCGGCGACTTGTGCGCGAGAGGCCCCATGATACCAAGCGTTGGCGCGCCTGCGCGAGCGCCCATGACAATCGGGTCAGCGCGTCGCTGCCGCGAGCCGGCGGGCATCCGCCGCACCCGGCTCGCCCTGCGCCGCTTCCTCCTCCTGCTGCTGCAGCGCCCACATTTCGGCATAGGCGCCGCCTTTCGCCAGCAGCTCGCGATGCGTGCCGCGTTCGACAATACGGCCGGCGTCCATCACCAGTATCTGATTGGCATCCATGACGGTGGACAGCCGGTGCGCGATGACGAGCGTCGTGCGGCCGCGCGAAATCTGTTCTAGCTCGGCCTGGATCGCCTGTTCGGTCGCGGAATCGAGTGCGGAGGTCGCCTCATCGAAAATCAGGACGCGCGGGTTCTTCAAAATCGCGCGCGCAATCGCCACGCGCTGCTTCTCGCCGCCCGAGAGCTTGAGGCCGCGCTCGCCGACGCGCGCCTCGAAGCCGTCGGGCAGGCTCACGATGAAATCGTAAATGTGCGCGGCCTGGGCCGCCGCGATCACCTCGTCGCGCGTGGCCTGCGGCCGCCCGTACTGGATGTTGTAGTAGATCGTGTCGTTGAAGAGCACGGTATCCTGCGGCACGATGCCGATCGCGCCGCGCAAGCTCGCCTGCTTCAAATTGCGGATATCGTCGTCGTTGATCGCGATGCGGCCGGCGCCGACGTCGTAGAAGCGGTACAGGAGCCGCGCGAGCGTCGATTTGCCCGAGCCGCTGTGCCCGACGACCGCCACTTTGTGGCCCGCCGGAATCTCGAAGCTCACCCCGAACAGGATCTGGCGGTTGGCGTCGTAACCAAAGTCCACGTCTTCGAACCGCACGGCGGCCTGCGCGCCGGCGAGCTCGCGCGCGTCGGGATGGTCGCGGATTTCGCGGTTTTCGGCGAGCAGGCGAAACATGCGCTCGAGATCGATCTGCGCCTGCTTGATTTCGCGGTACACCATGCCGAGAAAGTTGAGCGGAATGTAGAGCTGAATCAGGAGGCCGTTGATCAAAATGAGGTCGCCGAGCGTCAGCGTTTTCGCGACCACCCCTTCGGCCGCGAAGACCATCAGCACGGTGACCGCTATCGCAATGATGCAGCTCTGTCCGATGTTGAGCAGTCCGAGCGAAGCTTCGGTGCGCACCGCGGCGGTTTCGTAGCGCGTGAGGCTTTCGTCGTAGCGCCGCGCTTCGTATTCCTCGTTGTTGAAGTACTTGACTGTCTCGTAGTTGAGCAGGCTGTCGACCGCCCGGGTGTTCGCCCGCGAATCGAGTTCGTTGGCCTCGCGCCGGATCGACGTGCGCCACTCGGTAACCGCGATCGTGAAGCCGATGTAGACGATAACCGCGGAAAACGTGACTGCAGTGAAGCGCCAGTCGAAGTGCGTGAGCAGGACCGCGGCGACCAGGATGAATTCGAGTATCACCGGGATGATCGAGAACAGCATGTAGCTCATCAGGGTGCCGATGCCGCGGGTGCCGCGCTCGATGTCGCGCGAGACGCCGCCCGTCTGCCGGTCGAGGTGAAAGCGCAGCGACAGCGCGTGCAGGTGGCGAAACACGGTCAGCGCAATCCGCCGCACCGCGCGCTGGGTCACGCGCACGAACACGATGTCGCGGAGTTCCGCGAACAACGTCGTCGACAACCGCAGCAGCCCGTACGCGAGCAGCAGCATGAACGGCAGCACTATCGCCGCGCGCGTCGGGTCGAGCGAGTCGACGATCTGCTTGAGGATCAGCGGCACGCTGACGTTCGCCAGCTTGGCGGCGACCAGGAACACCAGCGCGACCGCAACGCGGCCTTTGAACTCCCACAGGTACGGCAACAGCAGCATGGCTGTACGCCAGGTGGGGCGAGCCATCGGTGACGCAGAGGCCGGCGCGGGGACGTCGTGGGATTGAAGATAGGTTGCCATTTTATTTTCGGTCTGCGGGCCAGCCACCCGGGCAGCACGGCGAAGACGGGTTCGACACGTCCGCGCTTACGTTTGCGGCTTGCCCGTAACGTCGATGCGTTACTGGTCGGAGGCTTTCATCCTATCACGCCGCGCCCGGCCCTTCAGGGCGTGCCGCGGGAGCGCAGTGTCCCCGAGGCGGCGCAAGTTGATGCATCAATGCGCGTTTGCCGACGACCGCCGCTCGCGAAAACGCCGGCGCGGGCCAAAAAAATGGGCGCTGGTTAGAGCGCCCAAAATTACCAAAGGAGGAGGATGAAAACATGGAGCCTGATGTGCTCTCCATGCTCTCGCAACCTTGTCTAGCAATTCGAATGCCAGCGAGAAAAACGCTTTAAATCAAACGTTTAAAAATCACGGCGGCGCGCGATCGCGCGGCATGCGCACCATCTTGGAACAATTGCGCGCCGTCCGCGCACCAATCCGGCGCGACCCGGGACGTCCGCTTCCACCAGGCAGAATATTGCGCGGTGTAAAAGTTTGTAACGGGTATGCGCATGAGCGGGGTGCCGCGCTCTAATGTGCATCATGTTTTTGCCCAGGAGACCCGCATGAAACTCAAAATGACCGCTGCCGTCGCGCTCGCGCTGTCGGCCACCGGCGCTTACGCAGCCAGCGACTTTATGGATACGGCGCAGGTCGTGTCATCCAAGCCCATCATCGAGCGTGTGGCTGAGCAACGCCAGGAATGCGATCCCGTTGCCGCTGAACCCCGCCGCAGCAACAATCTGCTGGGCCCGATTATCGGCGGCGTATTGGGCGGCCTGCTCGGTCACCAGGTCGGCCAGGGACGCGGGCAGACTGCCGCCACGATAGCAGGCGCCGCGGGTGGCACCGTCGCGGGTTCGGCGATCGCCAACCGCAGCGGCGGCCAATCGGCGCAGCAATGCCGCACGGTTCAATCCTCGCGCGAAGTCGTCAATGGGTACGACGTCGTATATCGCTACAACGGACGTGACGTGAATGTCGCGCTGCCGTACGACCCGGGCAGCACGATCAAGGTCGCCGTCGGCGTGGTGCTCGACGAGCGCGCGGCCGATAACGGTCGCGAGCCGGTGGGAGCGCCGGAACGTGGTGCCTACCGCGATGCGCCGGCGGGTGCGCCGGAACGCGGTGCATACCGCGATGCACCGGAACGCGACGCCTATCGCGGCGAGCGGCCGGCACCCGTACCGATCAACAACGCAAACTACACATACCGCTACTAATACCAAGCGCTGCGGGGGATGAACGGCGGGCCGCCACGGCCCGCTGTTTTTTTGGATCTTGAAAACAGTTACTTGAATTCGCGCGCGCGGCCATACGACGACCAGCCCGTCATGAAACGCACGAGCTCGTAGCATATCCACGTCATCGCTCGCGTAGGCAGCGACTGGCGTTTCCAGCTCGCGGAGTCCAGGCGCACCGCGCCCAGGCTCATCGCATCGTCAAGGCTCGCTTTGAGTTCGCGCGCGAAGCTCTCGTCGTCGATCATCACGTTGGCCTCGCGCGCGAGCAGCAGGCTCATCGGATCGATATTGGAGGAGCCGACGGTCGACCAGCGGCCGTCGACCACCGCGACTTTCGCGTGAAGGAAACTGCGGTGATATTCGTAAATCTCCACGCCCGCGTCGAGAAAGAAGCGGTAGAGCGCGCGCGAGGCGTAATGCAGGAGCACGTATTCGACGCGCCCCTGCAGCAGCAGGACCACGCGCACGCCGCGCGCCGCCGCGTCGGCCAGCGCGCGGCGAATGCTCATGCCCGGGAAAAAATATGCGTTGGCGATCACCACTTCGGTGGTCGCGTTGCCGATGGCCTCGAGGTACGCGCTTTCGATGTCATTGCGGTGCCGCAGATTGTCGCGAACGACGAAGGCGGCGCGACGCGGGCCGCAGGGTGCCGCGTGCACCGGGATCGACGGGACCGGCCCGCGCCGCCGGAACTGGGTCCACATGACGAGCGTCCACAAGTTGACGGCCGATGCGTGAATCGATGCCAGCAACGGGCCTTCGATGCGCACTGCGTAGTCGAAGCGCGGCGGCACGTGCTTGGGCGTATGCATGTCGTCGATGATGTTGATGCCGCCGACGAAGGCGACACGCGCGTCGACAACCACGACTTTGCGGTGCAGCCGGCGCAGCCGCTCGCGCCGCAGCGTCCACGGCGAGATCTGCGGGCGGTACTTGAGCACGCGCACGCCGGCTTCGTGCAGCGCCAGCAGAAAATCGTCGCCCAGATCCTTCGAGCCGAAGCCGTCGATCATGACGTAGACAACGACGCCGCGGCGCGCCGCGCGCGCGAGCGCCGCACCTATGCGCTGCCCGGTCGCGTCGTCTTCGAAAATATAAGTTTCGAGGTAAATCTCGCGCGCTGCGGCGTCGCACGCCGTTTCGAGCGCGGGAAAATATTCGGTGCCGGCGCGCAATAAATCAATGCGGTTACCGGCAACGAATTCGCTCATATCCTGATAATGGTCGAGGTCAGCGCGGCGTGGTCCGAGATGCGCGCCCACGGGTGGCCGTGGTGCACGCGCGCGTCTTTGACGTTGAAGCCGCGCACATAAATGCGATCGAGGTGAAAAAACGGCAGCGCCGCGGGGAAACTGCGCGCCGGGCGCCCGTACGTCTGCTCGAACACCTCGTGCATCCCGAGTGGCCGCGCGAGCTCATCAGCGGCGTGGCGCCCCCAATCGTTGAAGTCCCCGGCGACGATCAAAGGCGCGCCATCGGGCACCAGGCGCTCGATGCGCAGGCGCAGCGCGCGCATCTGGCGGCTTCGATGGCGGGCTGTTAGAGCCAGATGGACGCATACGCAATGCAGGTCGGTGTCCCAGCCCGGCACCTTCATTTCGCAATGCAGCAGGCCGCGGCTCTCGAAGCGGTGTTCCGAGATGTCCTCGTTGTCCCAGCGCACGATCGGATAACGGCTCAGGATCGCGTTGCCATGATGGCCGGCGTCGTAGACCGCGTTGCGGCCGTAGGCGAAATCGGTCCACACGGAATCGGCGATGAATTCGTATTGCGACTGGGCGGGCCAGTTGGAGAAGCGCCGCGCCTGGCGTGCGTGGCCGCCCTGCACCTCCTGCAGGAACAGGAGGTCGGCGTTGATGAGCCGCAAGTGCTCGCGCACTTCGTGGATCACCAGCCGGCGCTTGAAAAACGACAGGCCCTTGTGGATGTTATAGGTTGCGATGTGCAGCGTATTAGTCATGGTTCGACGGCGTGATCATTTCCAGAAAAAAATTACGCGATCATGCCAGGCGACGCAAGACTGCGTTGCGCGACGGCGCGCGCAACGGTGCTGCTAAACGACTTCGAGCATGCGCTTTAAAGCAATCCGTGCGAATTCGGCTTCGCGCGCGGGCACCTTGATCTGGTTCACGATGTTGCCGTCGACCAGATTTTCCAGCGTCCAGGCCAGGTGCTGCGGATCGATGCGGGCCATGGTCGAGCACACGCAGATCGTCGGCGCCATGAACTGCACGATCTTGCCCTGCGGCTTGACCTGCTCCGCGAGGCGGTTGACGAGATTCAGTTCGGTGCCGACCAGCCACCGCGTGTTCGGTTTCGATTCGGTGATCGTCTTGATGATGAAATCGGTCGAGCCGACGTAATCTGACAGCTTGCACACCTCGAAATTGCATTCGGGATGCGCGATCACCATGCCGTCCGGATAGCGGCTGCGGAAATTCAGTACGTTCTGCACCTGGAACATCTGGTGGACCGAGCAATGGCCTTTCCACAGCAGGACCTTCGCTTTGCGGATCTGCTCGGGCGTCAAGCCGCCGAGCGGCTCGTCGAAATCCCACACCATCATCTCGTCGGGCGGAATGCCGATCATGTAGCCGCTCCAGCGGCCGAGGTGCTGGTCGGGGAAGAACAGCACTTTTTGGCGGCGCGCGAACGACCATTCGAGCACCTGCTTGGCGTTGGTCGACGTGCACACGATGCCGCCGTGCTCGCCGCAGAACGCCTTCAGGTCGGCAGCGGAATTGATATACGTGACCGGCGTGATGTTCTCGTCAGGGTCGAGCACTTCGGCGAGCTCGCGCCACGCGCGCTCGACTTTGGCCAGGTTCGCCATGTCGGCCATCGAGCAGCCGGCGTTCATGTCCGGCAGGATCGCCACCTGCGAAGGCTTGGAAAGAATATCGGCGACTTCCGCCATGAAATGCACGCCGCAGAACACGATGTAGTCGGCATCGGTCTGACTCGCGAGCCGCGACAGCTGCAGCGAATCGCCGGTCAAGTCGGCGTGCTTGTACACGTCGGCGCGCTGGTAGTGGTGGCCGAGTATTACCGCGCGCTTGCCGAGCGCCGCCTTGGCCGCGACGATGCGGCTGTCGCAGGCGTCGTCCTGCAAAGGCTTGAAACGGTCAAATGCAAGTGCCGCATTCGGCATGACTTTGTCCTCGGTAAAGCTAAAAGGGCTCAGAACATTACCATAGTATGACAAAAAATCCAGCGTTCAATTCAATCGCAATTTTTGTCCGTTACCGATGCAGGGTTATTGCGCGCCGGCAGCTCTCTGATGGCGGCGGCATTGCTCCATGAAAATACCTTGTCCGCCGCGTCTCGCCACGGCAGCCATGCATATTGCAAGTGCTCGCGCGCCGCCAGCGTCACCGGCAATATCCGCGGCAATCGCAGGCCGAAGACGTGCTCGGTATTGTGCGTGATGCCCGGTGCGTAGCGGCCGCGCCAGCGCAGATAGATCTCATAACGATTTTCCTTGCGCCAGTCGGTGAGCTCGAAACTGTCCGTGTCAAATCCCGTCTCCTCGAAAACCTCGCGCCGCGCGGTCTGCGCCAGCGTTTCACCCGCGTCCTGGCTGCCGGTCACCGACTGCCAGAAGCCGGGACGATCGGCTCGCTCGAGCAGCAGCACTTCAAGCTCCGCGGTGTGGATCACCACCAGCACCGACACCGGTGTCTTGTACGCCGCAGCCACTAGCGGGGCAGCGCTCTGAATTCGCGCGCGCCGCGCGTGTCGTCGTCGAGCAACGCCAGAAAAACCTTGCGCCTGTCCGCCCAGTAAGTGGCCGCGGCAGCGAGGATTTCAAGTGCCGTCGCGAAATCTGCCGGCGAGCTGCGCGCGAACGCGCCGCCGTGGCGCACCAGCACGACGTAGCCCGGCGCCGGCCGCCACGACAAATCTCCAAGGTTGTCGGCGAGCGCATCCCAGTTGTGGCCGAACATCGACGGCAAGTCGAATACTTTCTGGCAGAGCGCGAGCAGTTCCGGCTTGGTGCGCACCTCCTGCAGGTCAAGCTCGAACCAGGCGAAGCCGGCGGCGCGCGCGGCGGCGTGCAGAGCGGCGGGCGCGGCGGGCGCCGCGTAGACGCCTGACTGGGCCGGAGCAAACGGAAATGGGGCGGGAGCTTTCATTCGCGTATGCGCCGGAAGCTGCGATAGTGGTCGTCGCTGTAATAATACTCTGCGTTGGCGCCTGCCACGATGCGGCGCGCGCCGCGATTTCTGACGCCCGGGGTCGGCACGGTGTATTCGCGGTAGTAGCCGCGCTGGCGCACCGGCAGCCGGCGCTCGTAGTTGCCGAACACGACGCCATCGCGCTCGAAACCAAACGGGCCGCCCCGCTTGATCGATTGCAGCGTTTGTTGCGCCTCGCGCGGCAATGCGGCGACCGCGATCTCATTGGCCGGCGCGTTTTCATTTCGCGCCGATGCCGGAGGCGGCGCGAGCAACGCCGCGAGCAACGCCAACGCTGCAATCCTGTTCAGCGAACGCATGCGCTTTCCCCTGGCATCCGTGCCACGAGACGTTAGGGTTTGGGCGCTTCCTGCCGCAAGCGTATGTGCAGCTCGCGCAGCTGCAGCTCGTCGACCGTATTCGGCGCCTGCGTAAGCAAACACTGCGCGCGCTGGGTTTTGGGGAATGCGATGACGTCGCGGATCGATTCGGCACCGGCCATCATCGTAACCAGGCGGTCGAGACCGAACGCGATCCCGCCGTGCGGCGGCGCGCCGAATTGCAGCGCCTGTAGCAGGAAGCCGAACTTCGCCTCCGCTTCCTCCGCGCTGATGTTGAGCGCGCGGAAAACTTTCGACTGCACGTCCTGGCGGTGGATACGCACCGAGCCGCCGCCGAGCTCCCAGCCGTTCAGCACCATGTCGTGCGCCTTGGCGCGCGCGCGGCCCGGGTCGCTGTCGAGGAAATCCTCGTGGCCGTCGGCCGGCGCGGTAAACGGATGGTGCATCGCGTTCCAGCGCTTGCCCTCCTCGTCCCGCTCGAACATCGGAAAGTCCACCACCCACAGCGGCTGCCATCCGGCCGTCGCAAAACCTTTCTCGTGACCGATCTTGACGCGCAGCGCGCCCAGCGCATCGGCGACAACTTTGGCCGTGCCCGCGCCGAAGAACACGAGATCGCCATCCTTGGCGCCCGTGCGCTCGACGATGGCCTTCAATGCAGCGTCGTCGAGGTTCTTGACGATCGGCGACTGCATGCCGTCGCGGCCTTTGGCGATCTCGTTGAATTTGATATAGGCGAGGCCTTTCGCGCCGTAAACGCCGACGAACTCCGTGTAGGCGTCGATTTCGCCGCGCGTGAGCTCGCCGCCTTTCGGAATCAGCAGGCCGGCGACGCGGCCGTCTTTTGAATTCGCGGGGCCCGAGAACACTTTGAACGCGACGGTTTTCATCGCGTCGGTGAGCTCAGCCAGTTTGAGCGGCACGCGCAAATCCGGCTTGTCCGAGCCGTACAGCAGGATCGCGTCGTCGTACGACATGCGCGGAAACGGCTTCGGCAGCTCGATGTCGAGCACGCCCTTGAACACGGTGCGGATCAGCTCTTCCATCAGCACCATGATCTCGTTCTGCGTCATGAACGAGGTTTCGACGTCGATCTGGGTGAATTCCGGCTGGCGATCGGCGCGCAGGTCCTCGTCGCGGAAACACTTGACGATCTGGTAGTAGCGGTCAAAGCCGGAGATCATCAAGAGCTGCTTGAAGAGCTGCGGCGACTGCGGGAGCGCGAAGAATTTTCCGGCGTGCACGCGGCTCGGCACCAGGTAGTCACGCGCGCCCTCGGGCGTCGAGCGCGTCAGCATCGGCGTCTCGATGTCGATGAAGCCGTGCTGGTCGAGGAAAACACGCACGGCCATCGCGGTCTTGTAGCGCAGCTTCAAATTCTTCTGCATTTGCAGCCGGCGCAGGTCGAGGAAGCGGTACTCGAGCCGCACGTTTTCCGACAGCGTATCGTCGTCCATCAGGAACGGCGGCGTCAGCGACGGATTGAGCACCTCGATTTCGGCGGCCAGCACTTCGACTTCGCCGCTGACGAGATTAGGGTTGACGGTGCCTGCCGGCCGCTCGCGCACACGGCCGGTCACGCGCACGACGAATTCGTTGCGCAGAGTCTCGGCGACTTTCAGCGTGTCCGGCGTGTCCGGATCGCACACGATCTGCAGCAGTCCCTCGCGGTCGCGCAGGTCGATGAAGATGACGCCGCCGTGGTCGCGCCGGCGGTGGACCCAGCCGTATACCGTGATGGTCTGGTTCAGGTGCTTGCGGTCGACGAGACCGCAGTATTCGCTGCGCATGATGGAAACCGGTGGAAGAAGAAAGGGTGGGACGGGGCCGCGACGAAAACCGGCGACCGTCTATTGATTGACCGCCTGTTGCCGGGTGACCTCGGGACGCGCCGCCACCGGGCCCTTGGCGCGGCCATTCGCGCCGGGAGAAACGACGCCCATCGAGATGATGTACTTCAACGCCTCGTCGACGCTCATGTCGAGCACGATCACGTCGGATTTCGGCATCATCAGGAAAAATCCCGACGTCGGGTTCGGCGTGGTCGGCACGTACACGCTCCAGTATTCACCCTGCAGGTGATTGACGACGTCGCCGCCGGGCTGGCCGGTCAGGAACGCGATCGTCCACGAGCCGTCGCGCGGATATTGCACGAGCAGCGCTTTGCGGAACGCGTGTCCGGTCGACGAGAACAGCGTGTCGGACACCTGCTTCACGCTGTTGTAGATGGATTTGAATACCGGAATGCGGCCGAGGATATTTTCCCAGAAGCGCAGCAGGCGCTGGCCGAGCATGTTGGCCGCGATGAGCCCCGTGCCGAACACGACGACGAAAGTCAGCACGACGCCCATCCCGGGCACGTGCATGCCGAGCCAGTGCTCGGTCTGGAAGTTCTCGGGCAGCAGCAGCAGCGTCTGGTCCATCGCGCTGACGAGCAGGTGCAGCACCCACAGCGTGATGCCGAGCGGAACCCAGATCAAGAGACCCGTGATGAAATACTTTTTCAACTGCACGCTCTCCACAACCGACTCTCTGCAGAAGTATCGCGCGGAATGCGCGCGATTCTGAAACGTGGGCTGACGCCCCTTGCGCCGCTCGCGCGGCGCGCTTAACTATTCGCGGCGGGTGTCGCCACCGGTTTGGCCTTTTCGGCCGGCGCCTCGGTCTTTTCGGTCTTGGCTGCCACTGGCGCGGCCGCGGGTTTCGCTTCCTCTTTCACCGCCGGCTTGTCTTCGGCTTTCACTTCAGACTTGTCCTCGGGCTTGGCCTTCGCGGCCTGAGCGTTTTTGAAATCGGTTGCATACCAGCCGCTGCCCTTCAGCTGAAAGCCAGCCGCCGTGACCATCTTGCTCAAAGTCGCCTTGCCGCACTCCGGGCAATCGGTCAGCGGGGCATCGCTCAGTTTGCGCAGAAATTCCTTCTGGAATCCGCAAGCGCCGCAGCGATACTCATAGATGGGCATAATTTGTCCCAAATTCAAAAGGTTGGATTATAGCGGAAAGCGCTCCGCCCAGTGAGGGAAGATGGGTATCGAATGCCGAACATCAAGGTGCATGGTCACGGTTCCGTCAAGCCATGGGCACGAAACGGTGGGTCTGTTCCTCTAGCATGCTGCACGCCAAATCGGTTTGCTTGCCGCTGCATTCGCCGGACTGGCATTCACGGGCGGCGAGCACGCGGCCAGCGGTTAAAATAAACGCCTGACGGAGGAGCGCAACACCATGGAAGAAAGCACACCCAAAATCGAAATACACCGCGGGCTCAAAGGCCTTTACTTTGACCGCTCGCGCGTGTGTTACATCGACGGACGCAATGGGGAATTGAGGTATCGCGGTTACTCGATCCACGATCTGGCCACGCGTTCGACGATCGAGGAGACGTGCTACCTGCTGCTGAAGGGCGAACTGCCGTCGCGCGGCGAGCTCGAGGCATTCGCGGCGGAACTCAAAGCCGCGCGCGTGCTGCCCCTGCAGATTTACGAAGTGATCCGCACGATCAAGCACGCGCATCCGATGGACGTGCTGCGCACCGCGGTGTCGGCGCTCGCCGCGTTCGACCCGGAAACCGCCGACAAATCGGCCGCCGCCACGCTGCGCAAAGGCGTGCGCCTCACCGCGCAGGTGCCGATGATCGTCGCCGCCCACGAGCACATCCGCAACGGGCGCGAGCCGGTGGCGCCGAACCCGCGACTCGGCCACGCGGCGAATTTCCTCTACATGCTCAAAGGCAAGGAGCCGAGCGAAGACGCTGCGCGCCTGATGGACCTCGACATGGTGTTGCACGCGGAACACGGCTCGAACGCGTCGTCGTTCGCCGCGCGCGTGGTGGCCGGCACCGATGCCGACCTGCACGGCGCGATCACCGCCGCCGTCGCAGCACTCGCCGGTCCCGCGCACGGCGGCGCGGCGGAGAACGTGATGCGCATGGCGCAGGAGATCGGCGACGCCTCGAAAGCCGCCGATTACGTGAAGACCAAGCGCGCGAACAAGGAACCCGTGATGGGCTTCGGCCACCGCGTCTACCGCGCCGAAGACCCGCGCGCGCGCCACATGCGCGCCGGCGTGGAAAAGCTGTCGCGCGAAATGGGCCAGCCGCAGTGGTACCGGATCCTCGAGGCGGTGGTCGACGCGATGAAGCCGTACGCGCGCCACGGCGTCAACGTGAACGTCGACTTCTACGCCGGCGTCGTTTATTTCCTCAACGGCATCGCCGAGGATTTATTCGTGCCGATCTTCGCGGTCGGCCGCGTGCCGGGCTGGACCGTGCAGGTGGTCGAGCAGATCGAAAACAATATCCTGCTGCGGCCGCTCACGCTCTACAACGGGCCGGAGCCTCGCGAGTACGTGCCGATCGAGCAACGTTAGCGACGCCGGCGTCTAGACGTTCGATCGCACTGGATTCCGGCCCGCGCCGGAATGACAAACTGCAAATAACTTTCTCAAGCACTCGCCAGCACGATCGCCGCCGTCGCGACGATGTCGTCCACCGTCGCCCCGCGCGATAAATCGGACAGCGGCCGTGCGAATCCCTGCAATACCGGCCCCACCGCGCGGGCGCCCGCCATGTACTGCGTGAGCTTGTAGCCGATATTGCCCGCGTCGAGATCCGGGAACACGAGCACGTTGGCCCGTCCGGCGACGGAACCCGTCTCCTTCAGTTTTTTCGCCGCGGCCTGGGGTGACAACGCGGTGTCGGCTTGCAATTCACCGTCGATCGCGAGCTCGGGGGCACGCGTCCGGGCGAGCGCCAATGCGCGCGTGACCTTATCGATGCGAGGATGCTGCGCGCTGCCCTTGGTCGAAAATGACAGCAAGGCGACGCGCGGCTCTTCGTTCAGCAGCGCGCGGCAGGTAGCGGCGGATGCG
>Ga0207683_10003570_pt1 | contig 13566 bp, 13 predicted proteins | sample KBSM73metaG_FD_184333 | JGI IMG/M metagenome (GOLD analysis project Ga0207683, IMG submission 184333) | Miscanthus rhizosphere microbial communities from Kellogg Biological Station, Michigan, USA - KBS M7-3 metaG (SPAdes) (version 2) | ecosystem: Host-associated > Plants > Roots > Rhizosphere >...
GACGACAAAGAATGAGGAGCCGTCGCCGGCCGGATCTGTGGATCCGGCGGCTGGATCGTCACCAATGTCTGGTGGATCTCTCGACATCCGTGATTCAGCTGTACCACCTTTCCTTGATGCGAGGCCCGGAACTAGGAGCGGACGCCGAGTTGTGACTCGCTGCTGACGTGCGCGAGCGCTCGGTGCTCTGGGCAGCCGATCCGGTGGATCCGCAGCCACGCGCACCCACAGCTCGACCTTCGAACGTGGCGAGCTTGCCAGCGCTCCCGTACCATCCCGCCGCATGTACGCCATGGCGCTCGAGACGTGGACCGCGAAGCAGCTCGTGCGCGTCGAGCTGCCGACCCCCGAGGTCGGGCCGAAGCAGGTGCGCGTCGCCGTGCACGCGATCGGCGTCAACCCGGTCGACTGGAAGATGCGGAGCGGCGGGCCGCTGCGGCTCGCGGCGCGGCTGATCCGGACGTTTCGCGGTCCGCGCGGGCCGATCATCCTCGGCGTCGACTTCGCGGGAGTCGTCGAGGCGGTCGGCGCGAAGGTGACTGATCTGGTGGTCGGTGAGCGCGTCGTCGGAGGCACGAACTTCTCGCGCGGCCAGCACGGCAGCTACGCGGACACCGTGGTCGTGGCAGCGGATCAGGTGGCGCCGCTGCCCGACGAGGTCCCGTTCGACGTCGCGGGTGCACTGCCGGTCGCCGGCGTGACCGCCTGGATGGCGCTGACCGAGTACCGGCGGATCGAGCCGGGCCGGCGCGCGCTGGTGCTCGGCGCGTCGGGCGGCGTCGGGCAGTTCGCGGTGCAGCTCGCCAAGCGGACGTGCGGCGCGGACGTCGTCGCCGGCGTGTGCTCGACCAAGAACCTCGACCTGGTGCGCGGGCTCGGCGCCGATCACGCGCTCGACTACTCGGCCGGTGATCCGCTCGAGGCAGCGCGCGCGCACGGGCCGTACGATGTCGTCGTCGACTGCGCGGGGACGTACGCGGCGTCGCGATGTCGCTCGCTGCTCGCACCGGGCGGCCGCCACGTGATGGTCGCGGGCGACAGCATTGGCATGATGCTTCAGGTGGTCGTGCCGCCGTTCCGCTCGCGCGCGATCCTCGGCAAGCCGACGCGCGCGCGGCTCGCCGCGGTGGTCGCGGCCGTCGCAGCGAAGCAGCTCGTCGTCCCGATCAGCGAGCGGCTGCCGCTCACGGAGGTCGAGGCCGCGCACGCCAAGAGCATGACCGGCCGGATGACCGGCAAGCTCGTGCTGCTCGCGCGCTAGCGATCGGCTCGATCGCTATAGCGGATCGATCACGAAGTCGTCGTGCGCGACCGGACCGTTCGGTGCTGTGGCGCCGAGCGCCTGAACAGCGGCATCGAGCTCGACGAGATGCGCCGCCGTCAGCTGGAGCACGTGCTCGTTCGGCTGGTAGGTCGTGCCGTACGTGTAGTTCTGCTTCGGCGTCGAGGTCATCTCGATGTGCGCGCCGAGGACATGGAGGATCGTGCGCGTCGACGCGAACTGCGCGAGCCGATGGACGCTGTCGCGATACGCGGTCCAGTCCGAGATGAACAGCAGCCCGGGATACAGCGTATCGCCGGTGAGCAGCAGGCCGGTCTGCCGATCGTAGAGCGCGATGTGCTGTGGCTCGTGTCCAGGAATGCCGAGCGCGTCGAGCACGCGGCCACCGAGATCGAGCTGCCCTTGCGACGTCGGCCACGTCGCGATCTGGAACGCCTGCTGCACCGCCGCGATCGTCGTCGCGACGACCGTCGTGTTCGGCTGGCCACTGAACGTTCCGTCTCCGCGCGTGTGATCGCTGTGCGCATGCGTGTGGGCGACCAGGAGCGGCTTGCCGCCGATCAACCCTTGCACGGTGGTGCGCAGCGCCGTCGACGTGGTGTCCCCGGTGTCGAGCAGGAGTGCGCGGTTGGTTCCGATGAGCACGTAGACGAACGGCGCCTCGAACGTGTCGCACTTGTTCTGCCGGATGATGTACGTCGTCGCGTTGTAGGCGTGAACCTGGACCGCGGGATCCTGGTTCGTGCTGCAGTTCGCCGAACCGTGCATCCACGCAACGTTGAGGTCGCCGTCGGTGATGCCGCCGCTGCCTCCGCCGTCGGGCGTCGCGCCCGTGGCGTCGCTCCCGGGCTGCGCGCCGGCATCTGCTCGAACGCCCGGCGCCGGCACGTTGCCCATGCACGCTGCCAGGAAGACGAGGCCACACAGCGAGGCGCGCATGATCCCGACGCTATCAGCCGCCGCCCCTGACCACTCCTAATAACCGGTGACCACGATGTCAGTAGCCGCGCAGCCGCAGCATGTGGCGCCGCCACCGCCGGTGTGCACGCTTGCGCCGCGCCGCATCGCGCTTCGTCTCGCCGCGCCGCAACGTCGAGACCTCGAGGTGACCGAAACGCACGCGGCCGACGACCCGAATGATCGACGCCGGCGTACCCGGTGCGGGCTCTGTCCGTTCCTCGACCGCGCCGAGAAACGACGACGCCTGGACGTCGACCTGGAACCCGGGTGGCACGACGATCTCGACATTTCCCATCGTCACGTCGACCTCGATCGTGGTCGGGCCCGCCGCCATCCGCGCGTCCCGGAGGTCGAGCTCGAGGTTGCCGCACACCACCCGTGCACGCAGCTGCTGCGGCATGGTCCAGGGCCCGGTCCGCTCGATCGAGCCGAACATGATCCGCATCCGCTGCGCAGGGACGAGCGCCGTTGACGGCACCGTTGCGAGGTCGGTGACCAGCGCGTCCAGCTCGCTCGTGGTCTGGGCGGTGTGCACGAGTGCGAGCCGGCGCTCCAGCTCGTCGTCCTCGATCACGCCGTTGGCGTAGCCCGTGGACAAGGACTCGACGACGCGGTCGCGCTGTTCGCTCAGCAGCTGTTCGTTCATGGGTCAGGTGTAACAGCGGCCGTCCGCGGCGTCGGTTACGTAGCGTATCGGGACTGTGAAGAAACCTTGCAGCGCTCCCAGCGCTCCACCTCCTCACGCGATCGCAGGAGCGTGTCGTCGACTTCAATGCGGCGCTCGAACGTGCCGCTGTAGAAGGCCGCCGTCGCTAGGTGAGGCGCCGCACCTCGATCGCCGAGAACGGCACGCCCTGGCCGATGCGATGGATCCGCAGCCACGGTCGGATGAGGTCGACCGCCTCGTCGAGCGAGCGCGCCTGCACGATCATGTACCCGCCGACCAGCTCCTTCGATTCGGTGAACGGACCATCGACGATGAGCCGCTGCTTCGCCATGCGGCGAACGCGCGTCCCCTTCGCGCTCGCCTTGAGGCCCTGGCCGCCGAGGATCGTGCCTTCGGCGGCGAGCGGCGCCATGTACTCGTCCATCATCGTCATCGACTCGCCCTTGGGGTGCGTCGACGACTCGGCAACCGCGTCCTGGCGGATGAACGCGATGTAGCGCGCGTTCCCCGGCTTCACCGGCGGCGGTGGAGGAGGTGGCGGCGCATCGGCGGGCGCCCCGAAATCCTGCGGCGTGAACGACTCGCGGATCTCGAGCGTGGCGTCGTCGCCGGGCGCACCGCGCGCGAGCTCGACGGCCGCAGCGCGCGACTCGACGTCGAGGAGCCACAGCGCCCGCAGCAGCGAGCCCGCGTGCTCGACGATCGCCGGCTCGTCACCGGTCGCGGAGATCGTGGCGACCTCGGTGGGATCGAGTCGCTCGGAGCCGAGCACCGTCGCGCCCTGTGCCGCGAGATACGCGTCGATGTCATCGATCGGTGCATCGCCCTGGAGCGTCATCATGAACTTCATGGCGCGCATCATGTCAGCGCCTCGCCACGTGGTGGGTTGCGACGACGCCAGATCGAAACGTGTTCGACGAGCGTAGCTCGAGCTTGCTACGCGCTTCCTTGCCACCGAACAGCGGCAGCCCACCGCCGACGATCACCGGCTGCCAGGTCAGCCGCCACTCGTCGATCAGACCCGCGGCCGAGAGCGCATGCGACAGCGTCGGGCTCGCGAAGATCATCATGTCGCCGCCTGGCTGCTGCTTCGCGGCGGCGATCACCGAGACGATGTCGTCGCCCGCGATCGTGACGTGTCCCGTCCTCGCCGGCAGCGTGCGCGACGCGACGATCTTCTTGACGTCCGCGTACCACCGCGCGTGCATCTTCTCACCGCCGGACGCCTTCGCGGCGTCGAGCACGCCCGGCCAGTAGCCTTCCATCATCTGGTACGTGGTGCGGCCGTAGACGCCGGTGTCGACGGTGCGCATGAGCGGGTAGACGTAGTCGGCGACCTCGGGGTCGAAGGTGATGAAGTCCATCGAGCCGTCAGGGCCGGCGAGATAGCCATCGAGGGAGACGTGAGCGAGCTGGATGAGGGAGCGCATGATTCGTGTCCTTTCACCGGGGCGACGAACCACGCGGGAGGCGATCGACTAACCCGCGCGAAAAAGATCGCACATCGTAACTGCGTGGAACTACAGCTCGAGCGGAGGATCGTGACGTCTCGTCGGGCCTCGCGTTCGTGCCGCTGGAGGCGGTGATGTGATGTACCGTCGGGCCGGTGCGGAACTGGGCCCACGCGCTGTGTCTCTGCCTCGCGCTCGTGGTGGCGTGTGCGACCGGCGAGCCGAGAAACTCCAGCTCGTGCAGCGACGTGACGACCGATTGCCCGGCGAGCACCACCGTCTGCGCGACGCCCACGTGTAGCGGCGGCAGCTGTGGCACCGAGAACGCGGCGAAGGGAACGCCCTGCACCGAGGCCGGCGGCAAGCTGTGCGACGGCAACGGCGCGTGCGTCGAGTGCACGGACGCCGCCCTCGATTGCCCGGCCGCCACCAGCGCGTGCGAGCAACCGACCTGCACGGCGGGCACGTGCGGCTCGACGGCGGTCGCCGCCAACACACCCGCGCCGAGCGGCCAGACCCCGGGCGACTGCAAGTTGATCGTGTGCGACGGCTCGGGCTCGACGATGACCGTCGACGACAACGATCCCCTCGACGATGGCAACGACTGCACGGCGGACATGTGCGCCGCCGGCTCGAACGCGCCGATGTCGGTGGCCCCGGGCACGCCTTGCTCGACGAACGGCGGCACGGTCTGTGGCTCGGGCGCAAAGGCGGGCACGTGCGTTGGCTGCATCTCGAACGCGCAGTGCACCGGCGGCGCGGTCTGCGACACGACGAACGAGATGTGCGTGCCCCCGACCTGCACGGACATGATGAAGGACGGCATGGAGACCGGCGTCGATTGTGGAGGCCCGGCGTGTGGGACGTGCGCCAACGGAGCGGGCTGCTCGGTCGCCGGCGACTGCACGAGCGGCTACTGCGCCGGCACGACGTGCGCTGCCTGCTCGCTCGACACGCAGTGCCCGACCACCTCGTACTGCAACGCCGCGACCGGGACCTGCGTCCCCGATGATCCGGACGGCACCGCCTGCACCGCCGGCGGCCACTGCACGAGCGGAGACTGCATCGACAACGTGTGCTGCGATTCGCAATGCAACGGCCTGTGCGAAGCATGCACGGCGGCCAAGAAAGGCACCGGCACCGACGGAGCCTGCGGCGCCATCGGCGCCGGCCGCGACCCCGACAACGAGTGCACGGGGACGTACTCGTGTAGCGGCGCGATGTCCTGCCAGTCGTGCACGGACATGATGAAGGACGGCACCGAGACCGACGTCGACTGCGGCGGAGGCGGAACGTGCGGCAAGTGCGCGCTCAACCAGACGTGCGTCGTCGGAACCGACTGCCTCTCCGGCATGTGCCGGATGGGCGTCTGCGTCGCCTCGACCTGCGGCGACGGCAGCATCACCGGCTCCGAGCAGTGCGACGACAGCAACACGGCGAACGGCGACGGCTGCAGCTCGACCTGCGCCTGCGAGACCACGCGCACCGTCACGAGCGGCCCGGGGCTCAACCTCGCGATCACCGACAACGCATACGCCGGCACGCTCGCCACGATGACGTGCGCGAACGTCGTCGTGTCGTCGGTCACCGGTTGCCCGCAGACGATCACGAGCCTCAGCGTCGTGCTCGGCATGAACCACACGTGGGTCGGCGACCTCGTCATCAAGCTGGTGTCGCCCGCGGGCACCACGGTGACCCTGATGAGCCGCCCGGGGTTCGCGGAGACCGCCGACGACGGCACGGGCGGCCCCGGCACCAACGCGGACCTCGTGAACGCATCGCCCGTCACGTTCGTGCAGGGCGCCGGGACGAGCGCGGAGAACATGGGCAGCTCGGGCGCGGTGGTCTGTCAGGGCGATGGAATCTGCCAGTACGCGCCGAACAACGGAGCCGCCCCGGCAGGGAACCTGACGACGTTCGCCGGCCAGATGAGTGCCGGAACCTGGAAGCTGTGCGTCGGCGACGCCGAGGTCGGCGACGTCGGCTCGATCGACCAGGTCAAGCTCAACTTCGCCTACTAGCGATCTCTCGCACGCGGGCGATTGGCGACGGCTCGCCCGCCGAACCATGGTACCGAGGGAGTCCGGATCGAGGTCCGGCTCCCCATGCTCTCATCTGCACCCGTCAAGCTCACCGCGATCGAAGTGATGGCCGATGCTCACAAGCACGCATCGAAGCACCGTGTCGAGGTGGAGCAGAGCGGGCGCTGCGGCTGCTTCTTTTGTTTCAAGACGTTCCCGCCCTCGCTGATCACCGCGTGGGTCGATTCGAATCAGACGGCGCTCTGCCCGTCGTGCGGCGTGGACTCCGTCATCGGAAGCGATTCGGCGCATCGGCTCGACGATGCGTTCCTGCGCAAGATGCACCAGCAGTACTTCGGCGGACGTTCTCGCTAGCGGATCAGAGCCAGGATCCGGCGCCTCACCTAGCGCGGCAATCGAATCGTGAATGTCGTCCCGGCGTCCGACGACTCGACGTCGACGGTGCCGCCGTGGGCCACGGCGATCGCTTGCACGATGTACAGGCCCAGCCCGACGTTCGACTTCGCACGTCCCGGATCCAGCTGCCGGAACGGGTCGAAGATGTCTTGCAGGTGGCGCTTCGGAATCGCACGGCCTTCGTTGTGAACGCTCAGCACGACTCGATCCGCCTCGCCGCGGAGCGTGACGGCGATCGGACGATTCGGAGCGCCATGCTGGACGGCATTGCCGAGCAGGTTGGACAGGGCCTGCGCGATGCGCGCGCCATCCCATTGGCCGCGTAGCTCGCCCGCTGCCTGGAAGGTCATGATGCAGGCCGGGTGAAACGCGGCGATCTCGTCCACGGTCCTCCGGCAAGCAACCTCGAGGTCCGCGTCGCTGCGCGTGATCGGAATGCCAGCACCCATGCGCGCGCGCGTGAAGTCGAGCAGATCGCCGATCAGTCCTTCCATGCGCGTCCCGCTGGTGAGGATTCGAGCCGCCGTCCTGGCGTGCGGCCATTCCGGTCCCTCTTTCGTCATGAGCAGCGTCGCCGACATCATGATCGCGCCAAGCGGATTACGCAGGTCGTGTCCGAGCACCCCCAAGAACAGATCTTTCACTCGGTCGACGTCCTGCGCGTACTTCGTGATCGACTCCGCGAGCAGCTGATCGATGGCCTCGTTGAAACGCGTGACCTCCGCGAGGTTCGCACGATTGAAGTCGTTCTCGGCCTCCGCCCACAAGCGCAAGATGCTCGCACGCAAGGCTCGGAACTCGGACACCATCTGGGCCGCCGTATAGCCGCTGGCGGCGCGGTCCGTCCCATGTGCATTCGACGCTGTGTAGCTGTCGGCGCCGGCATCCTCGTTTCCGGTCGCCTTCTCCCTCTGTTCGTGTTTGGTTTGCGGAGTCTCGAGATCCTTCGAGATCGCCTTCAGCATGCCTGCGACGTGATCGCGCCGCTGCTCCAGATCCATCGCGTCCGCGGCAGGTAGACAGCTGCGTGCGAAGACCTCCCACTCGGCGATGATCCGCTCTCTCGACTCGGTGATGAACTGCGACAACTTCACGTGACCCGCGAAACAGAGATGCGCGACGCATGCCAGCTCTGTCGTCGCTCGCTGCCAGCTCGCTTCGCTGCGAGGATCGACGAGTCGTGGTGCGCCCTGACGCCTATCACCTGCCGCGGCTGGTCACCGCGCTCAGCGCGAGGGCGATGATCCCCGTGTTGTAGGCAAACGACAGCAACGCGTGCGCGAGGACGGTGCGCCGGATCCCGCGATCGGTGATCTGGATGTCCGAGACCTGGAAGCACATCCCGATCGTGAATGCGAAGTAGGCGAAGTCCAGGTCGTCGGCGGCCGCGCCCTGGGGCGGTGGTGCGCCGGCAGGCACCTCGTCGCGCGGAAACACGATGCCGCCCCCGTCGGCCGCATCGCCGCGATAGAAGAGGTGCGCGTAGCGCAGCGTGAACGCCGTATGCGTGAGCAACCACGAGATCATCGAGGTGGCGAGCGCGAGCACCAGCACGAACGCGCCCTCGCCGTGCCCGAGCGCGCCGAGGTAGCGACTGACAAACGTCGCGGCGAACAGCGCGAACGTCGACACGAGCAGCACGAGCAGCCACACGAGCATGCGCCCGGGATCCTCGCTGGCCGCGCGGCGCCGCGTCTCCTCGGGCGAAGACGTGCCGATGATCCAAGCCACCATCGCCAGCATCGCGACGCCGGCAACGTCGCCCGCGATCAACACGCGTGTGACCCACGTCAGGTCGAGCGCGAGGGTCGCGGCGCCGGCGACGCCGCCGATGGCGAGCGCATAGACGAGCCGCAGGCCCGACCTCCGCGGATCGAGGGGATGAAATCCGTCCACCGCATGGTTCTACGCCGAAACGAGTCGAATCAGGACGGTCTACCCTGTTTGGCGTTGGCCTCCGCGATGGTGGTCCGTCGAAACGCGCCGGGATCGAGTTGCAGCTCGATGCGCTCGTAGGGCGCGGATTCGCGGACGAACTGTCTCGTGCCGACGTCCTCTGCGACGCGGACAAACTGCGTGGTTGCCCCGAGCGTAGGCTCGTCGAACGCCGGGTGTTCCGGCAGCGTGTCGGCGGCATCCCGCTCGCTGACCTCGTCGTCACGGCCCTCGTCATCATCGAGCGCGCAATCCATCTCGATCTCGACGTCCTCGACGTCGTGGAGGACCTCGATTCCGTCACCGAGATCGCAGGGCGCCAGCGCACTCATCAGCAGCTCGCCAAGGCGGCTTTCCAGATCGGCAGAAGCGCTCGTGGACCTCATCCCTAGGTAGAGCCGCGAGGCCGCCCCCGGTCGCACGAAAAGTAGCGGCCGAGTCCGCCCACAAAGCGGGCTGGCGAAGCTATGCGGTGGCGCGATCGCGTCCCCGTTTGGCGCAAATACGTTCTGACGCGCTCGTAGTCTGGCGCGCGAATGAGAACGCTAGCAGTCATGACTGTCGCCGCGCTCATCGGGTGCGGCGATAACCAGTTACCTCCGGAGGAGCCACCTCCGGCCCAACCGCCCCCACCGGCGATCACCGGGGTCACGCGCGTGATCCACTGGGACGACGCCGGCCAGCAGACGCCGGTCAATACCGCGCAGTTCGATGTCTACATCGAGGCCGAGCTACCCGGCGGAGATGTACGCACCGCGACCGTCGCGGACGATGGCAGCTTCTCGATCGGCGGGGATGCGCCGACGGGCGCGTACTGGCTACGCCTCGTCGATGGCCCATGGAGCCACGAGGACGTGTACGTGCTGACCGATCAGACCAACCTGGATCTCGGTCGCGACGTCGTCGGGAACGCCGGGACCCGGGCGCAGGACCCAGGCACACACCTCGACATCAACGCGACGGGTCTCGCGAGCTGGGACAACGGTGACGATGGCGATCTCGTGCTTGCCAACCTCGCTCACGTCTCGACGATCGTGCCGTACTACGCGACGAACACCCCGGTTGCCGGGGATACGGCGCTGAATGCGGGCTATGCGTGGTTCGCTCAGCAGGTGTCGAGCACGCCGAGCGACGCGTACGTCGTCCAGGTGCGGCCGATGCACGACGCCGCGCTCTCGTTCGACTACTTCACGCCGATCAAGGCGTTCCACGCGGCTCCGGTCGCGATCGAGGACGGAACGACGGCGCAGGTCACGGGGACGTTCGTCGACCCGCCGGCGCTCGACGTGCCGGTGCACTGGATGCGCAGCGCGTTCACGGCGCAGGAAGCCAGGATGAAGCCGGCGGGCTGCGGCGACAACCTCGAGCTCGAGACGTACTGGGTGCACGCGCTACCCGGTCACGGTACGCATGGCCAGCTCGACGGCGTCGACGACTACCTCGACGGCACACCAGGGTTCGGTCCGCGCCTCATCCAGGCGTTCTACTCGCTCGACCAGACGGATCTCGTCGGAACGCTCGCGGTCCGCAACCCGTATCCCGCGGACTGGCTCTACGCGAAATACTCGATGACGTACGCCGTGGGCTGCGGCTTGCCGGATGGGAGCGTGCCCGGCAACGCGCAGGTCTCGATCGGCCTCTTCACGTCGAAGCTCGACGACTCGCCGGTCACGCCGATCGTTGGTCCCGTCGCACAGCCCCAGATCGCCGGGCGCGATCTGCTCGTGCCGCAAGTCGGAGTCGGGTTGCACCCCACCGTCAGCTGGCAGGCGCCGGCGCTTGGCAGCCCGACCTCGTACGAGGTGAAGCTGCTCGAGCTCGCGGTCGGCGATTCCGGCTACACGCTGAAAGAGGACGCGAAGCTCGTCGTGCCGGGCTCGGTCACGACGATCACCCTGCCTCGCGACATGCTTCAGAGTGACACGATCTACACGCTCGAGATCCGCGCGATCTCGCAACCCGAGCAGGACGTCGCGAGCGCGCCGTTCCGCTCCGGCATGCCGCTCGGCTACGCCGACCTCCTCACCAACTACTTCATTCCATGACGAAGCTCTCCATTGCCTGCGTGCTCCTGGCCGCGTGCACCGACACGACGGCTACCCAGCCCGACCCGACGCCGCCGCCGCCGCCAGCGCCTCACCGCGACATCACGGGCACGGCCACGTACATCACCACGGACGAGGCGGGAACTGCGACGCGCTTCCCGATCGGCCTGCATGACACGATCGTGCGCGCGGAGTTCCCCGACGGCGACGGCTGGGACATCCGCGAAGGCATTTCTCGCGCGGACGGCACGTTCTCGATCGCCGGCGCGCCCGAGGGCGACTACTGGTTCGATCTCTACGACGTGCCGACGACCACGCGCAATCTCTTGTGGACGAACGCGGACGCGATCGCCATCGACCAGCTCGGAGCCGGACGCGGCGACGCCGTCAATGCGAGCGGCGGTACGACGCTCACCTTCGGTCCGATCGACGGCCTCGACACCGTGCAGGATACGGACGGCATCGATCTCTCGAGTGGCAACCTCGGGCTCGGGTTCGACATGTACGGCGCGCTGGCGCCTGACACGACGACGCTCCAGTACACGCGCCCCTGGGGGGGCCTGCCGCTCGTGTCGGCCGCCAAGGGCGACAGCGTCATCCTCACGCAGTCGCGCTCCCTCACGGATCCCGACTCCGGTCTCACGTACGGGACCGTGATCAAGAGCGCCACGCTGTCCTTCGAACAGTCGGACGGCCAGGACACCGCCGTCGCGGGCACGTTCACGACGCCGCCGCAGGTCGACTACGACCTGCGCTGGAACCGCTCCGAGTTCGACGCGATCAGCACGGACATCAACCCGAACGTTGGCCCCAACGACGGGCAGATGTTCCTGTTCCGCGCGATGCCTGGCGGCGCGCAGTACGGCACCAGCGTGCTCGCGCCGGTCGTGTTCGCATTCGATGCCTTCCAGGTGCCGGGGACGACCGACATCGACCTCCCGTTCACGATCGGCAACCCGTTCCCCGCGAGCTGGCTGTTCAACCAGGTCGCCATGTTCTACACGGTCCCCGTCCCCGTGCCGGGAATGCCGGGGGCGACGGTGGACTACAGCGTATCGCTGGTCACGATCACGAACGAGCTCGCGAGCGCCGACCATCCGCTTCGCCCGCTCGTGTCGCCGCCGCGCGCGCCGACGATCAACGGCATGAACCTGTTCAAGGATCACGACGGCGTCGGAGTCACGCCGACGATCGCGTGGCAGAAGCCGTCGGTCGGCGAGCCCACCGCGTACGTCATCGACATCTCCCACTGGGAGCTCAGCTCGGTGTCCGGAGAGCTCGTGCCGCTGGTGTCGCTGATCGTGCCGGGCGACGTGACGAGCGTGCGCGTGCCCCCGCGCGTGCTCGAGAGCGGCGAGCACTACATGATGCAGATCGAAGCGGTGTACCAGGCGGGACAGGACGTACGTGTGCACTCGTTGAACACACTCGGCCTGCCGTCGGGAACCGCCAGCGTGGTGACCGGCACGTTCGTACCGTAACGGTTCACGTGCGACGCATGCGACGCTGCTGTCGCACCGTGTCGCGCGTGCAGGTTTTCTTGTCCGCATCTTGCGGAGGCGAACGCGCCACGTAGAGTGGAGCGCCAATGGTCAGTTTTCCATTGGTGGCTACCGACGACGTGAAGCGATTCCGCGAGGCGCCCATGGGACGCTGCCTCGTCACCCCGAGCTTCGCGATGTGGTGCTTCGCACCCGATCTCCAGGGCGGGATGCTGTGGGGAACGCTCGACGAGGCAACGATCGGTGAGTGGTTCGAGGCGGGCTGTTTCATCACGCATCGCTCGATCGCGACGCCGCGCCGCAGGCTCACCGATTACAGCGGTGTCGAGCGCGTGGACGGCGAGGGCATCGTCGGGTTCCTGGCCGCCGCGCACGAGCGCTTGCCGATGTGGTGGCGCGGTCTCGAGCGCCAGGCGATGATCGTGCCGGAGGGCTTCGAGGGCCTGACGATCGCCGGTGCCTTGACGACGGCACGCGTGCAGCACGCGCTGCGGGTCGTTCACGATGTCGATGACGCCATCGCGTTTCTCGAGCATCCCGGCGCCGCGATCGCGCACACGGCAGCGTCTCAGCTGGTCGCCGCGTATCGAGGTAGCCCGACGGTGCTCGCACGCCTGCGCGCGCACCTCGCTCGTAACCTCAATGCCTCGACGATCGAATCGAGTGCCGTGGCGCTTCACATGTCGACGCGCACGCTGCAGCGCGAGCTCCACCGGTTGCAGACGTCGTTCAGCGAGCAACTGCGTCTGGTCCGGATCGCGACGGCCGAGCGCTTGCTCGTACACTCCGATCTCAAGATCCAGGCGATCGCGACGCAGGTCGGTCTCGGCACCGCATCGCGCATGAGCGCCGCGCTGCGCCGCGATCGTCAGATGACCGCGAGCGAGCTGCGGGCCGCGCGGTCGAAGCCGGCCTGACGCGCGGCCAAGGCAGGTCTCGTCACGGAAACAGCTTGGCAACGCCGTTCGCGATCGCGCGCGCGAATGTGGCCTCGGTCGCCGCCTGCGCCTGCTTTACGGCGGCCTCCTGCGTGGGCGACAGCTCGCGGATCTGCCGATCGAGCTCGCGCATCGGCTTGTCGAACGTGCGCATGATGCTGTCGAGCGCCTTGATCCTCGCGTCGATCCCGCGCATCTCGCGGTCGATTGCGACGCGCTGTGCGTCGGTCGCGTTGATGAGGCGCATGCCGAGATCGGCCTGCTGCTCGCCAAGCTTACCCTCCTTCTCGCCAATCTTCCCTTGCTGCTGGCCGAGCTTGCCCTCCTCGGCGCCGAGCTTGCCCATCT
>Ga0207683_10003571_pt1 | contig 13565 bp, 16 predicted proteins | sample KBSM73metaG_FD_184333 | JGI IMG/M metagenome (GOLD analysis project Ga0207683, IMG submission 184333) | Miscanthus rhizosphere microbial communities from Kellogg Biological Station, Michigan, USA - KBS M7-3 metaG (SPAdes) (version 2) | ecosystem: Host-associated > Plants > Roots > Rhizosphere >...
CGAGGAAGAGACGATGGCGCGTTTGCGCTCTACCCCTTTGGGGCACGTGCTCGAGCCCGACGATATCGCCGGGCCGATTATTTTTCTCGCCAGCGATGCTGCCGCCTATATCACCGGGCAGGTCTACAACATCAATTGCGGCACCGTGATGATCTGATTGATTAACCATTCTTAAAGTGTCACGCTCCGGGCCCAACACTGCGCTGCTTTGGGCAACTGATCCAGGAGAGCATCGATGGCAAAAAGTCAGTCAAATTTTGGTTTTGTCGAATGCGCCGATCTCATCACGGAGCAACACTACGCCCGTGCCTTGAAATTTTTTCAGCTCGCGGTCAGTCGTTTTCTTGAATCGAAGAGCACGCCGAAACGAACTGAAATTGCACGACAACTCCTTCAGATCGGTACTGTCTTGGAAGAGACTCTCAAAAAAGCTTACGGCGACCGCTGGGAACAGGAAATCCCGCAATTTACCGATGAGCAATCCGAATCGAGCTGTTCCTTCTGCGCAAAAGCAGAGCACGAGGTGCGCCGCCTGATCGCCGGTCCTGCGGTACAGATTTGCAATGAGTGCGTGGATCTCTGTAGCGGCATTATCGCGGACGAGCCGGAAAACAAAAATGCCGTCTCGCGGCGCAAGCAAGAGGGCCTTTGCGGAATCTGTATGGAGGCGCGGGAACCCGACGAACTCATTTTTTTGCCCCATGCCGCTTATATGTGCCCGCGTTGTTTGGAAGAGCTGCAGATCGTGCGCGACCGCCACAACGAGAAATAGCACTTCCATCAATCGAAAGGACAAACGACGATGGTCTACGACTGCTGGCGCGGTATGGTGGGGATCATCAAACCGACCAAAGGATCGGGCTCATTGGTCGAGTTGATCAAGCTGCTGCCCGAAGGGATCGGCGTGATCCCACTCTTTAACAATGTCCGCCATGGCAAGATCGAAGAGTTTCGCGGGGCAATTCCGGCTTACGAAGAAAAAATCGCCGAATTGGCGCAAGACAAAGTCGATCTGATCCATCCCGCGGGAACGCCGCCTTTCATGTTGCTCGGTTATCAACGCGAAGCGGACCTGATTGCGAAATGGGAAAACCGCTTTGGCATTCCGATTTTCACTTCGGGGACCAACCAAATTGCCGCAATGAAGGCGCTCGGGATAAGGAAATTTGTTGGTATCGGCTATGACTTTGACGATACCACCATCGTGGCGCGCTACTTCACGGACGCCGGGTTCAGGGTTTTATCATTGGAAAAGCTGCCCGGTCCTTGGGAAGAAGTGGGCCGACTCTCATCGAAGGACATCTATGACCAAGCGAAAAATCTGTTTTTGCGCCATTCCGACGCGGATGGGATTTATTTTCAGGGCGGTAAGCTGCGCATCCTCGATATCATCGAGCCGCTCGAGCAGGATCTCGGTGTCCCCGTTATTCATCCCGGGTTAGCGCAATGTTGGGAAATTCAAAAGCGGCTGCATGTACGGCAGCCGATCGCAGGGTATGGGCGGTTAATCGCCGAACTGCCATGATTCAGTTACCCAGGCACACACAGACAAAAGTCTGCCTGTAGCGAGCGCCGCGCTTGACGATCTCACTCAGTCGACGGGAAAAATTTTTCTTCCGGTGCCTTCCTCTTCGAGACTGATGGCTTTCGTCGGACAGATTTTAGCAGCGAGCACAATCTTTTCGTCACCGTCGGCCTTCGGATCGATCACTTCCGCGATCATTTTCGCGTCGAGCCTGAACACTTTGGGCGATGCCTGAACGCATTTCGCGTAGCCTTCGCACTTGGTTCGATCAACGGTGATTTTCATGGTTTTCTCGGTTATGGATTGTTGCAGTAGTGGAGTAATGGATATTGGGTCCAAAACTTGGAGGGCGCAATTAAAGCGGTTCCTTAGTTGGTTGTATTAGACCGTATAACTTGGCCACATTGTCGCGATTAAGTTTCCGCTTCACGGCGGGATCAATTCCTGCGCAATTGCGCTCGACCGTGGCTTGCGAATTGGGCCAGGTCGTCACGCCGTGCGGATAATCGCTCGCCCAGAGAAAGTTATCGGCGCCGAAGACGGGAGTTGTCAGCACACCGGCGCGGTCATCTTGATAAGTAAAGAATGCATTGCTCTTGAAGTATGCGCTCGGCGGTTGCTTGTTAATGTTTTTTTCGGCGTCGTAGGTGCTGGCGCGGCCGAACCAATAATCGACTTGCTGCACCAGATTGGCGACCCATCCGACATCGAACTCGGCGCACACAACTTTGAGTCTCGGGTGGCGGTCAAAGACTCCGGACAGGATCAGATTGCCGAGGAACTGCTGCGCGGGAGCCTGTTTGTTGGCGAGACCGAGGCTTTGCTTTTTGGGATCGACGTCGCGCGGACCTTCGTAATGTTTGCGTGCAACGCCTTGCGTCGCGCTGGTGTGCACATTGACGATCATGCCGGTTTCTTCCAACGCTGCCCATATGGGCTCGTATTTCGCTTCGTAATAACCGCTGTCTTTAATTCGCGTTGGAATTTGCACGCCGCGGAAACCGGCCTTGGAATACTCGCCGATATCCGCGACCGCATGCTCGATGTCCAAGATCGATAAAATTGCCAGACCGATCAGTCGCTCGGGATTATGGCTGCAGAATTCCTGGAGCCAGGCGTTGTAAGAGCGGAAAATTGCGCGTTGAAAGGGTTCATCGGCGATGCTGTAAAGTTGGCGCACTGCGCTCGAGAAGAGAATTTCGGCCGCGACTCCATCAATATCCTGGTCGCGCAAACGGGCGGCGGGTTCCCAACCGCCGGGATAATCTTCGTAACGGAAATTCTCATTAAAACGAATCGTCTCAAAATGCTTTTCTTGCTCGACTTCCGAGATGCCGTGGTTTTTGCCGACCACCAGGCCTTTAGAATAGTGCGATAAACCGACCGGCGGCAGGCCGTCTATCAGTAACCAGGTGCCTTTTGGCACGCCCGGCGGATCCTTGACGACCCTTGGCGCCCGCTCACCGTATTGTTTCTGGACACGCGCCCAGGCCTCGGGCGGTTCATTGACGTGACTATCGGCAGAAATGAGCTTGAAATCTGACATCGTGTAATCATCCAAGGCAGAATTCACACAGAGGAGTACGACTTTAGTCAGTCACTTGAGCGTTTCCTTGAGCTTGGCGACCAACGCCGGATCCAATTTCAAAATCTCTTTCACGGTTTGTTCAAGCGCGGCGCCGTCATCCGCATTGATGTCGAGGTTGGCTTTTTTTGCCTCGGCGAGAAACTCGGGATCAGTCATCGTGTCCATGAAAGCTTTGCGTATAGTCTGTACCCGGTCTTTCGGCGTGCTCGGGGGTAGAACATAGGGTCGCACCGTCGGTCCGTGCACCCGTGCGACCGTCGAGATGAGACGCTTGGCCTCTTCGGTTTTGGCATAGTTGAGTGCCATCGGCAGCTTGGGAAATTCAGGATGCGGCTTGAGCGTCGCCTGCAGAACCAGTTTCAGTTCGCCGGTTTCCAATTCCTTACGCCAAGTCGACTTCGTCGATTCCCAAGAATTGCTCAGACCGGAGACTTCGCCGCTATTGAACGCCAAACGAACGTCGGCCGTGCCCTTGTAGCCGGACACGAGTTGAATCGGTAATCCAATCGTCGCTTTGAGAATATTGGGAATATCATCGGAACCCGAGCCAGAGGCCACGCCGCCGAATTTGATAACCTGTTTCGAGGCAAGCCATGAGTCCACGTCGACAATGCCGGTGGATTTCGCGATACCCAGGACGAAATTGTCTTGAGCCGGAACACCAACATAGTTGAATTTTGCGGCGTCGAACTCTATGCCCGGTTTGGCCAAGAGTTGCTGTAAGAAAAGGCCGCCGATGAAATGACCGATGGTCAGGCCGTCGGGTTTCGCTGCTTTGTAAATATAATTTGCCGAAATCATGCTGCCCGCGCCGGGCATGTTTTCGACGATGATGGCCGGATTGCCCGGTACATGTTTTCCCATATGGCGGCCGATGGTGCGCGTGTAGGCGTCGTAACCGCCGCCGGCAGTGAAGCCGACAATGAGGCGAATGGTTTTACCCTCGAAAAAATTGGTTTGCGCATGGACTGCCTGCGATGCTCCACTGCCCATAGCCAATAGGTATGAGAACAAGAGCAGTCTAGAAAATCTGGTCATACGGTCTCCTTCTGGCGAGCAGAGGCGCATCTCGGGACGTTCCTCGTGACAGTGCTGATGATGGCGCTTCGGCCCGGCAAAGCTGCGCGAATTTAAGTAAAAGGTGTTGTGCTGTCAAGCGTATTTTGGCTGTGCTGCACTGCGGTGAAAGCGCAATTCACGCCATCGATTCTTCAATGCAATCGCTCGCTTTGCAGCGAAAAGGCTCAATTACCAGTGAAAGCCCTGGTTTGACAGGTCTGCCCGAGCGCTGTAAATTTCCTGCGGGAGTCAAAGATGGTTCACCCTGTCGCTCTTAGCGCCACACACATGGAATGCCGCAACTTGCACGATTCCATGACGGTGATGACCGAGTTGCTCGCCTTCCAACCCGTTTCAGAAAAAAAACCGGCCGAAGCGATGCTCAAGCACCCCAATTCGCCGTGGGTTCTTGTCCTGCACGAGGCGGGGCCCGATGCGCCAGCCAAACCGATGCACAACCATTGGGGTGTTCGGGTGCGGAGCACCGAAGAAGTCGACAACGCCTATCACTACCTGACCGGGCATAAACAGCAGTACAAGCTCGGCGCGATTGGCAAACCGACTTGGAGCCACGGTTCCTATTCCTGTTATTTCGTCGAGCCCGGCACCAATGGCTGGGAAATCGAATGTTACGAAGACTTTGCCCGGAAAGAAGCCGCGGCACAAAAATTTGGCGGCGTTAAAAAGCCCCATTGGGAAGAGATTTATCCCGAAGAGCGCTTTCCGGGACGCGGTTACGTGCCGCAGGCTTTTACCCATGGAACTTTGGTGGCGACGGATTTGGATGCGAACAGGAATTTCTACACCGATGTTTTGAACTTGGAAGTTCACCGCTTCAGCAGCCATGTGATCTATGTTAAGCATCCGAACACGAAAACCTACATTGTTTGCGCCCTGCGAGAAAATCCCAAAGTGTTCTCACCTAATTTCCGCAATACCTTGAGTGTCGCTTCCTCAGACCACGTGAAAGAACTTTACGACGAGTTCAGCCAACGGGGTAAGGAGTTGGGCGTAACCGAATTGTTGCCGCTCAGCGCAGACGACTCGGGCAAGTCCTTTTGCTTTCGCGATCCCGGAACGAACTGCTGGGAAATTTCTTCACAGAATTGAGCGCAACGGCAATTCTCCCGGTTGTTATCCTGACGAAGTGAAGAATCCCGACAGATACACGGCTGTAAAGGCGAGATCCTTCGGCTATGCCACGATGACAATTTTTGCGCATCTCAACAGATGGGACGCCGCGGAAGAATGGCACTCGGACGAATCTAGTCCGAAGAAAAAAAACTGACGGGAAAAAATTTTAATGACTGAAAAGCTCCTCGAACAGATGGGCCTGCGTGATTTGCGCAAGATCATGCGGCAGAAGGCGCCGGCTGAGGCGTGGGAGCATTTCAACGGCGCGGCCGAATCCAAGGCAACATTTCGTCGCAATCCGCAGGCATTTAGCCAATACCTATTTCGACAAAAGATTTTCCACGACGTTTCCGAACCCGACATCTCCGTCGAGCTATTTGGCAAGACCGTGCCGATTCCGGCGATTACGGCGCCCGTCGGAAGCTTCTGCCTGATCGGAAAAGATGCCGAGCGCGAAGTTGCCGAAGGATGCGATCGCGCCGGTGCCATGATGTTCGTCAGTCAGGCAGCGAAGTTCGGCCCGAAAGAATGGCGCAACGCGGACAAATCACCGTTGGTCTTCATGGCTTACATGAACCGCGGTAAAGACGAAGTCTCGGCCCACGCCAAACTCGCCGAGGATCTTGGTTTCGCGGCGGTCGGGATCACCGTGGATACGGTTCGCCCGGTAAAGATCGGCGATGAAGTGCCGCTCTCGACTAAAGACGGCAAGCCGCGCAGGGGCCACAAATCAACGGTTAAAGACATCGAATGGATGAAACAGCAGGTCTCGTTGCCGGTCGTGATCAAGGGCATCATGGGCGCAGAGGACGCGCGGGCTGCGTTGAACGCCGGCGCCGATGCGCTGGTCGTGTCCAATCACGGCGGCCGGATTCTCGATTACAATCGCGCGGCATTGGAAGCTTTGCCGGAAGTGCTTGACGCGATCGGCGGAAAAGCTCCGGTGTTGCTCGACAGCGGAATTCGCAGCGGGGGCGACATCGTCAAAGCGCTCGCCCTCGGCGCGCGCGCAGTTCTAGTCGGACGTCCGATCGCCTGGGGTGTCGGTGCTTTCGGGGTGCGCGGTGTCGAACGCGTCTTCGCTATTCTAATCGAGGAGATGCAGCGCGTGCTGACTCTGACCGGTGTAGCGCGGATCCAGGATATCACTCGATCGATCTTGTTTCGTGAGGAATGGGGAGGTTTGCGCGGCCTATGATTTTTGTCATCTGGGCGATCGTTTTCATATTGGGCATCTGGCTTATTTCGACTTACAACGGCCTCACTGCCTTGCGGCTGCGGCTGCAAAATGCCTGGAGGCAAGTCGATGTGCAACTCAAGCGTCGTTACGATTTGATTCCCAATCTTGTCGAGACGGTCAAAGGCTATATGCAGTACGAACAGGACACGTTGCAAAAGGTGATCGACGCGCGCAGCCAGGCGATGGCTTCCAAGGGCGTGAAAGAGGCAGCCGAGGCGCAGAACGCGCTGACTCAGTCCCTCAACAAGGTCTTCGCCCTGATGGAAAACTATCCCGATCTCAAGGCAAGCAAGAATGTTTTGGAGCTGCAGGAAGAGTTGACGACCACAGAAAATCAGATCGCCTTCGCGCGCCAGTACTATAATGATCTCGTGACGCAGTACAATACGAAACAGCAAATATTTCCCTCGAATATCCTGGCGGGATTATTCGGTTTCAAACCCAGTGAGTTCTTTGAAGTGGCGGAGAGCGAAAAAGCACTGCCCCGCGTCAATTTGTCGCTATCACGGTAGCACTGGAGCCTGGCGCTGAAATCGCCGTACGCTTCGGACTTCGCCGCGCGCCAGGCACACAATCAGCGCTGCAGCGCTGCGTTAGTATTTTTCTTCATCCTCTTTTTTCTTCTCATCGGCGCCGTGGTCGACTTCCTCTATTTCGACACGTTCAGCGCGACTGCCTTTCCAATGGCAACGATAATAGCCTTGAGTTTGGCGACGATTTCGACGGCCGCTGCCTACTATGGTGGCAGTGAGATCATCCTGGCATCGTTGGGCGCGGAAAAACTCAATTTGCAGATTCCCGAACATCGTGAGTTGCATAACATCGTGACTGAAATGGCGCTCGCGTCAGGTTCGAGTATGCCTCGGGTTTATGTCATTTTCGATCCGGCGCCGAACGCATTGGCTACAGGAACGAATGACCGAAACGCGAGTATTTGCGTGACCAGCGGACTGCTCGCATTGATGGATCGGGAAGAAACCCAAGGAGTGATCGCGCACGAGATCTCGCACATTCGCAACGATGATGTTCTGCTGATGACGCTGGTGACGATTCTCATCGGCGGCGTCGTCATCCTTGCCGACTGGAGCCGTCGGGGATTTTATAGCTCGCGCTCGGGCCGGCGCCTAGGAAGTAAGAACTTGTTGTTGCTCATCCCGTTGTTAGTCCTGATCGCGTTTTCACCGCTGATTGCGCGGCTCCTCGCGATGGCCGTGTCGCGCCAGCGGGAATATTTGGCCGATGCGACGGCGGCACAATATACCCGCAATCCGCGCGGTCTCGCTGAAGCCCTGGAAAAAATTCGCGATTCAGGAATGCCGTTTCAAAAAGCAACCCGCGGCACTGCGCATCTGTTTTTCGCCAATCCACTGCGCCGGCGCATTGACGATCGACAAGGTAAGCTCGCAGACCTGCTCTCGAGCCATCCGCCGATCGAGCGACGAATTCGTTTACTGTATCAAATGGCCGGCATGCCGCGATTAGACTCAACGATGCAAAGCTCAACAGCTCAAACACTTCTCTAGTTGGAAAAGCCGTTGCTGAGCTGTCCACAATGCGATCGTGAAATGACTGAAGTGGTCGTGCGGGGCAACCCCGGTTCGCTCATTCAGCTCGATCAATGTCAAAAATGTGGTGGTATCTGGTGCGATAAATGGGAGCTGTTTCCGGTTGATTTTAGCGAAGCTGATCGTCTGGAGCCGATGGACGAAAAGCGGCTCAGGGAGGCCGTGAAGCTCCCAGCAAAAAAGCTCGACTGCCCGCGTTGCGCCGACGAACTACACGTGTTCGCCGATCCAATTCTCCCAAAAGATATTCAACTCTCGCGCTGCCGGCATTGCGACGGTATCTGGCTCAACCGCGGCCAATTCCATCGCTACAAAGATTTCCAACGGCACACACGAGAAGCCAAGATGGACAAGGCAGCCGTGCTTCGCCAGCTACCGAAGAGTTTGAGCAATCCGGAGTCTTGGGTGCTCACCGGCACCAACGGCCTGTATGCCTACCCGCGGGGTGAAGAACAAAGCGTGGAAACCGTAAAAGAGAGCATTGCCGGCGCGGCCAAGCTCATCGTACAAGCTCTTGTGCGGACGATTCTTGGTGTGTGATCGCTTAAGCGATCGCGATCAGATCGATTTCCACAAGGGCGCCGCGCGGTAACTCGGCAACGGCTACCGTGGAACGAGCAGGTTTTACGTTGCTGAGATAGTGTGCATAGACCTCGTTCATTGCGGCAAAATCGGCGATGTTTTTCAGAAACACCGTGGTTTTGACGACGCGTTCCAATGAGGACCCGGCGGCGGTGACGACAGCCTTCAGGTTTTCCATGACTTGGCGGGTCTGAATGGTGATGTTGTTTTCGACGAGATTGCCGGTGGCCGGATCGAGCGGTATTTGCCCGGAGGCGTAGATAAAATCGCCGACTTTGATCGCTTGCTCGTATGGGCCGATGGCTTTCGGTGCGCTTGGGGTGCTGACAATTTGTTTTTCCATGGGAAACTCTCCTTCGATCCTCGATCGCAAGAAAGCTATATCAGCGGCCCCGACGGGTGCAACAACTTGCACACGCTTGCGCCGGAAGCGCCGGATATGTTTGATTGAATCAGCCGGTATGAAACTGATCACAGCCCATAAGATTCTCATGGGCACAGCCACAGTTTTTTTTGTGTTCTTCTCACTGTGGGAGCTGCGTAACTATGTCGCGAGCGGCGAGGTCTGGGCGCTGGCGCGATCGATCTTGTACCTGATCGTTGCCATCGGATTGGGTGTCTACCTTAAAAAACTCCGCCGACTGTATCATCTCCGATAAGAGAGCTGGTTGTGGAAATAGTTCGATTCTTGATCGAAGTGTCTGAAGAACAAATTCGGCGCGAACGACAAAAGGCGCGCCAATTACGCGAGAGCCCCTGGTGGAAGCGCAAACGCGCCGCAGGCATCTGCCGTCATTGTGGAAAAAAATTCTCGGCTAAAGAGCTGACCATGGACCATTTGGTGCCAATTGTCCGCGGCGGCAAATCAATCAAAGGCAATCTCGTGCCTAGCTGCAAAAGCTGCAATTCGGAACGAAAATATCGACTGCCCTTTGAAAGCAGCGAAAAGTAGATTGCGCTTGCGGGATTTTCTTCGGTTCACTAAGATCCTTTCAACCGGAGGTCGCCATCATGACAGCCGAAACATTCTTAATTCGCACGATGTCCGACACCGTCGAAACGGATATTCGCCGTGTTCACATTATCGCCAACGAGGTGCTAGCCCGGTACGGTATTGCACCTCTGACTTTCGAGCAGCTCAGGCAAATTGCCGATGGTCCGTTCGATTTGTTTCTCATTCCGTTGGTATTTGCCGCTGAATACGGGCAAAACCAGTCGCTCCCCTTCAACGAAGCCAAGCGCGTGGAAATCCGCAGACAGGCTCTCGAGATTGCGCAAAATCACCGATTCGATGTGGATCCGCCGGAATTTATTTCGGGTATCGAAAACTCGCTGAAGGAGACCAAGTCCGCAGGCCTGCGCAACATTTTGATGACCACGGGCGGCCGACGCTATAAGCACCAGGCGATGGAAAGGATCGGCATCGGCGGTTACTTCGAAGAGATCGTCGATCGAGACCAGACGTATTACGCGAAGGAGCAGGGGTTCTATTATCTATATCGAAAGCACAAACCAAAGCACATGCGCCTGGTTCTGCTCACGGGGACCGCGACCTATATCAAGGCAGGCAACAATGCTCATGGATGCAAAGTGGGCGAAACCTATCTCGAAGTCGTCCCGATCGCCCTCGCCACGGAGCATTCATACAACGACGAAACGACTTTAAGAAACGCGAGGCCGGCGGCGCTGGTTCATTCCTTTGAGGAATTGATGCCGGTCCTGGAGAAGCTCGCGCCCTTGGGATGAAATTAGCGGCAGCAGCGGGTTGCCAATTTTCCCCTCGCACGAGATGACACAGGATGTTGAACATTTAGGCCCGCAACCATCCAATGTCATGCTGAGCGGCAGCGAAGCATCTCGATTTCTTGGCGAGGCGCAAATGTGGGATTCTTCGGCTTCGCCTCACAATGACAGTGGTACAAATGACAGTGACAGATTGGCATTATAGCAAGTGCTAGAACTGAAAGATGGAGTTACCGCGAACTTTTTTGGACGGTCGGATTGCTGTAAGAGTCGGCGACATCACCAAGCAAACAGTCGACGCCATTGTGAATGCCGCCAACGGTACTTTGATGGGTGGTGGTGGAGTCGACGGCGCGATTCATCGCGCGGGCGGGCCCGAAATATTGGAGCAGTGCCGCGAAATTCGACGGGTTAAGTTCCCGGACGGTTTACCGACGGGGCAGGCGGTCATTACCACTGCCGGCCGGATGCCTGCCAAGCACGTCATTCATACGGTCGGGCCCGTCTATGGACAAGGCGGTGAGGCCAAGTCTCAATTGCTCGCTGCCTGCTATGCGAACTCGCTTGCGCTTGCAGTAGAGAACAGCCTTCATAGCATCGCCTTTCCGGCGATTTCCACCGGCGTTTACGGCTATCCCATGAATGAGGCCGCCGTAGTGTCATCGAGTACCATCGAGCAATACCTGAAAAACGAAACAACTATTCAGGAAGTTCGGTTGGTATTTTTTGCTGGCAGCGATGCCGAGGTGTTTGTCAGGCATCAGTGTTTTAGCCGCTAAAAAGGCAATAGCGCATAAAGCGTAAGATCTAGTATTTTGGATTTTCGATTTTTGGACTGACGAGATGTCGGAATTGACAACAGCCGTGCGGGTCGGAATTGAAGGCGTGTTTTACTCGTTGGCTCATGTACCGGACCTCGTGCGCTATGGTTCGAAGCCGCTGCGAGAAATTCGTGCGAATCCTGCGCTCGGTAACGAATTGAAACAAAAACTGCGCGATTTCGGTGCCGCGGTCGCCTATCCACCGCACCAGGCTTACATCGGTAATATCGCTCCCGAGCGGCTTAGCGATTTGCCCAAGCCATGGTACGAGAAACTCATCGAGGGTGCGACCTCGGAAGGTCGATTCGGCGACGTCGTGGAGCAAAACAGGTTTTATGTTCTACTGGCTGCAGCCGATCAGTTCGACCTTGTTTCCTTAGAAAACGGTTGGTTTCGCGAGCAGGATGGACAGCCAAACGTCGGTGCACCGAAGCTGCGTTCCACGACAGAGATCCACGCGCTGTGTGAAAAAGGCGCTTTGCCGCTCTATTCGGGCGAGCGATTGATCGGCGCGTTTGAAGCTGCCCATGCAGAAGATGCTAGTTTAGCTGCCGAGGTGTTGCTGGAAAATCTGGCCGCCAAAGTGACAGCGGCGCATTCTTTGCGCTCGGTGTGCAAACGGCTCGACCTCGATCCCACTGACATAGATTTTGTCATCAGCTGTTCGGAGGAGGCGGTGGGCGACCGCTACAATCGCGGCGGCGGCAATCTGGCGAAGGCGATTGCCGAGCAAGTTGGCTGCGTCAGGGCTTCCGGTTGCGACGTAAAAGCTTTTTGCGCCGGTCCGATGTACGCAATGGTGCAGGGTGCGAGTCTTGTTCAATCCGGTGTCGCGAAAAAAGTCGCTGTTGTTGCGGGCGGATCATTGGCGAAACTCGGTATGAAATTCGAATCGCACCTGAAAAAGAACATGCCGGCGTTGGAAGATGTACTGGGTAGCTTTGCCGTGATTCTTTCTGCGGCAAAACCTGGCGAGCCTTGCATGCGCCTGGATTCTGCTGCTTTCCATCCGGTGGGAGCCGGCGCTTCGCCCCAGGCGATGGCGGAAAACCTGGCGGAGAAACCTCTCGCCAAATTGGGCATGAAGCTGACAGATGTCGATCGCTACGGCGTCGAACTTCACAATCCCGAGATCACCGTGCCGTCGGGGAGCGGCGATGTGCCGCGGACAAACTATCTGACTTTGGCGGCATTGGCAGTCATGCGCGGCCAGATCTCAAAGGCCAATATGGAGGATTTTGTCCGCACTCGCGGCATGCTAGGCTATGCCCCGACTCAAGGCCACATCCCCTCGGCGATTGTTTATCTGGGGCACGCTGTCGAGAGGCTTCGCGCAAAGCAAATTCGCCATGCGCTGTTGATCGCGAAGGGGAGCCTATTTCTCGGCCGGATGACGCAACTCTCGGATGGTTGTTCGTTTCTCGTCGATCGAAATGATCTTTAAGGCGGTAAATTCGAAAGGCCGGAAATCCGAAACAACTCTCAATGACCAAAAGTTCGTTCAATGTTATCTGAACTGTGCCGTTTTGCTTGTTTCGGATCTTGTTCGAATTTCGCATTTTGTTACAAAACCTATCAGCGGAGGTCCAATGCTCAAAGGTAAAAAAGTCATCGCGATCGGCGAACGGGATGGAGTGCCAGGACCGGTGATTGCTGAATGTTTGCAAGGAGCGGGATATGAAGTGATCTTTCAGGCCACAGAGTGCTTCGTTTGAACCGCCGCAGGCGCGATGAACTTTGAGAATCAAGGGGTCATCAAGCGCCTGGCGGACCAGTATGGTCCGGAAAATCTCACAGTCATCCTAGGAAATGGTGAGGCGAATGGCGTAGAAGTTTTTGCGGAAACCGTAACGGAAGGAGATCCGAGTTACGCGGGACCGCTTGCCGGCGTTGCCCTTAAGATACCCGTCTATCACATTCTCGAGGATGAAGTGATGAGCCAAGTGCCCGAGAGCTTACGCGAAGAAAAACTCCAGCTCTCCGCTCTCGTGGTGGATGTTGACCCGATGCATCAGGTGCTTGAAGCGTCGCGAAAAAAGATTTAATCCGTTCAAGGCGTGAATCCGTTAAAACAGTTCAAACCGGGCAGCTACGAATTGCCGAAATCGGACGCTGCTACCGACGGCTTTAACGGTTTGAACGTATTGAACGGCTTGAACCGTAATCTCGCGGTTATTTACGGTAGAGTGCCTTAATAAATCCTGAGTCCTCCAGTTCCTTAACAAACCGCGCATCGATGTAGTCCTTGATATCGGCCTGGGCCGCTTTCGGATTTTTTTCCGCCATATCCTGCAGGACAAGCTGGTAG
>Ga0207683_10003572_pt1 | contig 13564 bp, 9 predicted proteins | sample KBSM73metaG_FD_184333 | JGI IMG/M metagenome (GOLD analysis project Ga0207683, IMG submission 184333) | Miscanthus rhizosphere microbial communities from Kellogg Biological Station, Michigan, USA - KBS M7-3 metaG (SPAdes) (version 2) | ecosystem: Host-associated > Plants > Roots > Rhizosphere >...
TGTCTGTGGCGAACCCGCGCACTCGGAACGCTACCGCTTTCCGACGGCCAACGGCCGTCGGGCTTACTCTTGGCTCTCGTGTCCAAGCTTTCGACCGCTGCGCGGCGGTTGGTTCTCGGAAGACCGTTCCGCAGCGACAAGCTCGCGCACACGCTCCTACCCAAGCGCATTGCGCTGCCCGTCTTCGCGTCCGACGCGCTGTCTTCGGTGGCCTACGCGCCGGAGGAAATCTTTCTGGTGCTCTCGGTCGCGGGCCTGACCGCCTACTCGATGGCGCCCTGGATCGGGCTGGCGGTCGCCGCGGTCATGCTGATCGTCATCGCCAGCTACCGGCAGAACGTGCACGCCTACCCGTCCGGCGGGGGCGACTACGAGGTCGTCACGACCAATCTCGGCCACACCGCGGGCCTGACAGTGGCCAGCGCCCTGCTCGTGGATTACGTGCTCACGGTTGCGGTGTCGATGGCCTCGGCGATGTCGAACATCGGCTCGGCGGTGCCGTTCATCGCTCAGCACAAGGTGTTGTTCGCTGTCATCGCGATTCTGGTGCTGGCGTCGATGAACCTGCGTGGCATCCGCGAGTCGGGCACCGCGTTCGCGATTCCCACCTACGCGTTCATGATCGGCATGTACATCATGCTGGCCTGGGGGCTGTTCCAGATCTATGTGCTCGGCACGCCATTGCGCGCCGAATCGGCGAGTTTCGAGGTGCACTCCGAACACGGCGAGGTGGTCGGGTTCGCGATGGTGTTCCTGGTCGCGCGTGCGTTCTCGTCCGGCTGCGCCGCGTTGACCGGTGTCGAGGCGATCAGCAATGGGGTGCCGGCGTTCCGGAAACCCAAGTCCCGCAACGCCGCAACGACGCTGCTGATGCTGGGGCTCATCGCGGTGTCGTTGTTCATGGGCATCGTCATGCTGGCGAAGGAGACCGGCGCCAAGATCGCCGACAGCCCGGAGCAGCTCGTCGGTGCACCGCCGGGCTACCACCAGAAAACGCTGATCGCTCAGCTTGCCGACGCGGTCTTCCACGACTTCCCGGTCGGATTGTTCCTGATCGCAGGGGTGACGGCGCTGATCCTCGTGCTCGCCGCGAACACCGCTTTCAACGGCTTCCCGGTGCTGGCATCGATTCTGGCGCAAGACCGTTACCTGCCGCGCCAGCTGCACACGCGTGGCGACCGGCTCGCGTTCTCCAACGGCATCCTGTTTCTCGCGTTCGCCGCGATCGCGTTCGTTGTTGCGTTCCGCGCCGAGGTCACGGCGCTGATTCAGCTGTACATCGTGGGCGTGTTCGTGTCGTTCACGCTCAGCCAGATCGGCATGGTGCGGCACTGGACGCGGCTGCTGCGCACCGAAACCGACTCTGCTGTGCGCCGCCACATGATGCGGTCACGGGTGATCAACACGATCGGCTTCATCTGCACCGGCACGGTGCTGATCATCGTGGTGGTGACGAAGTTCCTCGCGGGCGCGTGGATCGCGATCCTGGCGATGGGCGCGCTGTTCGCCATCATGGAAATGATTCACAAGCACTACGACACCGTCGCCAACGAGCTCGAGCAGCAGGCGGAGGAACACGGTGACGATATGGTGCTGCCGAGCCGCAACCACGCCGTCGTGCTGGTGTCCAAGCTGCACATGCCGACGAAACGGGCGCTGGCCTACGCCCGCGCCACCCGGCCCGATGTTCTCGAGGCGATCACGGTGAGCGTCGACGACGCCGAGACGCGTGAGCTGGTGCACAGATGGGAGGACAGCGATATCAGCGTGCCGCTCAAGGTGATTGCCTCGCCGTATCGCGAGATCACCCGCCCGGTGCTCGACTACGTGAAGCGGGTCAGCAAGGAGTCGCCGCGCACCGTTGTCACGGTGTTCATCCCGGAATACGTCGTCGGGCACTGGTGGGAACAGGTGCTGCACAACCAGAGCGCGCTGCGGCTCAAGGGGAGGCTGCTCTTCGAGCCGAATGTGATGGTGACATCGGTTCCGTGGCAGCTGAGTTCGTCCGAGCGACTCAAGACGCTGCAGCCGCATGCGGCTCCGGGTGACGCACGCAGGGGCTTCCTGGATTGAGTGAACAGGTCGACGAGGTCGACGAGCCGCCCTGGCCGGCGGAACTGACGTTGACCACCGGGCCACCGGCCAACGGAGGCAGCTGCGTCGCGCGCTACGAGGGCCGGGTGGTGTTCGTGCGATACGCGCTGCCGGGCGAGACGGTGAAGGCGCGGGTGGTCGCTGACCACGGATCCTATTGGCACGCAGACGTTGTCGAGGTGCTCGAACCGTCGGCCGACCGTATCGACTCGCTATGCCCGATTGCGGGCGTCGATGGCGCCGGTTGCTGCGATCTGGCATTCGTCGAACCCGACGCGGCCCGGCGACTGAAGGGTGCAGTCGTCGCCAACCAATTGGCACGGTTGGGCGGCCACCAGTGGCGCGACGAGGACACCGCGGTCGCCGAGCCGGTCGGAGACGGGGCCGCGACGGCGTGGCGCACCCGGGTGCGGCTCGACACGTCGGGGCAGGGCCGGGCGGGTTTCCACCGTTACCACAGCTCTGAGCTCATCACCGAACTGAACTGCGCGCAGCTTCCCGACGGCATGCTCGCCGGCCTGAACGACTGGATGTGGCCGCCGGGCGCGCAGTTACACGTGGCCGTCGACGACGACGGTGCCCGGCACGTCGTCCAGTCGGGGCCCCGAACCGGCCGCAAGACGTCCACCCTGGTGGTCGAGGGCCGCTACGAGGCGGTGCAGCGGATCGGGGCGCGGATCTGGCGGGTGCCGGTGACGGCGTTCTGGCAGGCGCACCGCGATGCGGCACGCGACTACAGCGAGCTGGTGGCCGGCTGGGCGCAGCTCGAACCCGGCATGACGGCGTGGGATTTATACGGCGGGGCAGGGGTTTTCGCCGCCGCGCTGGCCGACGGTGTTGGGGAGCGCGGCAAGGTCGTCACCGTGGACACGTCACGCGGTGCCTCGCGGTCGGCCCGTGCGGCGCTGGCCGACGTCGGCTGGGTGTCGGTGGTGACGGACTCGGTTCGCCGGGCGCTGGCGGCGCAGCCGGAGCGGGCCGACGTCGCCGTGCTGGACCCGCCACGGTCCGGGGCCGGGCGTGAAGTGATCGACCTGCTGGCCGCCGCCGAGGTACCCCGCGTGATCCACATCGGCTGCGAGGCGGCGTCCTTCGCGCGTGATGTCGGGCTGTACCTCGGCCATGGATACGTCGTCGAGGATCTACGGGTGTTCGACTCGTTCCCGCTGACGCACCACGTCGAGTGCGTCGCGGTGCTGACCCGCTGACGTCGCCGAAACCAACGATTGGCCGCAAGAGTGTGAGTGGCTTGCGCCCTTTCGTCGATCTCGGCGACGTTACCGTCAGCTCGCGGCCGTGTGCGGGCCGAACTCGTTCGCGATGGCGGTGACGGCGTTGGCGGGAAAGCCGCCGCGCCTGGCGTGCTCGCGGATCGCTTCCTCGTCGTCGGCTTCGTGGACGCAGTAGATCTTGTCCCCTGCGACGTAGCTCGTGATCCACCGGTACGGCACGCCCAGCGACGCGACGACGTCGTTGGACTTGGCGGCGATCTCGGCCAGTTGCGCTTCGCTCAGCTCGCTCGCTCCCGGAATCTCCCGCTCGATGACATAGCGCTTCATCGACTTCTCCTGTCTCTTGATCAGCTCCGCGGTCCGTCCGCGGTCGGCCTCAACGTTCGGCCACGCCGCTCGGTGCCACATGGGGAGAAGCTCCCTATCTTTGGCGGATCCGCTCATCTTCGCTGCTCAGAGAGCGCTCCATTCACTAATATCACCTGCTGTGAGGCTCACTGAGCGCGATCACGAGCTCGGCGAGCTCCGGGCCCGGGCCGACGACGCGCGGGCCGGCCGGGGACGCATGGTCCTGGTGTGCGGTGAGTCGGGCGCAGGCAAGACCGCCTTCGTCGAGGCATTCGTCGAGCAGTGGGTGCGCGATGAACGTGTGTTGTGGGGCGCTTGCGACCCGCTGCCGACGCCGCGTCCCCTCGGTCCGATCCATGACCTCGTACACCGTCTAGCGCCTGCCACCAGGACAATGCTGGGGCAGAGCGATCAGCCGTACGACATCTTCGCCGCCGTCTACGACGACTTACGCACTGCGGCGTCGGTTCTCGTGCTCGACGACCTCCACTGGGCCGACCAGGGCACGATCGACCTTCTGCGGTTCGTGCTGAGGCGCGTCGCGCAGACGCGGTCGCTGATCGTCGGGATCGTCCGCGACGACGAAGTCGGCGTGACCCACCCCTTGAGGGCCCTGCTGGGTGACGCCGCCCGGTCGCCACGCGCCGACTCGTTGGCGATGCCCCCGCTCAGCATCCAAGCGGTCCAGAACCTCGTCGGTCAGGGGCGTGTCGATCCGGTGTGGCTGCACCGCGTCACCGGTGGCAACGCGTTCTTCGTCTGCGAGATGTTGGATCACCATGGCGACGACCTGCCGACGACGGTGCGTGACGCGGTGCTGGCGCGTGCGACCGGCCTCGACCCCGCGACATGGGACCTGCTCAACCTGTTGACGTGCTCGCCAGGGGCGATTCCCGACCACCTGCTGCCCGCCCTCGGGGTGACGCTGCCTGCGTCGCGCGCACTGGCCGATGCGGGACTCATCCGCAGGAGTTCCCGCGGCGTGGCGTTCCGGCACGATCTGTGCAGGCTGGCGATCCGAAGTGTGATTCCGCCAGGAGCCGAGCCGCGTCTGCATCGACGGCTGATCGATGCGTACGAGGCGGCGTCCGACGTGGATTCGGCGGTGCTGACACATCACGCGCTCGGCGCCGGCGATGTCGACCGGATCCGGCGCTGCGCAAGCGATGCCGGTGCCGCGGCCGCACGCTCCGGCGCACACACCCAGGCCACCGAGTTCTTCACCGTCGCGCTCGAGCGGGGCGGCCCATTGGACAAGGCGAACGAAGCCGAGCTGCTCGAACTGCTCGCCTGGGAGTTCTACCTCATCGACCGCCTGGGCGACGCCATCACCGCCTGCAACCGTGCGATGCGGATCCGCCAAGAGCTGGGCGAGTCGGCGGCGGTGAGCGCGAACCACCACTCGCTGGCCGTCTACCAGTGGTACAACGCGAACCGCGAACTGGCAGAAGGCCATGCCGCGGAGGCGATGTCGGTGCTCGACGCCGATTCCGGCGATGCCGCCCAACTCGTGCAACTCGGTCACGCGTTCGCGATGCAGGCCTTCCTTGCGGTGCAAGCGAGCGATCTCGACCGCGCCAAGGCGTTGATCACCCGGGCCCGCGAGATCGCCGACACGGCAGCCGATTCCGATTTGACGATCCGGGTTCGCCTGATCGAGAACTACGGCGTCGTGCTCAACGGCGATTCCTCAGGGCGCGACGAGATACTCACGATCCTCAACTCGGGGCCCAAGCACATCGACGAGTTGTACTCGGGCGGATGGAGCAACCTCACGTATTTCGACGTCGAACAGCGCCGGTTGGATGTCGCGGCGGAGGTGCTCGACGTCACCATCCCACTCATGCAGGAACACGATCTGCCGATCTGTCGCGTGTGGCAGATGGGCTCGCGCGCGCGACTCCAACTGATGGTGGGAGAGTGGGACGACGCGGCGGCAGAAGCGGACCGTGTCCTGGAGGGGCCCAGCGCGCCACTGGCCAGGACGTGGCCACTTCTCATCCGCGCATTGGTGGACCTGCGCAAACACGGGATGGGACGAGACTCCCTGGAGGACGCGTGGAAGCTCGCGTGCCGGTTCGGGGAACCCATCCGGATGCTGCCCGTCGCGGCGGCGATTGTCGAGCTTTGTTGGACGACAGGCGAATCCGACGGTCGGTTATCCGAATGTCGCGAACTGCTGACCGGCGGCCCGATTACCGGGCTGGAATGGTCGCGCGGCGAGCTGGCGGTCTGGCTTCGGCGATTGGGGGACAGCTTCGACGTCGTCGGCGTGGCTGAGCCGTACCGGTTGCTGCTCGACGGGAAATTCGAGGCGGCGGCCGACGATTTCCACCGACGTTCCATGCCGTACGACGGCGCGTTAGCCCTTGTCGACTCCGGTGACCCTCTGCTCGCCGCACGGGCGCTGGACATCCTCGACCGGCTCGGTGCCGATGCGGTGGCAGCCAAGGTTCGCCGCGATCTGCGGGCGCAGGGCGTGTCGGCGGTCCCTGCGCGTCGGCGTTCGGCGACGTTGGCCAACCCGGCCGGTTTGACGACCCGCCAGACCGAGGTGCTGCGCCTGCTCGACGACGGCCTGACCAACGCGGAACTCGCTGAGCGGCTGTACCTCTCGGTCAAGACCGTGGATCACCACGTCTCGGCGATTCTCACGAAGCTGGACGTCACCAAGCGGCGCGACGCCGTGCGGCGGGCACGCGAACTGGGCCTGCTCAGTTAGCGCGTGCCGCCCGCGGCTTCGGCGAAATATCGCTGCAGTCGCCGGTGCCGGTGGCCGAACAGCGCACGCAACCCCGCTGCGACGACCGGTGTGGCCGGTCGCAGTGGCGCGCGCAGTTGAAACGTGATGCGGTCGCGGACAATGGTTTTGGAGGCGCCGTCGGGTGCCACAGTGCGTTGATGCCGCCACTGGCGCATGCTCATCATCGTGGATTGCTCGTCAAAACCGCGTCCGCGGTCCAGTTCCGCGATGCAGAGGTGGACGTAGTCGAACGGCAGGACACCGAACAGACGCATCCAGGCGCGCCCGATCGGGGTGCCGATCGGCACCGTGTCGACGGTCAGCGATTCCGCTCCACGCGGCATTGACATGGTCATCCACGGCCGCAGTTCGTCGTTGATCCCCTCAGGTGTGACCACACGGGCCCACACCTGATCGGCGGGCGCATCGACGACGCTCTGCAGTTCGACGATCATGACGATTCAAGGTAGTCGACGAGACCGAACAACGGCGGGCTAACAGCTAGCCGAAAACGAAGTAACGCACCCACAGGTATGGTGCGGACACAGCGACGGTCAGTGCCGTCACCACGGCCCCCTTGCGGGTGAATTGCCAGAACCCGATCGGATACCCCTCGCGTCCTGCGATGCCGACCATCACCACGTTCGCGCTGGCGCCTACCGCGGTCATGTTGCCGCCGAAGCCGGCCCCGATGGCCAGCGCCCACCACATGGCCTGCACGTGGCCGGGATTGGGAATGGTCGACGCGAGATCGGCGACCACGGGAGTCATGGTGGCGACGTACGGAATGTTGTCGATGATGCCCGAAAGCACCGCCGACACAACGAGTATCAGCATCGTTGCCAGAAGTGGGTTCCCGCCGGTGACGTCGCCGGCCAGCCGGGCCAGGTCGGCGATCATCCCCGTCTTCACAAGCGATCCGACCAGGATGAACAGGCCGGCGAAGAACAGCAACGTCTCCCATTCGACGCTGGCGAGGTAGTGGACACTTTCGACGCCGGAAATCGTCACCAACACCCCGGCGCCGATGAGCGCCACGATGGATGGCTCAACGTGGATAGCCGAAGTCGCGACCAGTGCGGCCAATACACCGACCAGCACCACGCCGGACTTGATCAGTAGCCGCATGTCGTGGATCGCTTCACGTTCGTTCAGGGACATCACCTCGGCAACCCGATCGGCGTGTACGCCGAACATGCCGCGAAACAACAGCGGCAGTGTCGCCACGAAGGCGACCATGGCGATGATCGCAACGGGCGCAAGATGAATCAGGAAGTCGTTGAACGACAGGTTCGCTCGGCTCCCGATGATGATGTTGGGGGGATCGCCGATCAGTGTCGAAACGCCGCCGATGTTGGAGGCGAGCACCTCCGCGATCAGAAACGGGATTGGGTTGATGTCGAGACGATCGCACACCAGCAGCGTCACCGGCGCCATCAGCAGCACGATCGTCACATTGGGCAGGATCGCCGACGCCGTGGCGGTGATGAGGACGAGAAGAACCATGACCCGCAATGGGGATCCGCGGGCGCGCTTGGCCGCCCAGATCGCCGCGTACTCGAAACCACCCGTCTGGCGGAGCACTCCGACGATGATCATCGTGCCCAGCAGCAGAAAGATGACGTCCCAGTCGATTCCGGTCTCGGGTGAATAGAACACGTCGTGGGAGTCGACGATCCCGAGCGCGAGCACCACCGCCGCGCCGCCGAGTGCGACCTTGACCTTGTGGATGCGCTCGGTCGCGATCAAGGTGTAGGCGGCGATGAAAACGGTTAATGCAACGATCGCCACCGGAACACCCCCCGGCTAGCGACGCTCAGTGCGGGGCGAGTGTGACCTCGAGCAATCGCGTAGCGGTAATGACGCCGACGAGTCCCTCTGCGCTTATCACTGCGACGAGCGGGGAACGGTTGCGCGCCATCATGGCGGCAACTTCGACGATGGTGTCGTCGGCCTTCACCGTCGACATGTCCGGGAGCGGCTTGGGCAGCACCTGCGCGACGGTCTTGCCGCCGAGTTTGTCGGCCACGCGGTCGGCCATCGACTCGCTCAGCACCCCCGCGAGCGACGGATCGTCCAGCACGTAGGGCGGCACGAGCAGGCGGACCACCTGCGAAGCGGGCAAGATCGTCACCGGCATGCCCGCGGTGTCCGTCACCACGAGTCCAGGCAACCGGTGGGTGGCCAACAGGCGCACCGCGTCGAGCGCGTTGGAGTCCAGCGCGACGGCGGGAAAAGTCTCGGCGATCTGCTCGGCCCGCACACTTCAACGCTACGACGCCGCAGGGCAAATGACCGTTAATCCTTACGGTTCCTTGGCGGCCCGAATGTGCGCCATGTCGCGAGTGCAGCGCCATTTGGTACTCCCGTGGCCGTCGTCCAAGTCGCAACATGGGATGCGACTGCCGACCAGACTTCCCGGCGCTCCACATGTAAAGATGCCGTAAAGGGCGACCCCTGGCAACCGAATACGGCGATCTGTCATGCGAATCCCGATCCGGGCAAATAACGGCGGACGTAACCGCGCTGCATCACTAGACTTTCGGCAATGCCTACGCCTCTCCGACTGCTGGCACGGGGCTCGTGGTCGGAATCGCAACGCTTTTCCGAGATCCTCCGCAAGGAGACCGTCGGCGGCATGCTGCTGCTCGCCGCCGCAGGTACCGCACTGGTGTGGGCGAACTCGCCGTGGTCTGACACCTACCACACGGTGTCGGAGTTCGCGTTCGGACCGGAGTCCCTGCACCTGCGCCTGTCCGTTTCGGCGTGGGCAGCCGACGGGCTGTTAGCGATCTTCTTCTTCGTCGTGGGGCTGGAACTGAAGCGCGAATTCGTCGCAGGCGACTTACGCGATCCGCGCCGAGCGGCCCTGCCGATCGCTGCCGCCATCGGCGGCATGATCGTTCCCGCCGCCGTCTACATCGCGATCAACCTGGCCGCCGGCCGACCCGAAGATCTCGATGGGTGGGCGGTTCCGATCGCCACCGACATCGCATTCGCGCTTGCGGTGCTCGCGGTGCTGTCCACCCACCTGCCGACTGCACTGCGCACCTTTCTGCTGACGCTCGCAGTGGTCGATGATCTGCTCGCGATCACCATCATCGCCGTCTTCTACACCGACCACTTGTCCCCGGTGCCCCTCGTGTTGGCCGTGATCCCCATTGGGCTGTTCGGGCTGGCGGTTCAGCGCGGGATTCATCAGTGGTGGGTCTTGGTGCCGCTGGCCATCGTCGCGTGGGCACTCGTACACGCCAGCGGCGTGCACGCGACGGTCGCAGGGGTGGTCCTCGGCTTCACCGTCCCCGTCCTGGGCAGGCACGGCCACCCGACAGCCGAACTGTTCGAACACACGTTGCGGCCGGTGTCTGCAGGTTTCGCCGTCCCCATATTCGCCTTCTTCGCCGCCGGAGTCACGGTCGGCGGCTGGTCGGGCCTCGGCGACTCGCTGTTGCATCCGGTCACCGACGGCGTGATTGCGGGTCTGGTGATCGGCAAGCCCGCCGGCGTGTTTGTGACTGCGTTCCTACTGGCCAAGTTCACCCACGCAGCGCTCGATGACGACCTTGCCTGGCGCGACGTACTCGGCGTGTCGCTGCTCGCCGGCATCGGCTTTACCGTGTCGTTATTGATTGGTGAGCTGGCGTTCGGATACGGCACTCCGGCGGCCGACGACGTCAAGATCGGCGTGCTCGTCGGGTCTGTTGTCGCAGGTGTACTGGCTTCGCTTGTGCTGTTCAGCCGTAACGCGGCATACCGGCGAATACACCTGATCGAAACTGCGGATGCGGACCACGACGGTGTGCCCGACATCTACGAGTCTCGACAGGACTGAGGCAGGAGCGCTTGCGTACACTGACCTGATGCTTGAACAGATCCGCGGTCCCGCAGATCTGCAGCACCTTTCTCAGTCGCAGCTGAGCGACCTGGCACAGGAAATCCGCGAATTCCTGATCCATAAGGTCGCTGCAACGGGTGGGCATCTGGGCCCCAACCTCGGTGTGGTGGAGCTCACGCTCGCCCTGCATCGTGTGTTCGACTCGCCGCACGACCCGATCATCTTCGACACCGGCCATCAGGCCTATGTGCACAAGATGCTTACCGGCCGCTGCCACGACTTCAGCACGCTGCGCAAGAAGAACGGCCTGTCGGGCTATCCGTCGCGCAGCGAAAGCGAGCACGACTGGGTGGAGTCCAGCCACGCCAGCTCGGCGCTGTCGTACGCCGACGGGCTGGCCAAGGCGTTCGAGCTGTCCGGGCATCGCAACCGGCATGTGGTCGCGGTCGTCGGCGATGGGGCATTGACCGGCGGGATGTGCTGGGAGGCGCTGAACAACATCGCCGCGGCGCGGCGGCCGGTAGTGATCGTCGTCAACGACAACGGCCGCAGCTACGCGCCGACCATCGGCGGGTTCGCCGAGCACCTGGCCGGCCTGAGGCTGGAGCCGAGCTACGAGAAGGTGCTCGACGAGGGCCGCAAGGTCGTGCGCGGCGTGCCGCTCATCGGCGAGTTCTGCTACCAGGCCATGCACAGCATCAAGGCCGGCATCAAGGACGCCTTGTCGCCTCAGGTGATGTTCACAGATCTCGGGCTCAAGTACGTGGGCCCCATCGACGGCCACGACGAGCACGCGGTGGAGACCGCGCTGCGCCAGGCACGGCGCTTCAACGCTCCGGTGATCGTGCACGTCGTCACCCGCAAGGGCATGGGCTACCCGCCTGCGGAGAACGACGAGGACGATCAGATGCACTCGTGCGGCGTGATCGACCCCGAGACGGGGCTGGCCACGTCGGTACCGGGGCCGGGCTGGACGTCGACGTTCTCCGAGGCGCTGATCGCGTACGGCACCAAGCGTCGCGACATCGTAGCGATCACCGCCGCCATGCCGGGCCCGACCGGGCTGAGCGCGTTCCGGCAGCGGTTCCCCGATCGCTTCTTCGACGTCGGCATCGCCGAACAGCACGCGATGACGTCGGCCGCCGGGCTGGCGATGGGTGGCCTGCATCCGGTGGTGGCCATCTACTCGACGTTCCTGAATAGGGCGTTCGACCAGGTCATCATGGACGTTGCGCTGCACAAGCTGCCGGTGACCATGGTGCTGGACCGGTCCGGCATCACCGGCCCCGACGGCGCCAGCCACAACGGCATGTGGGACCTGTCGATGCTCGGCATCGTGCCGGGCATGCGGGTAGCCGCACCACGCGACGGCGCCCGGCTGCGTGAGGAACTCGGCGAGGCCCTCGACATCAACGACGGGCCGACCGCCCTGCGTTTCCCCAAAGGTGATGTGGGCGAAGACATTCCGGCGGTCGAGCGGCGAGACGGTGTCGACGTGCTCGCGGTCCCTGCCGAAGGCTTGTCTCACGACGTGCTGCTCGTCGCGGTCGGGCCGTTTGCGTCGATGGCGCTGGCGGTCGCCGAACGGCTGCGCAACCAGGGCATCGGCGTGACCGTCGTCGATCCACGTTGGGTGCTGCCGGTCCAGCAGGCGATCGGCGATATGGCGAAGTCGCACAAGCTCGTGGTGACCGTGGAGGACAACGGTGTCGCGGGCGGTGTCGGCACGGCCGTGTCGGCCGCCCTGCGGCGCGCCGAGATCGACGTGCCGTGCCGCGACGTCGGGTTGCCACAGGAGTTCTTCGCGCAGGCGTCGCGCGGTGAGGTGCTGGCCGAGGTCGGACTGACCGATCGCAACATCGCCCGCCAGATCACGGGCTGGGTGGCCGCGCTCGGCGCGACGGTCACGGAGCGCGCCGTCAGCGAGCGCCTGGACTGATTCGCCGCGGCGAGTCGCCTCCGGGGCGATGCATGCTTTCCGACAGCGTCAACAAGTGTTGACGCCTCCAGAAAGGGTGGTGCTCCGGTGGACGCTGAGCTCGAGCGCTGGAAGGCCGGTGGGCAGTACTTCGACTACCTGGGTTTCGATGTCTTCTATCGCAAGCAGGGTAGTGGTCCCACGTTGCTTCTCATCCACGGCTACCCGTTCAATTCGTGGGACTGGGCGCCGATGTGGGACAGGCTGACCGATCGCTTCACCGTGGTCGCACCCGACATGCTGGGCATGGGGTTCTCCGACAAGCCCGAGAAGTACGAGTACACGGTGCACGATCACGCCGATATGCACGAGGCGCTGATGTCCGATCTCGGTCTGGGGTCTTCGCACATCCTCGCCCACGACATAGGGGACTCGGTCGGCCAAGAGTTGTTGGCGCGCCATGAGTTCGGCCAGCAGGTCTACGGGGCGTTGCGCATCGACTCGATCACCTGGCTCAACGGCGGGATGTTCAACGAGACATACACCCCTCGGCTGTTGCAGAAGGTGCTGTCGCGAACTCCGTTGGGGGACTTGCTGAGTCCCCTGCAGGCCAACCCGATGTCGTGGCGCCTGATCGAGCCCACCATCAACGAGGTGTTCGGGTCCGACACCAAACCGTCGCGGCGGATGCTCGACCTGTTCCACGAGATCCTCTCCTACAACGACGGCAAGCGGGTGACGCACAAGGTCGGCAGGTTCGTCAATGACCGCTATACCCATCGCAATCGGTGGGTCCGGGCGATGCGGGAAACCGACATCCCGATGCGGCTGATCGACGGGCCTGCCGACCCGAACTCGGGCAGGCATATGGCGCAGCGCTACCTCGAGGTCATTCCGAACCCGGACGTTGTGATGCTCGACGACAAGATCGGGCACTGGCCGCAGATCGAGGCGCCTGACGTGGTGCTGGAGAACTTTCTGGCGTTCGTCGACCGCGTCATCGCGCCGCAGTAGCGGTGTGCCGAGCCGTCCGCGCCCGGCACACCGCCACGCGCACTACGCGTTGGCCGTGTACGACCGTGCCCCGACGCCTGCGAGTGCGCCGCCGTCGACGATCAGGTACTCGTCCCGGATGGGCCGCCCCGCGAAGTAGCTCTCCAGCATCTCCCTCGTGCCTGCCGCGTAACGGGTCTGCGCCGACAACGACGAACCCGAGATGTGCGGGGTCATGCCGTGGTGCGGCATCGTGCGCCACGGGTGGTCGGCCGGAGCGGGCTGCGGGAACCACACGTCACCCGCGTAGCCGGCCAGCTGCCCGGTCTGCAGGGCACGAACGACGGCATCGCGGTCACAGATGAGTGCCCGTGCCGTATTGATCAGGTACGCACCGCGTT
>Ga0207683_10003575_pt1 | contig 13559 bp, 10 predicted proteins | sample KBSM73metaG_FD_184333 | JGI IMG/M metagenome (GOLD analysis project Ga0207683, IMG submission 184333) | Miscanthus rhizosphere microbial communities from Kellogg Biological Station, Michigan, USA - KBS M7-3 metaG (SPAdes) (version 2) | ecosystem: Host-associated > Plants > Roots > Rhizosphere >...
CTGGACGTGGGTGCGAAAGGACAGGGCCTGCTGCTTGCCGCGATGGGCCTGGGCGCGCTGGCGAGCGCTGCCACCATCGCTTTCGCTGGCCACCGGTTGACGCGCGGGAGGGTGATGATCGACGCGTCGATCGTCTACGGCCTGACGCTCGTCGTGTTCGCCGCCTCGCCGTGGTATTCGCTGTCGATCGTCGCGATGGCCGTGGGCCTCGGCAGCCTGACCGTCGCCGCGATGGCGCTTTACAACCACTTCTACACCGGCCACTACGGTCAGTCGCTGTACGCGCTCTACGGCGACGGCAAGTTGCACGAGCTGTCAGTCTCGCCGTCGCTGATCATCGCGAACCTCAAGGACGCGCTGCGCTGGTCGCTCCAGGACACCGCGATCTTCACGTGGCCGCTGATGTTCGCGCTCGCGGTGTACGCGCTGTGGGCTGATCGCGAGCGTCGCTATCAGCACAGCGTCATCATCGTGGTGTTCATCGCGCTCGGGCTCGGCAACCTGATCAACACCGAGCAGTCGTCGTCGCGGTTCGGCGATCGCTACCTGTTCGAGGGCATCGCAGGCCCGGCGCTGCTCGCGGCGCGCGGCGTCGAGCTCGCGATCGAGCGCTGGCGGGTCCCGACGCGGATCGCCGGTCGCACACTTGGCGCGCTCACGGTCGCGGGTCTCGTGCTCGCCGTGCCGCTCGTGGTGCCGACGCTCCAGGAGATCCGGCCCTACACGCAGGTCCACACGGCGGTCGACGCGCTGCCCGCCGACGGCTCGCTCGTGTTCTTCCCGGTCACCGATAGCTTCACCGGCGATCGGTTCGACCTCAACGCCACCGACACCACCCGCGCGCCGCACATGTTCCTCGTCGATCCGGGGCCCGACCGCCGCGCCGCCGTCGCCGCGGCCGAGCACCGCAGTCGCTGGATCGTGCTCGGCTACGACGACGTTCGCCGTGAGCCGGTCGTGCTCGCGCGCGGTCTGGCGCAGGTCAGCGCTGCGCCGTCCGCCCCTTGAGCTGGATCGCCTTGTCGATCAGCCCGACGAGCTCGAGGCGATCCTTGTCGCTGCCAGCCGCCGCCTTCGCCATGTCGCGAATCGTCGCGAGCGACCAGTGCTCGGCATCGGCGCCGCCGCGCAGGATGTCGGCGAACGCGGCGACCGCGAACGCGAACCGGAAGTCTGCCGTTGCGTTCGCGAACGACGGCGCCGGCCCACCGACCATCGGGAACCCCGCCTCGGTCGCCTTCTCGCCGTTCGGCTCCTTGTACCGGATGCGCACCGTCCCGAGGGGCGCGTTCGCCTGCGCGCCCTTCGCCGTCAACTCCATCTCGTAGAGCGCGGTGACCTCGTGGCCGGGGCCGACCTCGCCCGCGTCGACCTTGTCGTTGCGGAAATCGTCGTCCTTGACGTCGCGGTTCTCGTAACCGACGAGGCGGTAGCGCGCGACCATCGCCGGGTCGAAGTCGACCTGCAGCTTGACGTCCTTGGCGACGAGCTCGAGGTTCGCGGTCAGCTGCTCCTGGAACACCTTCTTCGCGGCGGCCTCGCTGTCGATGTAGAAGTTGTTGCCGTTGCCGTGGTCGGCGAGCTGTTCCATCAGCTCGTCCTTGTAGTTGCCCATGCCGAAGCCGATCGTAGAGAGCGTCACGCCTTCCTTGGCGCGGCTCTCGATGATCTTGAGGATCTCCTCGTGCGTGCTCGGGCCGACGTTCGCATCGCCGTCGGTGCACACGATCACGCGCGACGACACGCCGGGCGCGAGCCCCGCCATCGCCTGCTTGTAAGCGAGGTCGATGCCCGAGGCCATGCCCGTCGAGCCGCCGGACTCGAGGCGATCGATCGCGGCGAGGATGCGGTCCTTGTGCTCGAGGCCGGTCGGCGGGAGGCGCACACTGGTCTCGCCGGCGTAGGTGACGATCGAGACGGTGTCGCCGTCCTTGAGGTTGTTCGTGAGGATGTGCAGCGACTTCTTCGCGAGCTCGAGCTTGTCGGGCGATGACATCGAGCCCGAGACGTCGACGAGGAACACGAGGTGCGCGGTCTTGCGCTCCGAGACCGAGATCGCCTTCGTGCCGACGCCGACGCGCATCACGGTGCGGCCGGCTTGCAGCGGCGACGGCGCGGCATCCATCACGACCGCGAACGGCGTGTTGCCGCTCGGGGCGGGGAACGCGTAGTGGAAATAGTTGACGAGCTCCTCGACGCGCACGGCCGCGGCCGGCGGCAGCGAGCCCTCCTCGAGCTTTCGCCGCATGATCGTGTACGACGCGGTATCGACATCGGCGGCGAACGTCGACAGGTGGTCCTTCGCCGCCTCGACCCACGGGTTCTTGCCCCAGTCGTGATAGGCCTCGCCGCCGGTGCCATCCGCGGGAGCGGCCGCGATCGCGGTAGTGGTGACGGTGTTCTTGGTCGCGAGCTGCGCGGTCTTGTCGGCCTTCTCCTCGGCCTTGGTGACGTCGGGGGTCGGGACCATGCTCGCCGAGCCCGACGCGACGGCGGCGTAGTCGGCAGCCACCTGCCGGGTCATGGGAGCGGCCGCGTCTCTCTTCGAGCAGCCGGAGGTGAGCAGAGAGGTTCCTAGCAGGAGCATCGCGAGGGTTTGGCGCATGCCGTGCCGACGCATCACGCTCGGTCGCGGTCTGCACGAAGTCGCACTTTGTTGTCGCGGACCGGGGACAACTTTGCAGCCAAGCAATGGCGGCTGCGCGGTGTCTATTCTCGACGGAGTGCCCGCTCGCTGCGGCGCTGATCCATCGTCGCGGCCTCGGGGCCGATGGCGGGCACCGGCTCGTCGTGCTGCGGCACGAGCACGCGCTCGACGTGATCGGCAGAGTCGCCGATCGGCGGCGCCCCGTCTGCCGCCAGCGGCCGGTGCTTCGTCCACCAGGCGCGCGCCCGCTCCTCGGTCCAGGCGTGCTCCGCGGGAATCGGGATCGCGCGCAGCTCGCGCAGCAAGGCCCGCGCATCGTCGGGGCGCTCCTGCGGGCGCTTCGCGAGGCAGCGCGCGATCAACGTCTCGAGCTCGGGTGGCAGCCAGCCGGTCACCAGTGGGCGCAGCGCGGGAATCGGATCGTGGGCGTGCGCGCGGATCATCTCGTCCTCGTCGTGGCGCAGGAACACTTCGCCGCGCGTGAGCAGCCACCACGCGACGCACGCGAGCGCATAGATGTCGGCGCGCGCATCGATCTGCTCCGCGAACGCCATCTCGGGCGAGATATAGCCGGGCGTGCCGACCACCGAGCCGGCCTGCGTGAGCCGGCCCGACGGGCGCGGTCCCTCCACGGGCGCAGGCGTGGCCGCGATCGCCGGCAGCGAGATGACATCGACGGGATCCACGGTCGGATCGTTGATCATGTGGACGATGCCGAAGTCGAGCACCTTGAGGACGTCGACCTCATCGGCGGCGCGGCACGCGAACAGGTTTGCCGGCTTGATGTCGCGGTGGAGCAGGCCGGCATCGTGCGCCTCGGCGAGCGACTGACATGCCTGCGCCATCAGATGGATCACGCGCGCGGCGGGCTGAGCGCCGTGCTCGCGCACGAGCTTGTCGAGGTCGACGCCGTCGAGCAGCTCCATCACGTAGAAGAACGTGCCGTCGTCGGTGGCACCGTAGTCGTACAGCTCGATCGTGTGGCGCGATCGCATCGACGCCAGCGTCTGCGCCTCGCGCCGGAACCGCTCGCGGATCTTCGGCGCGTACCGCGGATCGCGCAGCGCCTCGGGCCGCACCAGCTTGATCGCCGCCTGCCGCGCGAGCAACCGGTGCTCGGCGCGCCACACCTCGCCCATGCCGCCGGCGCCGAGCCGCGTGACGAGCCGGTAGCTGCCGAGCTCCTTGACCTTGGCCTCGGCCGACCGCGCCCGCTCGCGCGCCGCGCCGACCGCCTTGCGCATGCGCACCAGGTTCCACGCGAACATCAGCGCCACGCCCAGCGCGATCAGCAGCGCGCCGCCCGATGCGAGCAAGCTCTGCTTCTCGAGCCGGTGCGTCGGTCCGAGCAGCACGCGCTCCGGCACGAGCGTGGCGAGGTACCAGTCGAGCGGCGCGGCGATGCCGGCGCGCTTGCCACCGACGGGCGCGACCGACGCGAGGTACTCGCCGTCCGTGCTCTTCAGCTGCAAGAACCGCAGCTCGGTCGGAGGCGTCTTGCCGATCGTGGCGAACAGCGCCTCGAGCGCGGGGTCCTTGTAGTCCTCATGGCGCAGCAGCCGGTTCTCTTTCGTCGCCGCGTCGGGCACCGGCACCGACGGGAACGCGAGGATCGTTCCGTCCGCGGCGAACACGACCGTGCGCGATCCCTCGAACGGCGAGCGCACGATGAACGACGACAGCTCGGTCACGTCGAAGTCGACGGTCGTCACCGCGCCGAGCGAGCCGTCCTGGTTGTAGATCGGCTCGGTCACGGTCAACCCGGTCTTGTGCGACGTGAAGAACGTGCGCGGCGGCATCCACACCCGCTGCTTCGCCTGCACCGCCATCATGTAGTGCGGCCGCGTGCGCGGATCGTAGTTCGTGGTCTCGCGGCTCTCGACGTGCACGCCGCCGATGAAGCTGTAGTTCACGCGCGCGGTGTCGTGCTCGCCAACCCGGCTCTCCTGGACGCGCAGCTCACCGCCGGTGTTATCGATGAACGTGCCCCGCATGAGGCCATCGGGGAACGCGATCGACACGTTCGCGATCCCAGGCCTGCCGATCACGATGTTGCGAATCCTCACGGCGGCCTCGTCCGGCGCCACGGTCTCGTCGGCGACCCCGCGGAGATTCGTGAGAAGTGGCTCTGCCTGGTCGAGCGCGAACGCGACATCGTGCTGGACGTCGGAGGCCTGCGACGCGAGCTGCCGCCTCGCCATCGAGTCACTCGCGTCGCGCGTCGCCCGCCTGCCGAGCAGCATCACGATCACGCCGGCGGCGATCACGAGCACCGGGAGCAGGATCAGGACGCCGGTCGGCGAGGCGAGGGCACGCCCCACGCGCGTGGACGCTGCATCGGCCGGGCTGGTCGCGGTCTCGGCCTCCACCACCGCCAGTGTACATTGCCTGATCACGCTCGTGATCGGGCGGTGTGCGGTGATCGTCGTGCGCGGGTGCTAGTAGCGCGTGAGATCATCGAGACAGATGACGACCTCGGGAAGCATGCACCTCACACTCGCCCTCGAGTGCAGGCTGCATGCCGTCGCAACCACTCGATCACGAACGAGCGATCGAGCTCATTTGTCCGCTCGGCGGACGACGGACCGATTATCGGCCGGACGGCGTCGCGAGCTCGGGCGTCGGCTGCGCGACCTTCGCCACCGGCGCGGCGACCTTCTGCTCGGGGCGGATCGCGCGCGCCTTCTCGATCAGCGACACCAGCTCGATGCGGTCCTTGTCATCGCCCGCAGCACCCTGCGCGAGCGCGCGAATGTCGGAGAGCGACCAGTCGGCGCCGCCGCGCAGCACGTCGGCGAACGCCGCGACCGCGAACGCGAACCGCAGATCCGGCGAGGCCGCCGCGAACGCCGGCGCGGGTGCCGTCTGCATCGCGAACGCATCCTCGACGGCGTGGTCGGCCTCGGGCTGCTTGTGGCGGATGCGCACGACGCCGAACGGCTGCGTCTTGCCGGCATCGGTGAGCTCGACCTCGTACATCGCCGTGACCTGGTGGCCCCAGCCGACCTGGCCGGCCGGCACGTCATCTTTGCGGAAGTCCTTGTCCGCGAGGTCGCGGTTCTCGTAGCCGATGAGGCGGTAGTGTGTGACGAGCGCCGGGTCGAAGTCGACCTGCAGCTTGACGTCCTTCGCGGCGACCTCGAGCGTGGAGGTGAGCTGGTCGGCGAACACGCGCTTCGCCATGTCGATCGAGTCGATGTAGTAGTTGTTGCCGTTACCCTTGTCGGCGAGCTGCTCCATCATCGAGTCCTTGTAGTTGCCCATGCCGAAGCCGATCGTCGACAGCGCGACGCCCTGCTTCGCGCGCGACTCGATCAGCGACAGCAGCTCCTGCGTCGAGTGCGGGCCGACGTTCGCGTCGCCGTCGGTGCACACGATCACGCGCGAGATCTCGCCGGGCCGCAGCCACTTCGAGGCCTGCTCGTAGGCGAGGTCGATGCCCGAGGCCATCGCGGTCGAACCGTTCGCCGACAGCGAGTCGATCGCGTGATGGATGCGCGCCTTGTCGTCGATGCTCGTCATCGGCAGCACGAGCCGCGTCGCACCGGCGTAGGTGACGAGCGCGACCGAGTCCTTCGCGCTGAGGTTGTCGGTCAGGATGTGCAGCGCCTGCTTCGCGAGCGGCAGCTTGTTCGGCTCGTCCATCGAGCCCGACACGTCGACGAGGAACACCAGGTGCGACGGCTTGCGCTCGCTCGCCGGCTTCGCATGCGTGGCAACGCCGACGCGCAGCACGTAGCGATCGGGCGCGAACGGGTGCGCAGCCGCGTCCATCACCACCGCGAACGGCGAGCCGCCACCGGGAAAGCTGTAGTGGAAGTAGTTGACCCACTCCTCGACGCGCACGCTCGGCGGAGGAGGCAGCACGTTGCCGTTCAGCTTCGTGCGCGCGATCGTGTAGGACGCGGTGTCGACGTCGGCGGCAAACGTCGACAGATGGTCCTTCGACGCATCGATCCACGGGTTCTTGCCGTAGTCGGTGTAGCTCTCCGTGGTTTCAACCGCTTCGGGCCGCGGCGCACCCGCGTACGGCATCGACGGCATCGCCTCGGCGACGTACATCGACTTGGCACCACCACATCCGACGAGAGCGAGCAGCAGGAGCTTGCGCATGCCGATCCAACGGCTCAGCCGCGCGCGCCTTACAGCTCACCGAAGTAGCTGGAAGATCGCGAGCGCGACCTCGAACAAGATCAGGGCGAGGATGTAGTACTCGACGTTGAGCGAGCGCTTGGCCTGCGACAGCTCGAGCATCGTCTGTGCGGCGCGCGTGACGACGGCCAGCTTGACGTCGACCGCTGCCTGGCGCTCCTTGATCTCGTACTCGTCCTCGAGGCGCGCGTAGAACCGGTCGAGCTCCGGCCGGTCCCACAAGAGGTCCGGCTTCTCCAGCATCTCGGCGCGGCCGACGAGCTCCTGCTCGACGAGCATCGCCTCGCCCATCGTGCGTACGAGGTCCTTCTGCTTCCACGGCAAGCGCGTCGGCGTGCCCTTCATCTGATGCGCCATCGGCTCGATCGCGTTGAACGCCTCGGCGATGTCCTGCTCGTAGCGCGCGAGCACCACGGTCTTGCCGAGCACCTCGGCGACGATCTGCAGGCGCTCGATCGTGACGTCCTTGATGATGATCGCGTCGGGCTCGACTCCGTCGACCTCGCCGATGCGCAACGTCGCGCGCTCGAGCTCGATTCGCTGGAAGCGGCCCTGGACGCGCGCGCCGAGGTCGGCGATGAACCGCTCTTGCTGGATCGGATCGACGCCGAACAGCACGACCGCCCCCGAGCGCAGCAGCACCGCGTAGCCCGACGGGGCCACCTCGATGATCACGGGCAAGTGTGGCGACATCCTCGGGTCGATGCCCTTGACGTCGATGCGCTCGCCGACGTGAACCGCGCGCGCCTCGAAGCGCGTGCCGAGCCGGTTCAGGGCGTCGCTCGCCATGTGAAAAGTGTGACAGACCGGCACCGGATCGTCACCGTGAGGTCACGTGGCCTTCCTACGCTCGATGCGTGACGGTTCCAGAGGTTCCGCAGGTGACGATCGTCGTGGCGGTCGTGGGCGAGTCCGCGCATGTCCTGGCACGGGAACTGCGGCGCGAGCCGATCGACGTGCAGGTCGCGAGCGCTGACGTGCTGCGCGAGACGCCGTTGCCGCGCGTGTATGCGTTCCAGCTCGACGAGGTCCACGCGCACGTGCTCGCCGAGCCGATCGTGAAGTGGGCGATGTCCGTCGAGCCAGCGCCCGGCCTCATCGGCATCGTCGACAGAGGCGGTGGCGCCGAGCGCGAGGCGTTACTCGAGGCTGGCTTCGACGACGTCGTCGGCGGCCCGGTCAGTGCGCGCGAGCTCTCGGCGCGCGTGCGTGCCGTGCACCGGCGGATGTTCGCGCGTGTGCGCACCGGCCGGCTGCGCCACGCAGGCCTCACGCTCGACCTCGACAACCACATGTTGTGGACGGACGGCAGGACGGTCTCGCTGACGTCGATCGAGCTCGCCGTGATGCGCGAGCTGCTCAAGGCCGCCGGCCGGCCGCTCTCGCGTGCGCAGCTGCTCGACGCGGCGTGGGGGGACGGCGAGCTCGACGTCAGCGAGCGCGCGGTCGACAACGTGATCCTGCGCCTGCGCCGCAAGCTGCCGCGTCCCGAGGTCCTCGAGACCGTGCGCAGCATCGGGTTCCGCCTCGTCGGGTGATTCAGCCGAAGCGGCCGGTGATGTAGTTCTCGGTCCGCTCGTCGCGCGGGTTCGAGAAGATGCGCGCCGTCGCGTCGTACTCGACGAGCAGTCCCGTGCGCTGCTCGCTCTTCTCGTCGAGCTCGGCCGTGAAGAACGCCGTGCGGTCGCTGCAGCGCGCCGCCTGCTGCATGTTGTGCGTGACGATCACGATCGTGAATGTCTTCTTGAGCTCGCGCATGAGCTCCTCGATGCGCGCGGTCGCGATCGGGTCGAGTGCGCTGCACGGCTCGTCCATCAGCACGACCTCGGGCTCGACGGCGATCGTGCGTGCGATGCACAGGCGCTGCTGCTGCCCGCCCGACATGCCAAGTGCGCTCGCGTGGAGGCGGTCCTTGACCTCGTCCCACAGCGCGGCTCCACGTAGCGATCTCTCGACGATCTCGTCGAGCTTGCTGCGGTCGCTCACGCCGTTGATGCGCGGGCCGAACGCGATGTTGTCGTAGATCGACTTCGGGAACGGGTTCGGCTTCTGGAACACCATGCCGATGCGCCGCCGGACCTCGGTCGCCGACACCTCGGGGCTGTACAGGTCGATGCCGTGGAACGTCAGCTTGCCGCCGACGCGAGCGCCCGGGATGAGGTCGTTCATCCGGTTCAGGCAGCGCAAGACCGTGGTCTTGCCGCAGCCCGATGGGCCGATGAACGCGGTGATCTCGTGCTCGCGAATGCCGAGAGTGACGTCGCGCACCGCGCGAAACGATCCGTAGTGGACCTCGAGCTTCTCGAGCTCGAAGACCGGGGGGACTGGATCGGTGGCCACGTCCGAGGAGCTTACGCGGACCGAGACGGCGGGTGTGCTCGAGCGGTCGCGTTCGTCGTCGTAGAGCTCCATTGGTCTTACCTCTTGAACCGGGCCGTGAACACGCGAGCCGCGAGCGTGACGAGGAACGTCAGCAGGACGAGCGCGAGCGCGGCGCCCCACGCGCGGTCCTGCGCGGCGACGAACGAGGAGGTCGCGTTGCCGAAGATCTGGACCGACAGCGCGGTGTTTGCCTGCTCGAAGAAGTGCGGGTTGTACGAAGTCGCTGCGCCGAGCGCGAACAGCAGCGGGGCCGTCTCGCCCGCCGCACGCGCCACCGCAAGCAGCGCACCGGACACGATGCCCGGCGCTGCCGCCGGAAGCACCACCGTCAGGATCGTGCGCGCCTTCGTCGCCCCGAGCGCGTAGGAGGCCTCGCGCATCTGGTTCGGCACGAGCCGCAGCATCGTCTCGGTCGATCCGATCACGACCGGCAGCATCAGGCACGCGAGGCCGAGCGCGCCGCCGAACGCCGAGTAGCCGAAGCGCATCGTCCACACGACATAGACGAACAGGCCCATCACGATCGACGGCACGCCGGTCATGACCATCGCCATGAACCGCACGAGCCGCGCGAACCGCGACTGGACGCCGTACTCGTGCAGGTAGACCGCGCCGAGGATGCCGAGCGGGACCGCGATCAGCGTCGCGCCGCCGGTGACGAGCATCGTGCCGAGGATCGCCGGGCCCATGCCGGGGCCCGGGCGCCGCTCGACCATCGGAATGGTCTTGGTGAAGAAGTCCGGGAAGTGCGCGAACGCGACCGACGCACCCTTCGCGACGAGCGACCACACGATGGCGGCGAGCGGCATCGCGATGATCACGAACGCCGCGAGCATCATCATCGACATCGCGGCGCTCTTCACCGTGCGCCACGTCCGCCGTGGCCGGAGGCTCATCGCGAGAATGGGATCGCCGGGATGCCGCATTACTTGCCCCGGCTCCGCTTGATCGAGCGCTGAACGATCCCGTTGGCGGCGAGGTTGACCACGATCGTGATCACGAACAGCGTCACCGCGAGCGCGATCAGCGCCGACTTGTGGAGGTCATCGGCCTCGCCCCACTCGTTCGCGATCACCGCCGGCATCGAGTTGCCGGGCTGCAGCGCGTGGAGCGTGATCTGACCGAGCGAGCTGCCGATCACCAGCGCGACCGCGATCGTCTCGCCCATCGCGCGGCCGAGGCCCAGCATCACGGCACCGACGAGGCCACCCTTGCTGTGCGGCCACACCGCGCCCTTGATCATCTCCCACTTCGTCGCGCCGAGCGCGAGCGCCGCCTCCTTCTCGTTCTGCGGGGTGGTCTCGATCACCTCGCGCGCGAGCGACGTGATGATCGGCGTGATCATGACCGCGAGGATGATGCCGGCGGTCAGGAACGAGCGGCCGAGGCCGAAGTGCTGCGACAGCACCATCACGCCCCACAGACCGAACACCACCGACGGCACGACCGCGAGCAGATCGAGCACGTAGATGATCGGCATCCGCCACTTTCGCGGTGCGATCTGCGTGACGAACATGGCGACGCCGAGGCTGATCGGCACCGAGATCGCGACCGCGATCGCCGCGGTGTAGAGCGTGCCCCAGATGAACGGCAGCGCGCCGTACAGCTTGTCCGCCGGCGACCACCGCCGCGAGGTGAAGAAGTCGAGGCCCATCCGGCCGAGGACGGGCCAGCTGCGCGCCGTCATCGACACGGCGATCGCGCCGAGGATGAGCAGCACCAGGGAGGCAGCAACGATCGCGACCCACCGAAAGCCGGTGTCCGCGTACGCGCGCTTGCCTCGTAGGTCCATGATCAGCCCTGGATCTTGTCGACCACCGCGGCGGCCTTGTCCTGCAGCGACTTCGGCAGCGGCGCGAAGTCGAGGTCCTTGAGCTGCTTCTGGCCGTCGCCGACCATGAACTTGAAGTACGCCTTCACCGCCGCCGCGTTCTTCGCCGGCTTCGTGTAGCTCATGCACCAGCTCGGCGCCGTGATCGGGTAGGCCGCATCGCCCTTCGCGTTGACCGCGACGAACGTCAGGTCGTCCTTGACCTCGACGCCCTCGCCAGCGGCCGACGCCGAGTCACTCGACGGCTCGATGTACTTGCCGGCCTGGTTCTTGATGCTCGCGTAGTGCAGACCGGTGCCCTTCGCATCGGGGAGATCGACGTAGCCGATCGCACCCTTCGTCGACTTGATGATCTGCGCGACGCCGCCATTGCCCTGACCCGCCTGCGTGTCGGCCGGCCACTCGACGGTCGCGCCGCTCTTCAGCTTCCACGCCGGCGAGGCCGCGACGAGGTACTTCGTGAACTGCTCGGTCGTGCCCGAGCCGTCCGCGCGGTGCGCGACCGTGATGTCGGTGTCGGGGAGCTTCGCGCCCGGGTTATCGGCGGCGATCGCCGGGTCGTTCCACTTCTTGATCTCGCGGTCGAAGATCTTCGCGATCGTGTCGGCCGAGAGCTGGAGCTTGTCGACGCCGTCGACGTTGTAGCTGACGGTGATCGCGCCGAGCAGCACGGGGACGTACACGAACTCGCCGCCCTTCACCTTGGCCTTGTCCTCGTCCTTGTACGGCGCGTCGGTGCAGCCGTAGTCGGTGACCATGTCGGCGAAGTCCTGGCGGCCCTTGCCCGAGCCGCCGCCCCCGTAGTTCACCTTCACCTTGCTCGTCTTTCCGAAGGCCTCGATCGCGGCCTCCTGGAACTGCTTCTGGAACGTCGAGCCACTACCGTTGATCGTACCGCCCTCGGCGGCCTTGTCTCCTCCGGTGACCATCGGGGCCGACGAGCCGCCTGCGGGCTGGTCGGTGGGCCTGTCCTTGCTCTTGCAGGAGGTGATCAGCGCGACCGAGCACAGTGCTAGCCAGATCTTCATGCTGGCACCGTAGCCCCGGTTTGTGACGCGTGCGTGACGCGCAAACGTCAGTTCGAAGGCTTTGGCAGCGGGCGGTGGCGCACATCCTGTGCGCGGACCATGTACACGACCGATTCGGAGAGATTCTTGACGTGATCGCCGATCCGCTCGAGGTAGCGACACACCGACGTGAGGGGCAACACACGGGTCACGCTGGCGGGGTCGGTCGCCACGTGTGCGAGCAGCTCGGCGAAAAGACTGGCGTTCAGCTTGTCGATCTCGCGGTCGGCCTCGATCACCGAGGTCGCTTGGTCCGCATTCTTGTGCACGAAGGCATCGAGCGCGGCGTGCAGGTTCTTCTGCACGAGCGATGCGAGCGGCGTCAGGTCCACGCTCGGCGCCAGCGGCGGGAGCGGATTGAGCTCGATCGTACGCTTCGCGATGCCGGCGGCGAGATCGCCGATCCGCTCCAGATCCGTCACGAGCTTGAGCGACATCGTGATGAAGCGCAGGTCGGAGGCGACCGGCTGGCGCGTCGCGAGGATCTGCAGCGCGAGCTCATCGCAGTCGTTCTCGTCCTTGTCGATCTCCTGATCGGCGTCGATGACCTTCTTCGCGAGCGTCACATCTCGCTCGTCGAGCGATTCCATCGCGCGCTCGATCTGCTGCTCGCAGCGGCCACCCATCGCGCACAGGCGATCGCGGAGCGTGCGCAGCTCCTGCTCGAAGTCCTTGTTCGTATGGCTCGTGATCATGCCGCCGCCTGGGTTGAGGGTGCCTTCGGGAGTCTCAGCCAGAAGATACTGCCGCGCGGGGCGTTTGGCTCGACGCCAACTTCGCCGCCCATGCTCTCGACGAGATGCTTGACGATCGACAGGCCAAGGCCCGTCCCGCCGGCCTCGCGCGACCGGCTCGGATCGGCCCGGTAGAACCGCTCGAACACGCGCTCGCGGTGCTTGTCGGCGATGCCCGGGCCGTCGTCGCGGACCTCGATGCGCACGGCGTCGCCGAGCTCCTTCGCCTCGACCCACACATGACCCTCGGGGCGCGTGTACTTGACGCCGTTGTCGATGAGGTTCACCAGGATCTGATCGAGCGCCTTCGGGTCGGCTCTCACGGCGAGCGCCTCGGGCACCTCGACCGCGACGGTGACGCCGCGCTTCTGGGCCTGTGGCTCGACGGCGGTCAGCGACTGCTCGGTGACCGTGCGGACCGGCACGCTCGAGACCTCGAGCCGGTACTGGCCCGCGTCGAGGCGCGAGAGGTCGAGCAGGTCGGCGAGGATGCGCGCGAGTCGCTCGGCGTTGCGATGCAGGCCGTCGATCAGCTTGGTCGCCATCTGCGGATCGTCCTTGGCACCGGCGAGCAGCGTCTCGGCGTTCGCGCGGATCACGGCGACCGGCGTGCGCAGCTCGTGCGAGACGTTCGCGACGAAGTCGCGGCGCACGGTCTCGAGCCGGCGCACCTGCGTCACGTCCTCGAGCAGCAGCACGCAGCCGGCGCGGCCGTAGGTGCGCGCCACGCGGATCAGCGCGCGCGG
>Ga0207683_10003578_pt1 | contig 13550 bp, 13 predicted proteins | sample KBSM73metaG_FD_184333 | JGI IMG/M metagenome (GOLD analysis project Ga0207683, IMG submission 184333) | Miscanthus rhizosphere microbial communities from Kellogg Biological Station, Michigan, USA - KBS M7-3 metaG (SPAdes) (version 2) | ecosystem: Host-associated > Plants > Roots > Rhizosphere >...
GACGATCTCGCGGTTGTTGCACAGCTCGGGGTGCAGGACCTTCACGGCCGCGAGCTTGCCGATCAGCGTGTGCTCGGCCTTGTAGACCGTTCCCATGCCACCGGTGCTCAGCTTGGACGTGATCCGGTAGCTACCGACGGTCTCCCCGATCATTCCCCTCGATCATCCCGGGTGCTTACCCAGGAGTCAAACCCGCGGGGCACCTACACTGGCCTACTGACAGAACTGGGTCGAGAACGCGGCGACCTCGTTCTGCGGGTTCTGATTGGGGCAGGTCGTGTTGCCGTTGCTTGTCGTCGTCGCGATCGACGCCGACAGCGTGCACGCTCCGGAGGCCGACGAGCAGTTGTTCGCCCAGGCACACATGCAGTCGTTCGGATCACTCGTGCCCTGCAGGCCGAGGCCCCAGCCGATCGTGCCGACGATCAGATCCGGGACGTACGACAGCGAAGGCGCATCGCTGACCCAGCCGACGTCGTTCTTCACGGTGTCGCCGCAGTCGTGATCGCTGGTCGCGAACGTGTAGTTCGATCCGACGATCTGGTTCGTTCCGCCCATTGCGATCATCACGTACGGTCCGGACGCCGGACGCGTCGTCACCACCGTGATCGGCGTGCCCGCGAGGCGCGACCTCACGCCATCGGCGATCGTCTGGATCTCGCCCATGCGATTCGCGTCGTTCGGATGAAACGGCGGAACATTTGCCGTCGACACGCCGATCCACGCCGCGTGGTTCTGCGTCGCATCGGTCGCGCTGTTCGTGAGCGTCACGCCTTCGAATGCGAGATAGACCTGGCGTCCGCTCGCGCATGCAGGCGGCGCATCGATGTTCGACACGCTCGCGTCGTGTTGACCACCACCACCGCCGCTCGACGAGTCAATGCCCGAGCTGCTCGCATCCACTTGCGAGTTGTTACTCGCAGTCGTCAGCTGAGCTCCACAGCCCGCGAGCACCACCGCCGCGACGAGCGCCTTCATACAAGAAGCGTAGCGATTCTCCGGGCGTTCGACGACTGGGAGGGTGCGCCCCGGTCTGGGTGGGACTATCCCAGCCGATCGCGCACGGCCTGGTTGACCGCGGCGGCATCGGCGCCCGGGCTCGACTTCATCACCTGGCCGACGAAGAACCCGAGCAAGCCGGTCTTGCCGGCCTTGTACTGGGCAGCCTTTTCGGGGTTCGCGGCGATCACCGCCTCGACGCTCGCCGACAGATCCACGGGCTTGGCCGGTGCGATCGTCAGCTCGCTCACGCGTTTCCCCGTCGAGATCATCTCGGCGAGCGCGGTCTTTGCCACGGCCGGCGTGAGCCCGCCGTCCTGCAGCAACTGCAGGAGCTCGACGAACCGGTCGGAGTCCATGAGCGCGGTCGTGAGCTCGCGGTCACCCAGCGCGCGCGGGAGCTCGTTGATGATCCACTTGGCCACCAGCGGGCCGCCGATCTTGCCGGCCGACTCGCTGAACAAGTTTGCAGTCGCCAGATCGCCGCTCACGAGGTCGGCCTGGTCGTCGGTCAGGCCGAAGCCCTTGGCCTGCATGAACACCATCGCGAGCTTCGGATCGCGGTTGCGCGCTTCCTCGCGGTACTCGCGCGGCGACTTGCTCTTCGGGCGCGTCGCTGCCTTCGCGTTTTCCTTCTTCTCGGCGGGCGCGGCTTCGATCGCCTTCGCCGGCGCGGCGTCGCGCAGCGTGAGGATCCGGTTGAGCACGAGCTTGCCGGGCACGCTGTCCTCGTCGACGCGGAAGTAGCCGACGCGCTCGAGCTGCCAGCGCGAGCCGACCGCCGCCTTCGCGAGCGACTGCTCGACGCGCACGCCCTCGATGATCTCGAGCGACGTCCGATCGAGATGCTCGAGGAAATCACCGCCGCCTTCTTCGGGCTGCGGCACCTTGAACAGCCGCCCATACAGGCGCGCCTCCGCGACCACGCTGGTCGCGGCGTCGACCCAGTGGATCACGCCGAGGCCCTTGCCGCCCCGATGATGGAGCGGCCCCGATTCACTCGGGGCCGCGGGGTCGACGACATGCGCGCGCAGCCTCGTCACGTTGCCCGCATCGTCGCGCGCGACGACCTCGTCGGCCGCGATCGCATAGCCGTGGCGCAGCCGGACCGTGCGACCGAGCGCGAGCCTCTTGAAGTCCGCCGGCGGGTTGTCCGACCAATCTTCGCGATCGATGTAGATGCGGCTGCTGACCGGCAGCGGGCGCGAGCCGGGCTTGCCGACATCGGGCGGGAACAACGGCGCATCGACGGTGCGCGCATCGACGGTGCCGCTCACCTCGACCTCGACGGGCCGCAGCACGCCGAGCACGCGCGGCGACGTCTGGTTGAGATCGTCGCGCACGCAGTACTCGAGCTTCCCGATGTCGACCATCGAGTTCGCCTTCGCGACACCGATCATGTCGCAGAACGCGCGGAGCGCCTCGGGCGAGTAGCCGCGCCGCCGCAACCCTGCGAGCGTGGGCATGCGCGGATCATCCCAGCCGCGCACGTGACCTTCCTGCACGAGGCGAAGCAGCTTGCGCTTGCTCATCACCGTGTACTCGAGCTGCAACCGCGCCATCTCGTACTGATGCGGGCGCGGATTCCACGGGCCGGTGTTGTCGAGCACCCAGTCGTAGAGCTCGCGGTTGTTCTCGAACTCGAGCGTGCAGATCGAGTGCGTGATGCCCTCGATGCCGTCCTCGAGCGGATGCGCCCAGTCGTACATCGGATAGATGCACCACGCGTCGCCGGTCCGATGGTGATGCGCATGGCGGATGCGATACAGCAGCGGATCGCGCATCTTCATGTTCGCGTTCGCCATGTCGATCTTCGCGCGGAGCACGCGCGCGCCATCGGGGAACTCGCCGCCGCGCATCCGCCGCAGCAGATCCAGGTTCTCGTCGACCGACCGGTCGCGGAACGGCGAGGGCCGCCCGGGCTCGCTCAGCGTGCCGCGGTACTCCTTGATCTGCTCCTCGGTGAGGTCGCAGACGTACGCCTTGCCCTCGCGCACGAGTCGCTCGGCGAGCTCGTACATCTTCGGGAAGTAGTCCGCCGAGAACAGCACGGCGGTCGGGGCGAACCCGAGCCAGCGCACGTCGCGCTCGATCGACTCGACGTACTCGACGTCTTCCTTCGTCGGGTTCGTGTCGTCGTAGCGGAGGTTGCAGGTGCCCTGGTAGTCGCGCGCCACGCCGAAGTCGACACAGATCGCCTTCGCGTGCCCGATGTGCAGATACCCGTTCGGCTCGGGCGGGAACCGCGTCGCGACCTGCGTGTGACGGCGGGTGCGAAGGTCCTCGTCGATGATGTCGCGGATGAAGTCGTTGCGCTCGGACGCCATGGCGTGCGTAGGTATACCTCATGCGTCGAATCTGGCCGTGCGTGGTGCTGGCTGCATGTGGAGGTGCCCCTGCCCGAAAGCCGCCTCCCGTGGAGCTGCCCGCGGAGAAGGTCGCGGATCTCGCGGGCGTCTGGGTGACCTCGGACGAGATGGACTTCGGCTACAAGATGACGATCTCGACTCCGTCGACCATCGACGTCTGGATCGACCGCAACAAGATGGGCCGCTGCGAGCAGAAGGGCACGATCCAGCCCAGCTCGCCGCGCGTCTTCCGCGTCACGTACACGCGCGGTGAGTGCAATCCGCAGGCGGTGAACATCCCGATCGACATGTCGATCGCGTCGTTCACGGGCGACACGCTCACGCTGATCGTGGGCGATCAGAAGCGCACGTACAAGCGCGCGCCCTAGAGATCGCCGTACACGGTCAGCTGGAACATGCTGCTCGACGCGCACGTGCCGCTCACCGGCCGGACCTCGATCGAGACCGTGCGGCCATCGTCGTTGCCATTCGAGAACGTTCCGCTCTCGCCCCACGAGATGTGCGCCTGATCCGACGTCCCGGTGTTCGTCGATTGCCCCGACGCCGTCGAGCACTCGACCACATCGCTGCCGCTGTTGACGTACAGGAACAGGTCGAAGTTCACGCCGGGCGGCGACGTCAGGTTCACCGTCAGGTTCATCGGCGTGGCGAACGGGCTCGAGTCATCCTCGGTCACGCGAACCTTGAACCACGCCGACTCGTAGCCGGCGCCCGTCACGGTCGGGTTGCCGGTGTCGCCGCTGACCGAGCCGAGGTCCATCGCGCCGCTGCACATCGCGCCGCTGTTACAGGTCGCCTGCGAGGGCGCATCGACGAGCTTGGGCGCATCGATCAGCTGCATCGGCGCGTCGATGACGCCGGAGGGCGCATCGGGGGTGCCGCTGCCGTTGCCATTGCCGTTTCCGGCCGTGGCACAGCCAGCCGCGAGCAGCGCGAGCCCGACGAACCTCATCGACCGGACGCTACCAACGATGGCCCGGCGAGTACACGCCGATCGTACTCACAGCAAGTTACAGGTGCCTCTCAGCTATGGAGTAGGGAATACACGACAATCGTGAGGAGCGAGCCGGCCAGCGTCTTGAGGAAGCCGTAGCTCGGGTCGGAGACGCCGAGCGGGACGGTCGTCCAGTGGTCGCCGTCGACCCAGATCTGGAACTGCTTGTCGACGCCGTTTGCGGCCATGATCACGGTCTGCGTGCCGACCGGGACGCCGTCGATGATGATGCGGTCGGTGTGTGCGCGGTCGACCACGAGGTTGCCGTTGATAGCAATCGTGACGTCGGAGGCGGCCTGGGACAGGAGCAGGACGAGGGTGCCGGTCGGCTGGTCGGGCAAGACGGGGTAGCGGACGCGGACGTCCTGGGTGGAGCAGGCGAGGGTGCAGCAGGCGACAACGGCGAGGAGCAGGGCGACGCGCATGGTGCTTCGTTCGCGGGCGGTGCGCAGGAGTTGCTCGCAGGCAACCCCCGCGGCGTCGCCGTCGTCGAAGTTTTCAGCTACGTTCGCGCCGTGCGCATCAACGAGCACTACGCGAAGCTTCCTGCGAGCTACCTGTTTCCCGAGATCGGCCGGCGCGTGCGCGCGTATCAGGCCGCGCATCCCGATGCGAAGGTGATCCGGCTCGGCATCGGCGATGTCACCGAGCCGCTCGCGCCCGCGATCGTCGAGGCGATGCATGCGGCGGTCGAGGAGATGGGGAAGCGTGAGTCGTTCAAGGGGTACGGGCCCGAGCAGGGCTACGACTTCCTGATCGAGGCGATCCGCGCGAACGACTATGCGGCGCGCGGCGTGGAGATCGCGGCGGACGAGATCTTCGTCAGCGACGGCAGCAAGTGCGACAGCGGCAACATCCAGGAGATCTTCAGCGTGGCGGCGCGCGTCGCGGTGACGGATCCCGTGTATCCGGTGTACGTCGACTCGAACGTGATGGCGGGGCGCACGCCCGTGCTCATCGAGGGCAACGAGGCGAACGGCTTCCAGCCCGAGCCGCCGAAGGAAGCGGTCGATGTCGTGTACCTGTGCTCGCCGAACAACCCGACCGGCACGGTCGCGACGCGCGCGCAGCTCGAGAAGTGGGTCGCGTGGGCGCGGGCGAACGATGTGGTGATCCTGTTCGACGCCGCGTACGAGTCGTACATCAGCGATCCGTCGCTGCCGCGCTCGATCTACGAGATTCCGGGCGCGAAGGACTGCGCGCTCGAGCTGCGCAGTTTCAGCAAGCGCGCCGGGTTCACCGGTGTGCGCTGCGCGTTCATGGTCGTGCCGAAGGCCGTGACGGGTGTGGATCCGACCGGCAAGCGGGTGTCGCTGAACTCGCTGTGGGCGCGCCGTCACACGACCAAGTTCAACGGCGCGAGCTACGTGGTGCAGCGCGGTGCGGCGGCGGCGTACTCGCCCGCGGGGCTCGCGCAGACGAACGCGCAGATCGCCTTCTACATGGAGAACGCGCGGCTGATCCGCGAGGGGCTCACGGCGGCCGGGTTCACGATCTTCGGCGGCGTGCACGCGCCCTATGTGTGGCTGCGCACAGCCGGCGGTGCGACGTCGTGGGACTTCTTCGACCAGCTGCTGAGCAAGGCGCAAGTGGTCGGGACGCCTGGTGCCGGCTTCGGCCCGGCCGGCGAGGGCTACTTCCGGCTCAGCGCGTTCAACTCGCGCGCGAACATCGAGGAAGCGATCGGGCGCATCCGCCGCGTGTTCGGCTGATATCATCGCGGCATGCGATGGCTCGCGCTCGTGTGTCTTGTCGCGGCTGCGTGTGACTCCGGTACTGCCGGAACGACCGACGGTTCGCCCGGCGGCGGTGGCGATGGTCCAGCCGGATCGATGTCGGCGAAGCAGTTCTGCGTCAGCGAGACGAACCGCTACCGCGCGATGAACAGCAAGCCGGCGCTCGCCGAGTCCATGCAGCTCGAGGCGTACGCCGATACGGGCGCGATGCACGACTTCACCACGTCGCCGCACGATCACTTCTCGACCACGAGCGGCGGCGGCATCGCGTTCGCGGAGAACGAGTGCCCGCAGCAGGGCAACTGGCAGTACACCGAGGGCGGCGACCTCAACATGGTGGTTGGCTCGTGCATCGCGGCGTTCTACAGCGAGGGCCCGGGCACCGACTACAACACGCACGGTCACTACATCAACATGATGGGTCCGTACGCATCGCTCGGCTGCGGCATCTACTACAGCGGCGGCAAGATCACGATCGTGCAGGACTATGGAAACTAGCTGGTCCCACGAGCACGGCATGGTGGTGCGGCGCACCGGCATGGGGCCGCGCATCGTGTGGATCCACGGACTCGGCGAGTCGAGCGTGAGCTTCGAGCCGGTGGTCGCGGCGATGCCGGGCTTCTCGCACGTGCTCGTCGATCTGCCGGGCTACGGGCGTTCGCCGTGGCCCGAGGGCGCGCTCGGGCTCGACGCGCTCGCCGATCATCTCGTGCGCTGGCTCGCACCGGAGTCGGTCGTGATCGGCCACTCGATGGGCGGTGTGCTCGCGACGTTGATCGCCGAGCGCGTGGCGGTGCGCGCGATCGTGAACATCGACGGCAACATCTCGATCGGCGATTGCACGTTCTCGAGCAAGGCGGCCGCGATCGAGGATCCGGTGCGCTCGCTCGCCACCGTGCGCGATGCGGTGTACGCCGAGGGCGCGACCCGCCCCGAGCTGCGCGGCTATCACGCGGCGATGACGTTCGCGATGCCGGCGATGTTTCATCGCCACGCACACGATCTCGTGACGATGTCGCGCGCCGAGACGCTCGCGGGTCGCGTCGCGAAGCTGCCGGCGCTGTTCGTGGCGGGCGTGCCCGACGGCATCTGCGCTGCGAGTCGCGCGATGCTCGACGCGGCGGGTGCGCGCTGGGTCGGCATCGAGCCGGCCGGGCACTGGGTCTATCTCGATCAGACGCAGCGGTTCGTCGACGAGGTGACCGGCTTCATTCAGGCTGCGTGACCGGGCCGGAGCTGGGCGGCTGCTCGGGCGGTGCCTCGGGCTTCGGCGGCGCCGGCTCCTCGGTCTTCGGCGGCGCCGGCTCCTCGGTCTTCGGCGGCGCCGGTTGCTCGGTCTTCGGCGGTGTCGGTTCTTCTGCCTTCGGGGCCGACCCTTCGATCTGACCGTGGTCCGGCAGCACCCGCTCGCCCGACGCGCCCACCTCGTCGAGCGCCGTGCGTTCCTGGCTGGAATCGATCAATCCCTGCATGCGGAGCAGCCGGATGATCCGCACCGCCTTCTGCGTGAGCTCGGGGCTCGACTTGTCGGGCGCGCGATCGATCGGATTCGGCAGCGCGATCGCAAGGCGCACGGCCTCGGCAGGCGACAGCGACGCCGCCGAGTGACCGAACCAGTGCCGCGCGGCGGCCTCGGCGCCGAAGATGCCGTCGCCCCACTCGACGATGTTCAAGTACAGCTCGAGGATGCGCGTCTTGCCGAGATGATCCTCGAGCGAGAACGCGATCAGCATCTCGCGCAGCTTGCGCAGGAACGATCGGTTCGGCGACAGGTACAGGTTCTTGGCGAGCTGCTGCGTGATCGTGCTGCCGCCGATGCGCAGCTGACCGGCGCCGAGATCCCTCTCGGCCGCGCTCTCGAGCGCTTCCCAGTCGACGCCGTTGTGCGTGTAGAAGTGATAGTCCTCGGCGTAGACGACCGCGGCGCGCAGGTAGCGCGAGATCTGGCCGAGCCGCTTCCACTGCCACTGCAGCTTCCACTTCTTGTGCGCGTCGGCCGCCTGATCGCGGCGCAGATCGATGAACGCGGTCGACGTCGGATTCTCGTCGGCGAGCGGCGCCGTGTTCGGCACCGAGCACCAAAAGCCGAGCGCGCCGATCGCGATCACGACGAGCGCGATCTCGGCAGCGGCGACGAGCCTGCGACGCCAGCGCATACCGCATGCTAGCGCACGAAGCGCGGCTACATGAAGTTGCGCGTGTGCAGCTGCGAGAGCGCGGCGGCCTGCGCGGCATCGAAGCCGAGGCGCGACAGGCGCGAGCGCCGGCCCTCGTCCATGTCCTTCTGGAGCTCGACCACCGCGGCGTGACCGCGGCGCAGCGCGGCGGGCTCCCACGAGCCGGCGGCGAGCAGGATCAGCGCGTCGAAGACTTCCTCGTTGAGGCCGGCGGTGTGCGCGAGCGCGGAGTGGCGGCGCTCGATCGAGGCGGCGAGGCGCTCGCGGAGCGTGGGGTCTTCGTCGACGTGACGCGCGAGGTGCGCGAGCCCGAACGCGACATGGCGCGCTTCATCTTGCGCGGCGAGCCGGGCGACCTCGCGCGTGCAGGCATCGGGCGCGTGTTCGTGCAGGAACCACAGCAGCGACAGGAAGCTGCCCTCGCCGAGCACCGAGAGCAGGAACGAGGCGATCGCGAAGTCGGGCTCGTCGAACAGCGTGGCAAGCGAGGCCTGGCCGCCCGCGGTCGAGAGGCCGAGCTCGGTGCGGCGCAGGCGCGCGCGGCGCGTGAACACCTCGATGTGGCGCGCTTCATCGGCGGCCTGGATCGCGAGCAGCTGCATCACCTCGCGGAAGTGCGGGTGCAGGCGCGCGAGGAAGCGGGCGGGGACGAGCAGTGCGGCGGTCTCGTTCTCGATCAGGTAGGTCATCACCTGGACGATCGCGTCCTCGACCTCGGGCGGATGCGTCACCGGCGCGTCCCACGGGATCGCCGTGGCCGGATCCCACTGCGCGGCGGAGGCTTGCGCGTAGAGGCGCGCTGCCTCGTCGGCCCATACGGCGCTGCGATCGGCGAGCGGCAGGTCGAGCGTCGGGGCGCCGGCCTCGACGAGCGCACCGCGTGCCGCGAGTCCCCAGCGCGCCTCGGCGTGCGCCGACGGTGCATCGGCGGAGCCCGCGCGCTCGGCCTTGTCCCAGCGCCCGGGCCCGCGATGGAGGATGTAGACGCCCGGCAGGAACGCGATGTTGATGCGGAGGCCGCGCGCGCGACACCACGCGGGCAGATCCACACCGAGCGTCGGCGCGGTGCCGCGCACCTCGATCTGCTCGTGTACCGCGAGCGCGCGCTTGATCAGCAGGTGCGCGCCTTCGTCGAGGGCGAGGTCACCGAGGTCGACCACCTGCGGCATGGTCAGCGGACGCGCGCCAGCCAGGCGTCGATGGTCTTGAACCGATCGACCGCGCGCTCGAGCTGCGCGTAGCCGCTGGTGCGGCCCGGGCGCCAGGCCTTGAGGCCTTCCATATCGAGCAGCGGCCGCACCTGCGGATCAGTGTACGACATCGCGAGCAGCAGCTCCTGGAACTTCCCGATCGGCGCGTCGCCGAGCACCGTGAAGTTGCAGTGGTCGTACGGCGGCGTCTGGAAGATCACCGCGTGGCTCGCCGGTAGGATGCCCTCGCGGGTGAAGGCGAGGCGGTTGCCATCGATCACGCACGCCGCGTCGACCGTGCCTGCGACCAACGCCTTCACCGCGTCGCGCTCGCCGCCGACGTGATCGCCGTGCTTGCCGACGAGGACGTCGTGACGCACGACCTCGATGTCGCGGCCCGGCTCGAGTCCGGCCTCCGCGAACGCGAGCAGCGGGATGAGCGTCGCCTGCGGCGAGTCTCCGGCGCCCACGCCGATGCGCTTGCCGCGGAGATCCTCGAGCGACGTGATCCCCGGCCTCGCGATCACGACACTCGTCAGATCGCAGTCGGTGTCACGCATCGCGATCGCACGCGCACGGCCCGGCGCCGCACGGTCGGACTCGATCCACGCGAGCGGCGAGTTCCACGCCACATCGATCTCCTTGCGGAGGTGCGCCTCGACCTGGCGCTCGTAGTTCGAGTAGAGGACGTAGTCGAACGCGAGGCCGCGCGCGCCGAAGTACGCGCGGAAGCCTTCCCAGATCGGAACAACCTTGGCGTCGTACGCGACGGCGCCGAGCACGATTTCCTTGCCTGTCGTCATCGCAACACCTCAGAACAGCGGGAGGCCGCAGACCGCCTTGCCGATGAAGTCGTAGAGCACGTCGGTGGTCGGGCCCATCACCAGCGCGGCGCGCGCGTCGCGGAACAGCCGCTCGACGCCGACTTCCTTGCGGAACGCGGCGCCTCCGCAGACGCGCATCGCGAGATCGAGAACCTCGGCGGCTGCTTCGCCGGCCGCTGCCTTGCTCTCGAGGACGCGCAGCATGGTGTCGGCGCGGCTGCTGCCCATCGCGACGAGCGTGTCGGCGTTGAGCGCCTTCGTCTGATCGGTCTTGATGCGCATGCGCGCGATGAACGCCCGCACCGTCGGCAGATCGGCGATCGCCGAGCTCGCGTGCTGGAACTGCGTGCCGCCCGCGTGCTGGGCCGTGCGCTGCACGGCGCCTTCCATGAGACCGGCCGACACGTTCGCCGACAGCACGTTGAACCACGGCAGCACCGTGCCCATCATGATGCCGAAGCCCGCGCCGTCCTCGCCGAGACGCGCCGATACCGGCACGCGCGCAGCTTCGGCCATCGCCGGCGTCGAGTCATTGCCGCGGAGGCCGAGTCCGTCGAACGCCGCATCGGCGACCTGCACGCCCTGCGTGCCGCGCGGCACGAGCCACAGCGTCGTCAGCTCGCTGCCGGCGACCGGCTTGCTCGACCACACGTAGCTGTCGGCGTGGTGCGCGCTGGTGATGAAGCTCTTCTTGCCGGTCAGCCGCACCTGATCGCCGTCGGCCTGCGCGGTGCCGAGCGAGACCCAGAACTGGCTGCGCGAACCGACCTCGCTGAACGCGAGCGTCGAGAGGTGCTTGCCCGCGGCGATCGCCTTGCGCGTCTCGAGCGCGCCGTGCGCCTCGATCACCGCGGTCGCGGAGAAGTGCATGCACATGACCATCGCGGTCGAGCCACACTCGCGTGCGAGCCGCTCGACGAGCGCCGCTGCCTCCGCGAGTCCGGCGCCCTTGCCGCCGACCTCCTTGGCGCTGACGAGGCCGAGCATGCCGTCATCGGCGAGCGCCTTCAGCGTGGCGGTGGGAAATGTGCCGCGATCGACGTCGGCGGCGTGGGCGGCTGCAAGCTGGGCGTACTTGTCGAAGTCCATGACTGACTCTCCTCGCGGAGAGCCAGGTCTCCGCGCTAGCGCGACCCGGACACGCCGGGCCAGTTATCCATTCAGCGGCGGAACATGCGGGCACCGTAATCGTGGGCCGCGGGAAGATCCAGAGCGGGCGGCCGGTTCTGGCGACGTGGCCACACGCACGCCATCGCTGCGCGACGCGATCGCCGATCGGCTGCGCGATCCGGAGGACGTCGTGCTCGCGCGCGACATCCTCGGGACCATCGACCCGGATGCGATCGCGCGTCAGGTCGAGGCATTCGTCCCCGGCGTCACCGGCTGCCCGCTGTTCACGCAGAGCGTGGGCGCGGTGTTCGTGCTCGATGCCGGCGAGCGGATCGTGCTCAAGGTGCACGCATACGGTCCCGGCCTGCGCAGCTTCGAGATGCTCGCCGAGCTCGAGGCAGTCTATGCGGCACAGGCCGCGCTCGCCGCCGGTGGCTTGCCGTGCGCGCGCGTGCTCGCGCCGCCGCGCCGGTTCGCGCCTGGCCGGGCTGCCGCGATCATGAGCTACCTCGAGGTCGGGCCGATCGACGATCCGCACGCGCCGACGACCCCGCGGGCGCTCGCGGTGACCGCGGCCGAGATCCGCGTGCGGCTGGAAGCCAGCGCGGAGATTCGCGCGCGCCTGGCGGACCACAACCTGCCGGTGCGCACGCGCCTGCCGCCGACGCTGTTCCCGCCGGCGCACAACGCGCTGTTCGACCTGCATCACGCGGGCGGCGAGTGGATCGATGCGCGGGCCGCGCGTGCGCGTGCCGTGCTGGAGACCGGCGTCACGCCGGCCGCGATGCACAGCGATGTCAGCTGCGCGAACGTGCGTGTTGTCGCTGGGCGCGTCGCCGCGATCTTCGATGTCGACAGCGTGTGCATGATCGACGAGGAGCGCTGCGTCGCCTCGATGGCCGTTCACTACACGTACACCGGCGAGGCGTTGCCGTCGGGCGAGCCGGCATGGGCGTTTCCGTCGCGCGACGAGGCGCGTGCGTTCGTCGCGGCGTACGAGTCGGCGCGCGGCAAGCCGTTCGACCGCGAGGAGCGAGCCCGGCTCGATGCCGGCGCGATCTACGCGCTCGCATACACCGCGCGCTGCGAGATCGGCCACTCGGGCGAGCGCGGGATGTGCGCCGAGCTGCGCGCAGCTCCGGACGCGTACTTCTCCGGCTAGCCGCCGGGTGCGCGAACGCGCGCGTGCCTTGCGCGATGGCGCGCGGAAGCGCGGCCGGCACGAAGTTCGCGGAATCGCGGCCGGCGCGATAGTTCGCGGAACCGCGGCCGGCACGAAGTTCGCGGAATCGCGGCCGGCGCGATAGTTCGCGGAACCTCGGCGGGCGCGATATCGTGACGCGGTGCGGGCGGTCGCGATCGTCAACGAGAACGCGCGCCGGCTCGGCAGTCGGTTGCGCGGCAAGCTCGAGCGCGCGCTGCCCGGCAACGTCCGCTTCACGAGCTCGCTCGATGACGCGCGCACGACCATCCGCGCCGAGATCAAGCGCGGTTGCGATCTGATCGTCCTCGGCGGCGGCGACGGCACGGTCGTCATGGGACTCACGCTGCTCGCCGAGGCGTGCCGCGGGGCAGGGCGCGCCGAGCCTGCGATCGGCATCCTGCGGCTCGGCTCGGGCAACGCGATCGCGGACACCGTGGGCGCGACCGATGACGTGCTCGCCGACCTCGAGCGGCTCGCGCGCGGCGCCGGACGTCGCCGCCGGGTGCCAATGCTGGAGGTGCTCGGCGTGCGCGCGCCGTTCGTCGGCGTGGGCGTCGATGCGCTGCTGCTCGAGGATCAGGAGGCGGTCGGCCGGATCGTCGATCGGTTGCCGGTCGCGCGCCGGCTGCTCGGTGGTGCGAGTCGCTACGCGCTGTCGGTCGCGCTGCGCTCGATGCCGCGGTTCGCCGCCGGCGATCGCCCGCGTGCGCGCGTCACCAATGCCGGCGCGCCCGCGATCGAGATGCGCCGCACCGGCCCGACCGGCCGCGAGGAGGCCGCCGGCCAGGTACTCTGGGAGGGCGACTGCACGCTGGTCGCCGGTGCGACAATTCCCTTCTTCGGATTCGGCCTCAAGATGTTCGCATTCGCCAGCGCGCGCGACGGCCGGTTCCAGCTGCGTTGCGGCGACTCCGGCCTGTTCGAGATCCTGCGCAGTGCGCCCGCCG
>Ga0207683_10003581_pt1 | contig 13542 bp, 14 predicted proteins | sample KBSM73metaG_FD_184333 | JGI IMG/M metagenome (GOLD analysis project Ga0207683, IMG submission 184333) | Miscanthus rhizosphere microbial communities from Kellogg Biological Station, Michigan, USA - KBS M7-3 metaG (SPAdes) (version 2) | ecosystem: Host-associated > Plants > Roots > Rhizosphere >...
GACGTGGTGGCGTTCGTGCTGCTGGTTCTGGTGCTGCTGTTCCGGCCGACCGGCATACTCGGTGAAAGCCTCGGGAAGGCACGGGCATGAGCGGCAAGCGAGGAGCCGAAGGCGGATCGCGCATCGGCACCGTGCTGGCGCCCGGCGACCGCCTCCGGGAGTGGTGGGATGGCCTGTCCCGAGTGCAGAAGTGGGGCTTCGGCATTCCGCTGTTCGGGGCGCTGGCGCTGCTGCCCCTGTACACGCCGCCGTTCCTTAACACGCCCGGCATCAGCTTTGGCGGCACCATGGCCCAATTCGCGATGGTGGCCATCATCGCGATCGGGCTGAACGTGGTCGTCGGCCAGGCCGGCCTGCTCGACCTTGGCTACGTCGGTTTCTACGCCGTCGGCGCGTACACCGTCGCACTGCTCACCAGCCCGGACAGCCCGTGGAACAAGCTCAGCCCGACCGGGGCCTTCAGCGCCCCCTGGGCGTGGCTGTCCTGTGTGCCGCTGGCGATGGCGATGACCGCGCTCGCCGGCCTCATCCTGGGTTTTCCCACGTTGCGCCTGCGCGGTGACTACCTGGCGATCGTTACGCTGGGATTCGGCGAGATCATCCGCCTGATGGCCGACAACCTGGCCGACATCACCAACGGCCCGCGCGGGCTGAATCGGGTGGCGTATCCGAGGCTGGGGGAGAGCGAGAGACTTCCCGAGGGCGTGTTCTCCAGCGGGAACTCCTCGGGCCACGCCAACTACGGCACCTGGTGGTTCTGGCTGGGCATCATCCTGATGGCCGGGATCCTGCTGCTGGTGGGCAACCTGGAACGCAGCCGGGTCGGACGCGCCTGGGTCGCGATCCGCGACGACGAGGACGCCGCGGAAGTGATGGGTGTCAACACGTTTCGGTTCAAGCTATGGGCGTTCGTGATCGGCGCGGCGATCGGCGGGCTGTCCGGCGCGCTCTACGCAGGCCAGGTGCAGTACGTCGCACCGCCGAGCTTCAACATCATCAACTCGATGCTGTTCCTGTGCGCGGTGGTGCTCGGCGGGCAGGGCAACAAGCTGGGCGTGATCTTCGGGGCTTTCATCATCGTCTATCTGCCGAATCGGCTGCTCGGCGTGCACTTCCTCGGCATCAACATGGGCGATCTGAAGTACCTGTTCTTCGGCCTGGCGTTGGTCGTCATGATGATCTTCCGGCCCGAGGGTCTATTCCCGGCCCGCCAGCAACTGCTGGCGTACGGCAAGGCTGCACGTGATCTGCTGATGAAACCCGGCCCCATCGGGAAGGAGCCGGTGAAATGACGATCGAGGAGCTGGCAGGCGTCCACCGCGAGATCCACGCAGGCGAAGGCGAAGTCCTTCTGGAGACAAAGGATTTGACCGTGAAATTCGGCGGCCTGGTGGCGCTGGATTCGGTGACGTTCAACATCCGCCGGGGCGAGATTCTCGGCATGATCGGGCCCAACGGCGCCGGCAAGACCACCTGCTTCAACGCGATCACCGGTGTCTACCGGCCGAGCTCCGGGACCGTGACCTTCGACGGCGCGCCGCTGGGCCGGATCAAGCGTCACCGGATCACCCGCCGCGGTATCGCCCGCACCTTCCAGAACATTCGGCTGTTCGGCGAGATGACCGCGCTGGAGAATGTCATGGTCGGAACCGATGCCCGACACAAGACCTCGGTTCCCGGTGCCCTCGTTCGCACCCCACGCCACCGTCGCGAGGAACACTCGGCGATCGAACGCGCCGCGGCGCTGCTGCATTTCGTCGGCATCGCCCACCGCGGCGAGGAGAAGGGCAAGAACCTGCCCTACGGCGACCAGCGCAGGCTGGAGATCGCCCGAGCCTTGGCCACCGAACCGAAGTTGCTGTGCCTAGACGAGCCGGCAGCCGGGTTCAACCCCAGCGAGAAGGCCGCCCTGATGGACCTGATCCGCAAGATCCGCGACGACGGCTACACGGTGCTGCTCATCGAGCACGACATGCGGGTGGTCATGGGTGTCACCGACCGCATCGTGGTGCTGGAGTTCGGTCGCAAGATCGCCGACGGCCTGCCATCCGAGATTCGTGAAGATCCGAAGGTCATTGCCGCCTACCTGGGGGTGCCCGATGACGAGCTCGAGTGACGCCGACGAACGGCCCGTCCTGCTGGAGGCTCGCGACATCGTCGTGCACTACGGCCGGATCGAAGCGCTGCACGGAGTCTCCGTGGTGGTGCGCGAGGGCGAGCTGGTGACAATGCTGGGCGCGAACGGCGCCGGCAAGACCACGATGATGCGCGCCCTTTCGGGACTGCGTCCACTGTCGGCGGGCTCGGTGTGGTTCGAGGGACGCGACATCACCCGGGTCAAAGCGCACCGCCGGGTCGTCGACGGGCTGATCCAGGCGCCGGAGGGCCGCGGGGTCTTTCCCGGAATGACCGTCACTGAGAACCTGGAAATGGGTTGCTACGGACGCAAATTCGCATCCAAGGCCGAACACAACGAACGGCTGGACTGGGTGCTGGAGACGTTCCCGCGGTTGGCCGAACGGAAAAACCAGGTGGGTGGCACGCTGTCCGGTGGCGAGCAGCAGATGCTGGCGATCGGTCGCGCGCTGATGGCCCGGCCGAAGGTGCTGCTGCTGGACGAACCGTCGATGGGCCTGGCGCCGATGGTGATATCGCAGATCTTCAAGATCATCGCCGAGATCAACTCGCAGGGCACCACGGTGCTGCTCGTCGAGCAGAACGCGCAGCAGGCGTTGAGCCGTTCCGACCGGGCCTACATTCTGGAGACCGGCGAGGTCACCAGGGAGGGCAAGGCGCGAGAGTTGTTGGCCGACGACAGCATCCGCGCCGCCTACCTCGGCGTCGCCTAACTCCCGCTCCAACTTCGGCGAGCGTGCGTGTTTGCACGCCGACGCACCGTCAATCGCGTACAAATGCGCACGCTCGCGCGTAGCAAGTGCGCACCTACCGCACGCGGAAGCGCTTCACCCGCGACGTCGCGCCGGAAACGAGAACCAATCGGCTGGGCGCAACACCCAGATGTTTGGCAAGCAGCCTGACGACGGCTTCGTTCGCCTTGCCCTCGACGGCCGGCTGACGGACGTAGACGGTCAGCTCACCATCGACGGCGGTCTCGACGAGCGGCCCCTTGCGGCTGCCGGGTTTCACCCGCACGGAGATGACGTCAACCATCCGCTATTCCATGATCCGCGCCTCGAGCGCGTCGAGCACCGCGACGCGCTCCGGCGGAACGGCGATATGCATCATGACTTCGTTGCCCGCAGGTTCGAACTCGAACGTGAAGAACGAACAGCACTCGCTTTCCCGCCGGGCCAGGTCGCGGGCGGGCGCCTCGACGATGCGCCGCAGCACGACGTCGAGTCGCTGTGGCTCCCGGCGCTCCGTGCGCACGACGAAGGCGAACAAGTCGTTGAACTCCGCCAGCCGCAGCGGCCGTTCCTCCGTCGGTAGCTTGCAAGCGTCCGGCGCCCAATCCTCGGCCATCGCCATGGGAAGACGATAACCCTCAGCGGGACTGTCGCATCCGCATCCACGGCCAGGTCATCAGCGCCCACAGGATCAAGACCAGCGTGGCCGCGGTGACGATGTACCACGGCCAGGGGCCCAACACGTCCAACAGAGACGCGGTCGAGGGTTTCCGGTTGAGGAAGCCGTAGTTGGTTCCGGCGATGCTGTTGAACGTGAAAGTAAAGGTCGCCCACACCAGCGTGACGACGACTGCGAATCGAAAGTCGCGCCAATCTGGCCGCATGCCGCGACCCCAGGTGAGATAGATGGCCGCCCAAACGACCAGCAAGTGAATGGCCCAGAAGGCCAGGAACTGATAGTGCGGAAAGTCCGGGCCTTGTAGCGCAGGCGATATCAACGCCTGTGTGCTCAGCACGAGCCCCCAGTAATAGGTGAGTGCGTACGCCCACTGCTTCTGCGACCACAAGGCGTAGGCGGCTACGACGGTCGCGAGATCGGTCAGCTGCAGCGGCACCGAGTAGTCGATCGACGGTGGGGTGACGATGTAGATCAGGATCGCGGCGTAGATGAGAGCGGTTACGGCCCCGAGAATTCGACCGAGCCGTCGCGCCTGCGGTTGGGCCTGCCTGCGCCCGACGCGCACCAAAAGTGCGGCGCCGACGACGAACACCGCGAGCGTGGCCCAGTGCGACGGGCCATAGGCAGTGAACTGCCTAGCGAGCAACAATGACCGACGACCCGTGGCCGAACAGTCCCTGGTTGGCGGTGACGCCGACGGTGGCGTCCTCGACCTGGCGACCCGTCGCCTGACCCTTGAGCTGCCAGGTCAGCTCGCAGACCTGTGCGATTGCCTGGGCGGGTATCGCTTCGCCGAAACAGGCCAGGCCGCCCGACGGGTTGACCGGGATGCGGCCGCCGAGCGTCGTCGCCCCGCTGCGCAGCAGTTGCTCGGCCTCACCCTTCGGGCACAGGCCGAGGTGCTCATACCAATCCAATTCCAGTGCGGTGGACAGGTCGTAGACTTCGGCCAGGCTCAGGTCCTCGGGTCCGATGCCGGCCTCGGCGTAGGCGGCGTCGAGGATCTGGTCCTTGAACACCCGATCCGGCGCGGGCACTGCCGCGGTGGAATCCGTTGCAATATCCGGTAATTCGGGCAGATGCTGCGGGTAGCGCGGCGTCACGGTGGACACCGCGCGCACCGAAGGCACGCCATCGAGCGAACCGAGATGCTTCTTCGCGAACGCGGCGCTCGCCACGATCAGTGCCGCCGCACCGTCGGAGGTGGCGCAGATGTCCAGCAGCCGAAGCGGATCGGCCACCACCGGGCTGGCCAACACATCCTCGACAGAGGCCTCCTTGCGGAACCGGGCGTTGGGATTCTCCAGGCCGTGCTTGGCGTTCTTGACCTTCACGGTCGCGAAGTCTTCGAGTGAGGCGCCGTAGAGATCCATGCGCCTGCGGGCCAGCAGCGCGAAATACACGGGGTTGGTCGCGCCGATCAGGTGGAAGCGTTGCCAGTCGGGGTCGTTCTTGCGTTCGCCGCCGACCGGGGCGAAAAACCCCTTGGGGGTGGTGTCGGCGCCGATGACGAGCGCGACGTCGCAGAATCCGGCCAGGATCTGTGCGCGGGCGCTCTGCAGCGCTTGGGATCCGCTGGCGCATGCGGCGTACGACGAGGACACCGGCACGCCGTTCCAGCCCAGCTTCTGCGCGAACGTCGCGCCCGCGACGAAGCCGGGGTAGCCGTTGCGGATCGTGTCGGCGCCCGCAACCAGCTGGATCTGGCGCCAGTCGAGGCCAGCCTCGGCAAGCGCGGCTCGCGCCGCGGCGACGCCGTATTCGGTGAAGTCGTTGCCCCACTTGCCCCATGGGTGCATGCCCGCACCGAGGATGTAGAGCGGTTCGGGACTCATGACGCGATCCTCCAGGCGTAGACGACGCGCTCGACGCCGTCGTCGTCGACGAACAGCGGCATGGTGGCCAACTCCATCTTCATGCCGACCTTCAGGTCCGCGGCCAGCGTGCCTTCGACGACCTTGGCAAGCACGATCAGGCCCTCGTCGGCCAATTGCACTGCGGCGACGGCGAATGGCTCGAACGGATCGGGTGACGGATACGGGGGCGGTGGGGCGTAACGGTTCTCGGTGTAGCTCCACAGCGTGCCGCGTCGCGACAGCGGTACCTGCGCCAGCTCGTCGCCGTCACAAGCGGGATTCGGGCAGTTGTTGGCGCGCGGCGGGAACACATACGTGCCGCACTGATGGCACTTGGCACCGATCAGGTACGGCGCACCGGAGCCGTCTGTCGCGAACCAGCCGTCGATCGCGGGTTTGGTAGATGCAGCTGACACCCGGTCAGCGTAACCGAGCGCGGCGGAGAAACTGAAACGTGTTCCAGTTCCGCACGCGGGTCCACCGCGTACTTGGGATCGGTAGCAAACCAGCCAATGTGCACTTGTGCGCGAGTAGCGTCCCGGGCATCACCGTCCGGGCCCGGGAGATCGGAGACGTCGGTGGGACTGTTCAAGAAGGCGAAGGAAGCGGCGCAGCAGACACAGCAGGCCTTCGCCCAGCAGCCGCAGGGTGACGGGAAGGTGCACGTCCAGGACGCCGGCGGGATGATGGACCCTGCCATGTTCGGTGGGCCGTCGACCCGCTCGGTGGCGGCGGACGATCCGATCTGGCAGCCGATCAACGGCATCTCGCTGCAGGACTACGCCGACCTCGCGCGTGACGCGCAGGCTCGCGGCGTCACCGACGAGCCAGGAATGATCGCGATCGCCCAGGAGCGTGGGTGGAATCCGGCGGATACCAAGGCGGCGCTCGACGGCTGGGTGCAGCGGATGGGCCAGTCGATGGCCGTCGGGCAGCAGTTCCGCAAGTTGCTGGGCTACTGAGCTGCGTCCAGCAGGATGCGTACCAGGTCGTCCGGGTTGTCCCGCATCAGGTTGTGTGCGCCGTCGAGTTCATGGACGTTCCAGTTCGGGTCGTTCTTGACCCGTTCGTATGACGGCCGCAACGGCGAATCGCCCGGCCATTTCAGCGCATACACAAAGTCGCGTCGCCGGAACCTGTTCAGATCGCCTGTCAGCCTGATCCGCTGGAGGAACGACGCGAGCGGATGGGCACTCGCGCGCGGGTCGAAGAACGGCATCGGGGGGACGCCGTAGCCGGTGTCGTCGACATCGAGGTACCACTGCCGCTCCTCGTCATTGACCAGATGCCAACACGATTCACCGTCCCGGGGCACCAGCGCATCGATATACACCAGCGCGTCGACCCTTTCGGGAATCCGATCGGCGACGCCCGTGATCACCATGCCGCCGTAGCTGTGGCCGACCAGCACCAGATTCTCGGCGTCGGGTTCGGCCGACAGCGCAGACAGCACGTCGGTGATGTGCGTCTCGAGGTTCACGCCGGCATGCGCGAGGTGCGCGCGCTCGGCGACGCCTGTCAGCGTGATGGCCAGCACCCTGCGCCCAACCGAACGCAGCGCCGCGGTCAGGTCGTCGAAGCACCATGCGCCGTGGCAGGCGCCTGGCACCAACACATAGATCGTCATCAGCGGACCCTGTCGGCGTCGGTGTCGGTGCGGTACTTGCCGGTCACCCGTGCCAGGTCCGCAGGCCGTTGGCTGGCGCCGGTGACGTGCATCTCGCGGTTGGCTTGCACAACGTCCGCGGTCTCGGGCCGACGGATGTCCTCGTAGGTCCGCAACCCGCCGTCGAAGTCACGCGCCAGCTCATCGGCAAGCACGCGCGCGTCGACGATCGCCTGCGAACCACCATTGGCGCCAACGGGATACATCGGATGGGCGGCATCGCCGAGCAGCGTAACCCGCCCTCGTCCCCACCACGGCAGCACGTTCCGGTCGACCATCGGGTACTCCAGCACGGGCTCGGTGCGCCGCACCAGATCCGCGGCGTCCAGGAAGCCGAGATCCCAGTTCGTCAAGTGCGCCAGGATCGCCGTGCGGTCACCGGGCTGGTTCCACTTCGCGTCGCCCGGCAACGGTCCGGGCTCCGATTCGGGCAGCATCACCACCCAGTTGATCAGGCCGTCGCCGATCGGGTATGTGACGAGGTCAATTCCGTTGGGGTCCTTGACGATCACCATCGTGTGGCCGTCGAGCAACTCACCGGGAGCCGCACCTCTGAACATCCGCACACCCGACCACAGCAGCGGGTCGGGTTCCGGATGCAGCTGCGTCCGCACCGCGGAATGAATGCCGTCAGCGCCGACCAGCACATCCGCCGTGAAGTCGCCTGCCGTCGTGTGCACCCGCACCCCGCCTCCGGATTCGTCGAAGCTGTGCAAATCAGCACCCGTACGAACAACATTGGGGCCCAGCCGTTCTCGCAGCGCCGACAGCAACAGCATCTGCAGCTGCCCGCGGTGCACCGAATACTGCGGGTAGCCGTAGCCGCCGTCGATGCCACGCGGCTCACGGAACAGCAGTGTGCCTTCGGTGTCGTAATACGAGATCGAGGCGGGCGCGACGGCGACCTTCGACAGCTCGTCGCCCAGCCCGAGCGCATACAGCTCGCTGACGGCGTGCGGCAGCAGGTTGATCCCCGCGCCCAGCGGCCGCAGGTGCGAGGCGCGTTCGAGAACGGTCGACCCGATGCCGCGTGCGTGCAACGTCAATGCGGCGGTCAGCCCGCCAATGCCACCACCTGCAATCAATACGTCCGCCATGTCGTCTCCTTCCCTCGCTATCCAGCGTTGGCGTCGACGTCCTATAAGTCCAATATCGATATGAGCCAGAAACTATAATCATTAGTTATGGAACTTCGGCAGCTCGAGTACTTCGTCGCCGTGGCCGAGGAAGCCAACTTCACCCGCGCCGCCGAGCGCATCCACGTCGCGCAGCCGGCGGTCAGCGCCCAGATTCAGCGGCTGGAACGCGAGGTGGGTCAGTCGCTGCTTGACCGGTCGCGTCGCGCCGTGCGGTTGACCGCCGCGGGCGAGGCCGCGCTGCCGTACGCAAGGGCGGCGCTCGCGGCCGTCGCCGATATCCACGTCGCGGTCGACGAACTCACGCAATTGGTGCGCGGGACCGTCACGATCGGCACGGTGACAACGCACAGCGTCGACATTCCTTCGCTGCTCGCCGATTTCCACGCCGAACATCCGAGTGTCGAAATCACGCTCAGCACAGACAGTTCCGATGCGTTGATCGATAAGGTGCGCACCGGGCAGCTGGACACGGCGATCGTGTCTGTCGGGCCCGACGAGCGACCGGACGGCCTCGATGTGGAAGTCGTCACCGACGAAGCCATCGCCGCCGCGGTATCCCCGACCGACGAGTTGGCGTCTCGCAAGACCATCCGGCTGAAGGACTTGGCCGACCGCCGGCTCATCGCGCTGCCCGTGGGGGCGGGCATCCGGCGTCAGTTCGACGCCGCGTGCGCCAGAGCCGGGGTGACGCCGCGAATCGCGTTCGAGGCCAGCACACCGCTGGCGCTCGCCGACCTGGCGGAGCGGGGCCTCGGGGTGGCGATCGTGCCCGGCTCCGTATCGCGGAATCGCGACGGCTTGCGTGCGCTGGCGATCGTCCCGGAACTGCGGGGCCGACTCGTGCTGGCATGGCGGTCGGACGGCCCGATGAGCCCGGCGGCACGTGTGCTGGTTGGTAGGGCTCGGCGGCTACTGCGTGTCGGCGGCGGTGCATAGAGTAGGCCCGTGACCGCAAGCGCAACCGCCGAGAAGCCCATATTGATGCTGCTGGACGGCAATTCGCTGGCGTATCGGGCGTTTTACGCGCTGCCCGCCGAGAACTTCAAGACCCAGGGTGGCCTGACCACCAACGCGGTCTACGGCTTCACCGCGATGCTGATCAACCTGCTGCGTGACGAACAGCCGTCGCACATCGCCGCCGCCTTCGACGTCTCGCGGCAGACCTTCCGTGTCGACAAGTATCCGGAATACAAGGCGGGCCGGTCGTCCACGCCCGACGAGTTCCGGGGGCAGATCGACATCACCAAGGAGGTGCTCGTAGCGCTGGGCATCACCGTGCTCGCCGAACCGGGGTTCGAGGCCGACGACATCATCGCCACCCTGGCCACGCAGGCCGAGGACGAGGGGTACCGGGTGCTTGTCGTCACCGGCGACCGCGACTCGCTGCAGTTGGTCAGCGACGACGTCACCGTGCTGTACCCGCGCAAGGGCGTCAGCGAGTTGACCCGGTTCACCCCGGATGCCGTCGTCGAGAAGTACGGGCTGACCCCGCAGCAGTACCCCGACTTCGCGGCCCTGCGCGGCGACCCCAGCGACAACCTGCCTGGCATCCCCGGCGTTGGGGAGAAGACGGCGACGAAGTGGATCGCCGAGTACGGGTCGCTTCAGTCGTTGGTGGACAACGTCGACGGGGTCAAGGGCAAGGTCGGCGACGCGTTGCGGGCCAACCTCGCGAGCGTGGTGCTGAACCGTGAGCTGACGGACCTGGTCAAGGACGTCCCACTGGCGCAGACGCCCGACACGCTGCGGATGCAGCCGTGGGACCGGGACCACATCCATCGCCTCTTCGACGACCTGGAGTTCCGGGTGTTGCGGGACCGCCTGTTCGACACGCTGGCATCGGCCGACCCCGAGGTGGATCAGGGTTTCGACGTCAAGGGCGGGGCGCTCGAGTCAGGCGAGTTGGCCGCCTGGCTGGGCGAGCACAGGGAGGGCGACCGGTTCGGGATGGCGGTGGTCGGCACGCACCTGGCGTTCGACGCAGACGCCACGGCGCTGGCGATCGTCGCCGCAGATGGCGACGGCCGCTACCTCGACACCGCGACCCTGCACCCCGACGACGAGGCCGCGCTGTCCTCCTGGCTGGCCGACCCAGCGCAGCCGAAGGCCTTGCACGAGGCGAAGCTCGCCATGCACGACGTCGAAGGCCGCGGGTGGAAGCTGGCCGGCGTCACGTCCGACACCGCGTTGGCCGCGTATCTGGTGCGCCCCGGGCAGCGCAGCTTCGCGCTCGACGACCTGTCGCTGCGCTACCTGAAACGCGAGCTGCGTGCGGATAACCCTGAGCAGCAACAACTTTCGCTGCTCGACGACAGCGAGGGCGTCGACGACCAGGCCGTGCAGACCGTGATCCTGCGGGCCAGTGCCGTCATGGACCTGGCGGATGCGCTCGACGAGGAGCTGGCGCGCATCGACTCGTCGGAGCTGCTGGGCAACATGGAGCTGCCGGTCCAGCGGGCACTCGCAGAGATGGAGACCGCGGGTATCGCCGTCGACCTCAAGCTGCTGTCAGAACTGCAGAGCGAGTTCGCCGACCAGATCCGCGACGCGGCAGAGGCGGCCTACGCGGTGATCGGCAAGCAGATCAACCTCGGCTCGCCCAAGCAGCTGCAGGTGGTGCTGTTCGACGAGCTCGAGATGCCGAAGACCAAGCGCACCAAGACCGGGTACACCACCGACGCGGATGCGCTGCAGTCGCTCTTCGACAAGACCGGGCACCCGTTCCTGCAGCACCTGCTGGCCCACCGCGACGCGACGCGGCTGAAGGTCACCGTCGACGGGCTGCTGAACTCGGTGGCCTCCGACGCCCGGATTCATACCACCTTCAACCAGACCATCGCCGCCACCGGGCGGCTGTCGTCGACCGAGCCGAACCTGCAGAACATCCCGATCCGCACGGATGCCGGGCGCCGGATCCGGGACGCGTTCGTCGTCGGCAAGGGCTACCACGAGCTGATGACGGCCGACTACAGCCAGATCGAGATGCGCATCATGGCCCACCTGTCGGGAGACGAGGGCCTCATCGAGGCGTTCCGGACGGGCGAGGACCTGCACTCCTTCGTGGCGTCGCGGGCATTCTCGGTGCCCATCGACGAGGTGACCGGCGAACTGCGGCGCAGGGTGAAGGCGATGTCCTACGGGCTGGCGTACGGGCTGTCCGCCTATGGCCTGGCCGCGCAGCTGAAGATCTCCACCGAGGAAGCCAAGGTGCAGATGGAGCAGTACTTCGACCGGTTCGGCGGAGTGCGCGACTACCTGCGGGACGTCGTCGACCAGGCGCGCAAGGACGGCTACACCTCGACGGTGTTCGGCAGGCGGCGCTATCTGCCGGAGCTGGACAGCAGCAACCGCAACGTCCGCGAGGCCGCCGAACGGGCCGCGCTCAACGCGCCGATCCAGGGCAGCGCCGCCGACATCATCAAGGTCGCGATGATCAACGTCGACAAGGCTCTCAAGGACGCCGGCCTGAAGTCCCGCATGCTGCTTCAGGTGCACGACGAGCTTCTGTTCGAGGTTGCGTCCGGCGAGCGTGACGAGGTCGAGAAGTTGGTGCGCGAGCAGATGGGCAGCGCCTACCCGCTGGATGTACCGCTCGAGGTCAGCGTCGGCTTCGGCCGGAGTTGGGACTCCGCCGCCCACTAGGCGCGCGATACTCCGCCATGGCCTGCAGTGCAGGCGCCGCCGCGCGGGCGGCATACACGCCGTACGCCTCCTCGTTGAGCAGCGCCTCCACCCGCTGATCACCGAAGCCGCGATCGATCCGGTCCCGTACGAACGCCAGTTCCACCACCTGAGCAGCGAAGTTCTTGACCGCTTTGCCCGCAGGCCGGCCGCCGAGCCGGGTCGCCTCGCCGATCGCGAGCTTGCGGTCGCGGATCGAGCCCAACCACGTCGCCTCGTTGGGGGTCACCAGACCCGCCGAGACCATGTCCGGCAGTTTGGCGGCTACGACGCGCTGCTCTCTGCGGCGGCTCTGGACGCCGAGCACGATCGCCAGCACGAAGATGGGCACCATCCAGCACACGTAGACGCCGAAGTAGGTCTCGATTCCGAGCAACGACGAGCCGTTCCACAGCCCGTGCATGATCACCGCGCCCAGATAGCCCAGCAGGATGCAGCCGGCCTTGGCGAGGCCGTTGCGCTGCTGCATGGCGAAGTACACCCCGATGCCGGTCATGGTGGTGAACAACGGGTGGGCGAACGGCGCCATGATCAGTCGCATCGCCGCGGTCACCAGCGAAGCGCCGAGTGTCTCACCGCCGCCGATGTAGAGAATGTCCTCGAGCCACGCGAAACCCGCCGCGACCAGGCCCGCGTATACCAGGCAGTCCGTCAGCGAGTTGAGCTCGTTGCGACGCCGCCCGGTCATCATGAGCACCAGAAACAGGCCCTTGGCCGCCTCTTCGGTCAGCGGTGCGCCGAGCACGACCGTCACCGGGCTCACCGATTCTGGCGCGCCCGGGTTGATGGCGGCCTCGGTGACCAGCTGCAATACCGACGCGATCACGACGGCGACCGACGCGCCCCAGAGGAAGGCGAGGACCAGGAGCCGAGGCGGTTCCGGCTCCCACCGGTCCAGCCACAGGTAGGCGAGCACGACAACCGTCATCGCGACGCTGGACAGGACGAACCCGATCGAGGTGCCGACGGGGTTGACCGCAGTCAGCACGATCACGATCAGTCCCGCGACCGTGCCCATCGCGATGATTGCGCCCAGCGGGGCCCCGACCTTCCGGATTCGCCTCTGAAAAGGGGGAGGCAACGGTGGGCCGACGGGACCCGGCGGGGGCTGCGCGCCTGCGTATGACACCACAGAAGCGTAGCCTCGCAATGATCATGATCGGCGAGCTCGGGGGACCGGGTTTGTCCAGCATGTGCACAGTCGAGTAACCTCGACGTGTACCCGTCTGTGCTCTGTTTCGGTCTGGGCGGGTTCGCACCAACAATCACGTCACTTAGTCCCTACGACCCAACCTGTCCGGAGCAACCCACCACATGCCAAGTCCCTCCGTCACCTCGCCGCAAGTAGCCGTCAACGACATCGGCTCGAGCGAGGACTTTCTCGCCGCCATCGACAAAACCATCAAATACTTCAACGATGGCGACATCGTCGAAGGGACAATCGTCAAGGTTGACCGTGACGAAGTCCTGCTCGACATCGGTTACAAGACTGAAGGCGTCATCCCTTCCCGTGAGCTGTCCATCAAGCACGACGTCGACCCCAATGAGGTTGTGTCCGTCGGCGATGAGGTCGAAGCTCTGGTCCTCACCAAGGAGGACAAAGAAGGCCGCCTGATCCTGTCCAAGAAGCGCGCCCAGTACGAGCGCGCCTGGG
>Ga0207683_10003582_pt1 | contig 13542 bp, 3 predicted proteins | sample KBSM73metaG_FD_184333 | JGI IMG/M metagenome (GOLD analysis project Ga0207683, IMG submission 184333) | Miscanthus rhizosphere microbial communities from Kellogg Biological Station, Michigan, USA - KBS M7-3 metaG (SPAdes) (version 2) | ecosystem: Host-associated > Plants > Roots > Rhizosphere >...
GTCGTCATGCCCGACGGCCGCGTGCTCTACGGCTCGTGGTCGTTCTACAACAATGACCGCGGCCACCTGTTCGAGTTCTCGCGCGGCGGCGCGGTGCTCGCGACGTACGACTTCGGCTGGGACCTCACGCCCGCGGTCACGACGATCGACGGCGCCACGCGCATCGTGATGAAGGACAACCACTACATCTATGGCGCGGGCGGCGTCGATCAGGGGCCGTACTACCTGACGATGCTCGACGACGCTCTCGAGGAGATCTGGCAGTACCAGAGCACCGAGACCCAGAGCTGCGTGCGCCAGCCCGACGGGAGTGTCAGCTGCACGGCCGACCATCCGCACGGCTTCGAGTGGTGCATCAACGCTCCCGCGATCGACGCGAACGGCACGATGTACGCGAACAGCGAGGACGGCAACGTCTACGCGATCGGCGCCGACGGCCAGCTGCGCGACCACCTGCTGCTCGATACCGCGCTCGGCGCCTCGTACACGCCGGTCGCGCTCGACCGGGAGGGCCGCGTGTACGCGTTGAACGCCGGGCACCTGTACGTCGTCGGCGGGAACTAGGGTAGAAAACGCGTGTGGAATCCGAAGCGCTGCGCCACGATCTCGCGCGTCTGACCGGGGCGTTGTGGAGCGCGGTCGAGACGCTCGGCGGCGTGCGCGTCGAGGCGATGTGCCGGCGGCTTGGCGAGATGGCGCACGCGCTGCGCCGCGGCGAGCTCCCGAGGCGGGCATTCGCGCAGGAGATCGAGCGGCTCGGCGAGGACGACATGGAGGCGGCTGCGCGGGCCCACGGCCTCGAGTGCCACCTGATGAACACCGGCGAGGAGCGCGAGCGGCTGCGGGCGCTGCGTGCGCGCGGCGAGGCACCGCCCGACGGCATCGCGGCCGCGGTCGACGCGCTGTTCGAGGCCGGGTTTCGCGAGCGCGATCTGCGCACGCTGTTCGACCGCGCACTCGTGATGCCGGTGATCACCGCGCACCCGACCGAGTCGCGGCGCCGCAGCTCGCTCGATCACCTGACGCGGATCGCGGCCTTTCTGGACCGCGAAGGCGACGCCCTCGATGCCGAGGTGCTCGCGCTGCACGCGACCGAGGATGCCCGCGTGCGGCGGCCGACGCCGCTCGACGAGGTCGAGACCGCACTCGAGGTGTTCCGGCGCTCGCTGCTCGAGGTCACGCCGCGGCTCTATCGCAAGCTCGAGGACCGGCTCGAGCAGCGCTTCGGCGGCGTGTGGCGGCTGCCGACGTTCCTGCGCTGGGGCACGTGGGTCGGCGGCGACCGCGACGGCAACCCGAACGTCACCGCGGCCGTCACCCGCGCCGTGCTGCAGCGCCAGCGCCAGACCGTGCTCGCGCGCTATCTCGTCGATGTCGAGGAGCTCGGGCGCGTGCTGTCGATCTCGGCGCTGCGCGCGCGGACCGGCTCGCTCGACGAGCTGATGGCCTCGATCGAGCACGATCGCGAGCGGCTGCCCGAGGTCGCGGCGCACGCACGGCCGCGCACGCAGCACGAGCCGTGGCGCGAGAAGCTGTGGTACGTGCAGGCGCGCCTGCGCGCGACGCTCGAGCACGGCGAGCTCGGCTACGTGGATGCGGCGCGCTACCGGACCGATCTGGCGGTGCTCGATAGGTCCCTGCGCACGGCGGGGTTCGAGAAGGTGGCGAACCAGGAGCTGCGCGATGCGCTCCGCCGCGTCGACGTGTTCGGGTTTCACCTGGCGTCGCTCGATCTGCGCCAGCACTCCGGCGTGCACGATCGCGTCGTCGGCGAGCTGCTCGCGCGCGGCGGGCGCCCCGGGTACCTCGAGCTCGACGAGGCCGGCCGGCGCGCCGTGCTCGGCGACGTGCTCGCGCAGCCGATCGCGCCGGTGCGCGACCGCGAGGCACTGACCGCGGATGCGCGGGAATTGCTGTGGACGCTCGATGTCGCCGGACGGGCGCGGCGCGAGCTCGGGGCACGCGCGTGCGAGCGCTACGTCACGAGCTTCACGCGCGATGTCTCGGATCTGCTCGAGGTCGTGTTCCTCGCGCGCGCGGCAGGTCTCGCGCCCGGCGAGCTGCGCCCGGTGCCGCTGCTCGAGCAGCTCGAGGATCTCGACCGCGCCGAGGAGATCGCGACCGGCATGCTGAGCAATCCGGTGCTGCGCACGGAGCTCGGTGGCGAGCTCGAGGTGATGGTCGGCTACTCGGACTCCGGCAAGCAGGTCGGCTACGTCGCGTCGTCGATGGCGCTGCGGCACGCGCAGCAGGCACTCGCGAGGGTGGCGAGCGATCACGACGTGCTCCTGACGATCTTCCATGGCCGCGGCGGCGCACTCGGCCGCGGTGGCGGACCGGCGAGCGATGCGATCCGCGCGCAGCCTCCGCAGGCGGTCCGCGGGCGCATGCGCGTCACCGAGCAGGGCGAGACCGTGACGGCGCGCTATGCGCGGCAGGCGATCGCGGAGCGCGACCTCGAGCTGATGCTCGCCGCGATCCTCGGCGCAGCGGCCGCCGAGCGCACCGCGACCGAGAACGCCGACGACGAGCAGCAGCTCGCATACGCAGCCGATGCCGCACGCGATGCGTACCTCGCGCTGACCCGCGACGAGGATCGGCTCGCGCGCTACACGGTCGCGGCAACGCCGATCGAGGACGTCGCGCACCTGCCGATCGGATCGCGGCCGGCGAGCCGTGCGAAGCGGATGTCGCTCGAGTCGCTCCGCGCGATCCCGTGGGTGTTCTCGTGGACGCAGAGCCGGCACGGGATTCCAGGCTGGTTCGGTGTGGGCACCGCGATCGAGGCGCTCGTGCGCGAGGTCGGCGTCGACGGCGTGCGCAGCCTCGGCCAGCGCTCGCGGTTCTTCCGCGCGCTCGTGCGCAACTGCGAGGTCTCGCTCGTGCGGTCGGATATCGATGTCGCCCGCGAGTACGCGCGGCTCGCCGATCCCGACGCCGCGAAGTTGTTCGAGCTGATCGAACAGGAGCACGCACGCACCGTGCACGCGCTGCGCGACACGCTCGGGATGTCGCCCCTGCTCGCGAGCCGCGCCTATCTGGTCGCCTCCGTCGAGCGCCGCAACCCGCACCTCGACGTGCTCTCGCACATCCAGATCGAGGCGCTCCGCCGGCGGCGCGCGGGTCTCCCCACCGCAGATGCCGAGCGACTCACGCGCATCGTGTTCACGACGATTGGCGGGATCGCGGCGGGCCTGCAGACGGCCGGGTGAGCAGCTTGCCGAGCGCGTGGAGCTCGGTCGCATCGGTGATCTCGGTGAGCGCGATATTCAGCACGCTGACGACGTGCGCGGTGAGCGCGTCGAGCGCGCCGTCGAACCACGGGCTGTCGAGCGACATGGCGAGCGACAGCAGGCGCGCGTTATCGCCCGCGACCACGAGCATGTCGTCGAACTCGACGAGCGGCTCGGCACGGTTCGCGATGCGCCAGGTCACGCCATGGATCCCGACGTCGCCGAGCCGTTCCATCACCGCAGCGACGAGCGGCTCGACGGGGTGAGATGCCGCGGGAAGATCGGGTGCGCGCACCGGCTCCCGCAGGTCCAGGTGCGCGACCTCGGTCGACACGACGCGGCCGAGGCGCTGGCCGTGGGCGAGGTGGGCGCGGACGAGGTCGGCCGGGAGGTCGGTCGCGAGCGCGATGATCTGACGAAGCAGAGAGCCGTGAAGCCAGGCGACGAGCTCGTCGAGCGCCTCGTCGAGCACGCCCTCGTTCGTCCAGTGGATGTAGAGCGTGCCGGCCATCGAGATGCCGCGCTTCGGCGTGAACGTGCGCTCGCCGTGAGAGTGGATGACGCGGATCGCGACCGGCGCGCCCGGGTGCTGTGCCACGAGCCAGACGGCGCCGCGCGCGGCGAGGCGCTTCGGATCGCGGAACGCACGCACGCCCGCGTAGGCGCCCGGGAACACGCGCGTCGAGGCGAGCACGCCGGCGGGTATCGGGACAAGGTTTGCGACTCCGCGCTCGCTCGCCGCGCGGATCTTCTCGACGATGTCGTCCCAGACGCGGTCGGAGACCGGACCGTCGAGCGTGCGGTTGAGCGTGATCCGTGCGTCGTCGATCACGGCGGCGGTCGGCCAGTCGCAGTCGACGCGGATGTCGCCGAGCGGCACCATCTTGCGGTGCACGCTCACGAGCGCGCGCTTGTGCTCGCCGGGGAGTAGCGGCAGCACCGTGCCGCGTGGACCGGTGATGCCGTCGCCGTCGAGCGCGACCTTCGCAAGCTCGTGGACCCAGGGCAGCACGAGCGACGCCTCCGGTTCGCGCGCCATGTTCTTGCGAGCGATCGCGTCGAGGCGCAGCTCCGGCGCCGCATCGACGAGTGGGATGCCGCGCTCGCGGCCCAGCGCGATCTCGTCGGCGTCGAGCCGGAACACGAGGCGCCGCGGATCGAGCGGGAACCCGGCGAATCCATCGAGGGTCGCCCACACGTCGCCGTAGAGGTCGCGCTGGGCGAGCAGCGAGCTCCAAGGCACCCACGCGCCGGTGCTGACCTCGACGACCGGCACGTCGCAGAGGTCCTCGGCCGCGAGCACGCCGGTCAGCACGCCGCGCACGAGGCTGCGGCGGACCCGCCCCGGGATCGCGACGTGGTCGCCGGTGGCGAGCACCCTTCGGACGAGCTCGGCGGCGAGCCGCTGTACCCGACCGGCGGGCGGCATCTCGAGCTCGTCGACCGCGAGGTGGATCGCGGGCGAGAGCGCGAGGCGGATCGAGCGCGTGGGCTGACCGTTGGTGTGCAAGATGACCAGAGACTCGCCGTCGGCGAGGCCGATCTCGCCGGACGTGAGGCCCTTGCCGCTCGGCAGATCCTCGAGCTTCGCGACATACGCCGGCGGGATGCCCTGCACGCGCGGGCGTGGGACAAGGCCACGGGCCATGCGACGGCGCGCCTGGAGTCGGGCGACCTCGGCGGTGACATCGACGACGGCGCCGAGGTTCACCGCGTCGACGATGCTCGTGACCTGGCGCGAGCCGTCGGTGATCGCGAGCACCGGCGCGTCGAGCGCGTCGGGATCACCGGCCAGCCACTCGCCTTGCCACGTGGCGATCGACACGACGAGCAACGGCTCCGCGGCCTCGTGCAGCGATACGCGCCCGCCCTGGATCGTCCGGAACGCGCCTGCGGCGGCAATCGCGTCGCGGAGCTCCTTGTCGGCCTTGCCGCGCTCGAACCAGCGCGCGACGAGTGCCCGCGCCGGTCCGGGATCGCCGATCAGCTCGGGCATCTTCTCGGCGATCGCGATGATCAGCTTCGGGATCGCGCCCCGGAGCATGCGCAGCAGCTTGTCGATCGTGTCCTCGGGCAGTGCCTCGAGGCGACCCGCATGCGCGACCGCGACGTCGACGATCGCGCGCAGCGGCAGATCATCGGGGCCCTGCAGCGTGACGAACGGCCGGCCCTCGACGAGCACGTCGATGACGAACGACGAGGGCGAGACGCCGAGCACGCCCTTCGCGAGCAGCGTCTCGAAGCCGACGTACGGGCCATCGAGCTCGAGCGGGCGGATCGGCTGCGCGCGGTGTGCCGCGAGCCGGACCTCGTAGCGGGCCGCGAAATGCCGACCGTCGAGCTCGCCGCTGCCGTCATGCACGCCACGCCCGCACAGCGCCGCGATCGCGAGCGCGACCTCGTCGTCGGCGACGATCGCCGCGAAGCCGTCGACCGGCAGCGAGCCCGGCGCCACGTACGTGATCGTGTGCGGGAACAGCGCGGCGAGCTCGCGGAGCGTGCGCGGCATCGGCTCGCCGAGCAGCGGCGCCGCCGGCAAGTCTTGCAGGGCGGTCATCAGATCTTCGCCGAGCACCTCGCGCGGATCGGCATTCGCGATCGCGCGGCAGATCGTCGAGTCGAGGCCGGGCGCGACGATGCCGCGGAGGTCGGGAACCTCCTGCCCCAGCGCGGCGCGCGCGACCGCCCGCACGAGCGCGATCTCCCACTCTCGGAAGTCGCGGTCGCGCAGCCCGGCGGCATCGGCGACGCTGCGGAACAGCACATCGGGCACGATCGCGTCGGCGTCGAGCGAGATCGTGCACGGCATGAGGCCCGGCGTGTAACCGCGGCGGTCGAGCTCGCGGCCGCGGTGAGACAGCACGAGCAGCGGCGCGGTCGCCGGCCCGATCGCGGCGACGAGGCCCGGATGGCGGATCAGGAGCGCGTGCCGGCCCGTCGACATGGCGTGCACGGCGAGCATCATCTCGTCGGGCTCGCCGGCACGGTCGTAGTCGACCGCGCGATCGCCGAGCAGGCGCGACAGCTGCGTGCGCTCTTCCGGAGTCACGATCACCGCTGCGCGGCCCGGCGGCACGTGCCACGGTTCGCGCTGCGACACCATCGCCACGACGAGCTGCTCGCGCAGCGCTGCCGTCGAGGCTCGATCGCCCTGGCGCGTCCGCCAGATCGCCGCACGCGCGAGCGGCCCGCGCACCATGCCGCCGAGCTCACGCACGAGCTGCATCGCCGCGCGCACGAGCTGGAAGTCGTTCGGTTCGCGTCCGAAGTCCTCGCGCCCGACCAGCGTCTCCACGGCGCGCACCACACCCGCGCGCATCGCCCGCTCGATCGCGATGAAGTACGCATCTCGTGCCACACCGCGGTAGCGGTCGACCGGTGTCGCGCGCTCGGTATCGATGACGACCTCGAAGCCGAGCTGCGCGTCGTACGACAGCCGCTCGAGCTCGCGCCCGAAGATGAGCACGACGAGATCGCCGTGCCCGGGCTCGCTGTACACGCAGACCTCGCCGGCCATCCCCGCGAACATGTTCTGCGGCATGCACGACTCGACGACCTCGACACCGAGCGGCACTTGCACGCGCGCGCGCCGCTGCGCCGAGACCCGTGCCGGCCTCTGTGCGTGCGTGAAGAACCGCTTCTCGGCGCGCACCTGCTGGCGGGCCCATCGCACGAGGCGCCGCAGCTCGCGCTGGTCCGGCTGCATCCCGGCGAGCAGCGCGGCCTCGGGCTCGTCGGGGCGAATCCACGGCACGTGGCCGAGGCGCGATGCCAGCTCGGGGTCGAGCGGCGAGCGGCCGGTGTGGACCTCGCTGCGCCACGAGTGCGTGACCGGATGGGGTTGGCCGCACGCGTCGCGCATCAGTGGCCGGTCGGCGAGCACGCGAAAGGCACCCGTGAGGAGCGCTGCGGTGTCGCACCAGGCAGGTCCCGCGATCTGCGACGCGATCAGCGCGAGCGCGGCGGCGCGGCCTCGCGGCGAGTCGTCGAGCTGTGCGATCAGCGCGGGGATCAGATCGGCGGCGCGCGCCTCGGCATCGGCGATCGGAAAGCTGTCGCGGCGTACCTGCGAGCGCGATGCGTTCGTGGGCATGCGCGGCGCATCGATGTAGAGCCGGAGCGGCAGCGGCGCGAGCGCGCTGAACGGCCCGAGGTCGAGCGGATACGAGGTCAGCAGCACGCCGAGCTCGGCAACCTCGACGAGCAGCGTGCGATACAGGTGCGTGCCCGGATCGACGACGGCGAGAAATCCGGTGAGCGTGTCGCCGAGCGGCTGGCGCACGACATCGCGCTGCACGAGGAGCGTCGCGCCCTGGATCGTGATCGGCACGCGCAGATCGCGGCACGCGTCGCGGGCGAGCTGCAGCTCGGGCGGCTCGCCGAGAAAGTAGCTGCCGGTGAACCGGCGGCGCAGGTGGACGAGCATGCCGCGCCCGCGCGGCGCATCGGCCGTCTCGAGCGTCTCGGCGGCGACCTCGTGCAACGCATCGGCGCTCGCGAGCACCGCGGGCGTGTAGCGCGCGCGTACGGCGGAGTCGCCGATCGACGTCACGTCGACATGCACCGGCGCCATCCCGAGCGCGCTGTTGACCGCGGCGGCGAGCAGGCGCACCGCGTAGCGCTCGCCGTCGGGGCTGACGAGCTCGTCGAGCAGAGTTGGCAGGTCGTCGGCGGCCCAGGGCTCGCCGTCCCACGCGAGCCAGACATCGTTGGAATCGGCGGTCAGCTCGATCTTCGTCGCGCCCGACGCGACCGCCGCGCGGATCGCCTCGAGCACCCACGCCGCGCGGTTCGCGAGCTGATACTCGCGCAGCTTCGCGATCGCGCGCGCCGCATCGACGCGCAGCCGGCCTGCGCCGAGCTGAGGCCCGGGTGCGGCGAGCCTCACGGCGCGACCCCGAGCGCGAACGTGTGCTCGAGCAGCTTGCGCGAGCGCGTCGCGTCGAGCATGCGGTACCCGAGCAGCAGCACGCGCACGAGGTGCGAGGCGCCGAGCCGCGGATCCCCCTCGAGCGCCGCACGCACGAGCGGATGAGTGGCCGACAGCACGAGCGGCGCCTTGCGCAGCCGCGCGAACGGGTTGCGCGCCGCCGCGTCGCGATCGAGCACGTACGGCTCCTGCTCCGGCCGCCCGGCGAGCGCGACCACCTTGCCGAACGCGCCTTCGACAACGGCGAGAGCGACGCTGACCGGCTGGTCGATCGCGGCGAGCAGATCGGCGACGAATCCCGCGAGCGGCTCGGCCGGCTGGGGCGTGACGAGCGTCAGCTCGCCCTCGACATCGACGAGCTGGCACCCGATCGCGCGCTGCAGCGCTGCCTGATCGTTCGTCAGCACGACCGGCGTCCCGCTGGCCAGCGTCGCGGTGAGCGCCGACCTGCGCCGCGCTGCCCATGCGCGCTTGCCGAGCTGCCGCGCATCGATCGAGCGCTCCTCGCCGATCGGCTCGACGAGCGGCACGCGCCACGCCGGCACCACGACCGACGTGCACGCCGCGACGAGCGCGCGATGGCGCTCGAGGTCGCCCGCTTCTGCCGCCGCATGGATGGCCGCCGCCGCGGCGTCCGGAAGCTGGCGCGCCGCGATCAGCTGCGCGGCCGCGATCGCCTGGTCGAAGGCGTCGTCGCGGCGCACGTCGTCGCGGCTGAGCGTGTGGCCGAGTCGCGAGTCCTGGATCTTCACGCTGACCGGCCCGCAGAGCGGCTCCGAGGTCTCGAACAGCGTCAGCCCGTGGTTGAAGAAGCCGACGTACGGCGGCCCGCCGGTGATCGCCGCGACGATCGTACGCTCGGCATCGCCGCCGCGGACCTCGACGAGCGCGTCGTCGATCGCGAGCGGCCGATCGATCCGCACGGTCTCGGGCGCCGCGCCCGGCAGCGCGACCGTCAGCTCGATCGGCACCGCCGCGTGCCGGCACCACCGGTCGAGCGCATAGCGGCTCGCGCGCACGACCTCGTCGACGCCATCGGGCGCGACGCGCAGGTCCACGGTCACGGTGGTGCCGTGCTGCGTCGCGGGTCCGGAATCGAACAGCTCGTACGTCAGGTCGCGATACAGGTGCGCGGTGAGCCGCCGGCCGGCACGCGACGTCTGCACGATCACGACCTCGGGGTCCGGCGCGAGCACGCTGACGAACCCGATCCCGAACTTGCCGATCTTCGAGTGGTCGCTCTCCTTCGTCGACCGGAACAGCACGAGCAGCTGGTCCTCGACGATCTCGCGCGTCATCCCCTCGCCGCGATCGCGCACCGACGCGTGCATGATGTCGCCGTCGTGCTCGAGCCGGACCTCGACGATCTCGGTGCCGGCGTCGATCGCGTTCTGTACGAGCTCGCGCAGGAACGCATAGCGGTCCGCGAACTGGCCGATGACGTCGCCGACGATGCCCTGATCGCCGGCCGCGCTCGCGCGCTGCTCGACAGGTCCGCTGCGGTACGGATCCATGCCGCGCTACGGAACGAGCTCTTGCAGGAACGCGAGACCGTCGGCCTTGCCGGCGATCAGGCCCGAGACGAGCTTCGCGCTGTGGCGCGCCATCGGCGGGCCATCGGCGGCGATCTTCTTGAGCGCGGCGAGCGACGCGGCGCTGCCGGCATCGGTCTTCGCGAGCGTGACAAATGCCGCCGCCGCGACGAGCCGGCGCATCGCCTGGGTCTCGCTGTCGTTCATCAGATCGGCGAGCTTGTCGGGCGTGTTCGTCTTCGCGTAGGCCGCCGCGAGCGCGGGCAGCATCGCGACCCGCACGTCGTGCGACGGATCCTCGAGCAGCGGCTCGAGCAGCTGCAGCGACAGGGTCGCGTCGCGATCGACAAGCCCGATCGCCGCGGCCGCGGCCTGGGCACGCTCGCGCTCGGCGCGCGATGCCAGCGAGCGGTGCAGCCGGGCGACGACGGCCTCCTTCGGAGCGACGCGCGCGATCGTCGTCAGTGCGAGCTGGCTCAGCTCGGGATCCGGGTCGCGAACCGCGAGCGACAGCGCGCGATCGAGGACCTGTGGATCGACCTTGTCCTTCGCGAGGTGCTCGAGCGCGGCCTTGCGGACCTGCGGATCGGCATCGGCGAGCGCCGCGGACAGCGTGGCCGCCGCGCGCATGCCCGAGCCCAGTGCCGCGTCGACCGCGGCCACGCGCACGAGCGGCGAGCTATCGGCGACCGCGATCCCGACGAGCTCGGCCGCGCCGGTCTGCTTCGCGGCGCGCAGCAGCGCGAGCTTCTCGCCCTCGTCGGCGCGCTCGAACAGCTTGCCCATCGCCGTGGCGGCGGACTTCGGCGCATCGGCGCCGAGCGTGCCGATCGCGCGGATGCCGATCAGCCGGACATCGCGGTCGGAGTCATCGAGCAGGGCGACGAGCGCATCGGCGATGCCGCCGCCGACCTTGCCCTTGCCGACGGTCATCGCGAGCACGCGAGCGGCATCGGCGCGGATCTCGCCGTCCGGATCGCGGACGAGGCGCGCGGCGATCGCAGCGCCGTTCTTCGCCGGGTCGGGGCCATCGGCGATGCAGCTCATGATGGCGCGCCGGACCTCGACGCTCGGATCATCGGTCGACCGCGCGAGAGCGCGCCGCGCATCGGGCGAGCCGGCGAACGAAGCAGCGCACAGGCCGTCAACGCCGATCGGGTGGAGCGCCGGATCCTCGGTGTTCTTCGCCGCGTTGCCGAGATACTCGATCACGTAGCCCGGCTTCTTCATTGCGAGGTGCGAGAAGACCTTCGCGGCATCGCGGCGCGGCCGGCCCTTCTCGCGCCACAGCTGGGCGATGCCGTCGACGGCGACCGGGCCGCTACCGCCGGTGATCGCGGTGTTCGCGAGCCCCTCGGCGGCGCCGATCCGCACGTTGTAGTTCTCGGCCTTCGCCATCTTGATCAGCTTGTCCTGGTAGACGCGGCCGAGCTTGCCCGCCGCCTCGGCGGCTGCCGCGCGCACGTCGCTGTCCTCGTCCTTGAGCATCTTGTCGAGCGCGGTCGTCGCCGAGTCCTTGTTCGCGCTGGCGACCTCGCCCCATGCGAGCGCCGCCGCGACCTTCAGCGGCTTGTCGAGCTTCTTGTCGTCGAGCATCGTGGTGAGGTCACCCACCGCGCGCCCGGCGTCGAGCTTCGCGTAGACCGGCAGCGCCGCCGCGCGCACCGACACCGAGTGCGACTGGAATGCCGCGCGCACCGCGTTCGCGACGTCCTCGGGCTTGCCACCGGTGGGCGGCGGAATCACGTCGGTGGTGCGCATCAGATCGAGCACGAAGATCCGCGCCTCCGCGGGCGCGCGCTCCTGGCCGATCAGCGGCAGCAGCGCGGCCATCGCCGCACCGGGATCCTTCGTCATCGCCGCCTTGATCTGCTCCTTCGCGTGGTCGCGCATCGGCCCGGTCGAATCGGCGTCCTGGAGCACCTGCACGGCGCTGCCGATCGATGGGCCCGATTCATCGGTCGCAGCGACCGAAACCTCGACGAGCAGCTCGCGGCGGGCCGACGCATCGGGATCGTGAGCGAGCGCGCTCTGGAACAGCGCACGGCCGCGATCGCCGAGCGAGCGCACCGCCGAGAATGCGATCCGGCGCAGCTCGGAGTCCTGCGACGTCAGCGCCTGCACGAGCGTGTCCTGATAGACATCGCGGCGCTGCGCCGCTGCACCGGCCGCGGCCACCGCTGCACGCTGCACCGCCGGCGAAGGCATCGCGAGCGCGGCCTCGACCATCTGCACCTCGGCGGGCGTGCCGCGCGCGATCGGCCGCAGGGCCGCGAGCAGCTCGGCGAGATCCTCGGGATCCTTCGCCGCCTTCTGCATCGCCTGCAGCGTCTGCTCGTTGCCGGTCGTCGCGTAGTCGACGAGGCCCGCGAGCTGCGGCGCCATCATTCCCTTGAGCTCGTCGTCCCAGCTGCCCTTCGGCGCGACGATGTCGTGGCTCTCGATCTTCTTCCACACCTCGGGCGCGACCATCGATCGCGTGAGGCCGGTGTCGGCGAGGACCTTGCCGTAGCCGCTGCCCGGCATCCACCCGAAGCCCGAGAGCCCCGAGCGACCGCCGCGCACCATCACGCGCTCGCCGCCCGCGCGCGGCGCGAGGTCGAAGAACGCATGACCGCGCAGCGACACGAAGATCGCGATCAGGATGATGATCGGCACCGCCGCGATGCCGGCCGCGACGAGCATGTAGTAGCGCTTGCTCGCGTTGACGACGTCGACCTCGGCCGGCGTCACCGGCGCGATGCCCTCGGTGCGCAGCGCGAGGATCTCGCGAAGCGTCAGCCGGCCCTTCGTCTGGGTCTTGCTGCCGAGCAGGTCGAACGCACGCTTGGCGGCTGCCCGCGCCGCCGCCGTGTGCTCGCGCACGCGCGTGACCAGCACCTCGTGGCGCAGCATCCAGGTCGTGCCGCTCGCGTCGCCGCGCACGATCACGCCGCGCTGCTCGAGCACGCCGAACGCCGACTGCGCGAAGGCCGTATCGAGGTTGATGCGCCGGATCACGGCATCGGCGGGCCGCGGCCCGTAGCTGCCCTGGGCGAGCTCGGCGCACAGCCGCAGGGCCGAGCGCTCGTTGCCGGTGGCGGCGCATGCCGCGTGCAGCCACGCGCCCTCGAGCTCGGTCGGTCCGCCGGCCGATTGCAACGCGCTCTGCGACGTCACGCGGAGGTCGCGCATCGCCATCGCGGCGATCTGCAGATCGGCGGCGAGCAACCCGGCGCCACGATCGAGGCCGCGCACGACGGCGTCGGCGAGCGCGGGATCCGCGGCGACGCCCGACAGCGACAGGACGCGGTCGAGGATCTGGCTCGCGGCCGCCGCCGGGATGCGCGGCAGCTCGAACCGGTTCGACGGCGGGAACAGCGAGCCGGTGCGCCGCTCGAGGGCGCCGAGGCCCGCCATGCGCTCGCTCGCGCACACGAACAGGAACCGCGCGCGACCGGCGGACCGGCTCACGACCTTGGTGAACAGCTCGGACAGCTCGCTGGTGACCCGGTCATCGGCGCACGCGAGATCGACGTCGTCGACGATGAATACGAACTGCTGCCCGGCGACCGCATTGGACACCGCGCGCGCGATGAACGCGATCGGCAGCTCCTGCGCGTTCGGCTGGATGCCGAAGGCCGACAGTCCCGCGGCGAAGCTCTGCGCCGGGGCGCCGAGGTCCTCGCACGCGAGCGCGACCGTGCCGTGGTCGCGGAGATGCGGGATCAGGCCCGCGCGCACGAGGGACGTCTTGCCGACGCCCGGCTCGCCAAATAGCAGACCCGCGCGGAAACCGTCGGCGGTGACCATGCGCGCGAGCTCGTCGCGCTCGGCCTCCCGGCCTTGCCACACGTCCCGTTCAGCC
>Ga0207683_10003584_pt1 | contig 13538 bp, 10 predicted proteins | sample KBSM73metaG_FD_184333 | JGI IMG/M metagenome (GOLD analysis project Ga0207683, IMG submission 184333) | Miscanthus rhizosphere microbial communities from Kellogg Biological Station, Michigan, USA - KBS M7-3 metaG (SPAdes) (version 2) | ecosystem: Host-associated > Plants > Roots > Rhizosphere >...
TACCAACGCTGCTACACGTTCGGCATGAGCAGCCGCGTACTCGATGGCGACGGCGGCACCCATGCTGTGACCCACGAGCACGAAGTTGTCGAGCTGCTGCAGGTCAGCGACCGTCTCGATGTCCTGCGACAGACTGTCGTAGGAATAGCGTCCTGAAATTGCTGGTGAATTACCGTGCCCTTTGAAATCGAAGGCGATGGCGCGGCGCCGGCTGCCCAGGTGCGCCAGGGTGTCTGCCCAATGGGAGCGGTTTCCCGCGAACGAATGCGCGAACAGGACGGGCAGGTCGCCCGAACCGCGGGTGATGCTGGCAAGGGGTCTGGTCATTTGCGAAACCTGCCGCAGGGGCGGATTGGAAATCTGTCGGCATGCGCCGCTGCGATGAGCCGTTTCACCCGAATATTCCGCTTATAGGAGTAGCGGGGTCGCGTGTGCTCCCCGCCTGGGAGCGCCATATGCGTAATCGGATCATCACCTTGCTCGCCTCAAGCCTGCTGTGCCCAGGTCTCGGCGCCTGCGTTTTCCATGCCGACGACCCTGAAGCGCTGGTGGCGGCCGACGACTGGCGCTCGGCCCCGACATTTTCGATCGGCGGCAGGGTGGAAGGTGCGGCGGGGGTGCTGACGCTGCAGAACTCCAATGGCCGTACGCTGACGCTGGCCCGCGACGGCTCATTCGCCTTCGAGACGCAGATGGTGTCCAACGCCATTTACAACGTCACAGTGCCCGTGCACCCCGATTCCCAGATCTGCGTGGTCACCAACGGCTCGGGTACGGTGAAAAGCGCTGACATCCGCGATGTGACGGTGACCTGTACCCCGAACGCGTACCTGATCGCGAAACGGTAAGAAGTCTCGGTTTCGACGCGGCTCGTCAGAAGGTCGATTGCAGACGCCGCGCGCGTGCGCACACACTCGGGCTCGATCAAGAACAAGCGGCCCCAAGCGCTCGCAAGAAGCGCCGGGCCGCAAGAAATCCGGGGATGTCCAGTTGACTTCGTTCTCTTACCTGCCCGCCACGTTCACGACGCTGTTCTTCCTGGCCGCGAGCCTGCTGCTCGGCTACATGCAGTAACCAGAGTTTCCTTGCAGTTTGCGCGGTGGCAGGCTGCCGGGCATGACTTCCCTGGTCAATTTCGAACGCTGGAGCCGCGCCTGCGAAGATGTCGGCGTCGCGCCGGACCACGGCGATTACCGGCGCCTGCGGCGCCGCTGGGGTGGCATGGGCCGCCACTATCACACGCTCTCGCATCTCGACGCCTGCTTGCGCGAGCTCGATGGGGCACGCCAGCTCGCCATCCGTCCCGGCGAAGTCGAGCTTGCGCTGTGGTTTCACGATGCGGTCTACAAGACCTGGCGCCGCGACAATGAACAGCAGAGCGCGGAGCTTGCGACTCGCACCCTGCGTGCCGCCTCCATCGAGAGCCTGGAGCGCATCCGTCAGATGGTGCTGGCCACCACGCATGGCGAGCAGGATTTGGCCGGCGACGAAGCGTTGGTGGTGGATATCGACTTGTCGATTCTCGGTCAGCAACCCGAGATCTACGCGCAATTCGAGCGCGCGATCCGGCGCGAGTTCTGGTGGGTGCCACGCGGTAAATTTGTCGCCGGGCGCGGCGCGGTGCTGAAGAAATTCCTCGCGCGTACGGCTATCTACCAGCATGACTACTTCCACGACCGCTATGAGACTCAGGCACGCGCCAACATCACTGCGGCGCTCGCGCAGCTGGAATAGCAGCTGCTGGCGTTGTTGTCCTGCGCAAATGTCCTGGCAGTTCGGAATCGGTTTCCCGCAATTGCGTTAACGCTAACAAGCGTCGTATGTTCGTCCCGCGTCCGGGACGACGCGGAGGGACGGGCGCAGGGACTCACGACCAACCGATCCATCGAGGGGGATTCTCAAATGACTAAGTACACGGCCATGGCTGGCCGATTCCTATCTATTGCCCTGATTTTCGTGTCACTGCTGCTCGGACAACCAGCATCCGCGCAGATCGCGGCCGGCAAGTCGAAATTCCTCGGTAACGTCACGGGCAACAGCGTGCCGTCGAACTTCGGCACCTATTGGAACCAGGCGACTCCGGAGAACGCTTCGAAGTGGGGTTCAGTCGAAGGCACGCGCAACCAGATGAACTGGGCCGGAGTGGACGCGGCCTACAACTGGGCGCAGACCAACGGCTACAAGTTCAAGTTCCACAATTTCGTGTGGGGTGCGCAGTATCCGGGCTGGCTCACGAGCACGGGCCTCACGACGGCGCAGCAGCGCGCAGAGATCGAGGAGTGGATCCGGCTGGCGTGTCTGCGCTATCCGAATACCTGGGCCATCGACGTGGTCAACGAGCCGATCAAGACGCCGTTACCCTGGAAGGCCGCGCTGGGCGGTGATGGCTCGACGGGCTGGGACTGGGTGATCACCGCGTTCCAGATTGCACGCAACAACTGTCCGAACGCCAAACTACTCATCAACGAGTACGGCACGGAAAACGATCCTCCGGTTCGGGCCACCTACAAGAACATCATCAACCTGCTGAAAGCGCGCAACCTCATCGATGGCATCGGCATCCAGGCGCACTACTTCAACATCGACAACATGAACCGCGCGGCGGTCACGTCGATGCTGGATGACTACGCCACGCTCGGGCTCGACGTGTTCGCCTCGGAGCTCGACATCGTCGGTCCCGGTGGTGATGCGGGTCAGCTCGCGAAATACCAGGATGTCTTCCCGGGATTCTGGGAACACAACGCGGTCAAGGGCGTGACGATCTGGGGCTACATCGTGGGCCAGACCTGGCGCGATGGCACCGGGCTCGTGACGACCGGCGGCGCGGAACGTCCCGCCATGACGTGGTTGAAGAGTTACGTCAGCGGTTCGGGTGGCGGAGATACGCAGGCGCCAAGCGTGCCAGCGGGTCTCATGGCGCCGTCGACCACGTCGAGCTCGATCTCGCTCACGTGGACGCCGTCGACGGACAACGTGGCAGTGACGGGCTACCAGATCCTGCGGGCGCCGGGCACGAGCGGCGGGAGTTTCGCGCAAGTCGGCACGTCGACTTCGGCGTCGTTCGTCAACTCCGGCCTCGCGGCCAGTACGACGTTCCGCTACCAGGTACGTGCGACTGACGCGGCGGGCAACGTCTCGGCGGTATCGAACACCGTCACGGCGACGACACAGAGTGGTGGTGGCGATACCCAAGCGCCGAGCACGCCGGCGAATCTGACCGCGTCGTCGACGACGGCCAGTTCGATCTCGCTGGCATGGAGCGCATCGACCGACAATGTGGGTGTGACGGGCTATCAGATCCTGCGCGCGCCGGGCACGACCGGCGGCACGTTCACGCAGATAGGCACATCGGCGACCACTTCGTTCGTCAATTCCGGACTCACGGCGAACACCAGCTTCCGCTATCAGGTGCGCGCGACGGATGCGGCCGGAAATGTGTCGGCGGTGTCGAACACCGTGACTGCAATGACTCAGGCAGGTGGTGGCGGCGGTGCCTGCTCGCTGACACCCACTGTGCAGACGCAGTGGCAAACGGGTTACGTCATCGAGCCGGCGCGCGTGACCAACACCGGCACGGCGACGATCAACGGCTGGACGGTGACCTTCACGCTGCCCGCGGGCCACGCCATCGTCGGATCGTGGAACACGGTTCTGACCGTGAGTGGCCAGACCGTCACGGCGCGCAACGTGTCGCACAATGGAACGATTGCCGCCGGCGGAAGCGCCACGTTCGGATTCCAGGTGAGCCGGCCGGATGGCAACACTCAATTCGCCAGCGGTTACGCATGCACGTCGCCTTGAGCGGAGGTTTTATCAGGCAAATGGCGGGCGGTGCAGAACACCGCCCGTTTCTGCGGCAGTTACGTATTACGCGGGGAACACCCATCGGCCCAAGATGGATTTACCTCATAGGTCTTTTCTGACGAGCAGATGCGATACCCCGTCAGGTCTGGGCGGTACGGTCACCACTGACACCACCCGAGGTCTGAGTAAACTTGCGGGCAGCGTTCGATCGCTGCCCGTTCTTTTTATATGAAGCCCACTTCCCTCGTTATTCTGATCGCGGTCACGCTGGCAGGCGTGGGCACGGCGTTCTGGCTCAGCGCCACCGAGCCACGCAAGCCCTGGCCCAAACCCACTCCGCCGCCACCGGCGTCGCCCGTTTTCGTGCCCTCGAAAGAGCCCGCTCCCACGGCCGAGGAAATCGAGCTGGCGGCGCGCTCTAACAACCAGCAGCTGGAACTCGCGATCGAACGTTCGCTGGTGGCCAGGGAGCCGCAGCAGCGCGAGACGGCCTTCGTGTTCCTGCTGCCCGAACTACTCCAGCTCGAGCCGACACGCGTCGTCGCCATGGTCGCCCGGCAGGAGCGGGGCGAGATACGCGACCTGCTGCGCGACGAAGTCGCGCGCGTCTGGATCGAGACCGACAAGCGCGCGGCCATCGGATGGATGAAGTCGCTGGAGGAGACCGAGCGCAAGTCCGCCGCGAATACGGCCGTGGCGTCGATTGCGGCGCGCGATCCCGCCGGCGCCATCGCGCTCGCCGACGAACTTGGTGTCGGCGGCGATGACGGATCCCTAGCGCATCTCGTGCAGCTCTGGGCAGTCGAGGATCCCGAAGCCGCATGGCGCTGGATCGAGACGCAGCCCGATGGGCCCAGGACCGAACAGCTTCGCGCGCGCATCAAACAGGCCCGCCAGCAATCGAGCTCCGCGCGCAAATAGCGCGACTCCGGAATGCGGGCAGCACACGTTCGCAATCGAACGGCTAGACTCGCGCTCCTATGAAAAGCCGAAACTTGACCGCGCTGGTGGTAACTACGTTTGCGATGTTCTTCTCGGGCGCGAGCAGCGCGGCGAGTCCGGCACCAAACAAGCTAGAACCCAAGATCGCTCAAAGCGGATTCGTCACGATCAAGGGCCGTCACTTCCTGCTGGACGGCAAGCCTTACTACTATGCGGGTGCCAATCTCTGGTATGGCATGTATCTCGGATCACCCGGGAACACGGGCGACCGCGCGCGCCTCACGCGCGAGCTCGATCAGCTCGCAGCACAGGGCATCACGAATCTGCGCGTGCTCGCCATCTCCGAGGCCAGCACCCTCAAGCGCGCGGTGACACCGGCGGTGATCCAGGCGCCGAATCAGATCGATGAAACTTTATGGCAAGGCCTCGATTTCATGCTCGCCGAGATGGCGAAGCGCGACATGAAGGCGGTGCTGTACCTCAACAATTTCTGGCAGTGGTCCGGCGGCATGGCGACCTACACGAGCTGGTCGACCGGCAAGGTCGCAGCGGATCCCGACGTCACGGGCGACTGGAATACCTACATCAACACGTCTGCCTCGTTCTATCGGGACGCAAAGGCACAGGCAGCATTTGAATTCGCCGTGCGGCAACTCATCGGGCGCAGGAACTCGGTGACGGGCCGCGCATACAACCAGGATCCGACCATCATGTCCTGGCAGCTCGCCAACGAGCCGCGGCCGGGCGTCGACGGTGACAGCCGGTACTTCGACGCTTTTTCGAAGTGGATCGACGGCACCGCTGGATTCATCAAGAAGCTGGCGCCGAGGCAGCTCGTGAGCACGGGCAACGAAGGCTGGATGGGAACCGCCGGCAACCGGGAGCTGTTCGTGAAATCCCACGGCAGCACGCATGTGGATTACCTGACGTTCCACATGTGGGCGCCGAACTGGCAGTGGTTCAACCCCAAGGATGCCGCCGCCACGTACGACGGCGCGTGGACGAAGATGCAGGACTATCTCAACTGGCACATCGATACGGCTAACAAGATGGGGAAGCCCATCGTGCTCGAGGAGTTCGGCATCAACCGCGACCAGGGATCATTCCGCCCGGACGCGACCGTCAGCTACCGCGACAGGTTCTACACCGCGATCTATGGGCTGTTGGCTCGGCGTGCGGCAGCCGGCGACGCAATCGCCGGGTCCAACTTCTGGGCCTGGGGTGGCGCGGGCCGCACGCAGAATGCGGACTTCATGTGGAAAGCGGGTGACAGTTTCGTCGGCGATCCGCCGCAGGAGCCACAGGGCCTGTACTGCGTCTTCGATTCGGATGTCTCGACGATCCGGATCATCTCGGCGCACGCGCGCCAGATGAGCGGCCTGCACTAACTTCCGGAGTCGGCGACCTTACTGGCGCCGGCCCAGCGGTCGATCATCGCGCGCAGGGCCGCGAGCGAGAAGGGCTTGGCCAGGTAGTCGTCCATACCCGCGGCCATGCAGGCTTCCCGGTCGCCGGGCATGGCGTTGCCCGTCAACGCCACGATGGGAACGCGGGAGACTCCGGCTTCCGCGATGCGAATGGCGCGTGCGGCGGCCAGGCCGTCCATGACCGGCATCTGGCAGTCCATCAGGATCAGGTTGAGATCGGGATCGGCGGCGGCCGCCAGCACGCCTTCGTGGCCGTTCGATGCCGTGGTGACGTGGAAGCCGAGCATGTCGAGCATGGCACGCGCCATTTCCTGATTCACCGCGTTGTCCTCCACCACGAGCGCGCGGCCGCGAGAACCGCTTTGCGGCAATGCGCGCACGCGCGTGCTCTGCGACGCATCTGCAGGGGCCGACGTCGCGATCAGATCCGGAATGCAGAGGGGTTTGACCAGGGCGCGATTCACGCCAGCGGGCGGAGAGGCATCGGCATCCGGCGGCATGAACGCAATGATCTCCACCAGGCGCGGCGCAGCCGCAGCGCGCAACAGGGTGGCGGTGTGTTCCATTTTCGCAGCGGCATTCGAATCGATGACGAAGCGGATCCTCGAAATGCGCGGACCGAAATCTTGCAGCGCCTCGACGGCGCTGGTGGAGGAATCCACGCTGATGACATGCGAGCACTCGACGGAGATGGCGTCGCAGACCGGACTGCGAATGACCGGATGCAGGCCGATCACGATCGCGCCGAGATCGTGAGCGGGCTTCACGGCAGACAGTTCGACCCGCGGCACGCCCACGGGAATACGGAAGGAGAAGCGGCTGCCGCTGCCGGGCTCGCTGGTGAGCGACATGGTGCCACGCATGAGCTCGACGAACTGCCGGCAGATCGCGAGTCCCAATCCAGTCCCGCCGAACTTGCGTGTCACGCTGCCATCGGCCTGCTCGAAAGCGTCGAAGATGCGCTCTTGCTCGTCAGGTGCGACGCCGACTCCGGTATCGGTGACCGAGAACTCCAGGATAGCTTCAGCCGCATCGCCCGGGACGACTGCCACGGCTAACAACACGGCGCCCGATTCGGTGAACTTGACCGCGTTGTTGACCAGGTTGCCGAGCACCTGGCGCAGGCGGATCGGATCGCCGTGAATCGTGGTCGGGACTCCGCGCGCGATGTGAGCGGCGATCTCGATGCCTTTGTCGTAGGCGCGGGCGCCAAACAACCCGATCACCTGCTCGAGCTCGCGACGCAGCTCGAAGGGACCGCCGGCGAGCTCGAGTTTTCCGGCCTCGGCCTTGGAGAGATCGAGCACGTCATTGATGAGCGTGATCAGTGCTTCGGCTGATGACTTGAGCGTGCGCACGAAGCGACGCTGCTTGGCATCGAGGGCGGTGTTCTCGAGCAGCGAGGCCATGCCGACCACGCCATTCAGGGGTGTGCGCAACTCGTGGCTCATGTTCGCGAGGAAGCGCGACTTGGCCTGCACCGCGGCCTCTGCCGAGACACGCGCCTTCTCGAGGACTTCGGCGGTGCGCTTCTGCTCGGAGATGTCGGTGACCACTGAGGCGAGTCCGGTCACCGTGCCGTCTTCGGCGACTAGTGCGGTCTTCGCCACGATCACATCGAAGTTGGTGCCGTCCATGCCATGCACGATGGTTTCGTAACGCACCGCGCGCTTGGTCGCGATGACTTCGAGGTCCGACTCCTGCTGATGGTCGGATATGACCCAGTTCGGATATTCCTCGATGCGCATCCCCATGATGTCCTGCCGCGCGATGCCTAACATCTTTTCCCACGCGGCATTGACCAGCGTCACCCGCCGGTCGGTGTCCCGCAGGATGACTGGTAACGGCAGTGTCTCGAGCAAGTCGTGCATGGCGCGCAGGGTGTTCGATAACGCCCGCGCGAGCTGCTTGCGCTCGGTGATGTTGGCGTGCGTGCCGGTCATGCGGGTCGCGCGACCGTCGGCATCGCGCTGAGTGACGTTGCCGCGGGTCTCGAGCCACACCCAGCGGCCGTCAGCGTGACGCATGCGATGCTGAGCCTGGAACGGCTGCGCCTTGTCGCGCAACGCTTCGCGCGTGGCCGCGCTGAAGGTCGGCAGATCATCGGGATGCACGAGGCTTACGAGATCGTTGATCGGAATGACCTGGTCTTCCCTGTCGAGACCCAGGAATCCGAAATACGTGCGGTCGACGAACAGGTTGCCGGTGGTGAGGTCCCAGTCCCAGAGTCCGATGTTGGAAGCCTGAAGGGCCATCTTCAGGCGTTCATCGCTGACCGTGTGCGCGTTGTCGATGAGAGCAAGACAACCCTGGCGCAGCAGCTCCGCATCGACCACGTCACCGGCGCGCAATTTCGCGACCAACGCCTCGACCTCGCCCTCGGCGCCTAAGCCGAAAGCCTGCGCCAACTGTTGTTTCAGGTCACGGTTCACTGGTTTCATGCGCGCACGGCGCGGCCTTGGGAACGCTGCACTCCTGTATCAGATGTCGGCAGGAAAGGCGATTACTGAGCCTGCAGCGCTGTGCGATCTCTCACATAGGGGAAACTCTGTCCCTGCAATCCCGCCTGTTCACTCGACCTTGAATGCGATCACGGTGTTCTTGAAAAACGTGGGCACGTAAGCCGTACCGGTTGCCGGGTCCCAGCCGATGTCGGCAGTGCTGGTCTGCACGGCCTTTCCATCGAACAGTAATTCCTTCGAGCCGTCGCCGTTCACATACCACACGGCGCCGCTCCAGACCGATACCAGAAAATCGCCGCCCTTCACGTTCTCGAGGCCATCGACGCCGCCCGGCATGCCATCGGCGATCACTGTCAGCGACTTGTCGGGACCGACACGATTCAGGCTGTTGTTGTCGAGCACGTAGAGCGCGCCGTCATGGACTAACAACCCGTTCGGGCCCTTGAGCGCGGTTTCGTCGAGATAGACACTGGCCTTGCCGTCTTTCACGACGTACACCGTTTTACCCTTGGAGTCGGACACGTACAGCGTGTCCTTGCCGTCGGATACCAGGTCGTTGAGTTGCACGCCTTCGGGAATGGCGATCTTCTGCTTGATCTTGCCCTTCTTGATGTCGATGACCACGATGCCACCGATATCGGCCGCATATAGCCACTTGCCGTCGGCAGAGAGTGCGAGGCCCTTCGGGCAATCGAGCCCCGTGACCCAATCGGCGGCGATGACTTTGCCATCGAGCCCCAGTTTTGCGATCGAACCCTTGCCGTCGGCAACCCACGGCTCGCCGTCGATGTTGGAGACGTATAGCACCTTGCGTTTCGCATCGAAGCGCACGGACTCGGGCACCTTCAGTGCGGCCTCGGACTCCCACACCTTGGTGAGCTTGTGTGCCGTCGGTGCCTGGGCCTGGGCAGCAGCCGCTGCCAGCAGTGCACCCGCGAGGGCACCAAGGGATAAGAGATTTTTCTTCATGGCACGCGTCCTTGGGTGGAAGAGGTGCGAAGTATAGTCGCGACGCTTTGCGGGTCGCCACAGATTGCCTATGCTGAGGCCATGCCCGTCACGACTTTGTTTGCCACCCGTGTCTACTCCAAAAGTCTAAGGCGCGGCAGGACTGACAACCTCAACGCACGACTGCTGCGCGAATGCCGCCAGCTCAGCCAGGAAGATGGCGCCGGCATCCGGTGGTCTGCGACTAACTATCCTGGCGGATACACCTCGTACAATTCGCTCCCGCGCATGCATAGGATGTCGCCGACATTCGCGGCGCTCGAAAAACGGATCGACGCGCATGTGCGGACGTTCGCGCGCACGCTCGATTTCGATCTCGCTGGCCGCAAGCTCGCGATGACGGACTGCTGGGTGAACGTGATGACCCGCCAGGTCGTGCATGGACTGCACCTGCATCCGCTGGCTAGTTTGAGCGGCACCTACTACGTGCGCACGCCGCGAGGCTGCTCGGGCTTGAAGTTCGAAGACCCCAGGCTGGATCGCTTCATGGCGGCTCCGCCGCGCAAGGCGCGTGCCCGGCAGGAAAACCGCGTGTGGGTGACGCTGCCAGCCGAGCAGGGGAATCTGGTGTTGTTCGAGAGCTGGCTGCGGCACGAGGTGGCGCCGAATCCTTCCGATGCCGAGCGCATCTCGATCTCGTTCAACTACTCCTGGTTTTAGACCGCTATCCAAAAACCTGGTGCAGCGCGTGGCTCCACGCCGGGAAATCGGTGAGGCCCACGAACACGAGGCCGGTGAACGCGCCATCCAGATGCGCATCGTGATTGATGTTGTCGCGCTTGTGCTTCGAGGCCCACCAGCTGTACGCGACATAGCCGAACGCGAATACCACCGCCGGGATGGGCACGGCGAAGTACAGGTACAGATTCTGCTTCGGGTAGTAGACGATATACGCGAACAACACCGCGAGGATGGCGCCGGAGGCGCCGAGCGCGGCGTAATCGGGGTTGTTGCGTTGCTTGTAGACGGTGCCGAGACTGCTGAATACGAGTCCCAGGAAATACAGTGCGAAAAATTTCGGCGTGCCGATGCGCCGCTCGAGCCCTGGCGCGAAGAAATAGAAGGTCAACGAATTGAACAGCAGGTGGCCGAAATCCCCGTGGATGAAGCCGCTGGTGATGATGGTGTCGTACTGCCGTCGCCGGACCAGCCAGTAGGGCCGCAGCAGATTCCGGTCGAGCAGGGCCGGCGCAACCCACAATGCCAGAGCGCTCATCAGCAGGATGGCGCCCAGGATCAGGACCGAGGCAGGCGTGCGGTCGAAGTTCATCATTCGGCGGTTTTCGCAGCCTTGGTCAATCCGCGGTCCTCGAGCCATTCGGCCAGGCGCTGCGGCCAGCGGCGGATGCTCACGTACGACGAGCGCTGGCCCATGTTGAAGGCATGTTTGCCTTGGGCGTAGATGTGCGTCTCGATGGATGCGCCGGCATCGTGATATTTGCGCGAGAGGTCGAACAGCACGCCCGCTACATATTCGTCGTCGGCTGCACCTAGCAGGAAGGCCGGTGGCGCGTCGGTCGGCACCTTGGGCGGAATGCCCAGCGGACCCGGGTAGATGAGGATCTGGAAATCGGGACGCGCGCTGACGCGCTCGATGGGGTCCGGAGATTTCGCGTCACCCGGGACGGGTGGATAGGCGACGAGGGCCGCGACTTCACCGCCCGCGGACCAGCCCATGACGCCGATGCGGCCGGGGTCCACCTGCCATTCCGCCGCGCGCGCCCGCACCGTGCGCATGGCGCGGCGAATGTCCTCGGCGGTGTTGTCGATGGTGTACTTCGAGCCGGGCTCGCGGAACAGGCGGTATTTCAGCGCGAATGCGGTGATACCGAGGCTCGCGAGATATTGCGCCGGCTCGACGCCTTCAGGATTGAAAACGAGCTCCCGATGTCCGCCGCCGGCAGCGACGACGACCGCGGTTCCATTCGCCTTGCCCGGAGGAGGGAGGAACACGGTGAGCGAGGGATTGTGGATGTTCTTGTACCACCAGTCCTGGTGCTGCTCGGGCTCCGCGCGCCGCGCTTCGAAGCCGGGCGCGCCCTTTTCCCACAATGGAATGACCTGCTGAGCCTGCGCGAGGGCGCAGACGGCGAACAGCGGGAGAATGCGCATTGCGAATCGTGAGGTTGGCATGGGCGCGAACCTTGCCATAGTTTTCAGGCGAGCGGCGCACAGATGGCTAACTACATGAGTATCGGCAGACGCGTCGTGGAACAAGGGAAATGAGGAATGTCCCCATTTCAGCGGCCGAAAAAAAGCCCCGCAGAGCGGGGCTTATTAGTAGGTCGTCGTCGACTTAGGTAATCGCTGTCAGTCGATCGCGTCGACTACACGGACTGCAATAATTTCGGCTGGGACGTTGGCGGCCTTTCGACCTCCGGCTAAACATATAAGCCCGCGTGTCAATCCACGCTTTGATCGCCCTCGCCAGTAGCCATAACTAAACTACCGACTGAACCCGTGCCCGTGAGCAAATCCCGAGTTTTTCTGTATCACTAAACCGTTGTGTTCTCCGCGCATCATTTGCTGATGCAGTGCAGAACCTGAAAAACACTCGCAATCCTTACAACCCTGCTAACAACCTTGTATTCAGCGACTTAGCGGCGGTTTCAAGACTACGCGAGACCGAATCATACGCTGAATCTGCTTCGCCACAATGTCTCAATCACGCGACATTTGGGTATCTGCGAACTATATCGACTGAGTTTTCGCGGACTGAAGTGACTGGTTTCCCGGTTTTCGGTCAACGCGTAAGCCGCACGGTAAATACGGCCCCGGTGTTGTCCGGCAGATTGGCGGCTTCGGCGCTGCCGCCATGGAATTCGGCAATCAGACGGACGATGTAGAGCCCCAAGCCGAAGTGCGGCCGCTTGTCGCTTTCGACGCGTGACTGCCATAACGACTCGAACAAGCGTGTGGCCGCCTCCGGAGGCAGCGGCGGGCCGGGATTCGCCACCGACAGCACTGCCACCGGCCCCTCCGCACGTACGACTACGGAGATCGTGGCGCCATCGGCGCTGAAATCGACGGCATTGTCGATGAGCTTGTCGAGCAACTGCACGACGAGATCGGGCGCGCCCGTCATCTCGACGGCTTCCTCCGGGATCTCGCAACGAAACGTCCGTTGCGGGAAGGCGGCGCCATAGGCGGCCACTGCGGCACGAACCAGGGCGGCCAAGTCGAACCTCTGACGCTCGCTGTGCGCGATGGCTTCCTCGACTCGGGTCGCCGCACCCATGGCCGTCAGGATCGCTCCCAGGCGCTCACTGCCCTCGCGCGCGCGCGCGATGTACACCTTGGCGTTGTCCCCCATTCCATTCGACGCGGCATTCTCGGATTCGAGGTTCTCGAGCGATGAGCGAATGATGGTCAACGGCGTGCGGATCTCGTGCGCCAGCTTGCCCGCGAGCGTGCGCAGGTAGCCGGTGTATTCGTCGAGCCGCCCCAGCAGCGACGAGAAGCTGCGCGACAGATCGCCGAGTTCGTCGCGGGCATCGGATTCGGGCAGCACGCGCGACAGGTTGCCTTCACGCCCCAGCGCCGTCTCGCTGGCCGCTCCGAGCCGCGAGATGCGCAGGGTCATGCGGCCAGCGAACCAGAAGGCTGCAACCACTGCGAACAGCGTCACGAACAGAGTCAGGTTCAGCAGCCGGGTCAGCGCGCGGTCACGCAGCGTAAGCCAGCGATCGGCCGTCTGCGCGAGCTGGATGACGCCGAAAACCTGTTTGCCATCGGCTGAAAAGATAGGCGCCGCTGCGGCGACGATGACGCTGTTTTCGTAGCGGCCGGCGAACAGAGCCGTCTCGGGTTTGCCGCGTGCCACGCGGGCGGTGAGCTCCTCGGCGGCGCGCTGCCGTTCGGCCTGCGAGACACTGCGCGGTAACGCATTGCCATC
>Ga0207683_10003585_pt1 | contig 13537 bp, 6 predicted proteins | sample KBSM73metaG_FD_184333 | JGI IMG/M metagenome (GOLD analysis project Ga0207683, IMG submission 184333) | Miscanthus rhizosphere microbial communities from Kellogg Biological Station, Michigan, USA - KBS M7-3 metaG (SPAdes) (version 2) | ecosystem: Host-associated > Plants > Roots > Rhizosphere >...
GAAGCGCATCGGCATCGGAACCTTCGGCGCGGTCGCGACCGCCGGCGCGTTCACATGCCTCGCCGAGTGCCACGATCCGGGCGGCTGGGCGTACGTCGGCGCGGTGCTCGCGCTCGCGACGATGATCGTGCCGCTGGCGTCGGCGTTCTAGTAACCGTGCTTGCGTAGCGAGACGTTCGCGACCAGGCCCATCGCCAGGAAGAACGTCACCAGCGAGCTGCCGCCGTACGAGATGAACGGCAGCGTCACTCCGACGACCGGTGCGATGCCGAGCACCATCGCGACGTTGACGACCACATGCCAGAACGTCATCGCCGCGACGCCGACGCAGATCACCGAGCCCATGCGATCGCGCGACGACAGCGCGACGTTGAGGATCCACAGCGTGAGGAACGCGAAGATCGCGAGCAGGAACACCGAGCCGGCGAAGCCCCACTCCTCGGCCCACACCGAGTACGGGAAGTCGGTCCAGTGCTCGGGGACGAAGTTGAACTGGTTCTGCGTGCCGGAGAGGAAGCCCTTGCCGAGCAGCTTGCCCGAGCCGACCGCGTAGATCGATTGCTGCGTGTGCCAGCAGGTCTTGGTCGCGGCGACGCCGCAGTCGATGAAGCCGAGGATGCGGTCCTTCTGGTAGCCGTGCAGCTTCTCGAACAGGAACGGGATCGTGCAGAGCGTGCCGCCGAGCAGGTACACCATCGGCCACACGCTGGGCATCGCGAGGAAGCCGACGGTGAGGATGATGAGGAACAGCAGGACCGCGGTGCCGAGGTCCGGTTGCACCGCGATCATCACGATCGGCAGGCACAGCAGCGAGAACTTGAAGCCCCACGACGCCGGCGACCACCACCAGCCCTGGTAGTGCGACGGCTCGCTCGACGAGAACAGCCGCGCCAGCAGCAGGATCACCGCGAGCTTGACCAGCTCGGACGGCTGGATGCCCATGCCGAAGATGTTGAGCCAGCGGTAGGTCTGGCCGTGAGTGTCGACATCGCCGCCGCCCGAGCCGCCGGTGAGGCGCGCGACGATCAGCAGCAGGATCGCCACGCCGAAGAAGCCCCAGGCGAGGCGGATGATGGCGCGGTAGTCGATGACGGTGACGACCACGAAGCCGATCGAGCCGACGATCATCCACTCGACCTGCTTGTCGAACTTCGCGTTGTGGCGAACACCGCGCGTGGCCGAGTAGAGGTTCAAGAGGCCGATCGCGCAGATCGCCAGCATCGTGAGGATCAGCGGCCAGTCGACCGCGGCGCGGAACCGACGCCAGCGCGAGACGCCGATCGTGGCGCGAGGAAGCGTGATGCCCTTCATCGGTTCCTCCGGATCCCGGGCATGTCCTTGATCGGCGTGCCGAGCGGATGAGTCTTGGTGAAGTAGCCTTCGATGATCTGCTTCGCGATCGGCCACGCGACCGCACCGCCCTCGCCACCGTGCTCGACGAGCACGACGATCGCGATCTCGGGATCCTCGGCGGGCGCGAACCCGGCGAACCACGCGTGCGCCGAGTTCGGGTTCCACTTCTCGAGGTCGCGCTCGTGATCCTCGCGGTGGTGCTTCTTGACCTCGGCGGTGCCGGTCTTGCCGAGCACGGTGAGGCCCTCGATGTGACCGTGCGCGTAGGCGGTGCCGCCGAGCTCGTTCGTCACCTTGAACATGCCGCGCTTCCAGGTATCGACCGCATCGAGTGGCGTCTTGACCTGGTGCTCGACCTTCGGCTGAAACGTGACGATCGGCCGGCCGTCATACGACTCGATGCGCTCGACGACCTGCGGGACGTACAGCGTGCCGCCGTTCGCGAGCGCGGCGTAGGCCATCGCCATCTGCAGCACGGTGACCTCGACGTCGCCCTGCCCGATCGCCGCGTTCGTCGCGTTGCCGGGGCGATAGTGGCCATTCGCGTCGTACCAGGCCTTCGTCGGGATGCGGCCCGGCGAGTCGCCATTGATGCCGATCTGCGTCGGCGCGCCAAAGCCGTACTCGCGCGCCACATCGGCGATGCGATCGAGGCCGATGCGCTCGGCGAGCTTCCAGAAGTACGTATCGCACGAGTGCTGGATCGCGCCGATCAGATCGATCTTGCCGTGCGTCCCGTGGCAGCTAAAGTGCGTGCCGTTGAGCACGTACTCGCCGGTGCAGAACATCGGCTCGTCCTCGGCCGCCTGGCCATCCTCGAGCGCCGCGAGCGCGGTCGCGAACTTGAAGATCGAACCGGGCGGATACGTGGCGCGCACGGCCTTGTCGATGAACGGCTTGCGTGGGTCCTGCGCGAGCAGCGTGTACTCGGCCTGCGTGAGGTGGCCGGTCATGACGTTCGGATCGAACGACGGCTTGCTCACCATCGCGCGGATCTTTCCGGTCTTCGGCTCGACGACGACCACGGCCGCCGCCGCGGTGTGCGCGACCGCCTTCTCGGCCATGCGCTGGAGGTCGGCGTCGATCGTCAGGATGAGGTTCGCGCCCGGCACCGGATCGATCACGCGGTCGCCCTGGATCAGCGCGGCCGCGGTCTTGTCGTCGAGCCGGTTGCCGCGCGCGTCGACCGCGTAGCGCTCCACGCCCTTCTTGCCGCGCAGGTAGTTCTCCCACGCGCTCTCGAGACCGTAGCGGCCGACGAGCTCGCTCGTCTCGTAGCCCTGCGCGCCGAGCTTGTCGGCCTCGTTCTCGGTCATCTGCGTCATGTAGCCGACGAGGTGCGCAGCGAGATCGCCCTGCGGGTAGTACCGATACGGCTCGTGCATCACCTCGACGCCGGGCAACCGCGCCCTCGCCTGCTCGACGAGCGCCGCGCGATCGCGGCCCTGATCCTCGAGCACGAGCACGGGCGCCTTCGGGTCGCGCTTGCGGCCGACCGCGAGCCGCTCGTCGATCTTGGCGATCTCGTCGTCGGAGAGCCCGAGCATGCGCGCGAGCTCCTGCTTGGTCTCGGGCGTGAGCTTGTTCGGCGTCGCGTAGATGTTGAACGCCGGCCGGTTGTCGGCGAGTGGCGCACCCTTGCGGTCGAGGATCTTGCCGCGCACGCTCGGCAGGTAGCGCTCCTTGACCACGTTGGAGACCGTGCGCTCGTAGTAGCTGTCGCCGCGCATGATCTGGAGCTGCCAGAGCCGGCCGACGAGCAGCGCGAACGCGGCGATGCCGAGCAATGCGACCCAGCGCAGTCGCCGGTGCAGCTCGGGGAGCGCGGGGCCGTAGCCGCTGTCGCCGCGGATCATCACGGAACAAGGCCCTCCAGCGCGGCGTCGCGCTCGCGATGAGTGCGCGCGTAGGCGGCGTCGATGCGGCGGAAGATCTTCCAGACGATCGGGCCGACGAGCGCGGTCGCGATCGCCAGCAGCGCCGCGTGCTGCAGCTCGAGCGACGCGGGCGCGGTCGGCAGCCCGTGGAACACCGCGCGCAAGAGCCACGCCGACAGCGCCGCGACGAGCGCGATGAAGCCGGAGAAGGCGATCGTCATCGAGGCGCCGCGCACGAAGATCCGCTGCTGGGTGGCGCGCGCGATCTCGGCGGTAATCGCGAGCACGAGCGAGGTGAGGCCGGGCGGCGTGCCGCTGACGACGTCGATGAGGTAGCCGAGCACCACCACGCCCGCCGTCGACGGCGCGCGATACGGGCGCAGGGTGTAGCCAAGATACGCGGCGGTGAGCGGGCCAACGCCGGGCACCGCGTCGTGCAGCACGCCCGGCATGAACCGCCAGATCGCGGCGAGCAGCACGCACATGACGTACGCGACCAGCACGATGGTCGCCGTCCTCATAGCGGCCTCCCGCCGAACGCCGGCTCGCTCTTCTTCTTCGTCTTGGCGTCAGGATCGGGCGGCGGCGGCGGCGCGAGCAGCACCTCGACGGCGCGCACGCGCGACACATCGACCGCCGGCGCGACCTCGACCTTCTGGAACATGCCGTCGTCGCGGTCGACCTTCACGACCTTGCCGACCACGAGGCCGGGCGGGAACGACGCGCCGAGGCCGCTCGTCACGACCTCGTCGTCGACCTGGACCTTCGCGTCGGGGCGCGACTGGCGCTCGAGCCACTCGATCGTACACGCGTACGAGTCCGCGCGGCCGAGGCCGGTGAGGATGCCGCGACCGCCGGTGCGCGGGATGACGACCTCGACCGACGATGTCGGATCGCTGATCAGCGTGACGTCGGCGTAGTCGCCGTAGACCTTGTTGATGCGGCCGACCGGACCGTCGCCCGTGATCACCGGCATGCCGAGCGCGACCTCGTGCTCGCCGCGATCGATGCGCAGGCGGAGCACGCGGAAGCTCGCCGACAGCGGCGCACCGATCACGCGCGCGCCGAGCGTGTCGGCGGGCGTCTTGCGCTTGACCATCGCGAGATCCTCGAGCGCGGTGACGTCGTACGCGCGGCGAGTCATCGCGGCCAGCTGCTTGCGCAGCTTCTCGTTCTCGGTGCGTAGCTCGCGGTTCTCGTCCTCGGTATTGACGAGCGAGACGTAGCGGCCCCACATGCCGCCGAAGCCCTCGACGACCCACGACACACCCGCCTCGAGCGGCGCGGTGATCCGCAGCAGAGCGGCGTCGAGCCCGGATGGCGTGCCGCGCGCCAGCGATGCGCGGAGCACGAGCACTGGCACGAGGATCAAGATCCCCGTCAGCGTCCAGTCGACGAGGCGGCGCCGCACAGTCACGGCGACTTACCGGAGCGCGATCTCGCGCAGGAGAGACAGCTCGTCGAGGACCTTGCCGGTGCCGAGCACGACCGCGAGCTGCGGGTTCTCACACACCATCACCGGCAGGCCGGTCTCCTCGCGGAGGAGCACGTCGAGGTTCTTGAGCTGCGCGCCGCCGCCGGAGAGCACGATGCCCTTGTCGACGATATCGGCGGAGAGCTCGGGCGGCGTGCGCTCGAGCACCGAGCGAACGGCGTCGACGATCGCGTTGACCGGCTCCTGCAGTGCCTCGCGGATCTCGTCGCTGTTGACGAGCAAGGTCTTCGGCACGCCGGCGACGAGGTCGCGGCCCTTGACCTCGACGGTCATCGGCTCCTCGAGCGGATACGCGCTGCCGATCTCCTTCTTGATGATCTCGGCCGTGCGCTCTCCGATGAGGAGGTTGTACTTGCGCTTGATGTACTGGACGATCGCCTCGTCCATCTTGTCGCCGGCGACGCGGATCGACTTGCTGAGCACGACGCCCGCGAGCGCGATCACGGCGACCTCGGTGGTGCCGCCGCCGATGTCGACGATCATGTTGCCGGTCGGCTCGGTGATCGGCAGGCCGCCACCGATCGCAGCCGCCATCGGCTCCTCGATCAGGTAGACCTCGCGCGCCGCCGCCGCGAGCGCCGAGTCGCGCACCGCGCGCTTCTCGACCTCGGTGATTCCCGACGGAACGCTGACGATCACGCGCGGCCGCACGAGCGTGCGCCGCTGGTGCGCCTTCTGGATGAAGTAGCGCAGCATCGCCTCGGTCACCTCGAAGTCGGCGATCACGCCGTCCTTCATCGGGCGAATCGCGACGATGTTGCCCGGCGTGCGGCCGAGCATCTCCTTGGCTTCCTTGCCGACGGCGAGGACCTTCTTGGGCCCCTGCGATGCGGCTTGCACCGCGACGACACTCGGCTCGTTGGCGACGATGCCGCGTCCCTTGACGAACGTCAGCGTGGTGGCCGTTCCGAGGTCGATGGCCAGGTCGTTGGAAAACATTCCGTAGACCCAATCGAAGAGCATGGTGGTCCTGTACAAGCTGCGTGTGACGTACGCAGCGTAAAGAGCGTGAAAGTGGACGGATGCCTTCGGCTCGTACGACCCCGAAAAGCCTGGTCGAGTTATCACGCGAAAGTCGGCGGATGCAAGGAGAAATCACTCCCTCCCGAACCGCCTTCACTCGCATTGTAATCGGCCCCTCCCCGGTCTAGAACGTGGCGGTCCCATGCTGGAAAACATGCGGCGCCAGGGTGCGTCGATCTTCGTCTATCTGATCTTCTGCCTGCTGATCGCGATCTTCGTGATCAACTTCGGGCCGCAGCGGGGCAACGGCGCGAACGGAGGCTGCCGCGGATCGACGAACGTCGTCGTGTCCGTCGACGGCGAGGAAGCCACCCAGACCGCCTATCACATCGCCTACGCGGCGAATCAGTCGAACGGAAAGCAGAAGACCTGGGTCGCGCTCGAGATGCTGATCCGCCGCGAGCTGCTCGCGCAGGAAGCCGAGCGGCGCGGCCTGATGCCGACCGAATCCATCATCGACGAGGAGATCAAGAAGGGCTGGTTCTTCATCGCGGGCCAGCGCATGCAGATCCCCCACATCTTCGACGAGAACGGCCTGTGGAACCTCAACGCCTACAAGCGCTGGTACTCCGATCTCAACGTCTCGAAGGTCAGCTACAAGGAAGAGCAGCGCCGCAGCATGCTCGCGTGGATGATGGCGACGATCCTCGAGGATTCGGTCGTCGTGTCGCGCGAGGAAGCGCTCAACGAGTTCCTGTTCCAGGGCAACACGGCGGTCTATGACGTCGTCGAGTTCAAGCCCGAGACCTATCGCTCGGCGCTGAAGCTCACCGACGCCGATGTCGATCGGTTCATGACCACCCACGCCGCCGATGTCGAGGCGCGCTACAAGGCCGACGAGCGCACGTACAAGGCGGTCAAGCCGCAGCTGTTCCTGCGCCAGATCATGATCGCGGCGGCGGAGCCGGCGGCTCCTGCCCCGGCGGCGCCTGTCCCGGCGGCGGGATCGGCGGCTGGCTCGGGTGCCGGTTCGGCGACCGCGGCCAAGGACGACAAGAAGGCCGACGACAAGAAGGCCGACGACAAGAAGGCCGATGACAAGAAGGCCGATGACAAGAAGGCCGACGCGAAGAAGCCGGCCGGCATGCCGATCGCCGAGGCGAAGGCCAAGCTCGAGGCCGCGCGCGCCGCGATCGAGAGCGGCAAGCAGAAGTTCGCGGACGTCGCGAAGGAGCTCAACACCGACGAGGCAGCGAAGAACGCCGCGGGCGAGCTCGGCTGGCGCACGGCCGACAACCCGATGCTCGGCGACAAGGCGCTGTCGGATGCAGTGAAGAGCCTCAAGAAGGGCGAGCTGACGCCGGTCATCACCACGGACCACGGCGCGTATCTGATCGTCGCCGAGGATCGCCGCGAAGGCGATCTGTCGTTCGATCAGGTCAAGCGCGAGATCGCCAAGGAGCTGGCGCGCGACACGTGGGGCAAGGAAGCAGCGAAGCGCGCGGCGATCGCGGCGCTCGACCACGCGCGCAATGGCATCGGGATGAACCTCGACCAGATGTACGAGAAGGAGAAGACCGAGGGTCCGCCGCCGGGCCTCGATCTCCAGAAGATCATCAACGATCCGAACCTCACCGACGAGCAGAAGCAGCAGATCCTCCAGCAGCTGATCCAGCAGCAGGGCGCTGGCGCGGGCGGCCCCGGCGGCGAGGGCGGCGACGGCGAGGGTCCGCACGGCGCGCTCGAGGTCGAGTCGACGGATACGCCCGCGGGCTGGTTCGCCGACGCGAATGGCGCGGGTGGCGGCTCGACGACGACGGCGACCGGCTCGGCGACCTCGGCCACGGGCTCTGCGGGCGTTACCCATGGCTCCGGCGACGGGTCGGCGCTCATCGCCGCCGGCTCCGGCGCTGGCTCGGCGGCGGCGCCGGCGGTACCGGCCGCTCCGACGACCACCGAGGTGAACACGCCCAGCAAGGATCAGCTCCCGGCGATGGCCGAGGTCGAGAAGGCGCACGTGGCGCGCTTCGGCCCGTCGCCGCGCAGCTCGACGATGCCCGGCCTTGGCGCCTCGAAGGACGCGCAGCAGGCCGTCTACGACGATCTGCAGCCCGGCATGCTCGGCAAGCAGGTCTACCTGGCCGACGGCAACTACATCATCCTGCAGCTGATCCAGCGCGAGAAGCCGAACGTCGCGGACTTCGACAAGGACGCCGATGCGCGCGTCGCCCAGATGCGCGAGAGCCGCGCCCACGCGTTCCTCAACGACTGGCTCAAGGAGCGCTGCGAGCAGCTCGCCAAGGACGGAAAGATCCGCACGAACCCCGAGCTGCTCGCCGAGCACGACGATCAGGGCCGGCTGTTGCCGACGGCGTACAAGCCCTGCATCAGCTTCCGCTGACCCGTCCGCGCCCGCCTCTGCCGACCGGTCCGGGCCCGCTTCCGCTGACGACGGCGTGATAAATTCCTCGCGTGCTCGCGGGGACCGCCGGAACGCGCCGGCTGCCGTTCACGTTCCACGCTCATGGGGGCGTGGGTCGGCTCGTGCTCGCGAACCTCGCGATCGGCGCGCTGCACCTCGATCGTCTCGAGCTCGAGGTCACCGATCTAGGCACCGATCCGGGGAACGCCGCCGCCGAGCGGTTCCAGCGCCGGCGCACGCGGCTGCGCACTCTCGCGATCAAGCTCGCGCCCGGCGCGCTCGCCGAGCGTGTCGATCACGTGCGGCGGCAGCTCGCCGGTCTCGGCATGACGAACGTCCAGGCGCGGCTCGGCGATGGCTACCTCAGCCTGCGCGCGCGCGCCGCCGACGGGCTCGCCGCGGCCGACCTCTCGCTGCGCGTCCACCTCGTGCAGGCCGGCACGCACCTGCGCGCGCTCGGGAGCAACATCCGCGTGCACGGTCACCTGCCGACGCCCGGGCCGGTGCTCGCCGATCGCCTGCTCGCGACGCTGCTCGGTGCGACCGAGACCGCCGGCATCGCGGAGCGTCCACACGCGCGCGGACTGTGCGACGTCGAGATCGATCTGATCGGCGCGCTGCTGTGGCACCTGATGCCGCCGGCGGGCTGGCGACTTCCCGCCGTCGCCGAGATCGAGCTCGCGAGCGTGAAGATCACGCGCGGCAGCATCGAGGTCGCGTACGGCCCGACCGGAAGCCGCACCGGCGACCTCGGCGTGCGACCGGCATCGCTGCAGCTCGCGGCGGCGCACGACCTCATGCATTCGGCCGACTCGCAGCTGCGGTCGGGGCACGTCGAGGATGCGATGCGCGGCTACCGTGCGCTGCTCGCCGCAGGCGGACCGGAGCAGCCGCTGCTACTCGAGCGGATCCTCGCACTCGCGGCGGCGCGGCCCGCGTGGTTCTTCGACGGGCTCGAGCTCGCACGGCAGGCCCTCGGCCGGTGGCCCGGGTTCCCGGCCGCGCACGCGGCGCTCGCCTCGATCACACTCGCACAGGGCGACGCGCGCGATGCCGCGAGCCACCTCACGCAGCTCGCACAGCAGGCGAGCGGCGACGGCGATGACGATCAGGCGTGCCTCGCGGCGCTCGCCGGCGCTCGTCTGTTGCGCGTGCTCGAGCCGCGCAGCGCGACCCAGCTCTACGAGCTCGCACTCGAGCACGATCCGGGCTCGAACGAGGCCGCCGACGCGCTCGCCGATCGCTACACCGACGAGCAACGCTGGCCCGAGCTCGTGCGCCTGTTGCGTGCGCGAGCGATCGCAGCCGAGCCCGCGCGCGCCGTGCAGCTGCGGTTGCGGCTCGCCGACGTGTTCGCGCAGCACATCGAGGACCTCGCGAGCGCACACCAGGAGCTCGCCGCCGCGCGCGCACTCGCACCCGATGATCCCGCCGTGCACGAGATGGCCGCGACGATCCTCGGCGCCACCGATCCGGCGGCCGCGATCGAGGCGTGGCGCGAGGTCGCCCGGCTCGCCGATTCGCGGGACGACAAGCGCACCGGCGCACGCGCGTACGCGACGCTCGGCGAGCTCATTCACGACACGCAGACGTCGGTCGGCGCCGAGGGTGCATGGCGGCGCGCACTCGAGCTCGATCCACTGCAGGAAGTCGCGATCGCCGGCCTCGCGCAAGGCGCGGCCCTGCGCAACGATCACGTCGAGGCCGCCGCGCTGTACGAGCGGCTGCGCGGGATCGGGCTCGCGCAGCCCACCGCGGCGCGCCACGAGCTCGCACTCGCACGCTCGCTGGTGTCGCTGGGCCGCCTCGACGACGCGCGCAACTCGCTGCGCCGCGCGACGCTCGTCGGTGGCGAGACCGCCGCCGAGGCCCACGCCGTGCTCGCCGAGATCGCCGAGGCCAGCGCGGATCGCGATCACGCCGCCGCCGAGCTCGACACCGCGATCAGCTCGCTCGTCGGGCTCGCACATGAGGGCGGCAAGGGCGGCCCCGGTGACGAGCGGCTCTACACGCGCGCCGCCGAGCTCGCGGTCGCACGCGCGACGCTGCTCGATCGCACCGGCGGCGACGCGACCGCCGACTGGGAGCGCGCCCACGAGCTCGCACACGAGCACGCCCCGCAGATCGCGCGCAGTGCCGCGCTCACGATGCTCGAGCGCGCCGACGACGGTGCGACCGAGCGGCGCTGGATCGATGCGGTCCTCGCGACGCGGCCACCGGCGACCGAGCGAGCCGACCTGTTGATCCATCGCGCCGACGTGCGGCGTCGCGAGAAAACGCCCGATCTGTCCGCCGCCGTCGCCGATCTGCACGAGGCGCTCAAGCTCCTCGAGGACGACGACCCGGCGCAGGCCGCGCTGCGCCGCAAGGCCTACCAGCTCGAGGCCGACGTGCTCGCGACGAGCGGCGATCAGCGGGCGCGCGCGCAGGCGCTGGCGTCCCTCGCACGGATCGCCGAGCGCGATCTCGATCGCGTCGAGCACGAGACCGCCGCTGCAGCCGCGTGGCTTGCCGCCGATGAGCCGGCCGCCGCTCTGCCCCACGGCGCCCGCGCGCACGCGACGCTGCCTCCCGACGTGCCCGCGCCGATGAAGCGGAACGTCCTGACCACGCTCGGCGAGGCCGCCTGGCGCCAGCGCGCGTGGCCCGACGTGATCCGCGCGTACAAGGGCCTCGTCGACGATCAGGCCGTCGAACCGGCGAAGGTCGGGACCTACCGGTATCGGCTCGCCGTCGCCGCAGATCGCAGTGGCGATGTGCAGCTCGCGACCGCGGCGCTGAAGCCGCTTGTCTTCGCTCAGGGGCTGCACCCCTCCCCGCCGGCAGAGCCGGACGGGGCCCCTCCCCGCTTGGACGCCGAGTCCGAGGCCGCGCGCGCGACGCCGCCGGAGATCCGCGGCCAGGCGCTGCGGCTCTACGCGGATCTCGCCGAGCGCGCCGGCGATCTCGCGGGTGCAGCGACCGCGCTGGAAGGCTTCGCCAGTGTCTCGACGCAGGCAACCGCGAGCGCGCGCGCCGACGCGATGTACCGGGCCGGCGAGCTGTTCCGGCGCAGCGAGCGCCCGGACGACGCCGTGCGCTGTCTGGAGAGCGCGCTACGGATCTCCGACACACACCTGCCCGCGCTCGATGCGCTCGAACAGGTGTGGCGCGAGCGCGGCGATCACGAGCGCGTCAGCGTGATCCTCGGCCGCAAGGTCGCGGCGACCGCGCGCCATCCGCACCGCCAGAAGCCGCTGCTCTCGCGGCTCGGCGATCTGCAGCATCAGCTCGGCCGCCCCGATGTCGCGCTCGCGACACACCAGCGAGCACTCGAGATCGATGCGACGTGGCGGCCGTCGTTGCGCTACGTCACGTCGCATCTGCAGGAGGCGGGACAGCTCCAGGCCGCGGCCGGCGGCTTCGCACAGCTCGCGGGTGAGCTGGCGGGCGACACCGGGATCGATGCCGGCGTCGTCGCACGCGAGCGCCACGACGCGAGCACCGCGCTGTCGGAGCTTGTCGCCGGGCTCGACGACGCGCAGCTCGAGGCGGTCCGCGCGATCGCGCTGCCGGCGCTCGAGAAAGCCGCGGGCGATGCGGGCAACGACGTCGCCAAGGGCCTCGCGCGGCTGCGCGGGTCGGCACCGGCGCGCCCCGGATCCGCCGCCGAGGAGGACACGCAGAGCGGCCGCGCGAAGGGCGCCGCTGCTGGTGCCCTGTCGCTGCGCGATGCCGCCGCGCGTGCACGTGCCGCCGGAAACGCGCAGGACACATTTGCCGCGCTCGAGGCTGCCAATCACGTCTCGCCCGGCGATCCCGACGTGCTGCGCGAGCTGGTCGACCTCGCGATCCAGCTCGGCGATCACACCGCGGCTGCGCGGCACCTGATCGCGCTCTCGCACGTCGCATCGGGCACGAAGAAGGGCGACGCGCTGCTGCAGCTCGCCGACATGTATTACGACCAGCTCGACGACATCGGGCGCGCGCGCCAGGCGATGCGCGAGGCCGCCGAGGCGTTCGGTGCCGGCACGCGCGGTGACGGCACGCTGCGCATGCTGGCATCGGAAGCCGGCTCGCACCTCGCGTGGGATGTCGCGGTCGATGCGCTGTCGGCGATCCCGGGAACGCGCCGCAGCAGCGCCGACGTCGTCGGGCTCGCGACCGCGCTCGTACGCGCCGGCAAGACCGGCGACGCGCTCCAGACGATCGAGGATGCGACTGCGCAGGGCCGCTTCGACGACGGCGGCACGCTGCTCGGCGAGCTGCGCGCCGAGACCGAGCGCAAGGCGACGCTCGCCCGTGCCCTCGAAGCGAAGGCCCGCACGGTTCCGCCGGCGGAGGCGCGTGCACTGCGCGTCGAGGCCGCCGCACTGTGGGACGCGATCGGCGGCGTGCATCCCGAGTCGCCGAGCGAGTCAGGGCCGATCCGCATCGTGCCCGAGGAAGGACCGAGCGTGCAGATCACCGGAACGCCGTCGGAGAACGAAGGCGCGATCAAGTCGGCCGCGGCATCGGCGGATCGAGATCGCCTGCTCGCCGCGCATCGCGACGCACCCGACGATCCGGGCATCCTGCTCGCGCTGCTCGCTCACCTTGGCGACCGCGAACCGGCGCTGCGTCGCGAGGTCCTCGAGGCGGTCTCCGCCGACGGCAGTGGCCGCGCCCAGGCGATCGCGCTGCACGAGCTGGCGCTGATCGCACGCGGCGAGCGCAGCGCGATCCGCGCGGCGGCACTGTGGACGAAGGCGCATCGCGTCGACCCGAGCTACTGGCCGGTCTGGATGCCGCTCGCCGACGCGCTCGCCGCCTCCGACGAGCTCGACCTCGCACGCGAGCTGTACGAGCAGATCACGACGTCGACGGACTACGACTCGCAGAGCCGCGCGTGGGCCGCCGATCGCGCGCAGGCACTCGGCCACGACAACTCGGTCGTCTCCGGTGAGATTGGCTCGCGGCCTGCCGCTACGCCTCCGCCGGCCGAGCCGACCGCATCCGTCGAGCAGGCACACGAGCTCGCCGAGAGCGATGACCTCCAGGGCGCGATCCGCGCCGCCGAGGCCGCCGCAGAGGCTGCGCCGGGCGATTCGACGCCGCTCGAGTTGCTCGAGCAGCTGTACTTCGAGCTCGGCGATGTCACCGCGGCCTCCGAGGCGATCGGACGCCAGCTCGTGCTGACCGATGACGACACCGAGCGCGCGCTGCTGTGGCGCCGCCGCGCGAAGCTCTACCGCGACTCGCTCGGCCGCGATGCCGAGGCGTATCGCTGTCTCAAGGAAGCGCACGCGTGCTCGCCGGCCGACGCCGAGGTCGCGTACCAGCTGCGAACGGCGGCGATGGTGCGCGGCGAGTGGGGACTCGTCGCGTCGCTGCTCTATCGCGAGATCGCGGCCGCTTCGAATCCGCGCGATCGCGGCGCGCTCCACCTCGAGCTCGCGCTGATCTTCC
>Ga0207683_10003586_pt1 | contig 13536 bp, 8 predicted proteins | sample KBSM73metaG_FD_184333 | JGI IMG/M metagenome (GOLD analysis project Ga0207683, IMG submission 184333) | Miscanthus rhizosphere microbial communities from Kellogg Biological Station, Michigan, USA - KBS M7-3 metaG (SPAdes) (version 2) | ecosystem: Host-associated > Plants > Roots > Rhizosphere >...
AGTATTCAAGATACCTGTAGGTCTCGAGGGGCGTGGCCCCGACGAACGAGTCCTGATCGACGCGCACAGCGTCCAAGCCTGCCGCTTGAATCGCCGGTCTGAAGATCTCCCGGTAGATCTCTTCAAAATCAAGCTGTCGTCCATCCTCCACTTGCTTCCGGCCAAACGGCATGACGACGAAACATGTTCGTTCAAACTTCGCTCTCGACTCTTCCAAGTACTGGCGTGCGCCCGCGACGAGGGCCTTGATTGGTTGTGCCATCTCCACCGGCGGCGAAAGGTTGCCCGCGTATTCGGGCGGTACTCCCAGTGTGGCCGAATAGGCCTGCCGCACCGCTTTCAACGCATGAGGCAGTAGCTCTCCTGCCACCTTCCAGGTCTTGGGCTCGTTTCTGGGCAGATCCAGGAGGTTCGACACGAGCTGTATCCAGTCATCGCCAACCCTGGTCGCCTTGCGAGATTGCTTCTCCACCCACCGGGTAACCGCCGGGGCAATTTCAATGGTGGATGAATCGAGACCGAAGAGCCCTCTGCCGTGCCGCTCTCCCAGGCCGCGGCGCCACTCCGAGATTCCCGGGTCCTTGTCCAGTTCAACGAAACGATGAGGCCAGGGACAGTTCTCGTCCAGCAGGTACACCAGGACGTCGATGCCCGCGTCCAGGGCGGCATGGTACTCAAGCTGCGTGATGCTAGCCGTCTCGCCCTTCGGTACGTACCCGCGCCTTAGCGCCACGAGGAGTACGCAGAAGTCACAACCCTCCAATCGGTCCCGCGAGAACTGCTTCGGCTCGTCGGACTCCGCCGTCCAGTCTTCCATCGGGTCCACGAAGATCCCCGCCTTGCGCAGGTACCTGATGACATAGGCCCGGTGATCCTTGAGATCCTCGAAGGTCGACGACACGAAAGCCTTGAAGGGTCTTGAACTCATGACTGGAACCTGTAGTGGCCACCATCAGGAAGTCAAATCGACAACATCAAAATGAACGATTGGCCTTTACGATCACGAAACTCTACCCTGACCCGACGCAATTTCAAATCGCGGCAAGGGGACTTGGTATGAAGGGTAAGAACAGCTGGTTCGCGGAGCAATTCATTCGATGGGTCGGTGCCGGGCAATTGCTCGAGGAAGGCCACCGATCACGTTCCGGTAATCCGTCAGAGAGGCAAGCAAAGAACCCGGTCGACTCAACCGGCCAAGTGTCCAATGCAGCGCGTGAATCGGCATGAACAACCGCTGATCCGCGAAAGCATTACGGGAGTTGCCCGTGCTCGCGGGTGGACGCGGAATTCGGCTCAGTGTCGCGCCGGACCGGTGACGATCCGTCCGAGTGTGGCCAGAGGGAGACGCTCGGCGGGGCGTAGAATCGGGCCCCCGGTCCTGCCGGAGCCTGACAGGCACCCGGTCGTATGGCGACGTCGCCAAGTGCGCGCCCAGTGCGGTCGTTCGATCGCTATGGCTGTGGTGGCGCTTTCAAAAACCGAATGCGCAATGGATAACGTGCGCAACTGGCATCAAGACTGCTCTCGGGTTGCGCGATGAAATCCGCGACGATCCGTCGTGCGCAAGGAGAAAACGCGCGCACGTTATGCCCGATTTCAGGGAATTCGATCCATTGCGCGTTGCTGCCGATGATCTCTGCGATGCGACGGCTTTCGTTTGGCTCGGCAACCGGATCAATTGTCCCGGCCAGGATCAGCGTCGGCACGGTCGATGCGGCAGGCGTGAGCAGCGGGGGACCGAGGGGCGCCCAGGTATCGCAGATCCCGGAAAGCCCGCTGCGCACAAGAGGGCGGTCTCTGCATTCCACCGCGACGGTGGTGGCAACCTGGCGCGTGAGAGCGGCCTCATAGAGCTTCGCGGTGACGGAAGCCAACGGCGCGCGCGCGCCGGTCCTGGCCCAGTTGATCACAAGCGGCACTGTGGGATAGACATTGCGGTAGTAGAGCAAGTTCGCGACAACGAGTTCGAACGCCGCGGCCGTCATGACGAATCGATCGTTCGGCCATTTGGCTCCAGGTGGACGGGTCAGGGTCAATGGCTCTTTGGCGAGTTGCGCTTTCGCTTCATCGTAAGCACGCGCCAGACCGCCGGACTCGGCAAAGCAGTCGGGGTCGCTATCGCACAGCGCGAAAAATGCCTTCCGCGCAGCCGCCACGCTCGTCTCGCGCGACGACCGCGGATCCGGGGGATAGATCGAATCGAGGACCATGGTTCGGACCGTCGCCGGATGCAGCGCCGCAAGCGTCATCGCGACATCGGTGCCATAGGATTCGCCATACAGGTTCCAACGGGCGATGTGTAGCGCACGTCGCACGCTTTCGAAGTCTTCTGCCGTCACCCGGGTACCAAAGTCTGCAAGATCGATCCCACCCGCCGATGCTTCCCGGCGACAGGCCTCGAAGGCCGCACGTCGAGCATCCGCCCCCGAAGCGCCACCGCCGGCCTCCAGTGAAACAGTGACGTTTAACAATTGCCGGTCCATTGTCGGGCAAATCCGTGGCTCCGAGTCCCCGGTCCCACGCTGGTCGATCAACACCAGACTGCGTCCGGCCGCATAGGGCCTCATCGCCTGTGCTGCAGCGTAGACGGTGATCGGCTCACCGGGACCACCGTTGATATAGACGACCGGGTCAGGCAATTCGGATTGGTGCTCGCTTTGGATCACTACGACCGAAAGCGCGAAGCTTGGGCCATCAGGGCGCGCGTAGTCGCGAGGTACCCGCACAGTCCCACAGCGCATGCGCGACGCCAATGTCCCGTCGACGCCGGGGATAGCGCAGGGATGCTGCTCAAACTCCGGACTCGGGACCGATGTATGGGTCGATGCGGGCAATATTGTCTCGCACGACGCGATCAACAGCAGAGGCAGCAGCCACTCGGCGCGGCAAAGACGTACGTACATCTTGAGAATCATATTTGGCGCCAACCCAATTTCTTCGCATTGGGACAGCCACCGCAAAGCGAGACAATCGCCATGCTTACTTCAACAGTCGAGTCGGAAACGGAGTGCCGCTCGTAACCGCACGGCGATATCCCGGTACAACCGCCCCGTCCCGCGCGATCGTCTGCTCGCGGCCGGTCGGGTATGGCCAAATTTGGCGGCGATCAGCAAGAGGCCGTCCATCCCTTGGCTCGTTGAAAGCCCCCCGAAGAGGCAGTCGCTGCCGCCACCTCGATTCATTTATGCGCCAACCATCCCGTTGAATCACTACTCTGTGTGGATTGGGCGCGGGCCTGAAGTCCCCCAGTGTCAATCACAATTATTTACCTGCCAACCTCGGTCACTGACGTTGAAGTGGCACGTATATCTGTGGCTCTGCTTGGTATATTGAGGCTGGCATCCGGCGACTGGGCAATACTCCTCTACGGACCAATGAACTCTGACTTGCGCCATTCCCTGCGCGGACATCGATTCGAAACTGGTGCACGAAAGGAATTGCAAATTGCGGTTTTTGGGATAAGCACTTTGCTCTTTTGCGATGAAGTCCTTGCCAATTCGGCAGGCCTCTTCTTTCGATAATTTGCCCGCAGCCCACGCCGGACTCGATAGACTGACTATGAGTACTGCCGCCGCAAGGCCAAGTGGCGGTAGCACGACATACTTTGACATGGCACTCCCTCCTTGATTCTTCGTCGCCTCTCGTCGCCGAGGCACGGACAATCACCTGGCACCCCACCGCCCGTAGCATCAAGGGCTACCGACGCGCAGCCGATCTCATAAGGATACCCGGAGACGACCCATGCCTGCACGCCGCGAACGCGCCCGGGCCGCCCGCTGGATCCCCGTCTGATGCTAGTGGAATCCGAGGCCCCGGCTCCATTCTAGTTAAATGAACCGACCACTCATGTAGGCCCCCTTCGGGGCGACTGCGGTCTGTCATCTATCCCGAATGCAGACGTTGGCCGCAACATGTTCTGTCACGGACGCATCAGTCTCAGATCGGCAGAGACCGATCGTCCGCGAGCCGCATTCAAAATTCCGTGAGTAGGCGTAGCATCGCTGGACCTGTTCTGATCACCGAGGTGACTCAGTGTTCGCGCGGCGCAATATCCTGCTGGCCGGCGGTATTGGCAACCTCCTCGAATGGTATGACTTCGCAGTCTTTGGCTACTTCGCGCCTTTCATCGGCGCGCAGTTCTTTCCGACGGATGACCCGGTCTCTGGACTCATCAACACCTTTGGAGTTTTCGCTGCCGGGTACCTGGCACGTCCCATCGGTGGCGTCGTGTTCGGACGGATCGGAGATCGATTTGGCCGCAGGCGCGCCCTTCAACTTTCCGTTTTTCTGATGGCTGTACCGACGACGCTCATCGCATTTCTTCCCACACATGCGCAAGTCGGCGTTCTGGCCCCTGTGCTTCTCGTCATCCTTCGCCTCGCGCAAGGAATCTCGGTAGGTGGGGAGTTCATCGGATCGTGCTGTTATCTCGTCGAATCCGCTCCCTCGGGCCGACGGGGATTGTTCGGAAGCTGGTCGACGTTTGGCACGGTCGGCGGGATGCTGGTCGGCTCGGCGGTCGCGACTCTCATCCAGTACTTCCTTTCCGCCGACCAGATTCACGCATGGGGCTGGCGTCTGCCGTTTCTTGGCGGGCTGCTGGTGGGTGTTGTTGGTTGGCAGATGCGGCGCGCTACCGAAGAGACGCCCGAATTCGCGCTACTGCAGGCTGCCGGACTGATCGAACAACGGCCTGCGCTTCAGGCACTGCGCGAGATGCCGGGCCGAATCCTGCAACTCGCGGGAATCGTGCTGCTCTTCGCGGTGGCCATCTACACGCTATTCGTCTGGATGCCGACCTATCTGATGCATTTCGTCACGCCGCCCGTTCCCCATGCCTTGCTGATCAATACCCTTTGCATGGTATTGCTTATTGCAACGATGCCGATCGCGGGCTTGTTGGCAGATCGGTTCGGGTACAAGAGGATTCTAAGCATCGGGGCGCTCGTAACTGGCATTCTCGTATATCCGCTGTTCAGGTGGATAGACTCCGGAGCTGTGCTGGCGACGGCGGTGGCACTGGCAATCTTTGCGCTGATCAACGCCCTCCTCCAGGGCGCGATGCCTGTCGCAATGGCAGACCTGTTCCCTGCGCGGCTGCGGTACAGCGCCATGGCCATCGGCTACAACGTCGCTCTCGCTATCTTCGGCGGTACCGCTCCGCTCGTTGCGACTTGGCTGATCAAAGCGACGGGCGATCTCGCGGCCCCGGCCTGGTATCTGACGGCAATCGCCGCGATTACGTTCATCGTCACGCTTACCATGCGGCCGCATCAGGAAAGCCAGGCGAATGCCGTCATCGGTGTGGACGTGCCGGCGGGTCGTCACTAAAACGCGTGGTGACACGAACTCCAACAAAGCTTATGGCGGATGCCATGCGGTCGGGACGGGGAAGTGGCACGCCGCCAGAACGGATCAACAGGTGCATGCGTGATCCCCGGTCTCCGATGGCCTCGATGCCAAGCTTCCAGGGATGCGCAAGGCGGTCTTTCATGGCCTTGAGCTGTTCGGGCGGGTGCCTATCCAATTGCTGTCAGGTAGGCGTAGGCTGCCCTTTCCTCTTGCCGTAGTTGGAGGCGTAGCCAGGCCCGATCAGATCGCCTTGCCACTGTTCGCCGACCTCCGCGGTCTCCCCCACGCTGACCCAGGCCACACAATCGAGCCGTGCGCAACGATGGACGCGCAACGTACGAAATCGAACTCGGCAGTGATTCCGCTCGAATGGCCGAAGTACCCTTAATGCGACACACCTTCACCGCCGGTGTGCCGGAAGCACCCGAGGCGATCGAGGAGACTGCGGCATTTCCGCGCGCCTTTCACGGCAGCGAGCAAGCCACCTGACATTCAATCGGCCAGCCGTTTCACATGTTGGGGTAATTCGGTCCCCCGCCGCCCTCGGGAACGACCCAGTCGATGTTCTGCGTAGGGTCCTTGATGTCGCAGGTCTTGCAGTGGACGCAGTTCTGCGCATTGATCTGCAGGCGCGGATTGGAGCCGTCGTCGTCCCGCAGGATTTCGTACACGCCGGCGGGGCAGTAGCGCTGCTCGGGTGCATCGTACAGTTCCAGGTTCACCGTGATCGGCACCGAGGCGTCCTTGAGCCTCAGATGAATCGGCTGGCCTTCTGCATGATTGGTGTTCGAGACGAACACCGATGAGAGGCGGTCGAAAGTCAGCGCTCCGTCCGGTTTGGGATATTCGATCGGCGCGACCAGGCTCTTCTGGCGGAGGGTCGTGTGATCGGCCTTGAGCTTCAGCGTCCATGGGACTCCAATTTTCAGCACGTTCAGCCACATGTCGAGCCCGGCATAGAGCGTTCCCAGGACTCCGCCCCAATGCGCGACCGCCGGCTGGGCATTGCGCACGGTCCTGAGTTCCTTGACGATCCAGCTCTTGTGGAGCGTGGCCGGATAGGCGTCGAGGCTGTCGCTCGAACGGCCCTCGCCGATCGCCGCGAAGGCCGCTTCGGCCGCCAACATCGCCGACTTCATGGCCGTGTGGCTACCCTTGATCCGAGGCACGTTCACGAACCCCGCCGAGCAGCCGATCAGCGCGCCGCCTGGGAAGACCAGTTTGGGAATGGCCTGGAAACCGCCCTCATTGATCGCTCGCGCGCCATAGGACACCCGCCGCCCGCCCTCGATCTCGGCGCGGATCGCCGGATGGGTCTTCCAGCGCTGGAATTCGTCGAACGGCGACGAATAGGGATTCGAATAATCGAGGGACAGCACGAAACCCAAAGCGACCTGGTTGTTTTCCTGGTGGTAGAGGAAGCCGCCTCCCCACGAATCTGTGAGCGGCCAGCCCTGGGTGTGAATCACCCGTCCCGGCTTATGTTTCTCGGGAGGAATATCCCATAGTTCCTTGACTCCAAGTCCAAAAACCTGCGGCCCGCTCTCGCTTCTCAAGTCGAAAATGTCGGTCAGGCGCTTGGTCAGGTGGCCGCGCGCGCCCTCGGCGAAGAAGGTGTATTTGGCGTGGAGTTCAATCCCCGGCTGATAGTCGGGCCGGTGGCTGCCGTCGCGGGCGACGCCCATGTCGCCAGTCGCGATGCCTCTGACCGACCCGTCTTCGTTGAACAGTATTTCCGACGCCGGAAAGCCGGGGAAAATCTCGACGCCTAGCTCTTCGGCCTGGTCCGCCAGCCAGCGGCACAGATTGCCGAGACTGAGCGTGTAGGTTCCCTTGTTGTGCATGAACGGCGGCATGAAGATGTGCGGGATGGCGAATTTGCCGGTCTTGCCCAGCACCCAATGGAGGTTCTCGGTAACCGGCACCGTCAGCGGCGCGCCCTTGTCCTTCCAGTCCGGGATGAGCTCGTTGAGCGCGATCGGGTCGACCACGGCGCCGGACAGGATGTGCGCTCCGATCTCGCTCCCCTTTTCGAGGATGCAGACCGAGATTTCACGGCCCTTTTCCGCCGCGAGCTGCTTGAGGCGGATCGCCGCGCTCAAGCCTGCCGGCCCGCCACCAACGATGACCACGTCATATTGCATGGAATCGCGTTCGCTCATGATCTCTCTCTTTGCCGCGTTACCCACACAATTCGACTCTGCAGCCCTGCCAATTCCTTGACGCGTCCGTCAATGGCAGGGACTAAAGAGTGATGGGCGGGGATGTGGAGACGATCGGCATTGCCGAGGCGCGCAGCGCCCTCTCCTGGTGGCTCCAGGCCGGGGTCGACGTCGCGATCCAGGAAGACGCCCGCGACTGGCTGAAGCCCAACGCTCCGACCCAGCAAGCGAGCGCTGCGCCACCGCCGAACATTGCGCCGCCAAGCCACGACACGCTCGCGGACTTGCAGAGCTGGTTGGCGAGCAGCGCGCAACTCCCGCTGGCGTCGGCCACCGCTCGCCGAATTTTGCCTCACGGGCCAGAGGACGCCACCCTGATGCTGCTGAGCGATGCGCCCGCGCTCGAAGATCTCGCGTCCGGCCAGCCAATCGGCGGCGAATCCTGGGAGCTCGCCAAGCGCATGCTCGCGGCGATCGGCATCGCGCCGGAGAAGGCCTACAGCGCCTCGCTGTCCTGCTTCAACGCGCCCGGCGCGCGCATGGGCGACGCCGAGCGAGAAGCCTGCGCCGAAATCGCCCGCCGCCATATCCAGCTCGCCCGCCCCAAGCGCCTGTTGTTGTTTGGCGATGGTCCGGCGCGCGCCTTGCTCGGCAAGCCGCTGCCCGAGGCCCGTGGGCATGTGCACAAGATCGAGGGCGTCCGCACGGTCGCCACCTTCCACCCGCGCAGCCTGATTAATCAGCCCTCAAACAAGGCGCGGGCATGGAAGGATTTGCTGCTTCTGATGGAGGACGAATCGTGAAGGCTGGACTGCTCGCGTTAGGAGCAATCGCCTGGGCGGCGCCGGTGTTCGCGCAGGCCGCAGGTGATCCGCTGGCGCCGTTGCCGCCGCCGGACGCGTCGCAGGCGGATACGCAAATCCTGACGACACCTCCACCCACCCCCCGGCCGACACCGCAGCCCGTTCCGGTCGTGCAGGCGCCAAGGGATTGGCGCGGCGTGTTCGATGCGATCGACGCCGGCAATTGGGCGGCCGCGCGCGCCGGCATCGCCACCCTTCCGCCCAGCATCGTTGCGCCCGTCGCCAAGGCTGAGCTCTACACCGCCAAGGGGTCGCCAGCCGTGGATCTGGCCTCGCTGCAGGCCGTATTGGCCGAAGCACCCGAGCTCCCGCAGGCGCAGCAACTCGCGACCATGGCGTGGAACCGCGGCGCAACGGCGATGCCGTGGTATGTTCAGGAAAAAGCGACGATGTCGCTTGGTTCGGCCCCCGGCCGTTACAAGGCCAAGGCGATCCAGGGCGAACCCATCGCTGACCAATTGCGTTCACTGCTCGATCCTTTGGTTAAGGCGGACGACGCGGCCGGTGCCGAGGCCCAGCTGCTGACTTTCGCACCGCAGCTTTCGTTCGAGGCCCGCGCCGAAGCGGCGACGCGGGTCGCGTTCATCTACTACGTCCTCGGCCTCGATCTCGACGCGCGACGGGTCGCCGATACGTGGCGCCCGGGAGCAACCGGCGATTGGGCGCCGCAAGCGGCCTGGGTCTCCGCTCTCGCTTCCTGGCGGCTTGGTGATTGCGCCACCGCTGCGACATCCTTCCAGCAAGTCGCATCGCTCGCCCAGCAGCGGGAGCTTCGCGCTGGTGGCTATTATTGGGCTGCGCGCGCCCAGCAAGCCTGTCGCAAGCCTTGGGCCGTGACGCCTTTGCTCAAGGCCGCGGCTACAGCCGATGAATCGCCCGAGAGCTTCTACGGCCTGCTCGCCCGCGAAACGCTCGGCATGGGCACGCAATTGCCGCCCGACCGGCTGGTCGGGTTCGACCCGCCGGTCGAGCAATATCCCAACGTCAGGCGGGCGATGGAACTGGTCAGGATCGGCGAGCCGGCCCTCGCAGAGGAATTGCTCCGCCATCAGGCCAAGATCGGCGCGCCGTCGGAGCACCACGCGATCATTCAGTTGGCCAAGCGGCTCGATCTGCCGGCGGCCCAGCTATATCTCGCCAACAACGGCCAGTGGGGGGCGCGAGCCGACGCGGCCGACCGCTATCCCAACCCCAAGTGGAATCCGTTGAATGGCTGGCGGGTCGATCCGGCGCTGGCTTACGGCCACATCGTCCAGGAATCCTCCTTCCGCCGCACCGCCGTCAGCCCCGCCGGCGCCGTCGGATTGATGCAGGTGCGTCCGGGCACGGCCGGCGACTTCGCGCGCCAGCGCGGTACCGCGCTCGGCCCGTTGACGGACCCGCGCTACAACCTCGAATACGGGCAGTCCTTCATTGAAATGATGCGCGGAAATCCCGGCACGGGGGGCCAACTCCCGCGGGTGATCGCCTCGTACAACGCCGGTCCGCTCCCGGTGGCCCGTTGGGCCACGATCAATGACCGTGGCGATCCCCTGCTGTGGATCGAGTCCATCCCTTATTGGGAGACGCGCTATTACGTTCCTGCGGTGCTGCGGAACATGTGGGTCTACCAGGGCCTCAACCATGAGCAGACGCCGACGCTGAAGGCGCTCGTCGAGCATCGCTGGCCAGCCTTCCCGACGAGCATGACCCGCCTCAATCACTAGGCGCCCGGACCGGCGAACCGGCCCGGGGCCCTTCATCAGAGACTAGCGCCCGCGCTCACCGGTCGCCGGTGCTGGCGGCGGCGGCGGCGGCGGCGGCACCGGGCAGGTGCCGGTCGCCAGGATCACCGACCCGTCGGCGCAAGTCTGCGTTGCCGGTGCCTCGGGCGCGGGCGGCGGCGGCGGCGGTGCCTCAGGCTCCGGGGCGGCCGCGGCGCGTCCGTTGAAATTGTACGCGAGGCTCGCGAGAACGCTGTGCGAGCTGTAATGGCCCGACGTCTCGGTCGTGAACGGCACATTGTTGACGGCGAAGGCGTCGTCGAACCCAAGGGTACCCGTCCGGAAATAGCGGTACTTAACCCCAGCATCGACGTTGGGGGATACCGCGTAACGCAGGCCGGCGATGCCTTGGTAAGCCCAGGCACTGTCCTTGTCCCCGGACATCGAGGCCCAGGCCCGGCCCGCGCCGCCGCCGACATATCCGCCGAACCTCGAATTACCGAAGTTGCTGTCGAGCAAGGCGTTGGCCATCAGCGTTTTCACGCCAATGCGGTTACCGGCACTGAAATCGTCGGCGGTCGCGGTCGTCCCGGCAGCGGTGCCAACGTCGGTCACCAGCGGTGTACTGACACCGAGGCTCTTCACCTTGGCCCGCTTGTAGCCGCCCTCCGCCTCGAGCCGGATCGGACCGAGCTTGTAGCCGGCGATCGCATCGACATCGATGCCGTCCTTGTACTTGAGGCGATAACCGTTGTCGTAGGTGGTGGTGTTGTTGAGGATGACGTCCAGGTCGGAACTTCGCGGAAAGGTCACGCCGCCTTCAATCCCGACGTAGGGGCCTTGGGCGGCTGCCAGGGCGGGTGTTGCCAAGGCGAACGACGCCGTCGCTGCCATCAGTAATTTACGCATGTTCTTCATTCCCTTTTGGCCGTTGGCCCCTGTTGGGCGCGCCTCTGGCCCTCCCGACTTGGCTGGCAGGTGAATGAAGAATTACATTTCAGTGGACGAATCATGACCCGTGCGTCGCCGACTCACTTCTGCTCTATGTTCTTGTTCTGTTCTCGCGATTGGTCTACATGTTGCTGATGCCGGTTGAAACAAACCAGGGCCGCGGGGCGACCCACAACCCGACGTCCACCCGTTTCAATCTTCAGGATCGCGTCGCCGAGGGAGAATGGCTCGACCAGGTCGAGGCGCTCGACGGCGTCCCCAAGCGCCGCACCACCGTGACGATCGAACGTCCCAAGTCGATCCTGACCCGCAACAGCTCGCCCGACATCGGCTTCGACCGCTCGGTCAACGCCTTCCGCGGCTGCGAGCATGGCTGCATCTACTGCTTCGCCCGGCCGACCCACGCCTATCACGACCTGTCGCCCGGCGTGGATTTCGAATCCCGGCTGTTCGTAAAGCCCGATGCCGCGCAACTGCTCCACGCGGCACTGTCGCGGCCGGGCTATGAATGCCGGCCGATCGCCATGGGCACCAACACCGATCCTTACCAGCCGATCGAGGAACGCTGGCGGATCACGCGCTCGCTGGTCGAGTTGCTGGTCGAGACCCGCCATCCCTTCACCATCACCACCAAGTCCGACCGCGTGGTGCGCGACCTCGACTTGCTGAAAGAAGCCGCCGACCTCCGGATCGCTTCGGTGGCCCTGTCGGTGACCTCGCTCGACCCGCAGGTCGCCCGAACGCTCGAGCCGCGGGCACCCCAACCCAAGAAACGCCTGGCCGCAATGAAGGCGCTGAACGACGCCGGCGTGCCCTGCTACATCGCCATTGCGCCGGTCGTGCCGCAAGTCACCGACCACGAACTCGAGCATCTCGTCGAGGCCGGCGTGGCCGCCGGTGCGCCCGGCGGCTTCTATCTTCCGGTGCGTCTCCCGCACGAGGTTGCACCGCTGTTCCGGGCCTGGCTCGACGAGCATTTTCCCGATCGTGCCGCCAAGGTCATGGCGACCATCCGCTCGCTCCGCGGCGGCCGCGACAACGATCCCAATTTCCACAGTCGGATGCGCGGACAAGGGGTGTGGGCCGACTTGCTCAACACCAGGTTCGAGAAGGCCGCCAAGAAATACGGTCTGCGCCAGGCCAAGTTCGCGCTGCGCACCGACCTGTTCCGTCCGCCCGAAGGCGACCAGATGCGCCTGCTTTGATCGATCAGCGGCCGAATTTAATCGACCGAGGATCGTGACTTCCGTCCCTCCCCTGCTAGGCACAGCCCATGAAGACGCACCTCCTTGCCCCGCTGCTCCTCGCCACTGCCGCACCGGCCCTCGCCCAGCAGTCCGTGGCCTCGCTTCCGCCGCCCGTCGTCGCCGATGTGAAAGTTGCGGCGCTGCGCGACAATGCGCTCGAGAACGACCATTATGCGTGGGACATCGTCGAAGGGCTGACCACCGAGGTCGGCCAGCGACTCGCGGCGACCGAAGCCGAGGAGCGCGCGCGCCAATGGGCGGTGAAGCGCCTGACGGCCATGGGTTTCTCAAACGTCCACGTCGAACCGTTCGACATGCCGGTATGGACCCGCGGCGCAGAGGGCGCCGAGATCATCTCGCCCTTTCCCCAGAAGCTGGTGGTCGCCGCCCTCGGCTACAGTGGCTCGACCGGCCCGGAAGGCGTCACCGGCGAGGTCGTCCATTTCGACAGCGTCGATGCGCTACGCGCCGCGCCCGACAGCGCGGTCCGCGGCAAGATCGTCTTCATCGATCACAATATGATGCCGGCGCAGGATGGCTCGGGCTACGGCCAGTTCGGTGCGCCGCGCCGCCAGGGACCGACCGTCGCCTCCAAGAAAGGGGCGCTGGCGATCGTCATCCGCTCGATCGGCACCGACCATCACCGCAACCCGCACACCGGCGTCCAATATTTCACCGATGGCGCGACGCCGATTCCCGCTGGCGCCCTGACCGTGCCGGATTCCGAGCAGCTGGTCCGCATCCTCAAGCGCGGCAAGCCGGTCTCGATGCGCCTGGTGCTGGAAAGCACGCCCATCCAGGGCACCTCGGGCAATGTCATCGCCGAGGTTCCGGGCCGCGATCCGTCGCTGCCGCCGATCCTCGTCGGCGGCCACCTGGACAGCTGGGACATGGGCACCGGCGCTATCGACGATGCCAGCGGCGTCGCCATCGCGACCGCCGCCGCCAGGCGGATCATGGATGCCGGCCAGCCCCTCCGCACGATCCGCATCGTCTGGTTCGGCTCGGAAGAGATCGGCCTGTTCGGCGGTGAGGATTACCGGAAGCGCTACGGCAAGCTGCCCCACTACGCGATGCTGGAAAGCGACTTCGGCGCAGACAAGATTTACAAGGTCGACAGCAAGCTCGGCGATGCCCGCAAGGACGAGGCGCGGATGATCGGCGCGGCGCTCGCGCCCCTCGGCGTGGTTACCGGCAAGTTCGACGAAGCCGATGGCAGCGACATTGGCCCGATGATCGAGGACGGGCAGCCCGCTGT
>Ga0207683_10003587_pt1 | contig 13535 bp, 11 predicted proteins | sample KBSM73metaG_FD_184333 | JGI IMG/M metagenome (GOLD analysis project Ga0207683, IMG submission 184333) | Miscanthus rhizosphere microbial communities from Kellogg Biological Station, Michigan, USA - KBS M7-3 metaG (SPAdes) (version 2) | ecosystem: Host-associated > Plants > Roots > Rhizosphere >...
CAACCGAAATCGTCGTCGTCGCGGCCAGCGGCGATCCGAAGTGGGTGGCTGCCGATCTCATCGCCCAGGCGGAGCACGATCCTGAAGCGCGGTCGGTGTTCATCACCTGGAAGAAAGGATTTGCGGAGCGGGTCGGCAAGGCCGTCGATCGGATCGCCAAAGGGCGCGACATCGTCACGGCGTCCCTGGCAGCGCACGGCGCAATCGTGCTCGTGAAGGATGCCGACGAGGCGATGACGCTCTCGAACCGCTTTGCACCCGAGCACCTCGTGGTGGAAAGCGACGCGCTCATCAATCGCCCGATCGTGGCCGGTGCCGTGTTCGTCGGGCCATATACGGCGCAGGCCGCGGGTGACTACGCAACCGGCTCGAACCACGTGCTGCCGACCGCTGGTGCGGCACGCTTCCGCGGCGGCTTGAGCGCGGCCGACTTCGTGCGCGTCATGGCCGTGCAGAGGCTGACCGCCGATGGCCTGGCGCGGCTCGCGCCAACCATCGTGCCGCTGGCACGGGCCGAGGGCTTGCGCGCTCACGCCGAGTCCATACAGGTCCGCCTGTGATCGAGAAGTACCAGAAGCCGGCCGAGCTCTATGACGGGCTCCGCCTGCACCAGAACGAGAACACCGGCGGGTGTTCGCCGAAGGTGCTGCAGGCTTTGGCGGCGCTCACGCCGGAGCAGGTGGGCTTCTACCCGCCGTACGATGCGGCGACGCGTGCGTGCGCGGGGTACCTCGGCGTCGAGCCGGAACGGCTCTCGCTCGTCAACGGCCTCGATGAGGCCATTATGGCGATCGCGGTCAGCTACCTGCGCGCGAGGCCCGGCGCGGACACGCCCGAAGCGATCATCCCGGAGCCGGCGTTCGAAATCTTTGCCTTCGACACCGAGATCGTCGGCGGCCGGCCGGTGCGCGTCGAGCCCAATGCCGACTACTCGTTCCCGCTCGAGCGGGTCCTGGACGAGATCACGCCCAACACGCGCGTCGTCTTCATCACGAGCCCGAACAATCCGACCGGCGTCATGACCTCGCCGGACGCGATCCGGCTGGTTGCGTCGCGGGTGCCACCGGGCGCGATCGTGTTCGTCGACGAGGCATATGCGGAGTTCTCGGGCGTCAGCTTCATTCCCGAGCTCGAACGGTATCGCAACGTGGTCGTCGGCCGGACATTCTCGAAAGCCTTCGGGCTCGCCGGACTCCGCATCGGAGCGATCACGGGGCACCCGGACACGCTCGAGCCGATCCGGCTCGTTGTCCCCGTGTACAGCGTCAACATCGCCGCGATCGCTGCGGTGCAGGCGGCCCTCCAGGATCTGGCGTTCGTGGAGAGCTACAAGTCGCAGGTCGAGCAGTCGAAGGCGATGATGTATGCGGCGTGCGATCGCCTCGGCTTGAAGTATTGGAAAAGCGCCGCAAACTTCGTTCTCATCGACGCGGGCCCTCGCGCCGAAATGCTCGCGAGTGGCGCCGCGGCGCGCGGCATCTACATCCGGGATCGTTCGCAGGAGGCCGGCCTGGCAGGCTGCCTGCGTGTCGGCGCAGGCATCGTCGCCCACACGCAGCGCTGCATCGACGTTTTCGAGGAGGTTCTGTGCGACGCGCGGTAATCGACAGGCGAACGACCGAGACGCAGATCGCGCTCTCGCTGGCGCTCGAGGGCCGGGGCACCTACGACGTGCGCACCGGGATCCGTTTTCTCGACCACATGCTGGAGCTGTTCGCGCGGCACGGAGGCTTCGACCTGAAGGTCAGGGCCACGGGCGACCTCGACGTCGATCAGCATCACACGGTGGAAGACCTGGGCATCGCGCTCGGTGAAGCGGTGTCGAAAGCGCTCGGCGACAGGAAGGGCATCAATCGAGCGGGATATTTCGTGATGCCGATGGACGAGACGCTGGCGGTCGCGGCCATCGACCTCGGGGGCCGGCCGCACACCGTCGTCGACATCAAGACCAGGGTCCGGGTCGTCGGCGATCTGCAGACCGAACTCGTGCACGACTTCTTCGAGGGCTTCGCGATCGGTTCACGCGCAAACGTGCACGTCAAGGTGATGTACGGCCGCTCGAACCATCACAAGGTCGAAGCCTCATTCAAGGCGTTCGCCCGCGCCCTGCGCGTCGCCTGCGCGAAGGACAAGCGGCTGGCGAAGATGCTGCCGAGCACAAAAGGGATCATGTAGAAGTTAGAACTTAGAATTGAGAATTTAGAAGTGAAGGCCAGAAGTTGGACCACGCTTCGAACACCTCCGTACTTCGGCCCTTACTTCTAAGTTCTCAATTCTAAATTCTCACTTCTGAAAGGTTCTCCCTGTGCTTCCCAGAGTCGCCCTGATCGACTACAAGGCGGGCAATCTCACCTCGGTGCGCAAGGCGCTCGCAGCGGTGGGAGCCGAGGTCTTCACGCCCGAAGCCGCCGGTGAACTGGCCGACGCCCAGGGCATCATCGTGCCTGGTGTCGGCCACTTCGCCGCAACGGCGGCACTCGACGCCGAGTGGGTGGACGCAATCCTGGCGCGCGTCGGCGAGGGCCGGCCGCTGCTGGGGATCTGTCTCGGGCTGCAGTGGCTCTACGAAGACAGCGAAGAGTCGCCCGAGCTGAAGGGGCTGGGCGTGCTGAGCGGCACCTGCCGCAAGCTTCGCGGCGGCGATCACGAGGGCCAGATCATCAAGGTGCCCCACGTCGGGTGGAACAGCCTCGAACGGATCGTCGGCGCCCCGATCCTCGAGGGTGTGGCTGACGGCTCGCAGGTGTACTTCACCCACAGCTACGCCGCGCCGATCACGACCGACACGGCCGCGGCGACGGCACACGGCGAACGCTTCGCCTCCATCGTGCAGCGCGGACAGATCGCCGGCGTGCAGTTCCATCCCGAGAAGTCGGGTGAGGTCGGACTCCGGATTCTCCGCAACTACATGCGGATGGTGGGCTGAACCGTGCTGTCAAAACGCATCATCGCGTGCCTGGATGTTCGCGACGGCCAGGTGGTCAAGGGCATCAATTTCGAGGGGCTGCGCAGTGCAGGCGACCCTGCCGAACTGGCACGCCGCTACAACGCCGAGGGGATCGACGAACTGGTCATCCTCGACATCACGGCAACGCTCGAGCGCCGCCGTGCGCTGGCGGACACGATCCGCGCGGTCGCGCGCGAGCTGTTCATTCCGCTTGCCGTGGGCGGCGGCATACGGACCGAGGCCGATGCCGCGGCGGCGGTCGACGCCGGAGCCGACAAGGTGAGCCTGAACAGCGCCGCGCTCTCCAGCCCGGAGCTGCTCACCACGCTGGCATACCGCTACGGCAGCCAGGCGGTCGTCTGCGCGATTGACGCCAAGCACGCCGTCGACGCGAATGGCCGGAAGATCTACGCCGTCTACTCACGCAGCGGCAGCACCGCGGCGAACCGCGACGCGGTCGAATGGGCTCGCGAGGCGGAAGCTCGGGGCGCCGGCGAGATCCTGCTCACGTCAATCGATCGGGACGGCACCAAGATCGGATTCGACTGCGAGATGACCGCGGCGGTCTCGAAGGCCGTGTCGATCCCCGTCATCGCGTCCGGCGGCGCGGGCCGCCTGCACGACTTCGTGGATGTATTTACGACAGGCGCCGCTGACGCGGCGCTCGCGGCGTCCATCTTTCACTACGCGGAAACCAGCGTCCACGCGCTCAAGGAACATCTCCGCGGACACGACATCCCGGTGCGACTCTGAACTCGAAAGGGCTCGCGGACCTCTCATGCTGATTCCGGCAATTGATTTGAAAGACGGCGCGGTCGTACAGCTCGTGCAGGGCGAACGGCTCGCCATTCGAGACGACGACGTGTCGAAGTGGGTGCATCGTTTTGAGCGTTTTCCGAAGGTGCAGGTCATCGATCTCGATGCCGCGATGGGCACGGGCGACAACCTCGCGATCGTGCGGCGCATCGCAGGTCAGCTCACCTGCAGGGTTGGCGGAGGGGTTCGGACGATCGAGCGGGCGCTGGACATTCTTGCTGCGGGCGCGACGGCGGTCATCGCCGGATCGGCCCTGTTCAAAGGCGGTCAGCCCGACATCGAGTTCGCCAGGCGCATGGCCGACGCAATCGGAGCGGACAGGTTCATTGCCGCCGTCGACAGCAAGGGCGGCCAGGTCGTGGTGAACGGCTGGAAGACGTCGCTGCCGGTCACGGCGGTCGATGCCGTTCGGGCGCTGGAACCCTATTGCGGCGAGTTTCTTTACACCCACGTCGACGCCGAGGGGTTGATGCAGGGCACCAACATTCCGGCCATTCTCGATGTGCGGCGGGCGACGTCACGCCGCGTGACCGCAGCCGGCGGCATCACGACCCAGGAGGAGATCGACGCTCTCGACGCCAACGGCGTCGACTCGGTGGTCGGCATGGCCGTCTACACCGGGAAGCTTCGGGTGAACGCGCCAGGAGACTAACGCACACTTTTGAGCCCGGGCCCTCCATCCCTTGCCACCGCGCGGCGAACGCCGCCCGGGCAATTGGATGAGTGACCGGGGCCGGTCGCCACCGGGGCACTGCGCCCCTCCTGAGGCGATCGCGCGATTTGGGCGGTAGAATGAATTCTGCCTTCGGGCAGGGACGTCCAACTCCGTGAGCATTGCCCTCCAGGCCGACCCGGCCGCTCGCCCCGTCGAGAAACCAGCGCCGAGCACGCTGCGCGTGGCAATTGACGGCAAGTTTCTGCGCATCGGTGACGACCGGTTTCTGGTCAAAGGTGTCACCTACGGGACATTTGCGCCCGACGCCGAGGGCTATCAGTTCCCGCCCGCTGAGCAGGTCGAGCAGGACTTTCGCCTCATGGCGGAGCTCGGCATCAACACCGTGCGCGTGTACACGGCACCGCGCCGCGACCTCCTCGATGCCGCGCTCGCCCACGGGCTGCGGGTCATGGTCGGCCTGCCGTGGTCCCAGCACATCGCGTTTCTCGACGATCGCAAGCTCCGCCGCCAGATAGAAGACGAGCTGCTGTCCAGGGTCCAGGAACTCGGCGACCATCCGGCCGTACTGATGTTCGCGCTCGGCAACGAGATACCGCCGAGCATCGTTCGCTGGCATGGGCGGCTGCGCATCGAGCGTTTTCTCCGGCGCCTCTACCACAGGGCGAAGGAGATCTCGCCGAAGAGCCTGTTCACCTACGTCAACTTCCCGCCCACTGAATTTCTCGATCTGTCGTTCTTCGACGTCTGCGCGTTCAACGTCTACCTCCATCGTGAGAGCGACCTGCGCGCCTACATCGCGCGGCTGCAGCATGTCGCCGGCCACAAGCCGCTGCTGCTGGCCGAGGCCGGCGCCGACAGCATTCGCGAAGGCCAGGAAGGCCAGGCCGCCATCACCGCCATGCACGTGCGTGTCGCCTTCGAGGAAGGTGCGTGCGGCGCGATGGCATTTGCGTGGACCGACGAGTGGTGGCGCGGTGGGTTCGACGTCGACGACTGGGCATTCGGCCTCGTCGATCGCACGCGCAGTCCGAAGGCTGCGGCCGGTGCTGTCGCGCGCGCGTTCGCCGATGCGCCCTTCTCGAAAACCGACCAGGCCAGCTGGCCGACGGTGTCGGTCATCGTCTGCGCGTATAACGCGGCTGACACCCTCGAAGACAATCTCTGCTCGCTCGAGAAGCTGACTTACCCGCAGGTCGAGATCATTCTCGTCAACGACGGATCGCGCGATCGGACGAGCGAGATCGGTCACGCGCACCCGCGGGTGAAGGTCATCGACATCCCCAACGGCGGGTTGAGCGCGGCCAGGAATGTCGGCCTAGCGGCTGCCACTGGCGAGATCGTGGCCTACACCGACGCCGACACGCGCGTCGACCGGGACTGGCTGACGTTCCTCGTGCAGCCGTTCCTTCGCTCGGATGTTGCCGGCTCCGGCGGGCCGAACGTGGTGCCGGCCGACGACCCGCCCATCGCGCAGTGCATCGCGCGAGCGCCGGGCGGCCCGACCCACGTGCTGCTCGACGATCGCATCGCCGAACACGTTCCCGGCTGCAACATGGCCTTCCGCCGCGATGCGCTCCTCTCGATCGGCGGTTTCAATCCCATCTATCTCCGCGCGGGTGACGATGTGGACGTGTGCTGGCGGCTCCAGGCGCGCGGCTGGAAGATCGGGTTCGCCGCGGCGGCCCTCGTGTGGCATCACCATCGCTCGAGCGTGAAGGCGTACTGGCGGCAGCAGGTCGGCTACGGCGAGGGCGAACGCTGGCTGCTCGCGCACCACCCGGAGAAGTTCCTCGACGGGCATATGATGTGGCGCGGCCGCATCTACAGCCCGCTGCCGTTCGTGCGATCGCTGTGGAGCGAACGGATCAACGCGGGGGTCTGGGGCACGGCCGCCTTCCCGTCGGTCTACAGGGCAGACGTTCATCCGTTCGCGTTCCTGCCGCACTCACTCAACTGGCAGGTCCTGTCGTTCGCGCTCGCCGTCGCGGGCGCCGTGGTGGCCGCAACGGACCAGCACGCATGGGCGGCGACGCTGCTGCTCGGAACCGGACTGGTGGGGATTGCGTTTACGCTGGCGAAGAACGTGTCCTACGCGTGGCGGTCGGACGTGGATTCACTGCCAGGCAATCGACTCTGGTACCGCGTTGCGGTCGCCTATCTTCACTTCATCCAGCCGTTCGCACGCGTTCGCGGGATCATCCGGGGCATCCTTTCGCCTCCGGAGGTCATCGAACCGGTCGGTCCGCGCCAGACGAGCCGCGGGCCCAGGCCGTCGCTCAGGGAGTCGGCGCGCGCCATGGCGCTCATCTGCGGCGGCGTCACCGAGGATCGTTACTGGAGCGAGACCTGGACCAACACCGAGCGGGTGCTCACCCAGCTGACCGAGTGGCTCCGCGGTTCGAGGGCCGTTCGCCTCATCGAGATCGACGAGGGCTGGTCGCACGATCGTGATCTGAGCGTCCTGGTCGGCCGCTGGGGGTGGCTCGACGTTCGCGCGCTTGTCGAGGAACATGCGGCGGGCCGCGCTCTCCTGCGGGTGAACATGTACCTGCGCCCGACGAGCGTGGGCATCGTGACCGCGGTGCTCTTCTCCGCGGCGCTGCTCGCTGCCGCGAGCGCCGGACTGGCGCTCAGGTGGCCACTCGCCGGAGTCATTGGCGCAGTCATCGTGATGGCGGTCACGGCCTACACGGTCTGGCTCACGGCTCAGACGACCGCGATCGTCCAGCGCGGCATCCGCGCGGTCGCCAAGCGGTCCGCGATGACTCCGATGAAATCGGCGCGCGCCCGCGTCCCGCTGCTCGCGCCGTCGATGGGCCGCGTCTACGCGCTGCGCACCGGAGCGGTCTTCCTCGTGATGGTCGCGGCGCTCGGCGCCGGCACGATGATGCTGCGGGAAGCAGCGACGGCGCAGGTCATCGGTGCGCGCAAGGGGTACGCCGGCGACAACGGGCCCGCCATCGACGCGTGGCTCGACACGCCCGGCGGCATCGTCGTTTCGCGCTCCGGCGACGTCCTGTTCGCCGACTCGAACAACCACGTCGTGCGCCGCATCGATCCGCGCAACAACATCAGCACGATCGTCGGCAACTACGCCGCCGGCTCCGGCTTCTCGGGCGACTACGGGCCGGCGACCGCCGCGCAGCTCGACACACCAGATGGTGTCAGCGTCGCGCCTGACGGCGACCTCATCGTCGCCGACTCGCATAACGACCGCGTACGCCGGATCGACAAGCAGACCCAGACGATCGTGACGATCGCCGGCACGGGCCAGGCTCGCTACACCGGCGACGACGCGCCGGCCACCGAAGCGGCGCTGAACAACCCGAGCGGTGTCGCCGCGGCGCCGAACGGCGACATCTACATTGCCGACACGCTGAACTACCGTGTGCGCATGATCGATCACACCACGGGTCTCATTCATACGATTGCGGGCGATGGCGACGCGGGCGACGACGATTTCAACGTCGGCGACGGCGGCCCTGCGATCCACGCTCACCTGAACATGCCGAGCGATGTGACGCTGGCGCCGAACGGCGACATCTACATTGCCGACATGCACCACCAGCGCGTGCGCCGCGTGGATGCGCGGACGCGCATCATTTCGACCGTTGCCGGAAACGGGCGCTGGGGCAACACGGGAGACGGCGGCCAGGCCACCGCGGCGACGCTCGCGGGCCCGGCTGGCGTCGCGGTGGTCCCCGATATTTTTGGCAAGCTCACGCTGTTCATTGCCGATTACTACAATGGCCGCGTCCGGTCCGTTGGGCCGGACGGAATCATCCGTGAAGTGAGCGACGAGAGCGAGGCGTTCGGCGCTCCCACGCGAGTCGCCTTCGGCGTCAATCGCAGCGGCGCGTGGCTCTACGTGACCGACTCGAACAAGGACCGCGTCGTGGCCCTCAACGTCGCGACCTTCGCGCCGTCGCTCATGCCTCCGCCGGTGGTTCCCACGCGTCGGCGGCCTCCGGCCACGCAGCCGCCGGTGCAGAGTCAGCCGCCGGCGCAAACAGCCCCGAGGACAACTGAATGAGCGCGGCCCAGCCGCCGGTCGACCAGAGGCCATTGCTGCCCTGGACACTGTCGTTCATGCGGCCCTACCGCGGGCGAGTCGCCGGAGTCGGGCTGCTCATGCTGCTGCAGGTGGGGCTCGGCGCTCTCGAGCCATGGCCGCTCAAGATCGTGATCGACTACGTGCTCGGCCAGCACGAACTTCCCGAGGTGCTCCGGCCCTGGGCCCTCGGCATCAGCGGCGGCAGCACGCTGGGACTGCTGGTGCTCTTCGTCCTCTCGGGCGTGGTGCTGCAGCTGGTTCACCAGGTGGCGTCCGCGGTCGGCGTCCGGCTCCAGACCGACACCGGGCAGCGCATGGTCTACGACCTCCGGTATCGCCTGCTCGAACATCTCCAGTCGCTGGGTCTCAATCACCACATCACCACGAACACCGGCGATGCGGTGTACCGCGTCGACGTCGACTCCTACTCGATCGAGAACCTGGCCATCAGCGGCGTCTTCCCGCTGGCCAGTTCAATCATCACGCTGGTGGTGATGTTCGCGGTGCTGGCACGGCTCGACATGTCGGTGGCACTGCTGTCGCTCACCGTCGTGCCCTTCCTCTTCCTCTCTCTCCGCTATTACGCGAAGTCGCTCTCGCAGCAGGAAGAGCACGTCAAGGAGCTCGAATCGAGCCTCATCTCGCGTCTCTACGAGATCTTCTCGTCGATTCGACTGGTCAAAAGCTTCGCGCGCGAACCGCTCGAGAGCAGCCGATACGCGACCGCCGGCGGTGCGACCATGCAGGCGCGGATCGCGGTCACCTGGAAGCAGGGCCTCTTCGGCCTGATGGTGGCGACGACCACCATTCTCGGGACCGCGCTCGTGCTGATCGTCGGCGGCATGCACGTGATGAGCGGGTTGATGACCGTCGGCAGCCTCATCGTGGTGATCAACTACCTCGGCGCCGTTTACGGTCCGCTGTCGTCGATTGCATTCACCACTGGACAGCTCCAGGCGGCGATTGCCGGAGCACGCCGCGTCCGCGCGATGCTCGCGCTCGAACCGGAGACCAACGACGCGCCTGATGCCATCGACGCCACCTCCGTGAAGGGCACCATCGTCTTCGACCACGTGAGCTTCTCGTACCCGGACGGCACGCAGGTCCTGCACGACATCGCCTTCGAGGCGCACCCGGGACAGATGGTTGCCGTCGTCGGACTGACGGGTGCGGGAAAGACCACGCTGGTCAGCCTGATTCCCCGTTTCTACAACCCCACGTCCGGCCAGGTGCTGATCGACGGAGTGGACGCGCGCAAATACCGGATCCGATCGCTGCGCGAGAAGATTGCGATCGTGCCGCAGGACGCGGTGCTCTTCTCCGGAACGATCGCCGACAACCTGCGCTACGGCAAGCTCGACGCAACACCCGAAGAGATCGAAGCGGCGGCACGCGCAGCGCACGCGCACGAATTCGTGTCGCGCCTGGCTAAGGGTTACGACACTCCAGTCGCCGAAGCGGGAGGGGGTCTCTCCGGCGGCGAGCGCCAGCGGTTGAGCGTCGCGCGGGCGGTCCTGAAGGACGCGCCAATCCTGATTCTCGACGAGCCGACCTCCTCGCTCGACGCGATCTCGGAAGAGATTGTCTTCTCCGCACTCAAGCGGCTTCGCGCGGGGCGAACCACCATCGTCATCGCTCATCGACTGTCGACCGTTCGGGACGCCGACGCGATCCTCGTGCTCGACGGCGGACGGATCTCGGCATTCGGACGCCACGACGAGCTCCTGAAGAGCAGCCAGCTGTATCGGCGGATGTGCGCGCGACTGTCGGTCGGCAAGTCGCTCGACGAACCCGAGACGGTTGACGAGCTGATTCAGGCGGCGAGGCAGTGAAGATCCTGTTCGCCGGGATCATTGCGCGCTACCCGTTCGGCGGCGTGACCTGGTGTTCGCTGATGTACCTGCTCGGGCTGCGCGCCCTCGGGCACGAGGTCTTCTACATCGAGGATACCGGCGAGGTCGTGTACGACCCCGTGCTCGACACGCGGTCGCTGGACCCTTCGTACGGAACCGGCTACATCAACCAGGCGCTCGAGCCGTTTGGCCTGGGCGACAGATGGTCCTTCGTAAACTACGACGGCACGTACCACGGCCAGGACGCCGACACGGTCCGCCGGTTCTGCGCCGACGCCGACCTCTTCATCAACCTGTCCGGTGGTTCGTGGTTCTGGCGCGACGAATACGCGCGCATCCCGCGCAGCGCGTTCATCGACTCCGACCCGGCATTCACGCAGCTCTCGCTGGCGAAGAACGAGCCGTGGTACGTCGACTTCTTCACGCGCTTCACGCACCTGTTCACGTTCGGCTCGAACATCGGCACGCCGTCCAGCGATGTGCCAGTCGGCGCCTTCCAGTGGCACAAGACCTGGCAGCCCGTCACGCTGGACGACTGGGCGCACGATCTCGACCCGATCGACCGTTTCTCGACCGTCATGACCTGGAAGATCGAAAGCTTCACCGACGTCGGCGGCAACAAGGACCAGGAGTTCATCAAGTTCATCGACCTCCCGTCCCGCGTGCCGCAGCACCTCGAGCTGGCGGTGAACGGACCCCAGAAACTGCTTCGTGAACACGGCTGGTCAACCGTGGACGCCATGGGGATCTCACGCAGTCTGTGGGACTACCGCGAGTTCATCCAGCGCTCGAAGGCTGAATTCGGCGTCGCGAAGCACACCTACGTCGCGACCTGCTCCGGGTGGTTCAGCGATCGGACGGAATGCTACCTGGCTGCGGGCAGGCCGGCACTGGTGCAGGACACGGGCTGGTCGGCACACCTTCCGTCTGGCGAAGGGCTGCTGGCCTTCTCGAATCCGGACGAAGTGGTCGACGGCATTGAACGCATCAACAGCAGTTATGCCCGCCACGCCGTGCGCGCCCGTGAAATCGCCGCAGAGCATTTCGACGCAGCGCGGGTGCTGACCCGGCTCCTTGAGGTATGCGGCCGTTGAGAATCGCCCACGTCGCTCCGGTGGCCACGAGCGTTCCGCCACAGAAATCGGGCTCGGTGCAGACGATGACCTCGCTGCTGACCGAGGGGCTGGTCGATCGCGGCCACGACGTCACGCTGTTTGCCCCCGGCCACTCCATCACCAGGGCAAAACTTCACGCGACCTTTCCGCTCGGCTACCGGGAAGACCAGACGATGTGGCCGTGGGAGATGTACGAACTGCTGAACCTGGCTGCGGCGGTTGAGCGCGCCGACGAGTTCGACATCATTCACTACGAGGCCGAGTACTTCCCGATGTCGCTCGCCTTCACGCGGCTCTCGCGCGCTCCGGTGTCGCAGACACTCCATCACGCGCCGGATATCGAGGAACTGACGCTCTGGCGACGGTACCCTGACGCACCCTTCATCGCCATTTCGCGCGAACAGGCAAGGCTTCTCGATGGGCTGAACGTCGCGGGCGTTGTTCCTCACGGCATCGATACCGAGCGGTTCGTCTTCAACGCGACGCCTGACGACTACCTGCTCTTCCTCGGGCGTTTCACGCCTGGCAAGGGACCGGTGCAGGCGATCGAGGTGGCAAAACGAACCGGCATGCGACTGCTGCTTGCCGCAGCCGAAGAGCAGTATTATCACGACGCCGTGAAGCCTCTCGTCGACGATAAGCAAATCGTATATGTCGGCGAAGTCGACTTCGATGCGAAGGTGAAGCTCTTTGGCGGCGCGCGCGCGCTGTTGTACCCGGTGCAGGCCGGCGAGCCGTTCGGGCTCGTCCTGGCCGAGGCGATGGCCTGCGGAACGCCGGTCGCCGCACTCGACCGGGGCGCCGTTCGCGAGGTCGTGGACGACGGAATGACCGGCGGCGTGTTCGCCGACATCGACGCGATGGTGAACGGCCTCGCTCGCGTGCTGACGCTCGACCGCGGGCACGTCCGGGCGGAGGCGGTCCGCCGCTTCGGCATCATGTCGATGGTCGACGGCTACGTCGACGCCTTCCACAGGATCGTCGCGCAGTGGAAAGCGCGCTGAACGTGCCTGGCTCGGCGCCGCTGTTCGAGGGGCAATTGGTGCTCGCGGTGTTCGCGCACCCAGACGACGAGTCGCTTGCCTGCGGCGGCACGCTGGCCCGCCTCGTCGACTGCGGCGCCCACGTCGTCATCATGTGCGCGACACATGGCGAACTGAGCGCGGAGCGCACAGGACGTGATGCCGCGCTGGCTCGCACGCGTGCGTTTGAGCTCAGTGAAGCCGCTGCCGCGCTCGGCGCGCACGAGGTCATCATCCTGAATCACCGTGACGGCCATGTGCGCTGGGGCGAGGTCACCGATTTCAGCGCGGAACTGGTGCTCTTCATGCGCACCCGCCGGCCAGCCGCCGTCCTCACGTTCGATGAAGACGGTCTTTACTGGCATCCCGATCACATCGGAGTGCACGAGCGCGTCCTCACCGCGGCCCGATCGCTCGGAGTGGCCGCGCCGCCGGTGTACGTGGTGACGATGGAGCGCGGCGTCATGACCGACATCGTCGAGCTCGCGAAGTTGGAAGGGTGGACGGCGCCGAGCCAGGGGTTCTGGAGTCTCCATCCGGACGCCTTTGGCAAGTTCGCCGTCCCCTACACGATGGCGGTCGACGTCGGCGATTGGGTTCCGCGCAAGCTCGAGGCCCTCGCCGCGCACCGCACCCAGATGGGCAATGCGCACCCATTTTCCCGGCTGAGGGCGGATGACGCACGCCGACTGCTCGGTCGCGAGTTCTTCCGCCGGCTCGAAATCCCGTCGAACAGCCCGGCAGTCCTCGAGAGGATATGCACTCCAGCCTGCTAGACATCCTGCGCTGCCCGTACTGCGGGGGTCGTCTCGAACTCGTCAGCTCGCTTTTCCATCGCACCTCGGGCGAGACGATTCGCGACGGCATTCTCGGGTGTCAATGCTGCGTCTTTCCCGTGGTCGACGGCATTCCGGTCCTGCACCTGCACGCGGACGCCCCAGGCGCGGGGAAGGTCGGGTGGGATATCGACGGAAACCCGCATGCCTCGCGATAGAGCGTCGGCGTGAACCAGGCGTGCGATGTCGCGGATGGCCGCCGCCAGATCGAGCGAG
>Ga0207683_10003589_pt1 | contig 13527 bp, 6 predicted proteins | sample KBSM73metaG_FD_184333 | JGI IMG/M metagenome (GOLD analysis project Ga0207683, IMG submission 184333) | Miscanthus rhizosphere microbial communities from Kellogg Biological Station, Michigan, USA - KBS M7-3 metaG (SPAdes) (version 2) | ecosystem: Host-associated > Plants > Roots > Rhizosphere >...
CGGCAGCGCCACGCGCGAAGTCTGCGGCGGAATCGGCACGCGCGCTATCCGAAGCCGCCCGGCGGCATGGTCGATGGAGACCGATGGCCCGCCGTACGGCCAGCCGCTGCCGAGCGTCAGGTCGAAGCGAAGCCCGAGCTCCGCGGCGCGGTCAGCGGCGAACTTCAGGTGCGCGAGAAACGCATCCGAGAGGAAAGGCTCGGTCTTCAGGCCGTTCGCTTCGCCGTCGAGCGCGACAGGGTAGACCGGCTGCACCTCGACGCCGCCGATGCCGGCGTCCTTCATCGCCTGCAGCTCGCGGCCGAGCTCCTCGTCCGTCACCTGCGGCCCGAACCACCACCACCGCATCATGACCCGCGCGTCATCCGGCGGCGCGTCGAACGCCCGCCGGAGCGTCGCGAGGTCGTCGGTGGAGCTGACTCGTGTCGCTGACAGCGAGGCGCCGAGCGCTGCCAGCGCCGCGCAAAGAACGCCCGCGGCCGCTTTGATTCCACGCGATGACTGCATATGCTGAGGCGTGCGCGCCTCACGATACCTTATCGCCTTGCTCATCGTCCTTGCCGTCGTGACGCCTGCGTCTGGCGAAGACGGTCGAGCCGCCTGGCTGCGTTATCGATCGCTGCCTCCGTCGCCGACCTCTTCGCTTGAATAGCCGAGGAGTCGCGTCGCCGCAGCCTTGGAATCAAAGTCGGCGCAGAGAATGTCGCTTCCTGGCTGCGGAATTCGCTTGTCGCGGGCAAGAGATTGGGCGGTGTGCATCTGAGCCACCGGAACATGAAAGCCCACTGTTTGGTAGTCGCTGTTTTCAAGCACAATTCGCATCTGGCTCGCGGGCTTTTGCCATCGCTCGCCCGGACGATAGATATGCCAACTGCCGCTCATCAGCATGTGTGTTGCGAGCGTTCCGCCTCCGGAGAAGTGTATGAGCAGCCACTTGCCGCGGGATTCAACCGAGTCAACAAACTGGCCGGGGAGCGGTGTGTCGTCATTGAATCGCGTAAGCAGAGGATAGGTAGAGCGAAACCCGGTGATGGTCTTGCCCGCAAGTGCACGGCCCATCGAGCGCGCAGTTCGGAAAATGGTATCGCCTTCGGGCATGTCTTATTGAACTTCCTCTGAGGCGGTGTCGTGTGGCAATGATTCGTGGTGTGTGATTGCGAGTGGAATGCGCCGAAGATGCATGCCGAGAGGCCCGGGATGAAACCCGGCATCCATGAGAAATCGTGCCATGGGATGCGAAGCTACAGGCTGACCGTTGATGGTGGTAATCAGCACTCCCTGATGACCGCCGCCGCGCATGCGTTCCTGGCCCCGCGCGCAAATGAAATGGGCCAGGCTCGCCGCCACTTTCGACCGCTCAGGCTCATCGGACGGCAGAAAAACAAGGACGTTGGGGTTGTTGCGGCGAAGCCATGCGACCAACTGGCCATTGCGCAGAATGACTTCAGCATAGGCCGCGCGCGTAAGAATGCGCGGTGCGGATTCTGAATCTTCATCAAGAACCGGAAGGTCGGACCAACGCAAGACTGAACCATAGAGGTTGGCCGAATCCGTTGCAGCCAACTGCACGAACTCCGGCTTTTCGGCATTCGGCTCGTTACGCAACTGTCGCAACAAGTCGACTGCGGCGGGCAGGGCGAATTGCGTGGCGCCGAGCCCGGCTACGAAATATCCGCGGCGAATGCGGCCGCCCTCTTCGAGAGCCTTAAGCACGTCGTATACGGCGCTGAACCCGCCTGGTACATTTTCGGCTGCAACAGACTCACGCGTCAGCACGCCATAGCGGTTGAGAAGTTGCAACGCGAGCGCGTGACGCGCCTCTGTGTTGGTCGGTCCTGCTTCACTTCCCTTTTGCGAACGCAGAGGCAAGAGCGACCAGCGGCCTTGTGCAGCAGGCGGAGTGGTGCGGCGCGAGCGAAAGACCGCTCCTGTTTGCAGGCGGCGAGGTGCGCGGGCGCTCTCGGGGCGCAGAATGTAAGCGCGCAACGCATGAAGCGAATCATTGGTGACAAGACCGCGCCAGACGAGATTCCAGAGCGCGTCGATCGACTCACCTGGATAACCGCCGCCCGCCGCCTGGTGCAGCGGGTCGAAGAAATTCGCGCCAGTCGATTCGAGCACAGTGAGAAGTTTCTCTTCGCGCTCGCTTAAAGGCTCGACCAGTGGCCGCACCTGTGCCAGCAAGGGAAGTTTATCGGCGAGGAAAAGTGCGATGCGCCCGTCCCGTTCCCCGATCGGCTCAACGCCAGCCCAGGCTACCTCCCCTGCCGCGACGAGGGTGTCCAAGCCGGCAGAATCGTATCCCGCAATGCGTGCCGGCAGAATCGAAGTCTCAAGCAGCGACGCGGGCAACGGTGCCCCCTGCAGGCTTTCGATGGCGTCAAGCAGCGCATCGAGGTGTCCGGCAGAAGCGCGACGCGGCGCCAGCAATCCCTGCCAATGCGCGAGGAATCGCGCCAGGGTGTGCTGCTCTACCGGCTCGACTTCGCGCCGCAACTTGGCGAGCGATTTCCGACGGATCTGGCGCAGGATTTCTGCGTCACACCATTCACGATGCAAGCCACCAGGGCGAAAGCCACCCTCAAGAACCCGACCCTCATGCGCGAGCAACCGAAGCGCATTCTCGATGACCGCAGCATCGAGCGCAAAACGATTGGCAGCGTCTCTTTCCGTGAATGGGCCATGGGTCCGAGCATATCGACGAACAAGCTCAAGAACCGGCTGCGCCACGGGCTCCATGAGAGAGGCCGGAAGTCCGGGTGGGAGCGGGATCCCAAGGGCATCGCGATAACGCGCTGCATCTTCAGCGGCAATCAGACGTCGTTCTCCGGCGATGCGCAACTCGAGCAGCCGGCGCGCACGGACAAGCCGGTCAACCGATTCGAGCAGGGATTGGTCGACCACGCGAAGCGAAAGCTCGTCGCGCGATAAATCGCCGAGGCGCAGGCAGAGGTCGTGAATGCCATCGGCGGATCGGGCGCGATGCGATTCGATGAGACACTGGGCAGTCTCTTCGACTTCGGCAATCGCGTCGGCGTCGAGTAGTTCACGAAGGTCCGCCTCGCCGAGGAGTTCGCGCAATTGGTCCTGGTCGATGGTCAGGGCCTGCGCGCGACGCTCGGCCAATGGTGCGTCGCCTTCGTAGACAAAATTGGCCACATAGCTGAACAGCAACGACGCGGCAAAGGGCGAAGGCTTATGGGTCTCGACGACATGAACGCGCAATTGGCGCTGTTCGATCGCGCGGAGCGTTTCAATCAACGCCGGCATATCGAAGACGTCGCGAAGGCACTCCCTGTAGGCCTCAAGCAGCAATGGGAAGGATGGATAGCGCGAGGCTATGCTCAGAAGGTCGTAAGAGCGCTTGCGAAGTTGCCAAAGTGGCGAGCGCTGGTCGGCACGGCGTCGCGGCAGAAGAAGAGCGCGACCAGCAGCCTCGCGAAAGCGTCCCGCGAAGAGAGCGGTAGAACCAAGCTGTCGCAACACCATCTGCATGGCTTCGGCAGATTCGACGAGAAACCAATCGGGGTCAGGCGGCTCATCAGTATCGGGAAAACGCAACACAAACCCGTCGTCGCCCCAAAGAGTCTCAACTTCAGGACCACCGGCAGCCCTGATGCGAGCACTCACCGCCATGGCCCAGGGAATGTGGATGCGGCTGCCGAAGGGAGTCAGAACGCAGACACGCCAGTCGCCGAGTTCGTCGCGCGTACGCTCGACGACGATCGTGCGATCGTCGGGGACCTGGCCAGTCGCAGCTTCCTGATCGGCTAAGAATTGGAGGAGATTCTCGGCAGCGCCGGGGTCAAGATCGTGCTCCCCGACTAGGCGTGTGAGGGCAGCCGGTTTAGGAAGTGCGCGCAGTTCGCGGACCAGTTCGCCGATGCGGCGGCCAAACTCGAGCGGGCGACCGGGTCCATCGCCTTTCCAGAACGGCATTTTGCCGGGCTCGCCAGGAGCCGGAGAAACGAGAACGCGATCGTGGGTGATGTCTTCGATGCGCCATGTCGAGGCGCCGAGGATGAATGTCTCGTTAGGGTGAGATTCGAAGACCATTTCCTCGTCAAGCTCCCCAACTCGTACCGATTTACCTTCAGTGTGGGCGAGGAAGACTCCGTAGAGCCCGCGATCAGGAATGGTTCCGGCGTTGAGAATGGCGAGGCGAGCGGCGCCGTCACGAGCGGTGGCGACGTTGCGGATGCGGTCCCAGGTCAGGTGAGGTCGGAGTTCTGCGAACTCGTCGGATGGGTAGCGGCCGCTGAGCAGATCGAGCACACCGTCGAAGGTCGAGCGGGCCAGGGCGCCGAAGGGCGCGGCACGGCGAACGAGGTTGTAGAGGCCATCCACGTTGACCTCCGGCTTCAATCCGGAGGACGACGACCAGTCCGTTGCGCTTTCCGATTTCGACTCATCGGGGTCATCCGGTTCGGAAGCATAGGTCGTCAAATCGGGATCGTGGAAACGTCGATTGGCAACTCTGCCCGAAATTCGCCGAATTTGCCTGAGCATCTTCGGGCGGCTGGGCGGCACGAAGCCCGGTGGATGCGCGACGATGGCGACCAACTGCTGGCAGAGCACATCGAGCGGATTGCGCGGAAAGCGTGTGGACTCGATATGACCTTCATGCATGGCCTTGGTAACGGCGGCACAGGCCACCAGGTCTGCCCGGTATTTCGGAAAAAGGATTCCCTCGCTGACGGCGTCGACATGGTGTCCGGCGCGGCCAATCCGCTGCATCCCGCTGGCGACGGATGGTGGCGCTTCAATCTGGATAACGAGGTCGACCGCGCCCATGTCGATGCCCAATTCGAGGGTGGAGGTGGCGCAGAGGGCTTTGATCTGGCCAGCCTTCAATTGCTCCTCAATAACGGAACGCTGATAGGCGGCAAGCGAGCCGTGATGAGCGCGGGCAATGGGTTCGCCGGCGAGATCGTTCAAGGCGCCGGCAAGACGTTCCGCGACCTGGCGGCTGTTCACGAAGAGAATGGTCGACGTTCGCTCCCGGATGAGTTCGAGAAGGCGCGGGTGGATGGCGTTCCAGATCGAAGTCCGGCGCGGAGATTGCGACGCAGGACCAGAAGGAATTTCTTCCATCGTCTGGAGCCGCGCCATATCTTCAACTGGAACTTCAATTCTTAGCCTTAACTGTTTGGGAGCAGATGCATTGACGATGGTTACAGGTCGATATCGCAGCGGATCGGGATCCGAGGGATCGCTCGACCAGGATGTTGGCAATTCCGCCTGGGCTTGAGCATCTGAAATCTCTTCTGATTTAGTTCCGCCTACGATCGCACTCCGACCGTGTTCAGATTCCGCGCTCGCGGTCATTGGGGGAAGATTCCTAGCCGCGCTAACCTCATCTTCAGCTTTAACTATTCTGTCGAATGTCGATGGAACAGCCTTTATTGATGCAACCGTTACAGGGTTAGCCAGAAGGGGTGATTCTGCCATTTCCACCCCACCGAGAAAGCGAGCTACTTCCTCCAATGGGCGCTGGGTGGCGGAGAGGCCGATACGCTGTAGAGGACGCTTCGTCAGTGCTTCGAGGCGCTCCAGCGTAAGGGCGAGATGCGCTCCCCGCTTGGTCGGGACCAGTGCATGAATTTCATCGATGATGACAGTGTCGACCGTCCGCAGAGCATCGGCGGCCTGTGAAGTCAGCAGCAGGTATAGCGATTCGGGAGTCGTAATCAGGATGTCGGCTGGGTCGCGCCGGAAGCGAGCTCGCTCGCTTTGGGGAGTATCGCCAGTACGGACGCTTATGGTCGGGTCGTGGAACGGCACATTCCTGCGGCGGGCCATGTTGGCGTTGCCAGTTAGGGGCGAGCGTAGGTTGCGTTCAACATCAACGGCCAGAGCCTTGAGGGGCGAGACGTAAACGATGCGGCAGCCACGACTGGGCGGCTGAACATTCTCGGGAAGGGACTTTTTCCCTTTCCTTACCCGAGCGGGACCTTGCTCGGGCATTTCCGGAAGGTCGTGGAGCATGAGCCGATCAAGGCACCAGAGAAAAGCGGTAAGGGTTTTGCCCGTTCCTGTTGGGGCGAGAATCAGGGCGCTTTCCCGACGCGCGATCACCGGCCAACCGAGCCTCTGCGGAGCAGTGGGTGAATCGAAGACTGCTCGAAACCACTCGGCTGTGACGGGATGAAAGCAGCCAAGGGGGTCGAACTCGGGAGCCTCGGGCTTGGGAACACCTGACGATTTGGTTGGAAGAGGGGACATCGTTAGTTCGACTCTTTGAGAATAGCTCGGGAGGGCGGCGAAGAGGAAGCGAAAGCTTTGGGCTTCCGGGTTCAAGTGTGCTTCGAACGCACGTCACGGCACTTGCCGCGAGCACTGCTAGGATTTCGTTCAGGGGATAAGCCTTGCGGGAACATCTTGCTACGCTGCTGGACGACTTTCGAAAACTGAATCGAGAGATTGCGGTGGTGCGTTATCAGGGGAATCGGCGTCGCGTGACTACCTACGGGGAGCTGGCGCGGCTGGCAGGGCGCTTCGCGGCGTTGCTCGAGGACCGCGGGGTGGGACAGGGCGATCGCGTGCTGCTCTGGGCCGAGAACGGCGCGGAGTGGATGGCTGCGTTTTACGGGTGCATGCTGCGCGGGGTGATGGTGGTTCCGCTGGATGCGTTTGGGAGCGCGGATTTTGCCGGACGGATTGCTACGGATGTTCGGCCGAAGCTGGCCGTTGGGGACGCGCTGCTGCTTCGAAAGCTGTCCGACGAGTTTCAGCGCGTGGCATTTGAGGATTGGAGTAGTTCCCTTCCGGCGCGCGAGGCGGGAGTTGTGACGGGGTTGTCGAGCGAGACGCCGCTGCAGATTCTGTTCACCTCGGGGACGACCGGTGATCCCAAGGGCATCGTGCATACGCATGGAAACGTGCTGGCAAGCGTGGGGCCGATTGAAAAAGCGGCGCAGGGCTATCTGCGTTACGAGAAGTACGTTCATCCCTTGCGCTTTTTGCACACGTTGCCGCTGAGCCACGTATTTGGTCAGACGATGGGGTTGTGGATTCCTCCCATCTTTGCGGCGGAGGTGCATTTTGAGAGTCGGCTCGTGGCGCCTCGTCTGATCGAGACGATCAAGCGGGAGCGGATCTCGGTGCTCGCCGCAGTCCCTCGGGTCATGGCCCTTCTGAAGACGCACCTTGAAGCGAACACACCCGGGCTGGCTGAACGCGTCGCTGCTTCAACAGGTATGAAGGCCTGGAAACGCTGGTGGGTGTTTCGTGATGTTCACCGGGCGCTAGGGCTCAAGTTCTGGGCGCTCATCTCGGGGGGCGGAGCACTTGCAGGGCCTCTCGAGCAGTTCTGGAACGCGCTCGGGTTCGTCGTGGTGCAAGGTTATGGCATGACGGAGACAACCGCCCTGATAACGCTGAATCACCCGTTTCATGTGGCAAAGGGGACGATTGGGAAGCCGCTGCCAGGTCGCGAAGTAAAGCTGGGTCCGGACGGCGAGGTGCTCGTGCGCGGGCCAATGATCTCTGGCGCGACATGGAGCGGAGGCGAGCTGCGAGTTCGCGAAAACGAGTGGCTGGCAACCGGCGATCTCGCCGAGACTCAGGCGACCGGAGAATTGCGCTTTATGGGGCGCAAGAGCGAGACGATCGTGACGTCGGCTGGAGTAAATGTCCACCCCGAAGATTTGGAAGCCGCTCTGGAAGAGCAGCCGGAGATTGCCGCGAGTGCCGTGGTGGCAGTCGAAACAACCGCCGGACCGGAGCCTTGCGCCGTCCTTGCGATCCGAGGCTCGGAAAAGAAGGCAGCGGAGGCTGTTGATCGAGCGAACGCACATCTTGCTGAGTTTCAGCGCGTAAGGAGGTGGATGGTTTGGCCTGAGCCGGATTTGCCGCGCACTTCCACGGGAAAAGTGAAACGCAAGGCAGTGGCAGAATGGGCCTCGCGGCGGCAGGTTACGGAATCGGCCGTTTCCGAATCCACGGCAGGTGGAGATTGGCTGTGGCAACTGGTGGCCGAGATTTCGGGAGATCGGCCTGCAGGCCGGGGAGATGAATTGCGGCTGAGCGAGGATTTTCATCTCGACAGCCTCGGACGGGTGCAACTAGCGGCAGCGTTGGAGGAACGGTTGCCTGATGCTCCTGCGGACAGAATGGTGGATGCGGCGCAGACCCTGGGAGATCTGCGGAGGTTGGTGAACGGTGGAGATGTTCAGGCGGTATTCGCGGATGCTGGAAGTACAGGTCCGGTTGATGTCCATCTCGATCGCGACGGAATCTCTGCACGCGGGGAGACTCCGCGCGATCAGGTTACGGTCGCACAGGATGGAGGCTCTCACCAAGCCGTTACGACGGACGGTGGCCGCGGCGCAACGGATGTCACACTAGTCGGGGAAGAAGCTCACGGCGATCCGGCCATGAGAGAGTATGCCTTTCCGCATTGGCCCTGGTGGGGCTTAGTGCAGGCGGCGAGGGCTGCATTTCTCGAATTAATTGCGCAGCCGCTGGTGTGGCTCCTCGCGAAGCCGCGCGTTATTGCGCCGCGGGATTTGGCCATTGCGACCAATGCAGGGCCGATGCTGATCGTTTGCAATCACGTGACCGCGTACGACGGCCCTCTCGTTCTCTACGGCTTGCCTGGACAAATGCGGCGACGCGTTGCCGCGGCTATGTCGGGGGAGATGCTGCAGGATTTTCGGTACTTTCGCAATCCAAACCACCGGCCGGGCGAGAGCCGATTCATGTTAACGGGTCCAGTCGCGTATTGGCTTTTGACAGCTCTCTACAATGTTTTTCCCCTCCCTCGAAGGAGAGATTTCCAGCGTAGTTTTGCGCACGTTGGAGAGGCGTTGGATCGCGGGTACAACGTATTGGTCTTCCCCGAAGGAACGCGCTCTGCAGGTGGCGAGCTGGCGCGGTTCAGGCCAGGAATCGGCATGCTGGTCAAGCAATCTCAAACAGCAGTTCTACCGGTGGCGATTTCAGGGCTGGGTGAGCTAAAAGCAAAAGGGCGTGGTTGGTTCCGGTCTGGAAAGATCGACGTGCACTTTGGCGCGCCATTGCTGTTTGGCCCCGAGGCGACCGAAGCAGAAATCACGGATCGGCTTCACGCAAGCGTGGCATCGCTCATGAACAGGCCGACACCCCTCAACGAACCGGCGCAATTCCGATAATGCTACTGCTCGGCGCGCTCGAAGCTCACGGATGACGGTGTTTCTTATTCCATTCCACTGCGCTGATCGGAAGAGATCCGCGGTAAAAATCGTGCGGAGCGCCACGATGCCCCTGGCAACGCGCATACATGGCGAGCCCGAGTTCCGTAGGAACCAATATCACGTCTTCGTTGTAGGAAAAGAATTTCGATTTCAATCGCGGTCCGATCAGCCCAAGGTCGAATAGGAGCGTCAGGTTCCGGTCGATCTTGAGCAGATCGTGTGCGCCTGCAATCTCGACGAGTTCGTGCTCCGTGCAAATGACCGGTTCCGCAGTGACCGTGCCCGAATCCGAAATAGTTTTAGTGGTCCTCGTGCATGCCGCGTGATAGATGCGGGTGAGGATCGTCGAGAGCTCGCTGAGTATTTCAACATATTCCGAATTCGGCTCTTCAGATCCGTCATTCGTACAGGATGTCACCAGGAGCCCCGTCCAAAGCTGCTGGGTCAAATCGTCTTCGGCCCACGACCCCTTCTCCACCATGTGCATGAGGGTGTCTTTTGGAATCGACATTTTATCCGCGTTGAACTCGCGCGCCAGCATCTGTTCAGCCCGGAGAGCAATCTGAATCACATTTGTAACGCGGATGTTGCTCAATCCTTCACGAAAGAACAGCTTGAGCTCCTGAGTAGCAGCAGGACAAATCCGGCAGAGAAATGCGAGCGCTTTGGCAATGCGAAACTCGTTGACGATGTCCGCAGGATCAATATGCTTATCTGTCCGCCACAACCAAAGTTCCATGCTTTTAGGCAAAACGAATGCGAGACCCATGCCGTCTTCGCCCCATCGGACAGACTTCGCCTGCAATTCGACGTCGTGACCGGGTGCCTCGACAGGCAGATCTTCACAGGTGAGCCTGATGGGATTTATTTCGCCGGGAGGCCATCGCTCATTGGTCTGCACGTAGATACCCGATGAACTGATGTCCTTAACGTTGTCCAGACCAGGGGAAGTGCCCGTCCAGTGGAAGGCTTCAAGACCGGGGACATTTCGCCTTTCGGCTCTTGGGAGCGGCTCATCCGGAAACGTCTTCTTGAACCACTTTTTCAATGACTCCATGTTGCCCCCCATCTGGAAATGCACTTGCAGAATTCCCAAGCCGCGAATTGTGAAGACTTACGCTTCGCGGTGATTCATTTTTCCTGGTGGCAGATCATTGTTCCTGACCGAATCCTATTCCCACAATGCCCTCATCGTAATGCCCTGCGCTGTTACTTGGGAGTATTAATTCTGGCGCCTGTGACCAAATTGGCGCAAATCAGCGTCAGATTCCTTCACCACTCCGGCGCTGCTGGCACGTTTGACGTGGATGTTCGACAGCCGGTCGTAGATTGAAGCCGAAAATCGGGCCAAGTTCGAAGTGTCGAAGGAGGTGGATTCGAAGAGGCTACAGGTTCATACAGCCTCGTTCAACAGAAGGAATTCAATCGCCGACGAGAGCTGGGACTGTCGAGCGCGCCACATTGTAAAAGTCCTCGAGTGCACCCCGATGCCCGTTGCAGCGCGCATAGAGCTGAAGCCCGAGATTTGTTGGAGCGATATCTGCCTCGTGAATCAGGGAGAAGAATTTTGATCGATTCCTTTTCACGAGCAACCCGAGATCTGCAAGATGTTCGAGATCGCGATCGATCTTTACGAGGTCGTGCATTCCCGCAATCTGAATAATTTCTTCCGCACTGTATTTCAGCGGATGAGAAAGGATTGTCCCATGCTCTGATTCAAAAACAACGGCATTTGCACAGGCGGTGGCGAAAATACGGCAATGAGCCGACGTCAGTTGGCTCAGCATATCGACAAACACCATGCTCGACTGGTCGTTTTTCGCGGTCGTACAGGACGTGGCCAGGAGACCTGCCCAGAATTGCTGAATCCTTTCATTCTCGGCCCATGAGCCGTCTTCGAGGATGCGCAGCACGATATTTGGAGGAGCCGTCATCTTTCCGTTGCTGGATTCGAATACGAGCATTTCTTCCGCGTGGAGAGCAATTTCAACCGCGCTGTCGAGCCGATAGTTGCTCAGCCTTCCGCGAAGCAGTTCGCGAACCTCTTTCGACGCACCGGGACACTTACGGCGCAGGAATGAAATAGCTGCAGCCGACCGGAACTCCGTAAGGATATCCTCAGGCTCGATCTGTTCCTCTGCCGTCTTGAGAGGACTCTCCCAAAGGCGCAAATCTGTGCCTTCAGACATAAGGAACTCAACCCCGATGCCGTCTTTCCCGGAGCGCACAGTCTTGGCCTGCACCGCAAAACGATGCTGCGGCGTTCTCGCCAGTGGACCTTTTCTTTGCAAGGTCAATGAAAGCAATTGCCCGGGAGTCCAACGCTTTTGGGTAAGCAAATAAGCACCAGTCGAACTGATGTCGAGAATGCTGTTCTGCTTAGGAAGCGAACCGTCCCATTGGTAGGCAGCGAGTGCTGGAGTGTTGCGGCGTTCTGCTTTTCTGCGATTCAGGAGTGATGGCCTCTTCGGCCGATTATCCAGTAAACCCAATTTCGCCCCCGTGTGCCAACTCGCTGGTTTTCTTGCTTCCGAGCGGTGCATCGATTGCTTCGAGAGCACCAGATTGAGTCCGAAATCACTTCTTAAACTGCGATTGTAGGGACGGAAAACGGCCAGGCATGTGTCTGGCGTCACACCTGTGAAGTAATTAGAAGCCGCTCTTTGGAAACAATTTCGGAAATTGAGCTTCTAAATTTGAGCGAACGCGGGTGACGGATTGACCCATGCAAAAAGACCGGCGGTCAAGTCCACGACCGGTCCTTTTGCTGCAAGATCCAATAGAGGCTACTGATCAATCGGTAGAGGTGGCGGAGCAGCCGTGCCAAGGCCGTAGAAGCCCTGCGGCGTTCCGCGATAACCATTACAACGCGCATACAGTTCGAGGCCGAGGCTCGTCGGAATGAACTTGGTGTCGGCTATGGGTGAAAAGAAGGTGGACTTGACTCTGTCGCTGATCAGTCGCAGATCGTTCAAGTGCTCGAGATCTCGTTCGATTCGAATGAGATCGTGAGAACCCGTAATCTTTTTCAGATCTGCCGCAGTCCACGAGACAGGCTTTGACGAGATGCGTCCCATGCCCGCAAGAAGCTTGGTGGACTTTGTAGCCGCGGCCGCGAGGATGCGAAGATGAAGGGCCTTAAGCTGGCACAGCAAATCGACGAAGGTCAGGTTCGATTCATCGCCACCCTCTGTAGTGCAAGACGTAGCCAGAAGGCCAGCCCAGAATTGAAGCAACCAAAGATCATCGGACCATGACCCGTCTTCGATGATCCTTTTGACTATTCTTGCGGGGGCACGCATCTTTTCCGAATCGATCGCCGCCTCGATCAGCTTTTCAGCCTGAAGCGCAATCTCAACGGCGCAATCGAGCCGGTAGTTGCTCAACTCCTGATGAAGGAGTTTTTTCATCTCCTGGGCGTTGGCGGGAGAGATCCGGCTCAGGAACGCGATCGCCTGGGCCACTCTGAATTCGCGCAGAATATCTTCCGGCTCGGTCTGTTCCGATGCGCTCTTTAGCGGACTTTGCCAGAGACGCAAGTCGGCGCCCGGCGGCAGGACGAAGGAAACCGCCACGCCGTGATCATCCCACCGAACGGCCCTCGCCTGCACGGCGATAAAGTTTTCTTTCGCTTTTTCGAGAGGACCTGTTCGCTGCAATGTCAGCGTAATCATTTGGCCGGGCTCCCAGCGCTCCTGTGTCAGGAGGTATGCCCCGGTTGAACTGATGTCCCGGACCGGATCCAGATGAAGGGTGGAGCCGCTCCAGTGATAGGCGGCAAGAGACGGCGAATAACGCCGTTCGGCTCTTTGCGGCTGGTGAGAAGTCTGTGTATCCATGTGGCTATGTGATGAGTTCATGAACCCCCCGAGAGAGTCTTTCGTTTCCATTCGCCACTGGGGAAGTGGAACGCCATCGATTCATGTGCCAGCTCCCATTCGAGTCTGGTCACTCTGCACACGACATGATTTTAACCCCACGAGTACAACTTTTGTGGGATCGTGCGAGGTTACTTTAGGCACAATTTCGACAACTTTTTGGTGCGAATAGGCTTGTCAGGGCACAAACGGGGTTGGTTTTGCCCGCCAAGGTTGATCGCTAGACCTTTTCGCGAGGTCGAAAATAGCAGGTTCCTCCCGCCAGTACGGAGGTCCAACGGGAAGGGTCCGCGGGCTGTTCGGTGGATCCCAGAAAGAGAATGCCATCCGGGGCGAGCAGACTGTGAACGCCCTCCATCATGTTGCGGCGCGTTTCCTGCGAAAAGTAAAGCATGACATTACGGAGGAATATGACGTCAAAGCGGTCGCCAATACGACGAAACGGAAGCTCCGGTGCGCAGATATTGGCCTGA
>Ga0207683_10003591_pt1 | contig 13521 bp, 11 predicted proteins | sample KBSM73metaG_FD_184333 | JGI IMG/M metagenome (GOLD analysis project Ga0207683, IMG submission 184333) | Miscanthus rhizosphere microbial communities from Kellogg Biological Station, Michigan, USA - KBS M7-3 metaG (SPAdes) (version 2) | ecosystem: Host-associated > Plants > Roots > Rhizosphere >...
GGCGGGCAGCATGTTCGCGTTCTTGGCCGCGCACCGGGCTGAGGTGTTCCCCGATGCCGGTTACGCGGACCTGTTCTCCCCGCCTGGGGTGGGCCGGCCGTCGCTGCCGGCCACGCAGATGGCTGCGGTGCTGACGCTTCAGGTACTGCACGATTATTCGGACCGGGAGACCGCTGAGGCGGTGAAGTTCGACGTGCGGTGGAAGGTGGCCATCGGCGTGAGCCTGGATGATCCGGGGTTCGATCCGTCCTCGCTGGTGTACTGGCGCAAGCGGCTGGCGAAGTCGCAGCGGCCGCACCGGGTCAACGACGCAGTCCGCAAGATCGTGGAGCAGACCGGGATCGTCAAGGGCCGGCGGCGCCGGGCGGCGGACTCCACCATCTTGGCGGATGCGGTGGCTACCCAGGACACCGTGACCCAGCTGGTCTCGGCGATCCGCCGGGTGGCCCGCGAGGTGCCCGGGGCGGCGGAGCAGATCGCGGCCGTATGCACCGGGCACGATTACTCGCGGCCGGGCAAGCCGAAGATCGACTGGGATGACCCTGCCGCCAAGGATGCCCTGGTGTCGGCGCTGGTGAACGACGCGAACGCGGTCGTGACCGCGCTGCAAGGCACCGAGCTGGAAGAGCCGGCCGCGTCCGCGGTGGCGCTGCTGGCCCTGGTCGCCGGGCAGGACGTCGAGCCGGCCGAGGGGTCCGACGGGCGGGACGGGCGGTGGCGGATCGCCCGCAAGGTCGCCGAGGACCGGGTCATCTCCACCGTCGATACCCAGGCCCGGCACACCCGCAAGTCCCCCGAGGCCCGCCGCGACGGGTACCGCGCCCATGTGGCCGCCGACCCGGACACCGGGATCATCACCGATGAGAAGCTGACCGGGGCCGCCGGGGCGGAGAACTCCGACGCGGCGGTCGCCGCGGAGTTCGTGGCTGCCGAGGCCGACGGCCCCGGCGCCGCGGGCCGCCACGACGGCGACCTCGGCGATGCAGGCGGACAGCTGGCCTGGTACGGCGATTCGGCCTACGGCACCGGGGACCTGCGCGCTGCGATCGCCGGGGCCGGGCACCAGGCGGTGATCAAGCCCTGGCCGCTGCTGCCCGCGGTCAAGGGCGGCTTCACCCACGATGACTTCATCGTGGACACAGCCGCAAGGACCGTGACCTGCCCGGTCGGCATCACCCGGCACGTCACCGCCAAGAACGCCGTCATCTTCGGGGCTGCCTGCCGCGACTGCCCGCTGCGCCAGCGGTGCACCACCGCCAAAGACGGCCGAACCCTGCACCTGCACCAGCACGACGGGCTGCTGCGCGCCGCCCGCGCCGCCTGGGCCGCCGGCCCGCAGCTGCGCGAGGACTACATGGCCCACCGGCCCCACGTCGAACGCGTCATCGCCCAGGTCGCCACCTGGCGGGGACGCCGCCTTAAGCTCCGCTACCGCGGCGTGACCAAAAACCACGCCTGGCTCAAGCGCCGCACCTCCGCGGTCAACCTGCGCACCCTGCTCGGCCGCGGCCTGACCCGCCGCGACGGCGCCTGGGTGCTGGCCACCTGACCAGACAGCTGGGCCCTGCGCAACGACCGGCCCGCACAAGCCCGGCCAGCCGTCCGCGGTCCACGACCGGGATCCGGCGTCAGTGCCCGGGCCTGCGGGCCAGGCACGGCCAGGTCGGAGAGTTATCACGCTCTACGGACGCTCGCCAGAAACGGCCCAATTCAGCAGGCTCCTAGGGCTCGAGCGGCTTGGCGGGGTGGCCAGGGCGACTGAGCAGCGGGCCAGGGGCCAGGCTGAGCAGCGGGCCAGGGGTCGGCCTGAGCAGCGGGTCAGGGGCCTGGCTGAGCAGCGGACCAGGGGCCAGGCTGAGCAGTGGGGTCAGGGGTGGCTAAGGGGGCGGCTGAGCAGCGGCGCCGGGTGCCAATGCCAGAAAAGCGATGGGGAACGTGCATAATGACCCTCATGCGATTGTCAGCCCGCGCCGACTATGCGTTGCGTGCCGCGATCGAGCTCGCCGCGGCCAGCAGCGGGCATGTCACGGCCGATCAGCTCGCCCGCGCCCAGCAGATACCGGGAAAGTTCCTGGAGACGATCCTGACCCAGCTCAGGCGGGCCGGACTCATCCGAAGCCAGCGCGGGCCTGACGGGGGTTTCTGGCTGGCCCGCCCGGCGGCGGAGATCTCGCTGGCCGACATCATCAGGGCCATTGACGGGCAGTTGCTCGGCGTCCGGGGCGAGCGCCCGGAGAACATCACCTACCCGGGCGTGGCCGAACCGCTGCAGCAGGTGTGGATCGCGCTGCGCGCTAACGAGCGGGCCGTACTCGAGCAGGTCACGCTGGCTGACATCGTGTCAGGGAACCTGCCGGACACGATCCGGAATCTGACGGATAATCCGAGCGCCTGGGTCTGAACGGCTCAGCGATAAGACCGACACCATGTCGGTGACGTCGTGCACATGGCCGGAGGCCGCACCGAAGCCGGCTGGCCTGTCGCCGAACTCCTCGTCCGGGACCATGGTGCTGATCGGCACGAAACCGCGTTCCCCGTCGAGTCCGACGCTCGCTTCCGAGGGCACCCGCAGACCGGGCTCCCTGGGGACGCCGAGAACCGGCTCGTTCTGCAGTTCGGCCAGGGCGAAGTTGTCGGAAACCTCACGGAACACCTGGGAGAGCGGAGTGTTCAGGGCACCGCAGATGGCGGCGAGCAGCTCAGAGGAGGCTTCCTTCTGTCCCCGCTCGACCTCCGACAGGTAGCCCAGGGAAACGCGCGCCGAGGCGGAAACCTCACGCAGCGTACGACCCTGCCGCAAGCGCAGCCGACGCAGCACGTCACCTAGCAACTGACGGAGCAGAACCATTGTCGCGCTCCCTTCCCCGAGGCTGTAATCCCCGACACCTCCACGTTACTGGACTAACCGTATGTCCGCGAGATCATGCCAGTTCGTGTTCGCTGCCAACGTAACGCTGTAATCACTAACTCTCTTCCCGAAGCCTGCCAAGCAGTAGTCCCAGGGCATGCTCCACGGTCAGTCTACGTATCTCGTGCCTGTCCCCGGTCAGCCCGATCGTCCGGACCACTGTGTCGTCGGCCACGCTGACCGCGATGTGCGCGGTGCCCACCGGCTGGCCGTCGGAGGGATCGGGACCAGCCACGCCGGTGGTCGCCACCCCGTAGGTGGCGCCGAGCCTGGCCCGGACGCCCTGGGCCATCGCCGCGGCGACCGGCGGGTAGACCGCGCCGTGCCGCCGGAGCATCACCGCGTCCACGCCGAGCAGGTCGGCCTTGAGCTCGGTGGCGTAGGCGACCACCCCGCCGCGGAAAGACGCGGATGAGCCGGGCACGTCGGTGAGCGCGGCCGCGACGAGCCCGCCGGTCAGCGACTCGGCCACGGCGACAGTCTGGCCGCCGGCCCGCAGCAGGTCCAGGACCTGGCTCGCCAGGTCACGCGCTGCCTCGCCCGCGGATGAGCCCGACTCCACGACCACGATCCTGCCTCCCCTAGCCCTGGACGCTTACCGGCCGGTGGCCGGTTCTGAACGCTCCGGTTGTGAACGACGGAGCCGCATCGCCTGGAGCACGTAGTCGGCGCCGGTCACCACGGTAACCACAACCGCCGCCGCCATGAAGAGCTCGCGAACCAGCGCCGGCGGGCTCAGCGAGGCCGGCAGCAGGTACAGGCAGATCGCGATGATCTGGAGCAGAGTCTTCGCCTTGCCGCCGCGGCTGGCCGCGATCACGCCCTGGCGGATCACCCAGAACCGCAGCCCGGTGACCCCGAGCTCCCGGAACATGATCACGCCGGTGACCCACCACGGCAGTTCGCCGAGGGCGGACAGGCAGATCAGGGCCGCGCCGGTCAGCGCCTTGTCGGCTACCGGATCGGCGATCTTGCCGAAGTCGGTCACCAGCCCGCGGCTGCGGGCCAGCCGCCCGTCGAGCAGGTCGGTCAGCGACGCCACGCAGAACGTGCCGAGCGCGGCGAGCCGCCAGGCCGTGCCGCCCGCGAGCAGGAAGCCGACGAAGACCGGGACGAGAACGATGCGAACGATCGTGAGGATGTTCGCTACGTTCCAGAGCCCGGCCTCAGAGGTCACCGCGGCTTCACGTCGGCGATCAGGTCGACTCCCTCGGAGTCGGTCACCACGGCGCGGACCATATCCCCGGCAGTCAGCGGCACCGGGGAGACGACCGTGGTCACCCCGTCGACCTCGGGGGCCTGGTGAGCGGCCCGGCCCAGGTAGCGGCCGGGAAGGCCGTCATCGGCCGCCTCCTCGATCAGGACGTCCAGGGTCTCGCCGAGCCGGCTCTCGGCCCGCTGGGTCATCAGCTCGTCGGCCAGGGCGGCGAACTCCTCGACCCGCCGGGAGATCTCCGCCTGCTCCAGCTGGCCGGGCCGCGACGCCGCCTCGGTCCCGTCCTCGTCGGAGTAGCCGAAGATCCCGATCGCGTCCAGGCCGGCGTGGCTGAGGAACAGCTCGAGCTCGGTCAGGTCCTCCGCGGTCTCGCCCGGGAAGCCGACGATGAAGTTCGACCGCACCCCGGCCTCCGGGCTCCGGTCCCTGATCTGGTCGAGCAAGGCGAGAAAACGCTCGCGGTCGCCGAACCGCCGCATCGCCCGCAGCACCCGGCCGCTGGCGTGCTGGAAGGACAGGTCGAAGTAGGGCGCCACGCCCGGGGTGGACGCGATCACCTCGATCAGGCCCGGCCGCAGCTCGGCGGGCTGCAGGTAGCTGATCCTGACCCGCTCGATGCCCTCGGTGGCGGCCAGGTCGGGCAGCACTTCCTCGAGCAGCCGCAAGTTGCCCAGGTCCTTGCCGTAGGAGGTGGAGTTCTCGCTGACCAGCACCAGCTCGCGCACGTTGTTGGCGGCCAGCCAGCGGGCCTCGGCCAGGATCTCGGGCGGGCGGCGGGAGACGAACGCGCCGCGGAAGGACGGGATCGCGCAGAACGAGCACCGGCGGTCGCAGCCGGACGCGATCTTCAGCGGCGCCACCACGCCGCCGGACAGCCGCCGCCGGAAAACACCGCCGCCGGGACCCGTCCATGGAGCGGCAGGGTCGACTACGGTCGACGAATAACTAGCCGACACGCCGGAGGTCGCGGGCACGGCGGAGGTCGCGGGCGCGCCGGAGGTCGCGGGCACGGCGGAGGTCGCGGGCACGGCGGAGGTCGCGGGCACGGCGGAGGTCGCGGGCTGGCGTTCGGCGGGGGTGACGGGCAGCAGGGTGCGGCGGTCCCGGGCCACGTGCGCGGGACGCTTGCGGCCGGCCAGCACGTCGTCGAGCCGGGCGCCGATCTCTCCGTAGTCGTCGAAGCTGAGCACCTGGGCCTCGGGCAGCTCGCCGGCCAGCTCGGAGCCGTACCGTTCGGCCAGGCAGCCGACGGCGGCGACCTTGGCGCCAGAGGAGGCCGCGGCGAGCAGTTCGTCGATGGACTCCTGCTTGGCCGCCTGGATGAAGCCGCAGGTATTCACCAGCACCACGCTGGCGTCGTCGTCGGAGGTCAGCTCCCAGCCGGACGCGGTCAGCCGCGCCGCGAGCTCTTCGGAATCGACCTCGTTGCGCGCGCAGCCCAGCGTGACCAGGCTGACGGTCCGGGCGGGGGGCAGGGAAGGCGGAGACGGAGACACACCGTGAGCCTACCCAGGGGACCGGGTGGTCGCGCGCTGCTAACTCGCCTTGGGCGTGAAGCTCAGCGTCACCGGCACGGTGCTGTTGGGGTTCTGGCGCTGGCCGTTCACGGTGAGGACGACCCCGCCCGGGTTGCCCAGCCGGACGTCGACCGCCTTCTTCTCGGTAAAGGTCCGCGAGGAGCCCGCCGGGATCACCCCCATGAAGAGCTGGGCGCCGTCGCCGGAGTTAGTCAGCAGGACCCAGCAGTCCTCGTTGGCGGTGAGCTGGATCACCACGTCGTGCGAGGTGGGCGTCGGCGACGGGTGCGCCGTCGGCTTCGCGCTGGCCGTGGGCTTGTGGGTCGGGGCGGCCAGATGCGCCGCCGGCTTGGACCCGCCGCCGTGGTCCGACACCAGCCGGTACGCGCCGAACCCGATGATGGCCAGCAGCACCACGGCCACGATCAAGCTCAGGCTGGGCGAGCGCCGCTCGCGGATCTTGATCGGGGTGGACGGCTCGAACACGTCGGCCGCCCTGATCATCCCGGGCGGGCCGTGCTCGGCGTCGTACGCGCTGATCAGCGGGACCGGGTCGGTCCCGACGACGGCGGCGATGCTGCGGATGTGCCCGCGGGCGTAAAAGTCGCCGCCGCAGGCGGAGAAGTCGTCCTGTTCGATGTCCCGGATGATCGATTCCCTGATCCGGGTCTGGTGGCTGACCTGCCCGACGGTGAGACCGGCCTGACGGCGGGCTTCCGCCAGGCTTTCGCCGATGCTCACGCCAGCCTCCACGTGCTCGCAGTCGCTGTCAGGAGAAGAAGGCCATCTTGAGTATTAAGGCCATCACCAAGTGTAGACAGCGGCGCGGCCCGCGGGTCTACCCGCCGCGCAGGGAATCGAGCGTCTCTTCCAGGTCCTCGGGCCTGACCAGCACGTCACGCGCCTTGGAGCCCTCGCTCGGCCCGACGATGTCCCGGCTTTCCAGCAGGTCCATCAGCCGCCCGGCCTTGGCGAACCCGACCCGCAGCTTGCGCTGCAGCATCGATGTCGAGCCGAACTGGGTCGTGATGATCTGCTCCGCCGCCCGGATCAGCAACTCCAGGTCGTCGCCGATCTCGGAGTCGATCTCCCGGTTTTTCTCCGGCGCGACCGCGACGTCCTCGCGGTAGTCGGGTTCGGCCTGCTTCTTGCAGTGCGCGACGATGTCGCGGATCTCCTTCTCCGACACGAACGCGTTCTGCAGCCGGATCGGCTTGGACGCGCCCATCGGCAGGAACAGCGCGTCGCCCTGGCCGACCAGCTTCTCCGCCCCCGGCTGGTCCAGGATGACCCGGGAGTCGGCCAGGGACGAGGTGGCGAAGGCCAGCCGGGACGGCACGTTGGCCTTGATCAGGCCGGTCACCACGTCCACGCTCGGCCGCTGGGTGGCCAGCACCAGGTGGATGCCGGCCGCCCGGGCCAGCTGGGTAATCCGGACCACGGCGTCCTCGACGTCGCGCGGGGCGACCATCATCAGGTCGGACAGCTCGTCCACGATCACCAGCAGGTACGGGTACGGGAGATACACCCGCTCGCTGCCGGGCGGCGGCTTGAGCTGGCCCGCCCGGACCGCCTTGTTGAAGTCGTCCACGTGCCGGAACCCGGAGGCGGACAGGTCGTCGTACCGGCGGTCCATCTCGCCGACCACCCAGTCCAGCGCCTCGGCCGCCTTCTTCGGGCTGGTGATGATCGGCGTGATCAGGTGCGGGATGCCCTCGTAGATGGTCAGCTCGACGCGCTTGGGGTCGACCAGGATCATCCGCACCTCGTCCGGCGTGGCCCGGGTCAGGATGGAGGTGATCAGGCTGTTCAGGCAGACGCTCTTGCCCGATCCGGTGGCCCCGGCGATCAGGATGTGCGGCATCTTGGACAGGTTCGCCACCATGACCCGGCCCTCGACGTCCTTGCCCAGGCCGACCACCATCGGGTGATGGTCGGACAGCGCGGTCTGCGACTTGAGCACGTCGCCCAGGCTGACGACCTCCTTGTCCGCGTTCGGGATCTCCACCCCGATCGCGGACTTGCCCGGGATCGGCGAGATGATCCGGACGTCGGCGCTCTTGACCGCGTAGGAGATGTTCTTGCTCAGCGCGGTGACCCGCTCCACCTTGACCGCCGGGCCGAGCTCGATCTCGTACCTAGTCACCGTCGGGCCCCGGCTGAACCCGGTGACCTGCGCGTCCACCTGGAACTGCTCGAGCACCTCGGACAGCGCCGCCACCACGATGTCGTTCGCCCTGGTCCGCTGCTTCGGCGCGGTCCCCGGCCGGAGCAGTGCGGTCGGCGGCAGCGTGTACGCGATCGCGTCGCCCGAGGTCAGCGTGAGCTGCTCGGGGTTGCGCAGCGGCGCCGAGGGCTTCGGCACCGCGATGGCGGGCTCGGGCTCGTGCGGGGCGGGCGCCGCAGGTTCCTCGTGGGTACCGAAGCCGAGCGCCTCGACCAGGCCGTCACCGCCGTCCGGGCGGGGCCTGCCGCGCTTCTTGTCCTGCTCGAGCAGCGGCGTGTCGTAGGGCTTGGTGTGATCGCCGGCCTCGATGGCCGGGCGCAGCCTGATCTGCCTGGCGAGCTGGCCGCGCGCCCGGCGGACCGTGCTGCCGCTGCCGGCCGCGTAGCCCCCGTCGACCTGCAGGCCGTCGCCGTCCTCGGCCCGCGGCTCGCCGTGCCCGAACATCTCGCGCAGTTCGCGGAGGCGTTCCGGTATCCGGTGCACCGTGGTGCCGGAGATGAGCAGGATGCCGTACAAGGCCAGCAGCGTGAGCAGCGCCACCGCCGCCCACGTGGTGAGCGAGGAGGACAGCGGGGCGGACATGGCGTAGCCGATGTAGCCGCCGGCCAGGTGCATGGCGCGCGCTCCGTCGGACGGGCGCGGCGTGCCCTTGGCGATGTGGATCAGGCCGAGCGCGCCGAGCAGCAGCGCGGCCCAGCCGATCGTGGCCCGGATCGTCTCGGTGTTGCGGTCCGGGTGACGCAGGAACCGCCAGGCCAGCAGCAGCCCCAGCACCGGGATGACCCAGGCCAGCGAGCCGAACCCGCCGAGGGCCACGGTCCGGATGGACCGGCCGGCCGCGTTGGGCATCCGGAACCACAGGCCGGCCGCGAGCACGATGGCCGCGCCCAGGGTGAGCAGCCCCACGCCGTCGCGGCGATGGTGCGGGTCCAGGTCGCGCGCGCCGCGGCCGACGGCCCGGGCGGCGAACCCGACCGCCCCGGCGACCAGCATCCAGGCAGCCACGATCATCTTGCCGGTCCAACGGACCAGGATCACGACGGGGTCGCGAGGCGGGCGGGCCGGCGCGGGACGGCCTTTCGCCGTGCGCCCCTTGCCCGTGCCCGGCTTGCCGGACGGTTTCCGGTTGCTCTTTTTTTTAGTGCCCGAACGGGTCTGGCTGCCTTGCGCCGGCTTACGGCGGGGGGCCTGGCGGGCCGGTGACTTGGTGGCCGCGGGACGGCCCGCAGGCTCGGGGGCAGCCTCGTCCAGCCCGCCGCGCGGGCGGGCAGATCCGTTACGGGCACGGGTCGCCATGCTTACAAACGTAGCGAGAACGCGGTGCCGGTCCCAACACCTCGACGGCGTGTCTCGCTCAGGGCGCAAGCATGTAGTGGTACCGGTGCGAGTCGCGGAAGCCGCACCGGAGGTAGAGCGCGCGGGCCGGGGCGTTGCTCGTCTCGACCTGGAGCAGTATGCGCCGCGCGCCCTGGCCGGCCGCCGTGGCGGCCAGCGCCGACGTGATGGCCGCGCCCAGGCCCTGGAGCCGGCAGGCCTTATCGACTTCCACCGCGGTCAGCACCCCCAGGTCTCCGGCCACGGAGATCCGCCCGCAGGCCACCGTCCGGCCGTCCCGGCAGATGGTCCCGAACGCCTGCCACGGGGCCGACATCATCAGCGTCCGCGCGATCGGCGGCAGGTCCTGCCCGCGGTAGCGGTAGAGGCCGAGGAAGGCCGCGTCGGGTTCGGGGGAGAATCGCACGTCGGCGGTACTCGCGGGAATGTCGGCGATCTCCGCGGTCATGACGAAGGCGGGACCGGGGCGGGGAAGCCACGACCGTTCGGCCAAATAGGCGGGCAGGGGGTCGGGACCGGCCCCCTGGGGCAGGACGATCATCGGCCGCAGGTCCCGGCGGCGGTACCAGTCCTCGACGGCCGCCACCGCCTCCGGCAGCGGCAGGCCCGGGTCACCGACCGGCAGGGCCGAGTTGGCGCGGCCGGTGAAGCCGGCCGCCGCGCGGAGCCGCCACTCCCCCAGCGGCTCGGTCTCCGGCGCCTGCCAGTGCAGCGCGGCGGCGCGCTCGAGGTCCTCGACCCGCGGATCAGGCATTCGCCGGGAGCGAGGTGCCGGGGCCGCGGCGGCGCACCCGGACCAGATCGCGGCGATGCTCCGGCAGGGTGCGCTCGGCCGCGCCCTCGACGGTGAAGCCGGCGTCGGCGATCATCTCCAGGTCGCGGGCGCCGGCCTGGCCCTCGCTGGTCAGGTAGTCGCCGAGGAAGATCGAGTTGACGATGTGCAGCGCGAGCGGCTGCAGGCTGCGCAGGTGGATTTCCCGGCCGCCGGCCAGCCGGACCTCGGCGTCCGGGCAGGTGAACCGGACCATGGCCAGGATGCGCAGGCAGCGCTGCGGGGTCAGGGCCCACTGACCGCCCAGCGGGGTGCCCTCGAACGGGATCAGGAAGTTGACCGGCACCGAGTCGGGGTCCAGTTCGCGCAGCGCGAACACGACGTCGACGAGCTCGTCGTCGGTCTCGCCCATCCCGGCGATCAGGCCCGAGCACGGGGACAGGCCCGCTGCCTTCGCCTTGTTAACCGTGTCGGCGCGGTCCTGGTACGAGTGGGTGGTGCAGATGTCGGCGTAGTTAGCCTCGGCCGTGTTGAGGTTGTGGTTGTAGGCGGTGGTGCCGGCCTGGTGCAGGCGCTCGGCCTGGCCGTCGGAGAGCAGGCCGAGGCAGGCGCAGACCTCGACCTCGGGGTGCTGCTCCTTGAACTTCCCGATCGCGCCGGACACCCGGGTGACATCCGCGTCGGTGGGGCCGCGGCCGCTGGCGACCAGGCAGACGCGCTTGGCGCCGGCCCTGACGCCCGCCTCGGCGTTGCTGATCACCTCGTCCGGCTTGAGCCAGGTGTACTTGAGCACGTCCGCCGCCGAGCCGGCCCGCTGCGAGCAGTAGAAGCAGTCCTCGGGGCACAGGCCGCTCTTGATGTTGACCAGGTAGTTCAGCTTGACCCGGCGGCCGAAGTAGCGCAGCCGGACCTTGAAGGCCGCCGCCACCAGGTCCATCAGCTCGTCGTCGGTTCCCTGCAGGACTTTCAGGGCCTCGGCACGGGTAGGCAGCTCCCGGGCCAGGGCCTTCTCCGTCAGCGCGTCAAGCCAGGTCATAGGTCCTCCTCCGGGGCGACGCTATCAGGCGAGCGGCGGCACCCGCGGAGCGGTAGTGTCGGCCCTATGCGGGTCGCGATCCTCGATGACTATCAGCAGGTTTCCCTGGCCAGCGCGGACTGGTCGGCGGTGCGTTCGCTCGGCCAGATCGACGTGTTCGCCGAGCACATCGGACGGACGGAGGCGCTGGTCAGCGCCCTGGAACCGTACGACGTGGTGGTGGCGATGCGGGAGCGCACGCCGTTCGACGCGGACCGGCTCGGCCAGCTGCCGCGGCTGCGGCTGCTGGTCACCACGGGCATGGGCAACACGTCGATCGACCTGGAGGCGGCCGCCGCGCGCGGGATCACGGTGAGCGGCACCGGCGGCATCGGCACGTCCACGGCCGAGCTGACCTGGGGCCTGATCCTCGCGCTGCTCCGGCACATCCCCGAGGAGGACCAGCGGCTGAAGCAGGCCGGGCGGGCCGGCGGCGCGGCGCTCGGCTTCGGCGGCAGCTGGCAGCGGACCATCGGCACCGGCCTGGACGGCAAGCGGCTCGGCGTGGTCGGCCTCGGCCACCAGGGCCGGCGGGTGGCGGATATCGGCCGCGCCTTCGGCATGAAGGTTGTGGCCTGGAGCCAGAACCTGGATCCGGACGTGGCCAAGAAGGCGCACGTCAAGGCGGTCTCGAAGGAGGAGCTGTTCTCCTCCTCCGACGTGGTGACCGTGCACTACAAGCTCAGCCCGCGCAGCGTCGGCGTGGTCGGCGTGGCCGAGCTGGCGCTGATGAAGCCGTCCGCATACCTGGTGAACACCTCCCGCGGGCCGCTGGTGGACAGCGCGGCCCTGCTGGCGGCGCTGCGGTCCGGGTCGATCGCGGGGGCGGCGCTGGACGTGTACGACGTCGAGCCGCTGCCGCTGTCCAACCCGCTGCGGTCCGCGCCCAACGTGGTGCTGACCCCGCACCTCGGCTACGTCACCGAGGAGACCTACCGGGTCTTCTACGGCGACGCGGCCGAGGACATCGTGGCGTTCGCTCAGGGTTCGCCGGTGCGGGTGCTGACCGCGTCGTTATGACGCCGGCTTCCAGCCGGGGTCGCGGCCGGACAGGGTGAGGGCGCGCTCGAAGGCCGTCGCGTTCTCCGGTGGTTCGACGGCGTCGGCGAAGCCCTGGTACTTGCGGAAGAGTTCGGCCTGGGCCTGGACGATGTCCTCTAGGGCTGTGGCCGTTTGGTCGTCTGTCCTGAACTCCTGGCCGGTGGCCCGGGCCACGTCCCAGCCGTGCAGGGCCGTCTCCATGAGCAGCATCGCGCCCACGTCGGCGGCCGGGGTGGCGTCGCCCATGACGTTGAGCTTGCCTTCCCAGGCCTGGGGTGCTGACCAGGCGGTGACGGCCTTGCCTATCTGCCGTGCGTAGTCCTCGCGGAAGCCGGGGTCGGCGGTGAAGTCATTGTTCATCAGCTCCTCGGCGACGCTCTCGCCGTGCGCCCGGCGCTCGGCCGAGTACGAGGTCCACAGGATCGTGTGGTTGAGCAGGGTGCGCAGGTCCCAGTCGCCGCACGGGGTGGGTGTGTCCAGTGCATGTGGGGGCACGTTGCCCACCACGCGGGCCGCCTCGGCCGACGCGGCCGCCATCTCTGCGCTCAGATTCTTCTTCTCCATGGCTGCGACGCTACCGAGGACGGGTCAGGAGGTCTTGAAGAAACGCGACAGATTAGGCTGATCAGGTGCCAGATGCCGCCGTCGGGACCATGGGTCGTGGCGTGCTCCGCCCGGACCTCGCCGCGTCTGTTATCCGGCTCGACCGGCACAAGCCGGCCGACGCATTGGCGCCGTTCGTGGACTACTACTGGATCGTTCGCTGGGACCTGCGCGGCCACCCACCGCACGAGCAGACGGTCCTGCCGCACCCCAACGTGCACCTGGTCTTCGAGGCGTCTGGGGCCGGGATCTTCGGCGTGGACCGGCGTTTGTTCACCCGGTCGCTGTCCGGGCTCGGCCTGGGGTTCGGGGTGCGGTTCACAGCCGGGGGCTTCCGGCCGTTCTGGCAGGCGCCGATCTCCCAGCTGACCGACCGGGTGGTGCCGGCCGCCCGGCTGTTCGGGCCGCGGGCGGAGAAGACCCGGCAGGCGATCATGGATGATTTTGCTTCCGGCGGTTTCGACGTGGACGACGGCGTCATGATCGGGTATGCGGAGGCGCTGCTGCTATCGGTCCTGCCGGAGCGGGAGCCGCTGGCCGAACAGGCCGCCGCGCTGGTCGCGCGCATCACCGACGATCCCGGGTTGCGCCGGGTCGACCAGCTGGCCGCTTCCTCCGGGATGACGCCGCGCACCCTGCAGCGGCTGTTCGCCGACTACGTCGGGGTCAGCCCGAAATGGGTGATGCGCCGGGCCCGGCTGCACGAGGCCGCCGAGCGGGCCGACAGTGGCGAGCCGGTGGACTGGGCCGCGCTGGCCTCGGATCTCGGCTACGCCGACCAGGCCCACCTGACCAGGGACTTCACCGTGACCATCGGGGTGCCGCCG
>Ga0207683_10003592_pt1 | contig 13520 bp, 12 predicted proteins | sample KBSM73metaG_FD_184333 | JGI IMG/M metagenome (GOLD analysis project Ga0207683, IMG submission 184333) | Miscanthus rhizosphere microbial communities from Kellogg Biological Station, Michigan, USA - KBS M7-3 metaG (SPAdes) (version 2) | ecosystem: Host-associated > Plants > Roots > Rhizosphere >...
CACGAACTGCAGGGAGGCGAGCAGAAGACCCACTCGGTCGTCATTGCCTTCGATGGTGACGACTCCTCCGGCGACAAACCGCTTGCGTGGGTCCACGATCCGCTGCTGCTCTACCCGTCGCCGGAGTGGTGCGCCGAAACAGCCGCGGTCCCGTTCCTCCAGTCCGCGTCACAGGACCCTTCTGCTGAATACCTGCGCCTGGTGGAGAGCGCGCTCGACCCGGCGGACGGATTCGCGGCGAAGCGGGAGCGGGCAGACGAGTACGGGTGGCGCAATTTCGGCGACCTTCCGGGGGACCACGAGTCGGCGTACCTCGACGCTGGACAGATGTACGTGTCGCACTACAACAACCAGTACGACGCGCTCGCCTGTTTCGCCATTCACTTTCTTCGGACCGGCGATCCGCGCTGGCATGCGCTGATGTGCGATCTCGCCACGCACGTGCGCGACATCGACATCTACCACACCACGCGCGACAAGGCGGCCTACAACGGCGGCCTGTTCTGGCACACCGATCACTACGTGGATGCCGGCACGTCGACGCACCGGACGTACCCGGCCGGCAGCCACGGCGGCGGACCGTCAGGAGAACACAACTACAACCTCGGGTTGATGCTTCACTATTTCCTCACTGGCGACCCGGCGTCGAGCGAGGCCGCCATCGGCCTGGGGCAGTGGGTGCTCGACATGGACGACGGCCGGCAGACCGTATTCCGCTGGCTGTCTCGTGGTGCGACGGGGCTCGCCAGCGCCAGCGGGTCGAGCAGCTACCACGGGCCCGGGCGTGGGGGAGCGAACTCGGTCATGGCCTGCCTCGTCGCTCGTCGTCTCAGCGGCGACGAGCGCTTCGAGCGGAAGATCGAGGAACTCCTCCGACGGTGCATTCACCCGGCCGACGATCTGGTGGCCATGCGACTGGATGATGTCGAGCGGCGCTGGTTTTACACGATGTTCCTGCAGGCGCTGGGTGCATACGTGTGGGACAAGCGCGAACGCGGTGAACTCGACGATCGCTTTGAATACGGCAGGGCAAGCCTGCTTCACTACGCGCGATGGATAGCCGAGCACGAGAGCCCATATCTCGACCGGCCCGAGCGTCTCGAATTCCCGAATGAAACGTGGGTGGCGCAGGATCTCCGCAAGGCCGATGCGCTTCTCTGGGCGGCATTCTTCACGGCACAGGACGACGAGCGACGCCGGTTCACGACCCGCGCCTCAGAGTTCTTCAGTTATGCGGTGAGCACGCTTACTCAGATGCCCGGCCACGTGTACACGAGGCCAACCGTCGTGGCCCTGGCGAATGGATGGCGCTACCGAGGGGATGGACATGCCGACGTGCAGCCGCCATCCGCGCCTCGATCGGCGTCGACGGGCTGGAGCGGACCCGCGGTGTTCGTCCCACAGAAGGCGAGAGCCTCGAATCGTGCGCGCTGGCTGGTCTACGTGGCGCTTGCCGCGGCCGGCGCGGCTGCCGTCTCGCTCGTCTTGTAGAGTGCAGGGGCGGCGCCCGTCTCCTTTCGTGCAGCAAGTTCGATCGCAGTGATCGAGTAAAGCGCCATCGTGAGACCGACAACGTGCCAGAGCATTTCGGTGTACTGAAAGATCACGAAAGAACCACCAACCGCAAATGCCACCAGCGCCGCCTCGCAGCCTACGGCAAAATGTTCGAGCTCGCGAGGTATGAGCCCCCGCTTTGCCAGGCGCCGTGTCCTCCAGCAGGCCGTGAACGCGAAGGCGAGAATGGTTACGAAAAGCGCGAATCCAGCGTAACCAAGCTCGGCGAGTGCACCAAACCAGGCGCTGTGGACGGAACGCTCTCTGCCGAACGCCCCGTCGGTGGAATCGTACCGGTCGTACGCCACGTTGTAGCCGTTTACTCCGACGCCCATCGGCCTGGCAGACGCCATCACCAGAGCCGTTGACCAGAAATGCAGACGACTCTCGACGGACACGTCGCGTTCGTTTTCGTCCTCGACGGTGTTGATGGTGTTCATCCGGTCCCAGAAGCCTTCCGGCATTACGCTCAGAACGAGGCTCCCTGCAAGGGCCGCGGCAACGAGCGCGCGGCCGCGTCGAGGCGACCGCAGCAGGAACATCAGGAGCAATGCCGCCGCTGCCAGGAAGCCGCCGCGGGAATAGGTGGAGACCGCCCGGTACAGGATGCCCACAGCCAGGAAGTGGTGCAGCCACCGTTCCCAGACCGTCGCCGATGTACGAGCCAGTGAGACGATCATCGCAACGAGCATGAGCATGCCGACGGCGACACCATTGTTGTCGCCCAGGAATGCCACTTCATTGGTGTTCGTGCCGCCCGGATTGAGAATCAGCTGGGCCCATCCCTGCTTCGCGCCCTCGAACGCCAGGGAAAATGCAATGGTCAGGATCACGATGCGAAGCCTGGACGTATCTGATGCTAGAGTGGCGATCATGTAAGTGATGATGATGGCCTTGGTGAAGTCGCTCAGGTACGGCAGGCAGTAGGCGTAGTAGGGCGATGCAAACGTCGCAATCGCCGCAACCAGGAGGAGCGCCGCCAGGAGCCCCGTCCGCAGGTCGGCGCGCAGCGCCGTTCCCGACAGAATCCACCTGAAGACCAGGTAGACGCCTACCACATACGAAATGGGGAATGCCTGAAACGAGGCACTCCACACCCACTGCTCCGGGCGAAAATAGGCAAACCAGAGGTACAGAAGGAGCGCATAGAACTCGCTCTGGAGCGCAAAGGCGGCTCCCACGACGAGTATTGCGCTCACGAACAGCGTTCTGAGCATGTGATCGGACGGTACTTTAATCTGTTTGTGCGCGCTGTGTCTTAGAGCGACGAGGACCGATGGTTCAGCCAGGGAGAAAGCTCAGGGTCGCGGTCGACGCGCGGGAGCTCAATCGTCCGCACCTGCGGGGGATGGGCAAGTACCTGCTCGAGCTCATTCGGCACTCGAAGGTCGCGCAGTCGATAGAGTGGCAGCTCTTCTCGGACCGGCCGGACCTGCCATTCCATCAGCCCCGGGAAGCTGGAGTCTCCGTTCGTATCACCGACGTTCCCGGCTACCGTATTCATGCGTGGGAGCAGTGTTACCTGCCCATCATGGCCGCGGGCGCCGACATTCTCCACTGCCCGTTCTCCAGGGCTCCCTGGCTGCAACTCAGGCCAACCGTCGTCACAATCCACGACACGATTCCGTGGGAATCAAACGAACCGTCATGGGACCACGGCTACTACGTCGACACGCTTCTGCCTCGCGCGTTCAAGAAAGCGCGAGCCGTCATTACCGGATCGCAGGCGTCCCGGTCGGACATTTCGAAGCGCTGGCCAGAGATTGAGCCGAAACTTCACGTTGTCTATCACGGTATCGGCGAAGAGTATCTGGCCGTGCGGCCGGGACCGCTCTCCGAGAACGCGGAACTTGGCGGAGTTCGCGAGCCGTACCTCCTATATGTAGGAGGCGAAATACCCAGGAAGCGGCTCCCGTGGGCGATTGACGTCTATTCGGCAGTCGCTGACTCCGGGGTCAGCCTGGTCGTCTGCGGTCTGGCGCCGACCAGCCATTCCGAGGTCCTCCAACAGGTTCCCGAATCGCTGCGGCCTGGCATCACCTTCATGCCATTCGTGCCGCCGGCGGCCATGCCACGCCTCTACCAGAACGCTGTGGCGCTGCTGTTTCCCTCCCTTGCTGAGGGATTCGGGTTTCCCGTGCTGGAGGCCCAGGCCGTCGGAACCCCCGCGCTGTTCAGCCCGCTGTCGAGTCTGTCCGAACTCGCAGGGCCGGCCGCGGTGCCGCTGCCGGCCACGGACCTGCACGCATGGACTCAGTCTGCACGACGCCTCGTCGAGGAACGAACGTCAGGGGCAGTGCCGCGGGAGGCCTCGCGTGAGTGGGCACGCCGGTTTTCATGGGAGACGTCCGCGGCAAGGACCCTTGCTCTGTATTCAGCGGTGGCCGGCGGGCGCTGACTGGTTTTGCGGAACCAACAGGCGCAGCACTTCCTTCACGAGTTCACGGTCGAACGGCCACTGAAGCAGCGCCTTTCCATACTCGATGGCTGCGTCACGTTTCGCGCCTGCCTGTGCGGCGTCCCACCCGCTGGTCAGCAGTGCGCGCGACCGAATCTGCCGTTGCAGGACCGGGCCAAAGGCTCTCGCTCTCGGCAGCGACAGCGCCCTGTCCACCACGAGCTGCCGTTCGGCAGCCATTCCGCGGTGGTTCCGGCTCATTGCTCCGCCGTGAATTCGATATCTCAAAAGAGGCCTTCGGCAGGCGATCGCGGTGTGCCTTTCCGCAATGCGTATCCAGAGATCCCAGTCGGCGGCTGCGCTGAGAGGCTCGAAGAAGCCGCCCGCTTCCTTGAACACGTCGCCCCTGACCAGCACGCTGGACATCGTGATGAAGTTTCCGCGAGCAAGCAGCGGCACGAAGATGTCGCCGTCCTTCAGTGGATTCACATCGCTTTGAATCACCGGCAGTATCCCCAGCTCCCCGATGTTGAAACGGTCCGTGTACACGAGGGGCACCGTCGCGACGGACATCTGCTCCTCGACCTTCGTGGGCAGCCAGACATCGTCGGCATCGAGGAAGGCAATCCAATCGCCGGTGGCAAGCGCGGCGCCGACATTTCTAGCCCTGGCCACACCTCCGTTTGCTGTTCGAACGACGCGAACACTCTCCGAGAACGTCTCGAGGACGTGGGGCGTGTTGTCGGTTGATCCGTCATCCACGACGATGACTTCGATGTTGGGGTAGGTCTGACCGAGTGCGGACTCAACGGCTTCCTTCAGGAACTGTTCTGCGTTGAAGACCGGGATGACGACCGACACGCGCGGGCGCGGAGATTCGTGGCTCATTGGAGGAGACTATGATCGCTCAGGACCGGCTCCACGATGCCGGTATCTGAGGTGTCTGCGAAAAGGCCACAGCACGTATGCAAGGAACCGGCGTCTCGATACTCATTCCATGTTTCAACCGCGAACCGTTCCTTGCTGAAGCCATCGAGTCCGCCCTGGCACAGACGCTTCCGCCGACGGAGGTCATCGTCGTGGACGATGGCTCGACCGACCGGACAGCCGCAGTTGCCCTGGAATACGTTCCGAGGGTCAGGTTTCATCGCTTCGACACCAACCAGGGCAAATCGGCCGCGTTGAACTGGGCGACCGAGCGAGCATCCGGCGAGTACATCCTCATCCTGGATTCTGATGACGTGCTTGAACCAGATGCCATTGCAGTGCTGTCGGAATATCTCGATAGACACAGTGACGTCGGCGTCGCATTCGGCCACGCTTCGTTGTTCGACAATGGCGGAGTAATCGCGGCGAAGCACCCGATTACAGAGGCGGTCAAGGATCTGCCAGGGCAGCACGACGCCGGCTGGATCCGCTTCGAGCGGTCCGCTTTCTTTGATGCGACGCTCGAGCGAAGTCACTGCCCGATGGCATCGACCATGTTCCGCAAAGCGTGCCTCGACGCGGTCGGTCCGCACAATGAGCGCGTTCGGTCCGGGCAGGATTGGGAGATGCTCGTCCGCCTGGCGGCGCGATTCCAGTTCGCCTTTATCGACAAGGTCCTGTGTCACATGCGCCGCCACAGTTCCAACCTGTCTCTGAGTCCGGACTTCGAACTGGATCGGCATCAAAGCCAGGTGCATCTGCTCGACAGCATCCTCCGGGCCGTGGAGCTCACGGAGGCGCAGCGCCGGCGGATCGAGCTCAAGAAGACGGCGGCCATCACCGCCTTCGCGCAGGCGCTCATTCGAGCTTTCCGGCCAGAGGATGCACGCCGGCTCTTTCAGGAGCTTTCGCTGGAGACCAGGCTGAAGCCGTCGAACTTTGTCTGGTATGCGGCGTCACACCTTTCCGCGAGCACGCTCCGGGCGATGTGGGCCGCGAGGAACAGGTTCGGGCCCGACTTCGGCCGCAGCTGAACTACAGCGTCCGCAGCCAACGCTCAAGCGTCCACGCCGCCCAGAGTGCGTACCCTTGTTCGCTGCGGCCTTCGCGATGCGCCTTGAAGCGGCGCGCCAACTCGGTCATGTCGACGTATCGGCTCAACGGCCCTGAAGTTCCGGCCACTTCGTCGGCGAACTGTGCGGCGTAGCCGCCGCCGATCCAGGATCCAATCGGCACGGTAAATCCCCGCTTGGGGAGCGACCACAGCGCGCCAGGCAGGCGCTTGCGCGCGAGCCTGCGCAACAGGTACTTCCCCTCGCGCCCAACCTGTTTGCGCGACGCTGGAATCCGGAACGCGAGTTCAACCACGCGTCGATCGAGCAACGGGCAGCGCACTTCCAGGCTATGCGCCATGCTCATCCGGTCCACCTTCACCAGCGGGTCGTTCGGCAGGTACACCTTCAGGTCCGCGTACTCCGCTCGCTGCACCGCACTGGTGGATGGACAGCGCCGATACGGGTCTGTCACCGCCGCGAACACCGGGCTGTCCGCCGGGTCACGCCTGGGCGCCTGGCCGAGAAGCACCCTGGCATCGGCTGGCTTGAGGAACGCCAGGTCGGAGTAGTACGCGGTGGCCTCGTCGCGGCCCATGTTTTCGAGCAGCGTTCCGGCCCGAAGAGGGCGAGGCAGCCCCTGCCAACGCGGCCATCGCTCACCGAGCCAGCCGACTGCGCGGGACCGCCCCCCTGGCAACCAGCGGCGCGCGGATGCCTCCAGGGCGTGAGGCACGTACCGGAAGTCGTAACCGGCGAAGCTTTCATCACCGCCGTCGCCGCTCAGAGCCACGGTCACATGGCGCCGTGCTGCGCGCGATACATACCACGTGGGTATCGCCGATGAATCCGCCAGCGGCTCGCCCATGCCCTCGATAACCGGACCGATCACTTCGTCCAGTCGCGGCTCTATCGTTTCCTCGTAGTGCCGGCTCCGAAAGTGCGACGCCGTCAGCGCCGCGGCCTCGAGTTCGTTGTGCTCGCGGTCGGCGAACCCGACCGACGCGGTGACGAGGCGGTCGCCGAGCGCTTCGGCCATGTAGGACACGATCAGGCCGGAGTCGATGCCGCCGCTCAGGAAGGCGCCGAGCGGCACTTCGCTTTCAAGCCTCGCGAGCACGGCCGAGCGGAGAGCACCATCGATGCTCTCGATGAGCTCGTCGTCGGGGCGATGGTCGGTGTCGAATTCACGCACGTCCCAGTACTCGCGCGTCTCCACCCGGCCATCAGCCACTCGCAGCCAATGCGCGGGCGGCAACTTGTAGACGTCGCGGTACACCGTTGACGGGGCCACGAAATATCCAAGCGAGAAGTAGCCCTCCAGCGCCGACAGATCGAGATTCCCCTGCCAGCCTGCCGCACATCGGAGTGACGGCAGCTCGCTGCTGAAACAGAACACACCGTCCAGCACCGTGTAGAAGAATGGCTTCTTTCCAAGTCGATCGCGCGCCGCGAAAAGGGTTCGGGTCCGGCCGTCGTAGATCGCAAACGCGAACATGCCTTCCAGCCGCTCCACGCAGGACGGGCCGAACTCTTCGTACGCGTGAAGAATCGTTTCGGTGTCGGAGTGGGTGCGGAACTGGTGCCCCCTGGACTCGAGAAGCGGCCGCAGTTCCCGGTGGTTGTAGACCTCTCCGTTGAAGGTAATCCAGCACGAGCCGTCCTCGTTGGACATCGGCTGGTGCCCGCCGGCGCGGTCGATGATGGCAAGCCGCCGGTGGCCGAGGATGGCGGTGGGCGCCTCGAACAGTCCCTCGCCGTCCGGACCGCGGTGCCGGATCGCGTCGTTCATCCGTTCGACGCTCGCTCGCGCCTCCGGCGCAAGCGGACCGTCCAGGGCCGCCATTCCGCAAATGCCGCACATCAGGCCGCGCTCACTTCCCGGTACACCGCTGCGTAATCATTCACCATCCGGTCAAGCGTGAATCGCGTTTCCACCCGGCTGCGGCCGGCGCGACCAAGTGATTGTCTCAGTGCCGGCTGCCCCGCGAGTTCCCCCACGGCCGCTGCAAGCGATTCGGCGTCGCGCGCTGGCACGAGCCGGCCACAGCTATCATCCACGACCTCAGGCGTGCCGCCGACCCGCGTGGCGACGACTGGAAGAGCGGCTGCCATCGCCTCGAGGATGGTGAGCGACACGCCCTCGCTGATCGAGCTGTTCGCGTAGAGATCGCATCCGGCAAGCCAGTGCCTGGCATCGTCCCGATGACCGAGGAACCGGACGATGGCCGACAGGCCGAGCGCCGTTGTTTCGGATTCGAGCCGTCCGCGCTCGGGGCCGTCGCCAACAATCATGAGCGTCACGGAGATGTTCTCGGATACTCGCGCGATACCCCGGAGAAGTGTTCCAAGGTCTTTGACTGGATCGAGCCGGGCTATCGTCCCGATGACCAGCACGTCTTCGCGAACGCCGAGCGCCCGGCGCACCTCTGCACGCGTGTTTGCGTCGGGCGCCGAACCCGCGTCGATGCCGTTGTAGATGACGCCAACGGACTCGAGCGGAAACCCCTCCGTGGCCAGATGCAGGCGCACGTCGTTCGACACGCCGAACACCCGCGCGGGAACATGCTGGAGAGCACGGTTCACGAGGCGACGCTTGGTGGATGGCCCCGTGTCCGATAGTCGCCCGTGCTCGGTGAAGACAACGGGCGGACCGCCGGCCCAGATGCGCGCCAGGCCGCTGTAAACGAACGGCGAATAATGATGCGCGTGAACGACGGACGCCCGGTGTTCCCTCGCCAATGCGGCGATACGTCGACCAAGCGACGGGCGGAAGCCGGGGCCACGATGCAGCGCGTGAACTCCAATCCCGCACTCGCCCAGCACAGGGGCCCACGACCCGGCGTCGTCGAGACAACAAACCATCGTCGGCATCTCGACGTGCAGCCTTCGAGCGAGCTCCATGACGAGCTTCTCGGTTCCGCCCGGGTTCAGGCTGAGGACCGTTTGGAGGATCCGGGGCGTGTTCACAGGCGAGGCACCAGATCTGACGTCAGCCTGCGAATATGCACGGCCACCGGCTCCACGACGGTTGGCCAGTCATAGCGCGTAGCCAGGCGACCAGCCGCCGCGTTTCTGATCTCCAGGGGAACACTCAAGAATGTTGTGATCGCGCTCGCGAGGTCACTGGCGCTACCCGGTCGAAAAAACGCGGCCGCGTCCGGTTCGGGACGCAGGACCTCACGAAAGTACGGTAAGTCGGCTACCACGACTCCACGTTCAGCGGCGAGCGCGGTCAGCAGGGCGGCACTTCCAGTGATCCGGCGATAAGGCAAAAGCACGGCATCTGACGCGTTCAGGAGGTTTGACAGATGCTGATCCGAGATGGCCTCCAATATCGTCCTCACGTTTGGCGCCCGTCGAGCCATCGCCTCAATCTGACGACCGAAGGCCGCGTCATGCGGCTTCCCGGCAACAATGAGCTGGCAGGTGTCACCCAGCATCGGCAATGCGTCCAACGCGATGTCCACGCCTTTGTACCGTCTCAAGAGGCCAAAGCAGAGGAGAGTCTTCCGGGCCGGTGTCAAGCCAACGGTCTCTAACGTCTCAACTCGCGATTCAGGGGTTGGCAGTAATGAGGGAGTCGCTCCAATTGGCATCGACACAATCTTGCGCGGATCCACGTCAAATTCTTGTGTCAAGGACTCGCGCGTTTGCTCGCTGTGAACAATGGCAAGAGCGGCAGAGCGTCTGATGATTCCAACGCCCACTCGATCCAGCCAGTCGCTTCCCTCGTGCCGACCAAGGTTGTGCACGGTCCAGATGACCGGGATGCCCAGGCGTCTTGCGAGTCTCAAGAAACGCCAGAGACCAACGATGGTTCTCGCGCGGTCAGCCCACTTCCGTTCGTCCTGCGACTGCCAGATGAATTCCGGCCAATGAAAGTGGATCGCAGACACCTCCGCGCTGTGCTCGCGGAGAAAGCGGTCGTTGATCGGAAGTCCATCAATACGGACGTGAGAGCCGCACCGGCCGAGCGCATCATAGAATGACCGCAAGTAATGGTGCGTCGAGGTCGCCGGCCATACGGCCAGACCCGGATTGCGCGACATGTCCGTTTTACTCCGCGCCTCATTCAAGGGTCTGAAACCTCAGGCCAGCAGGAGACGATGTATTCACGCGCGAGAAGTACGCATCTCTGGACCTGAGTACGCGGGCGGGCAGAAGTCGCGAGCGATCATATGGCAGTCGAATTCGTGGAGTCTTGGGAAGTGGTGTGGGTTGTTCGGGAATAAGCCACTCAACTCGAAGCCAAGAGACCTGAAGGTGCCAATCGCGGCGCAATAGTCTGGCGCACCGGTGTAGAGAGGTGTCACAGACGCCTCGGTCTGCAGGCCGCGAACCGCGCGCATAGCCGCGCCAGCTCCCTTCGCGACTTCCATGTCATAGCCCTGCGTATCCAGCTTGAGATAAAGGGCAGAAAATCCGAGGCGCCGCTGCAACTCAGGTAAAACACTCTCGAGCGTTCGCACCTGGACTGTGACCTGTCGTTGCACGACATTCATCGTCGAGAACTCCTTCGTCGAAGAGTGATCAGGCTCGAGGAAGGAACTGAACTGCGACCCTGCCATCACATTGAAAGCGGCCTCGCCGTTTGTGCTGCCAAGCGCATACCCTTCGATGTGCCACTTCTTGTCTGTCCTGGCGCGCTCGCGCAGCAGCTCGACATGCTCTGGTATTGGTTCGAATGAGACGATCGTGCCGTCGTACTCGACGTTGCGTCGAAGGAAGTCCCGGTACTGACCAGTGTTCGCACCGACATCGAAGACGCAGTCAATGTCGAGCCACCGAAGCAGCTGATTGAGATATGTGGCTTGCGGATGGGTCGCCAGCCGCCAATGAGGCGTGACCTGATAGCCGAGCGACGTCGCGAGATTGAGGATGGCCTTTTTGAGGACGCTTGCCATAAGTCGTCAGCGTTCGCGTTGGACCGCTCAACGGGCGGACGTACGCCGGGTTCGCCACGCGTGAAAGTCCTCGGTGAGGTGCCCGCTCTGAATCGATAACTCGCACAGATAGTAGAAGCGTTCCTTCGGTTCACGGTGCGCAACGGACCTGATGTAAGACCAGGCCGACTCCAGAAGGTTCCTGACCACGAACAGCGTGAGGCCCATGAAACGCCGCGCCTCCAAGCCGCGCTTGTGACGCACTCGACTCATCACCCGCCCTGTCCCATGGAGTCGGCGCAGAAAGTAGACCTTGCTCAACTGGTCCGTGCGAATCGGGTGAAGCACGGAAGCGCCAGCCACGTATGCAAACGCCAGGTTCGAACCGGCGAGCCTGTCGAAGATCTCGTATTCAGCGCCCGCGACGAGCGATCCTGGCCGGAGGCCGAAGTCCGTGTCGAAGTCTCCGAACCTCTCGAACACCGCGCGCCTGAAGGCCATGTTGGGTCCTACGGGCCCTTCACTGCTCGACAGCGGCCTGACGAGGTTCGAATCGCCTAAGTCCACGGTTATGGTAATGCTCGGGCGCGCGTAAGGGCCGTGAAGGGCGAACCATTCGGGCGGTGAGTCCGGAATATCCGGGACGACCCGCCCGCCGAAGACGTCGACATCGAGGTACGTCTTGAAGGCCTTGCAGTACGACTCGAGCCAGTGCGGCGAGAACGTCACGTCGCTGTCGACAAAAATCAGGATGTCGCCAGACGACTCCGCAATGCCGCGATTGCGTGCGTGATTCACTCCTGGCCGTTGTTCGACGATCAATTTCCAGGCGACGGCGTGATTCCGAAGTGTCTGCTCGATGACGCGGCAGGAGTCGTCAGTGGAGCCGTTGTCGACGACAAGAAGCTCTGTCGCCTGGCAATTCAGGCAGTTCTCCATGCTCTGGACGAGAGTCGACAAAGCCGTCGAGAGAGTGCTTGCGCCATTCCGGTTGATCATGATCACCGAAATGCGAACGGCTCCACTCGAGGCGGTCACGGGCTGTCCAGTCACGGAGACATCCAACCGGGTTCGATCTGGCCGAAACACCGTTGCAGCAGCGTTTCTACAAACTTCATCAAAGTGTCCTGGCGGCGTCCAGTTTCGCCGACAGTCCCGTGCGCGTCCGAACGATTGCGCCTCCCGCGAGGCGCCGATGAGCTATTTCCGTGCGGCGACCCACGTGACGATTGGCCACAGGGGGTCGTTCTTGATGGCAAGTCGATGCAGAGGATGCCAGCTTGCGTGTGGTACCCCGATGAATCGGATACCGTCCTCGACGGCGGACCAGACTTGAAAGTTGCCCCAGCCGCCGACGTCGATGATCTCTGCCCAGTCCCGGTGAAGCAGGGATAGCGCTTCCGGAGTGAATCGCCAGAAGTCCCTCGGCGCGCCGTGTATCGGATTGATAAAGCATGTTGTATGCAGGGCAATTCCGCCCTTGCGGAGCACTCGATGGCACTCGTTTACGGCCTGGTACGGGTCGCCCTCGATATGTTCGAGCACCTGGTCTGACAAAACGTAATCAAAGGAAGCATCTGGAAAATCGAGGGCGAGGATGTTGTGATCCGGATAATCCGCCAGGACGGTCTCGGTTGGTTGCAGGGCAAGCAACTCCGCCAGGTTTGCAGAATGGCTGATGGCAAGAACGCGCCCTGTCCGCTTCGTCAGACTCGTCCCAATCGAACGAATTCGATCGTACATGTAATAGCGAGTCACGTGCGGCCCGCGCGGCAGACCTTTCATCGATGCGCGCCAGGCCAGCCCGCGAAGCTTTCTGTAGGCGTTCATCTGGGGATCATTCGGGGTCGCCTTGCGTCCTCGGCATTCCGGGGCCCGGACGGTCATGACCGTTGCGCCGTGACAGCCGGGACAGCCGGGGGTACGGCGTCCGCGGCCCGGTCGGCGACCCAGCGCCAGGCGTGCTCGGCGGTCTCGGGAGCGTCCTCGGTGACCAGGTGCGAGGCCCGGGCGTAGCGGTGCACATCGGCATGCGGCATCCGGTCCAGCAGGTCTGCCAGGTATCGCTCGGAGAACACCGGGTCGCGCGGCCCCCAGAGCAACAGCACGGGCACCTCCAGCGTTTTCAGCCCACCGGCCACCGCGTCCAGGGTGGCGCGGCTGGGGTGGTCAACCTCGAGCGGGATGTCCGCCACGAAGTCGCCAATGCTCCGCCGCCGAGCGGCTCTGCCGTACGGGGCGGCCAGGCCGTACCGGATCGCGTCGGGCAGCCGCGGTCGGGACGGCATCGAACGATCAAGGGCCTGCCCGACGTTGAGATGATCGACCTCGCGAAGGTCGGCAGGACGTCAGGCTGGGACAAGGTGGCGCCGACGCAAAAGCGCGTCGCCCTCTACTATTTCGACTTCGACCTCGACGACCCGCAGACCAATCTGGCGAAGCTGCAGCTGCTCGAGCGGCTGCTCTACGTGGACCACCGCGGCGTCATCCTGTTGTCGGCGGTCGACCCGATGCACTTCCTCCGGATGGAGTAACTCGTCCCCCCGGATGGGGTATGCTGGCGCTCCGAGAGGAGCTGCCGTGACCTCGACCCGCTTCGTATTCGCCACTACTGTTTCGACGCTCGCGGTCCTTCTCGCCTCCGGAACGCTCGCCTCCGCCCAGGACGAAGCCGCGCTCAAAGTCGCATTCGAGAGGCAGCGC
>Ga0207683_10003593_pt1 | contig 13518 bp, 13 predicted proteins | sample KBSM73metaG_FD_184333 | JGI IMG/M metagenome (GOLD analysis project Ga0207683, IMG submission 184333) | Miscanthus rhizosphere microbial communities from Kellogg Biological Station, Michigan, USA - KBS M7-3 metaG (SPAdes) (version 2) | ecosystem: Host-associated > Plants > Roots > Rhizosphere >...
GACCATCGCCAACGATTCCGGCGCCACGCGCTCTACGTGGATGGCTGAGAACGTTCCCGACTACGACGGCGAAGTGCCCGGAGATGCACGTCCGGACGTATGCATCGTGGGTGCGGGGATCGCAGGGCTCTCTGTGGCGCTCGCGCTCGTCCAGGACGGGCTCGACGTGCTCGTGCTCGACCAGGGACCGATCGGCGGTGGCCAGACAGCGCGCACGAGCGCGCACCTCACGTCGGCGATCGATGACCGGATCTACGTGCTCGAACGGCGCTTCGGTCGCAAGAACGCGCGGCTCGCGGTCGAGAGTCATGCGGCTGCGATCGACGCGATCGAGCGCAACGCGAAGATGTTCGGGATCGACTGCGAGCTGCGGCGCGTCGACGGCTACCTGTGGCGCGGACCGAACGGCTCGTGGCGCGAGCTGTCGAAGGAGCTCGAGGCGGCGAAGCGCGCGGGCCTGCGCGTCGAGGAGATCGAGCGAGCGCCGCTGCCGTTCGACACCGGGCCGTGTCTGCGGTTCGGCAACCAGGCCGAGTTTCATCCGCTCGGATACGTCCGCGGGCTCGCCGAGGCGATCGTCGCGGGCGGCGGGCGGATCGTCACCGGCGTGCACGTCGCGAAGATCGCCGCCGGCACGCCCGTGTACGTCGAGCTCTCGAACGGCCGCAGGATCCGCGCGGCAGCCGCGGTCGACGCGACGAACATGACGATCACGAGCCGGTTCGGGATCCCGACGCGCGAGGCCGCGTATCGCACGTACATCGTCGCGCTCGAGGTCGAGCCGGGCTACGTGCCGCACGGCCTCTACTGGGATACCGACGAGCCGTATCACTACGTGCGCGTCGCTCGTCACGAGGACCGCGAGGTGCTGATCGTCGGCGGCGAGGATCATCGCGTCGGCCAGGGCGATCCGGAGATCCACTGGCCGAAGCTCGAGGCGTGGGCGCGCGAGCGATTCCCGGCGGCGGGCCCTGCGGTCGCGACGTGGTCGGGGCAGGTGCAGGAACCGGTCGACGGGCTCGCGTACATCGGCGCGCTGCCCGGGCACGAGCACGTGTTCGTCGTGACCGGCGATTCGGGCGAGGGCCTCACGCATGGCGCGCTCGCTGGCCTCTTGCTGCCGGCGCTGATCGAAGGCCGGTCGCATCCGTACGCGCACCTCTATCGGCCGAATCGCAGCCGGGTTCACAGCCTCATGACGTTCGTCAACGAGGCAGCGAAGTCGAGCTCGCCGTACGCGGACTGGATGCGCGCCGGCGATGTCGAGTCGCTCGACGACATCCCGCGCGGCCACGGCGCGACGATCCGGCGTGGCCTCCACGTGATCGCGGCCTACAAGGACCTGCAGGGCCAGTGTCACCTGAAGAACGCGCGCTGCACGCACCTCTCGGGTGTCGTGCGGTGGAACGAGGTCGAGAAGTCGTGGGACTGCCCGTGTCACGGCTCGCGCTTCGACGCATACGGCACGGTGATGAACGGCCCGGCGCCGGTCGATCTCGAGGACGCGCCCGCCGACATCGAGGCGCCGGAGATGATCCCGCTGCTCGATCTTCCCGGCGAGACCTAGGCGGCCCGGCGGCGCAGCACGTCGCGCCAGCGCAGCTTCTTCGGCGGGCGCGGCGCGGTGCCGTCGATCGCGGTGCGCGCGCGCTCCTGATTGCGCGGGCGATCGGCGCGCTCCTTGTCGGTGCCGACGTATGGCACGCGCGTGCCGGTGAGCCTGTCGAAGAACTGGAACGTCACGCCCCAGTTGCGGTGCTGGTTCGGTCCCATGTGGTGGTCGTAGTGCCAGGGCAGATGCGTGCGGCCCCACTCGGGATCGATGTGACAGCGCCGGTGATCGCGACGGTACTTCGCGAGCAGGTACCACGTGGTCGCGGTGTAGAACGGCGCGATCGGCAACAGCGGCAGGTGCGCGAGGCCGATCACCGTCAGGCCGATCGCCTCGCCGAGCTGCGTCGGTGTCGACCACACCGGACCGGCGAAGTCCGGATCGTAGCCGCCGTGGCGACGCACTTTTTGATGGTGCGTGTGAAAGTGAAATGCGAACACGCTCTGCTTGTCGCGGCCGAGCCAGTGCAGCAGATAGCGATGCGCCGCCCACTCGCCGTAGGCGAAGCTGAACGTCGCGAGCGGGATCCCGATCATCGCGAGCGATGGTCGGACCGGCGTCGCGAAGCCGCAAGTTACATTTCGAGTTCGTCCTGCGTCGCGGCCGCGAGCGAGAGCTCGAGCTCGGTGAGCTTCAGAAGGTCGGCCCAGTTCCACAGCTCGCCGGTCGCATCGAGCGCGAGCGACGCATCGACGTGATCGCCGGCGCCGGTGATCGCGACGTCGACCGTCACGGGCGGCAGATGCTGCGCGCCGAGCGGTGCGGCGTTGCCGTCGACGACGAGCGTCCACTGCAGATCGAGCGCGAGGGTCAGCGTCGCGGTCGCATCGTCCTCGCCCGTCCAGCTCACATCCGCGAGCGACGCTTTCGGCAGCGCGACCGTGACGTCCTTCAGCTGCGCCGGCTTGCCGAACACGCTCTCGGGAATCTCGATGTCGTTCACGCCGACCTCGAACTGCGAGACCTCGAGGCTGCCGTCGGCGCGGAGCACGCCGTCGACCTCGCCGCTCGAGACCGTCAGCGGCGTCATGCCGCTCACCCAGCCGTCGTGCGTGTAGCGCGCGGCGGTGATCATGCCGGTCGAGGTGCCGGGCGCGATGTAGAGCCGCGTCGGCTTCGCGAGCCGCTCGCGCACGGACGAAAATTCGGGCGCCCCGGCGGGCGCGGACGACGTGCAGGCGACAGAGGAGGCCGCGATGCCGGCGGCCAGGACCAGGGCTAGGGAGCGCATATGACGCGGCGCATTGCATCGCCCGCGCCAGTGGCCGGACCACTCGAAATCACACGCGTCGCCGCTATTGGACAACGTTCAATGTGCGACAGAGATGCCCGAAACGGCTAGGAGAGTAGCCGGTGACGCGCCGCGTAAATATGCGATCCAGCGTCGCGCGATGTGGGCCGCGAGATCAACCGCCAAGACGCCAAGAGGCGCCAAGAGCGCCAGCATTTGGGGGAACGCTCGCGCGCAGAAATCGCGCCGCGCGGAGCCCCTGCTAGCGGGCCGGGATCGCGTCGGGCGCGTCGTTCGCCGGGCCGACATTGGCGGCGGCATCCTGCGGCGACGGGATCTTCGGCGGCTTGCCCTTGGTCTTCTTCGCAGGCTTCGCGACGGCGGGCTTCGCCGTCACGGCCGGCGGCGCGTTCGCATCGGAGCCCGATGCAGAGCCGGCCTCATCGAGATGATCGAGGACGTCTCCGGTGACGTGCTCCTTCACCTCGACCGGCTGCTTGTTCTCGAACTGATCGCGCTTCTCGGGTGTCTGCGTCGCGTTGGGATTCGCGAGCGTGACCGCCGCCGCTGCAGCTGCTGCGACGCCCGCGACTGCCGCCGGATCCGGACGCGGCGCGTTCGCGAGCATCGGCTTGTCGGGCTGACTCCCGCATGCCGCAACGAGGGGGAACACGAGCGCGAACAAGATCGTCCGCATGACTCGATGCTACACCTCGCATGCGATGCGAGCCATCTCGATCACGAAGCCAGGTGGCCCCGAGGTGATGGTTCTCGTCGAGCGACCGCTCCCAGAGCCGTCGCGTGGCGAGGTTCGTGTGCGCGTGCGCGCGTCTGCGGTCAACCGTGCGGATCTGCTGCAGCGCATGGGCTCCTATCCAGCGCCCGCCGATGCGCCCGCGGATATCCCGGGGCTCGAGATTGCCGGCGAGGTCGAGGCGCTCGGCCCCGGCTGCGAGCTTCTCGCCGTCGGCGATCGGGTATTTGGCCTCGTCGGTGGCGGCGGTTACGCCGAGGCCGTCGTCAGCCACGAGCGCGCGCTCGCGAAGATCCCCGCCGGCATGAGCTTCGAGGACGCCGCGGCGGTGCCGGAGGCCTTTGTCACCGCGCACGACGCGATCATCACGCAGGCGGGCCTGAGGAGCGGCGAGACCCTGCTCGTCTCCGCAGCGGGCAGCGGCGTCGGCACCGCCGCGATCCAGCTCGCGCACGCGCTCGGCGCCTTTGTCGAGGGCACCGCGCGCACGCCCGACAAGCTCGAGCGCTGCAAGCCGCTCGGCCTCGATCTCGGCGTCGTCCCCGAAGGCGCATCGTTCGCCGATCGCATGAAGCCGCCGCACGTGATCCTCGAGCTCGTCGGCGGTAACTACCTCGCGGACGATCTGCGCTGCGTGCAGACGCTCGGCCGCATCGTGCTCGTCGGCCTGCTCGCCGGCCGCAAGGCCGAGCTCGACCTCGGGCTCGCACTCTCCAAGCGCGTGCGCATCTTCGCCACGGTGCTGCGCGCGCGTCCGCTCGAGCAGAAGATCGCCGCGATGCGCGCGTTCGAGGCGCAGGTCGTGCCGCTGCTCGCGCGCGGTCTCGTCAAGCCGATCGTCGATCGCGTGTTCCCGCTCGCCGATGCCGCTCGCGCGCACGAGCACATGGCGAGCAACCAGGGCTTCGGCAAGATCGTGCTGGCCGTATGAAGCTCGGCATCGATTTCGGCACCACGCGCACGGTCGTCGCTGCCGTCGACGACGGCCGCCATCCCATCGCCTCGTTCGACGAGGGAGGCGAGTACCGCGCCTACATCCCGGGCATCGCCGCCCTGCGCGGCCGCGAGCTGCTGCTCGGCTGGGAGGCCGCCCGCGCGCTCAACGAGGGCACCGCCGATCACGCGATCCGCTCGATCAAGCGCGAGATCCAGACGCGGATGCCCGACGACGAGATCCTGCCGGGCTACAGCGCGATCGAGCTTGTCACGCGCTTCCTCGAGAGCGTCCGGCTCGCCTTGCTCAGCCACTCCACGCTCGATCCGGGCCTGCCCATCGACGTCATGATCTCCGCGCCCGCCAACGCGGCATCACGCCAGCGCTGGCTCACACTCGAAGCATTCCGCGGTGCCGGCTTTCGCCCGATCGGATTGCTCAACGAGCCGACCGCCGCTGCCGTCGAGTTCGCTCATCACCACCTGCGCGAGCTCGGCAAGAAGAGCCCGAAGCGCTACGTCGTCGTCTACGATCTCGGCGGCGGCACGTTCGACACCAGCGCCGTCTCGCTCGAGGGCCGTCACTTCGAGCTGATCGCGGCCGAGGGCATCGCGCGCCTCGGAGGCGACGACTTCGACGAGTACGTCCTCGACGCCGCCTGCGAAGCGCTCTTCATGGTCCCGCCGCTGCGCGATGCCGCTTCCCTCGAGCGCGCCCGCGAGGCCAAGGAGACGCTGCGCGCGACCTCGAAGAAGCTGCTCGTCGATCTCGGCCCGCACGGCACCGCCACGATCGACGTCGCGAACCTCTACCTCCGCTGCGAGCCGCTGATCGAGCGCACGCTCGCGCAGACCGACCTCCTGTTCGACAAGCTGCGCAGCCGGGGGATCGATCCGGACGATCCGCGCGAGCTCGGCGGCATCTACCTCGTCGGCGGAGCCGCCGCGTTCCCCGCGGTCGCCAAGCGCCTGCGCGCACGCTTCGGCAAGAAGCTCCAGCTCGCGCCGCAACCGTTCGCCGCCACCGCGATCGGCCTCGCGATCGCCGCCGATCCCGACGCTCAGGTGCTGATCCGCGAGGCGGTCACCCGCCACTTCGGCGTGTGGCGCGAGGCCGACTGCGGCGCCGACAAGGTGTTCGACTCGCTGATCGACAAGGACACACCCGCGCCGACCACGATCCAGCGCCGCTATCACCCGACCCACGCGGTCGGCCACCTGCGCTTCTACGAGTGCGGCGCGGTCGACGAGGCCGGCCAGCCCGTCCAGGATCTCGTGCCGTGGAAGGACATCTACTTCCCCTACGATCCGAAGCTCGCGGATCGCGGCGAGCTCGCACAGATCGCATCCGACCACCGCCCCGATCTCATGGACCTCGAGATCGCGGAGACCTACACCTACGCGCCCGACGGAACGATCAAGGTGCGCATCGAGAACGTCTCGCGAGGCTACGGCCGCACGTACGAGCTGGGCGCACTGCGCTGATTCGCCGGGCTTTGCCATTGCGCGTGATCGCGCACTCGCTGACCCTGGATCGATGAAGCACCTGGTGGTGGTGGCGGCATTGCTGGTCCCTGCGCTCGCGGCGGCAGATCCCGAGCACTTCGTGACGATCGATCGTCAGGACGACTCGTCACGTGCGGGCGCCGAGCTCAGCTACCTGTTTCTCAACGGCAACAACAGCGGCACCGCGCTGCGGTTCGACGTGCACGGCCAGTACGTCTCCGCCATGACCGGTCTCGGCGGCTACATCAGCGCGCCGTTCGGCTACGTCAGCGGCGGCGGTCAGAGCGACGAGGCCCTCGGCGACATCGAGGTCGGCGCGATCTACGCGCTGCGGATGGCGGATCCGGACAAGAAGCTGATCCTGCACGGCGGTATCACGCTGCCCACCGAGAAGAGCTCGCTGACCTCTGCCGAGATCGGCGCGGCGACGTTCAGCCCGCGGCTCGCGGACTTCTACCAGGCGATCCCCGAAGGCACGTCGCTGCGACTTGGCATCTCGCCGACGGTCCGCTCGGGCCAGCTGTTCGCGCGCGCGGACTTCGGCATCGACCTGAACCTCAGCAATGCCGGGACCGATACCGAGAATACGGTGCTGCGGTTCCAGTTCGGCGCCGGTGTCGACTTCGGCCAGGCCAGCTTGATGCTCGAGAGCACGAACCTCTATGCGACCGGCAGGAACGGCAACGGCGGCGGCTGGATCAACACCGGCGCGCTCTCGGCGCGCTTCGACACGGGCGGCGTGTATCCGTACGGCGCGCTCGTGCTCGGCCTCGACGACGATGTGCGCGCGATCATGCACGAGGCGATCACGGTCGGCCTCGAGGGCAAGATCCGCTAGAGGTCGACGCGGCGGACTGCGAACGGCAGGTTCGGCGCCTGCGCCGGCTGCGCGAACAGGCGGCCGAGCTGGCCTTCACTCACCCATGCGGTGCCTCGCGCCTGCACCACGCCGGTCGGCTGATCCAGATCGGTCGCGAGCGGCGTCGCGGTCGCCGAGCTGCGCGATGCGGCGATCGTCACGCGCGAGAGGCGGCCGGCCTGGCCTTCGATCACGAGCAGCGTGTGGTCGTCGACCAGGCGCATGCCGTCGGGGCCGGCGAGCGGCGGCGTGACCGCGATCTCGGTGATCGCCTTGCTCGCGAGGTCGACCTTGAAGAGGTTGCCGGTGTCGAGCTTGTTCACGTAGAGCGCGCCGTGGCCGTCGTAGACGATGCCGTCGAGGCCGAACGCGCCCTGCGAGGCCGGCACGAACCGCGCGTCCTGCACGAACGAGGTCGCCGCGCCGTCCGCGATCGTCACGATGTTGCCGCTGAACGAATCGGTCGCGTAGAGCGTGCCGTGATCGTCGAACGCGATGTCGTTGCAGAACTGGTTCGCCGCGAGCGGATAGGTTGCCTTCGGCGTGCCGTCCAGCGCGAACGAGCGGATCTCGGTCGGCCGCTGGAACGTGGTGTCGACCGAGCACAGCCACAGCTCGTCGCCGTGGATGAGCACGCCGGTCTCTCCGGTGACGCCGGCGGCGCCGGCTGCGACCACGGTGCGCGAGTCGGTCTTGCCGTTGTCGAAGGCGACGACCTGGCCGGTCGTCAGGCTACCGACGTAGAGCGTGCCGTGGGCGTCGGCCGTGATCGACTCCGGGTAGTAGGCGGAGCCGGGCAGCGCGAGCGCCTCGGGCTGGGGCGTGGCGTCGTCGGTGCACGCCAGCAAGGAGGTCGAGAGGGCGAGGGCGGCGAGCAGCGTTGAATTCGTCATGGCCGCCAACATCGGCACCGCGAGGTTCTGTCGCAATGCAGCGAAATGAACACTATACTTGCACGGCGTGAAACAACCGGACCTCAACCTGCTGATCGCGCTCGATGCGCTGCTCCAGGAGGGCAACGTGTCTCGCGCCGCTGCCCGCGTGGGCCTGTCGACTCCCGCGATGAGCCACGCGCTCGCGCGCCTGCGCACGCAGCTCGGCGATCCGCTGCTCGTGCGCGCCGGTCAGCGCATGGTGTTCACGCCGCGCGCCGCCGATCTCAAGGATCGCGTGCACGCGCTCGCGAGCGAGACGATCGGCGTGCTCTCGCCTGGCGCGCCCGCAGACTTTCGCGCCGTCGAGCGCGCGTTTCGCGTGCGCACCACCGATCAGTTCCTCACGATCCTCAATCCGGCGCTCGATCGCCGGCTGCGCGAGGCGCCGAAGCTCTCGCTCCAGGTCATGCCGGTGCAGCGCGAGGATGCCGTGCTGCTGCGCGAGGGCACGATCGACCTCGCGATCGGCGTCTACGACTATTCCCCGTACTCGGACCTGCCCAGTGACCTGCGGATCCAGCAGCTGTTCGAGGACGAATACGTCTGCGTCGTGCGCCGCGAGCACCCGGGCGTCGGGCGCAGCCTCACGCTCGCGCAGTACGCCGAGCTCGAGCACGTGCAGGTAAGCGTGCGCGGCCCGCCGGGCGGCTACGTCGACGAGCTGCTCGCGGCGCAGGGGCTGTCGCGGCGGATCGTGCGGGCCGTGCCGTACTTCATGGCGGCGCTCGCGCTGGTCGCCGAGACCGACTATCTGCTCACGCTCGCGGTGCGATTCGCCCGGAAGATGGCGTCGCGGTTCGGGTTGCGGGTCGTTCAGGCGCCGAAGGCACTCGGCCTCGAGCCGTACCAGGTCTCGCAGATCTGGCACCCGCGCAACGATCGTGACGCGGCGCATCGCTTCCTGCGCGAGGCGGTCGCAGATGCGGCGCGCCGGTCGTGATAGACCGAGGGTAGATGCACCCCGCAAGCGCACGCCTGATCGAGACCATCCGTACTTCGATCATCGGCGACGACAGCGCCATCGAGGGGCCGTACGGCCTGCGCCGCGTCACCTACGCGGATTACACGGCGAGCGGCCGCTCGATCACGTTCATCGAGGACTTCATTCGCGACGAGGTCATGCCGCTCTACGCGAACACGCACACCGAGACGAGCGGCACCGGCCGCCAGACCACGGCGTTCCGCGAGGACGCGCGCGAGGTGATCCACCGCGCCGTCGGCGGCGGCGATGACGACCTCGTGATCTTCTGCGGCTCGGGCGCGACCGGCGCGGTCAACAAGCTGATCGACATCCTCCAGCTCCGGCTGCCGAACGATCTCGACGCCCGCTACAAGCTCTGCGAGCGCATCCCCGAGGCCGAGCGGCCGGTCGTGTTCATCGGGCCGTTCGAGCATCACTCCAACGAGCTGCCGTGGCGCGAGTCGATCGCCGACGTCGTCGTGATCCACGAGGATGCCGACGGCCACGTCGACCTCGCGCACCTCGAGGCCGAGCTCGTGCGCCACGCCGCGCGCACGCTCAAGATCGGCAGCTTCTCGGCCGCCTCGAACGTCACCGGCATCGCGACGGATCAGGTCGCGGTCGCGAAGCTGCTCCACGCGCACGGCGCGCTGTCGTTCTGGGACTTCGCCGCCGCCGGCCCCTACGTCGACATCCGCGTCAACGAGGCCGACGGCGCGCACAAGGATGCGGTGTTCATCTCGCCGCACAAGTTCATCGGCGGCCCGCAGACGCCGGGCGTGCTCGTCGTGAAGCGCAGCCTGCTCGCCAACACGGTGCCCGCGTGCCCGGGCGGCGGAACGGTCGCGTACGTCAACCAGGAAGAGCATCGCTACGTCACCGACCCCGTGCTTCGCGAGGAGGGCGGCACGCCGGCGATCATCGAGTCGATCCGCGCCGGCCTCGTGTTCCAGCTCAAGGAGGCGGTCGGCGCCGATGCGATCCGCGAGCGCGAGGTCGACTTCATCCAGCGCGCGATCGCGTCGTGGTCGGCGAACCCGAACATCGCGATCCTCGGCAACAAGGCGGCGTGGCGGCTCTCGATCGTGTCGTTCATCGTGCGCCACCGCGAGGCGTACCTGCACCACAACTTCGTCGTCGCGCTGCTGAATGACCTCTTCGGCATCCAGTCCCGTGGCGGCTGCGGGTGTGCCGGCCCGTACGGGCATCGCCTGCTCGGGATCGACGTCGAGACCAGCAAGGAATTCGAGCGCGAGATCGTGCGCGGCTGCGAGGGCATCAAGCCGGGCTGGGTCCGCGTCAACTTCAACTACTTCCTCAGCGAGACGCAGTTCGAGTTCATCCTCGATGCGATCCACCTGATCGCGAACGAGGGCTGGCGCCTGTTGCCGCACTACCGCTTCGATCCCGACACCGGCGAGTGGCGTCACCGCCGGCACAGCACCGCGAACGTCATGCGGCTCGGCGAGGTCTCGTATCGCACCGGCAAGATGGAGTACCGCTCGCGCCACGCGACCGAGCCCGAGTGGGCGCTGCCGGGTTATCTCGACGAGGCGCGCCGCGCGATCGCCGGTGTTGCCGACGAGGTGCGCAACCTCGCGCCCGACGAGATCGTCGAGCTGCCGCGCACCGAGGACTTCGAGGAGCTGCGCTGGTTCCCGCTGCCGAGCGAGGTGCTCGAGGAGCTGCGCGGCCGTCCGACCGGCCGTCACCCGCGGCTGCTACGACCGTAGGCGCACGCCGAACAGCAGATCGACGTCGTAGCTCGTGTAGTCGAACGTGATCTCGTTCGTGTTGCTTGCCTTGTGCGAGTGGCCACCGAACGGCAGCGCGACCTCGCCGCCGATGTCCATATCGCCGAGCCTGAACCACAGGCCGCCGCCGAATTCGAACGCCCAGCCGACGTCGGTATCCGACGCGTGGAAGTTCGTGCCGAGGATCGTCGCGTCCGCGCTCGCGTGCGCGATGTCGATGCCGCCGCCGGCGCGCGCAGCGAAGGTCAGCTTCGGCGCGACGTGCTTCTCGAACAGCACGTGCGCCTGGATGCGGAAGCGATGCGCGCTGACGTCGACCGCCTGGCTCTGATAGTTGTAGCTGATCGGTGTCCAGTCGACGGAGAACATCCCGCCGACGTTCGACTCGCCGATCGCGCCCGCACGGATCCCGATCTTCGGGCTCGAGCTGACCTGGTCGCTCCAGCCGGAGTTGTCGGACTTGCTGTCGCCGAGCGGGATCATCAGGCCTCCGGTGGCGCCGACGAAGCTGTCGGCAGAGGCGGGGGCGGCGGCGGACAGTGCGGCGACGAGGAACAAGGGCAGGGCGCGCATGGCCGCGAGCGTATCCCCGGGTAGTCGCGGTGTCACCCCGAGGCTAGCAACTGCATCTCGTTCATCAGCGGTGATCTCGAATAGATAGCCGTGGCACGAGCCGTGCTCTTGGGTCGGTCACCACCAAGGAGCATCCCACCATGAAGACCATCGACACGAACCTCCTCGACAACGTCACCGGCGGCACGACTCCCCCCGTGAGCCCGGGCCCGACCCCGAGCGGCAGCGGTGGCGGCGGCGCCCATTGCCAGGTCCTCTCGACGCTCCAGAACATCGAGAGCTCGATCAAGGACCTCGGCAACAACAACAACAACAGCCTGTTCGGCGGCAGCAACGGCGCGATGCTGATGATGACGATGGCGATGGCGATGTCGCGGAACAACAGCACGACCGTCGTGTACGGCGGTGGTGGCTGGCACCACGGCTGGTGCCACCGCGGCTGGTAGTATCGCCGCATGGCGATCAGCGACCGGATCCTTCCCCTCTGCGATCTCCTGCTCGGCGCTGCGTACGCCGACAAGGAGCTCAAGGACCAAGAGCGCGACGAGGTCCGCGCGCTGCTCGAAGAGCTGGCAGGCGAGCTGCCGGTCGAGGTCGAGCTGCGGCTCTCGTCGTTCGATCCGGCGACGTTCGATCTCGCGAAGACCGCGGCGTCGTTTCGGGATGACTCCGAGGACGATCGCAAGAAGCTGCTCTATCTCGTGAGCGCGGTGAACGAAGCCGACGCCGAGATCGACTTCACCGAGGACGACTATCTGCGCGACCTCGGCAAGGCACTCGGCCTGCCGGCCTCGGCGCTCGCCGGGCTCACCGTCGATATCGAGCAGGATCTCGGCGAGACGTTCGCGCAGGTCCGCAAGGGACCGCCGCCGCCGCCGAAGAAGAAGTAACGAGCGCTGCGAGCGCTGGATTCAGGGCAGGTGGATGCGGCCCTGCGCGCTCGTCGTGTGGCAGCTGGTCTGGTTGCAGCCCGCGTTGCCCGACGTCAGCGACGCCATCATCGGCACGCCGGCCTGCTGGATCTGGCACTCGCTCGCGTAGACCGTGACCGGGAACTGCACCGAGCTCGACGTGTAGAAGTTCCCGTCGGCCTGGCTGACGATGTCGAACGTCTGGCCCGAGGCATCCTTCACCGTGATCGACGCGCCGGAGAGCGCGGTGGTGCCGCTCGCCGACGAATACAGCGTCCCCGCGAGCGTGAACCCGTGGAAGTGGCACGAGTTCATGCAGTCCTCGCCCGCGTGATGGTGACCGGAGCCGACGCTCGTCACCTTGTTCTTGCACGGCGGACCCGAGATCCCGGCGTCCGGGTTGCCATTGCCGGCGTCGGGGTGGTTGCCGCCGGCGTCGGGATTGTTGCCGTTGCCGGCGTCGGGATTGTTGCCGTTGGAACCGGTGTTGCCGTTGCCGTCGCTCGGGTTGTTGCCGTTGCCGTTGCTCGAGGCATCGAGGTCGGTCGATGCGCTGCGGAGACACGCCGACGTCCCGAGCACACACAGAGCGGCGAACAGGATACTGCGCATGGTTCCACTCTCCCGTTGGTGACGATGTACGTATCACGCAGCCATCGGGAACCGATCCGGCCACCTTCTGAAGGGCCATCGCAAACGCTGCGGCGTCAGCGTCGCGTCGCGGTGTCCGCTCGTTGCGCAGCGTGGAAAATCGCTACGCCGCGCCGCGCTTCTCGACCAGCTCGATGCCTATCGAACGCAGCAGCTCGGACGGCGCGCGCCCGCCGATCTGCACGATCACGGCGTCCACCGGCAGCCGCACGTTGCCCGCACGTCCGCGTAAGGTCACGCGATCAGCCTGGATCTCGACGACCTCGGTCCCCAGGAACGGCTTGATCTGGCCGGCTCTGACCATCTTGTCGATCTTGTTGCGCACGTCTCCGCGCAACCGGGCCAGCTCGTCCCGGCGATAGCTGATCGCGACGCCCGCGCAGTGGCCTTGCTCGACGAGCGCGATCGCGCAGTCGCCCGCCGCGTTGCCGCCGCCGACGATCAGCACGCGCTTGCCCGAATAGACCTCGGGCTCGAGCAGCCGGTACGCGACGTGGGACATCTCCTCGCCGGGCACGCCGAGCAGATTTGGAGCGCCACGCCGGCCGAGCGCGAGCACGACGTTCGCCGCGCGTCGCATCCAGCCGTTGCTGCCGATCATGCGCCACACGTTGCCGTCGGCGACGATCGACTCGACGCGAACGCCTTCCTCGATGTGGAGCTGCGTGCGCGCGCGGATGTCGTTCCACAGCTCGACGAGGTCTTCCTTCGACATCGTCCGCTTTCGCACCGTGCCGTAGCCGGGCAGCTCGAAGCTGCCGGTCATCACGACCTTCGCGCGCGGATAGTGGATGATCGTGCCGCCCCACGCGGTCTGATCGACGACGAGCGTGCGCAG
>Ga0207683_10003597_pt1 | contig 13507 bp, 16 predicted proteins | sample KBSM73metaG_FD_184333 | JGI IMG/M metagenome (GOLD analysis project Ga0207683, IMG submission 184333) | Miscanthus rhizosphere microbial communities from Kellogg Biological Station, Michigan, USA - KBS M7-3 metaG (SPAdes) (version 2) | ecosystem: Host-associated > Plants > Roots > Rhizosphere >...
GCGCCGAGATCGTCGATGAAGCTCGCGTCTTCAGTGACCTTGTCGGCTTCGACGCCGAGATGTTCGACGACGATCTTCTTAACCCGATCGGCAGTCTCGCTCATGGAAAGCTTCCTCCGTTTTGCTTTTGCCGTTGCCCTAGCGATGCACTTGGTAGGCTGCAAGTGGCGGACGCTCGCCGGGCAAGCTAGCAGGGACTGCGATGAAATGCCGCCATCTCACGCCCGGCGAAGTCGAACTCGCCCGTTCGGTCTTCGGCGCGGCCATCAATTATTCGAAGGTGCGGCTATTCGAAGGCAAATGGTGGCCCTTCCATCCCCGGCGCGCAGCGATGGCTCCAATGGGCGATATCTGGTTCCATCCGGACGGCGGCGGCTGGTCCGACGATTTCTCGAGGGAGCCGTTCAGCCGCCAGGGATTTTTCATCCATGAACTCACGCACGTCTGGCAAGCTCAGAAGGGCGGGCGCTTCTACCTGCCGCTGATGCGTCACCCCTTCTGTCGCTACGCCTATAATCTCGAGCCGGGGAAGCCGTTCGAGGACTATGGAATCGAGCAGCAGGCGGAGCTCGTCCGACACCGATTCCTCGCCGATCGCGGCGTCGAGCTTCCGGTTTGCCCGCCCGAGGGGCTGCTCCCCTTCGCCTGAAATAGTGTTTCGCGCCTGTCACAATCCTGCAACAGCTGTCGCAGGAAAGTTACCGAAAGGCGCCACCCTCTTCCTCCGCCGTGGCCGTTTCAGGCATAGAGTCGTCAAGGCTACAAAAGCTCAGGGGGAAAAGATGCGCGCTACAGCCGCCTTGCTCATTGGCACGTCCTTCATCGCAGTCGCCGCTCCGGCCGCCGCCCAAACGCAGCAGGAAGCAGCTGCGCAAGCAGTCAACCAGCCGCCTCCCGCGCCGCAGGACGAAGCCGCGATCATCGTCACGGCCACCAAACGGGCATCGACCGTCCAGGAAGTGCCCTTCTCCGTTAACGCCCAGACCCAGGCGGACATCCAGCGCGCCAATGCGCAGACCATCGAGGACATCAGCCGCAACGTGGCCGGCCTCACCGTCCAGAACCTCGGCCCTGGCCAGAGCCAGGTCTCCGTCCGCGGCGTGTCCGCCGGACAGATCGTGCGCGACCAGCCGGGCGTCAAAGAGCAGGTCGGCATCTACCTCGACGAAAGCGTGATCTCGCTGTCGCTGTTCACGCCCGACTTCGACCTCTTCGACCTCAACCGCGTGGAAACCCTGCGCGGACCGCAGGGAACGCTCTTCGGTTCGGGATCGGTCGGCGGCACCATCCGCTACATCACGAACCAGCCGAAGCTCGAGACATTCGAAGGACAGGTCGAGAGCGGGATCAGCGTCGCCCAGGGCGGCGGCATGGGATACAACGCCAAGGGCGCCCTCAACCTCCCGATCAGCAACGTCGCCGCCGTCCGCGGCGTGCTCTATTATTCGCACTTCCCAGGGTTCATCGATGCGGTCGGCCCCGTTCCCGGCAAGAACATCAACGACGGCCAGCGTTACGGCGGCCGCCTGTCGATGCTGCTCCAGCCGAACGACGAACTGAAGATCACGCCTCGCGTCGTCTGGCAGCGCGCGACGGCCAACGGCTTCAACCGTGAGGAATTCTACGACCTCTACGACAACCAGTTCACCACCGGCGCTGCCGGCAGCGACCTCGGCCGACGCACGATCTATCGGAATCTGCCGGAGTTTTTCAAAGATCAGACATCATTGTACGACCTGACAGTCGCCTACAATTTCGGCCCGGCCGAAATGACTTCGGTCAGCAGCTACATGCATCGCAATATCCTCGTCAGCCGCGATGCCTCGGCATTGACCGGGTCGGTCGCGGTCTCTTCGCTGCCGCCGTCGGTCAATCCGCACATTTCGCTGCTTCCATCCAACCTTCGCGATACAACGAAGCTCGACCAGTTCACGCAGGAATTGCGGCTCGCCTCGACGGGCGTGGGGCCCTTCTCCTGGGTATTCGGCGGCTTCTACAGCCACGTGAACCGCGATTATCAGCAACGGCTCCCGACCCCCGGCTATGACGCGTTCATCGACGCGGGACTCGGCGCCGGAGTTTCGGCGGGCGCGGACAACGGGTTCGGCCTTCATGACAACCCGTACCACGCCGATTTGCCTTATGTGATCAAGCAGAAGGCGCTGTTTGGCGAAGCGAGCTACAAGTTCGGCCAGATCAAGCTGACCGGCGGCGGCCGCTGGTACGACTTCAGCGAAACCCGCGACTTCATCTCGGGCGGCCTGTTCGCAAACGGCGACCGTCGCATCGGGGACAAGACTAAATCCAACGGCTTCTCGCCGCGCGGCATCGTCAGCTGGGAGCCCAATCGCAGGCTCAGTGTCAACGTCCAGGTTGCGAAGGGCTTCCGTCTCGGCGGCATCAACGACCCGTTGAACATCCCGCTGTGCACGCCTGCCGACCAGGCAATCTACGGGCCGTTCGCTTCGGCGACCTACGACGATGAAACGCTCTGGAACTACGAAGCGGGCGTCAAATACTCCCGCCACGGCATCACTTTCAACGCGGCCGTGTTCCATAACGAGATCAAGAACCTGCAGGTGACGGTCGACGCCGGAAGCTGCTCGTCGCGTCTCGTTTTCAACGTTCCGAAGGCCCATACGACGGGCCTCGAGGCGGAATTCTCGGCTCATCCGCTGAACGGCCTCGAACTGTCGTTCGCCGGGAGCCTGATCAGCTCGAAGTTCGACGACACGATCGCGAACCCCATTCTCGCGACGAGAACCGGCATTCGTGACGGCAACCGCCTGCCGACCGTACCGAAATATCAGTTCGCTGTGACCGCCAATTACGAGCAACGGTTCAACAGCAGCGCCAACTGGTTCGCTTCGGCGAGCGTTCAGCAGATCGGTGATCGCTTCACGCAACCGAGTGATCAGGAACCAGGCGCCGGCGTCTTCAACTCGATCTTCTTCGATCCTGTGACGCTGATCGGCGGTACCCACAACACGGACATCGGCTCGCTCAAGCTGCCGTCCTACACGCTGGTGAACCTGTCCGCTGGCCTCCGGTTCGACAGCGGGATTGAGGTCATCGCTTATGTGAACAACCTGTTCGACGCGAACCCGAAGCTGTCCTTCGATCGTGAACGCGGTGGGCGCGCCCGACTCGGCTACAACGTCGGCCAGCCGCGGATCATCGGCCTGACGGGGCGGTATAGCTGGGGAGGCCGCGTGGCGCCGCCACCTCCTCCTCCGCCGCCGCCTCCGCCGCCTCCGACGCAGACATGCCCGGACGGATCGGTGATCGACGCGACGGCGACCTGCCCGGTCCCGCCGCCTCCGCCTCCACCGCCGCCTCCGGCACCGAGCGGTGAGCGCGGCAAATAGGTCGCGGTGAAAGGTCTGAACGTAACGCGCCGCTCGCTCCTCCTCGGAGCGGGCGGCGCAGCCGTTTCTGAGCTAATGGCGAAACCGATGGCGAAGAAAGCCGGAGAGCATGTGGCCGTCGTCGGCGCCGGCGTGTTCGGCGCCTGGACCGCCCACCACCTGCATCAGCAGGGCCACAAGGTCACGCTGATCGACGCCTGGGGCCCGGCCCACAGCCGAGCCTCTTCCGGCGGCGAATCGCGCCTGACCCGCGCCGGCTACGGCCGCGATGCGATCTACACGCGGATGGCGACCGACTCGCTCCCGCAATGGAAGGCACTCAGCGCCGTCTCGGGTCTTCCAATCTTCATCAATGCGGGCGTCATCTTCTTCTCCGCCGTACGCGACGATTATTTCGAAGGCTCGATCGAGGTTCACCGAAAGCTCGGGCTCCCGATCGAGGCGCTCAATCAGGCGGAAATGGCGCGCCGCTTCCCGATGATCGACTTCGAGGGGATCAGCATCGGCCTGCTCGAGCCCGCGTTCGGCGCCCTCATGGCGCGCCGCTCCGTGCTCACCCTCGCCGATCGCTTCGTGAAGGCTGGCGGGACCTACATGAAGGGCTTCGTCCAGCCCCCCGCCCCCGCGGGCGAAGCCCTCAACGAATTGCTCCTCTCCTCAGGGGAAAGGGTCACCGCCGATCGCTTCGTGTTCGCCGCCGGACCCTGGCTGCCGAAGCTGTTCCCGCAGGTCATCGGCCCGCGCATCCTCGCGACCCGCCAGGAGGTCTTCTATTTCGCGACTCCACCGGGCGATCGGCGCTTCCTGCCGGAGTCGATGCCCGGCTGGGCCGATTTCAACGGCGGCGACATCTTCTACGGCTTCCCCGACATCGAGACGCGCGGCGTCAAGTTCGCCCACGACCAGCATGGCGTGCCAGTCGACCCGGATACGCAAAGCCGGCGCCCCACCGATGCCGCGCTCGCCGAGATCATTGCCTTCCGCGACAGCCGCTTCCCGGCCCTGCGTAACGCGCCACTCACCGGTGCGGAGGTCTGCCAATATGAGAACAGCTCCAACGGCGACTTCCTGATCGACCTGCATCCGCGATGGTCGAACGTACTGCTGCTGGGCGGCGGGTCAGGCCATGGCTTCAAGCACGGGCCTGAGGTCGGCCGTTACGCCGCGGGCCGTCTGTTCGGCACCCTAAAGCCGGAGCCGCGGTTCAGCCTCGCCAGCAAGAGCGAGACCCACCACCGCGAAGTCCACTAGTCGGGCTTCTTCGCCACCGCGACCAGGGCCGGGCGGAGCAGCCGGTCTTTCATCATGTAGCCCGCCTGCATTTCCTCGATGATCGTGCCCGGCTCCTTGTCGCTCGGCATTTCGATCATCGCCTGGTGCCGATGCGGGTCCAGCTGCTCGCCGACCGACCCGATCCGCGTGACTCCGTTGCGCTGGAGCACGGCGTCCAGCTCACGCCCCGTCGATTCGATGCCCGCCAGGAACTGCGCCGCGGTCTTGTCGGCACGAAGCTCCTCACCCACGGCCGCAAGCGCACGATCAAGGTGATCCTTGATCGCAAGCATGTCACGCGCAAATCCGGCGGCGGCATAGGTCGTCGCCTGCTTGAGCTCCGTCTCCAGCCGGCGGCGCACATTCTGCGCTTCCGCGGCCGCGTACAGCGCCTTGGATTTCGCTTCCTCCAGCTCCTTCTCGAGCGCGGCGACATGGTCGTGTTCCGCCACTTCTGGCGCGCCCTGGGCCGTCTCCCTGCGGATCTCGTCCGCCTGCTCGTGAAGCTCGTCTTCGTCTCTGGTCGTATCGGTCATGCCATCAATCTCGTGAGCGCTTTCGCTGTGAAATCCACCATGGGGACCACGCGCGCATAGTTCAACCGCGTCGGGCCGATGACTCCCACAACGCCGACCACCTCTCCCTGGCTCCCGCGATAAGGCGCGGCGATCACCGACGAACCTGAAAGCGCGAACATCCGGTTCTCGGAGCCGATGAAGATGCGGCAGCCCGGCGCATCCCGCGCGCTCTCCAGCAGCTGGGCGATTTCCTGCGCTTCCTCCAGCTCGTCCAGCAGGCTGCGAACCCTGTCGAGATCCTCCGCGGCCGTGGTGTCGATCAATTTCGCATGGCCCCGCACGATGAGCACCGGGCGGCGGGCATGATCCTGGCTCCAGGCCGCAAGTCCGGACGCCACCAGTTCTGCCGCGGCAGCATCGATCGCTTCCTTCCGCTCGCGAATCTCGGCGCGAAGCCGCGCCTCCGCCTCGACGAGCGTAAGGCCCGACAGGCGCGCGTTGATAAAATTGCTGACCTCGGTCAGCGCCGCCGCACTCGCACCGTCTTCGAGCGACACGATGCGGTTCTCGACGCTTCCATCCGCGCCGACGAGCACCGCAAGTGCACGAGTGGCGCTGAGAGACACGAAACTCAGCTGCTTGAGCGTCAGCTCGCGCTTCGGGGCCAGCACCACGCCAGCCGCCTGGCTCAGGCCCGAGAGAGCGGCTGAAGCCGCCGCGAGCGCATCCTCGATCGGCTGGTCGCGCACGATCTGTCGCTCGATCTCGCGCCGCTCGCGCGGATCGGGGGCGGCAGCCTGCATGATGCCGTCGACGAATAGCCGTAGCCCGCTATCAGTCGGAATTCGCCCTGCGGAGGTGTGAGGGTGCGTCAGCAGGCCCCGCTCCTCCAGCTCCTGCATGACGCCGCGGATCGAAGCCGGCGACAGGCTGATCGTGCCGGCAAGCGCCCTCGACCCGACCGGAAGCCCTCGCTCGAGATACGCCTCAACCACGTGCCCGAAGATATCGCGCATGCGGTCGGTCAGTTCGCCAATCGGCTGCCCCATGACATTCATCTAGGATTGCGACACTCGCCGGTCTAGGGACGCCCCGCACCAGTATCAGGAGAATGAGCGAATGCGCCCGTCCGGACGCGCCCCCGACCAAATGCGCGAATTGAAGTTCGAGCCCGGTTTCACCCGCCATGCCGAAGGTTCCTGCCTCGTCAGCTTTGGCGACACCCGCGTGCTTTGCACCGCCAGCGTCGAGGAGAAGGTTCCTCCGTTTCTCCGTGGCAAGGGACAGGGCTGGGTCACCGCCGAATATGGCATGCTCCCACGCGCTACCCACACGCGCGGCAACCGTGAGGCGGCGAGAGGAAAGCAATCGGGCCGGACACAGGAAATCCAGCGCCTGATCGGCCGCTCGCTTCGCGCCGTCATCGATCTCCCGAAGCTCGGCGAGCGGCAGGTGATCGTCGATTGCGACGTGATCCAGGCCGACGGCGGCACGCGCACCGCGTCAATCTCGGGCGGCTGGGTCGCGCTACGCATTGCGATCGACAAGCTCCTGGAATCGAAGGCAATTTCTACCGATCCCATCAACACCCAGGTGGCAGCCGTCAGCTGCGGCATCTATCAGTCCACGCCGGTGCTGGACCTCGATTATGACGAGGACAGCAAGGCCGGGTGCGACGGCAATTTCGTCCTGACCGCCGACGGTTCGATCGTCGAGGCACAGGTCACGGCCGAGGGCGAATGCTATGACGAGGAAGGCCTGCTGCGGCTCCTCCGCCTCGCCCGCATCGGTTGCTCGGAAATCTTCCAGGCCCAACTGAAGGCGACCGGACGATGAGGCCGCTCGGCGACAAGCTGGTCATCGCGACCCACAATCCCGGCAAGCTGCGCGAGATCGCCGCTCTGATCGAGCCGCTTGGCATCAGCTGCGTCGGTGCCGAAGAGCTCGACCTTCCGGAGCCGGAAGAGATCGGCAACAGCTTCGCCGACAACGCCGACCTCAAGGCGCGTGAAGCGGCGGACCTCAGCGGCCTTCCCGCGCTCGCCGACGACAGCGGCCTTTGCGTCGACGCGCTCCAGGGTCGGCCTGGCATCTTCTCGGCCCGCTGGGCCGAAGACGAAGCCGGTAACCGCGACTGGGTGCGGGCAATGGAAAAGGTCTGGCGCGAAACCGAAGCGACCGAGCCGGATGCGGCGCCGGCGGCGCATTTTGCCTGCGCGCTCGCGATCGCCTGGCCCAACGACGGCCAGACGGAGACTTTCGAAGGACGCGTGGACGGCACGTTGGTATGGCCGCCGCGGGGCGAGCGCGGATTCGGCTACGACCCCATGTTCGTGCCGGTGGGTTACGAACAGACCTTCGGTGAGCTGGAGCCTCAGCACAAGCATGAGATCAGCCATCGCGCCGATGCGTTCCGCAAGCTCGTCGCGGCCCTTGCCTAGGCGCCGCTAAGGGATCGATCGTGGCAATCGAGCTGACTTCGCGCGGGCCGGATGGCGAAGGCGGCGGAGAGATCGCGCTCTATATCCACTGGCCGTTTTGCGTGAGCAAATGTCCCTACTGCGACTTCAACAGTCACGTTCGGAACAGGATCGACCAGGAGGTTTGGCGCAAATCGCTCCTGACTGACCTGGCCTATGAGGCGTCTCTTCTCCCCGGCAGAAAACTGACTTCGATCTTCTTCGGCGGCGGCACGCCATCGCTGATGGATCCGTCGACGGTCGAAGCGATCATCACGGCTGCCCGCGAATATTGGACACCCGCCGATCGCATCGAGATCACGCTCGAGGCGAATCCGAATTCGGTCGAAGCTGCCCGCTTCGCCGATCTCGCGGTCGCCGGCGTCAATCGCCTGTCGCTCGGACTCCAGAGCTTCGACGACGAGGCGCTGCGCTTCCTCGGGCGGGCCCACTCGTCGCGCGAGGGCTGGCGTGCGCTCGACATCGCGCAGAAGAATTTTGGCAGGGTCAGCTTCGACCTGATCTACTCGCTTCCGGGAGATGATGAGGAACGGTGGGCCGCCACCTTGGCTCAGGCGATGAGCCTCGGGACTTCGCACCTTTCACTTTATCAGCTGACCATCGAGCCCGGCACGCGCTTCGCGACGATGGTCGCGAAAAGGCAGTTCGAACCGCTCGATTCCGATGCTTCGGCTGCGCTGTACGAATTGACCGACGCCATGACGTCGGAGGCGGGCAAGCCGGCCTATGAGATCAGCAATTATGCGCGCCCCGGGCACGAGAGCCGCCACAACCTCACCTACTGGCGGTACGGTGAGTATGCGGGGATTGGGCCCGGTGCCCATGGCCGCCGTCTCGGCCAACGCACCGTTCGCCACAGGAAGCCTGAGAACTTTCTCTCCGCGATCAGGCGAAATGCGCACGGCATTGTCGAGGAAGCATCTCTCTCAGCAGTAGAGGCGGCAGACGAAGCGCTCGTGATGGGCCTTCGCCTTCGCGAAGGCGTCGACGCCGCCGCGATCTCGCAGAGGTTCGGATTGCCCGATGTAGTCGATTGGGCACGAGTCGACCGGCTTGTCGAGACGGGCCATCTCCGGCGCAATAAAGCGCTCATCGCGCTCACCGCGAAGGGCCGCCTGGTCCTCGATTACATCCTGGGCGACATCGCCGCCCCTGCCGAATCTAAGGCTTTGGAGGTTGCGTAGGCACGGAAGCCTGTGTCGGCGCGGGCGTAGCCGGCGTGGCCGCTTTCGCGTCCATGCCGGCGACGAACTTATAATTGTCCGCGGGCGTCGCGACGTAATCGTCGACCGTCATCTCGGCATCGTTTCCGGCGGCCTTGCGACTCATTCCGTTCTTCATGCGGAAGCTGATCAGGGCCTCTTTCAACGACCCCATCTGCACTGTGCAGGCGGTCTTGAGATAATCTTCGATCCCGTCGCCAGGCACTTTGTCGCTCTTGGCTTTGGTGGCCGCTTCGCGAAGGCAGCCGCGAAATGCGTCGGTTGGCGCCGTGATCGACGCCTGAGCGACGACGAGGTTGATCGCAGATGCAAACAACAATTCAATCATCAGGCCTTCTCCCCTAGGCCAGCGAATCTGCGCACGATGACTCTTTTTCGCTTCAATTGGAAGAGGTTAATCAACGCCTGATGGACAAGAGCCTGGCGCCCGGATTGCACATTGTCGCAACGCCGATCGGCAATCTCGGCGACTTGTCCCCACGCGCCGCGGAAGTACTTCGGAATGCAGACCGAATCCTGGTCGAGGACACGCGGGTGACGGCAAAGCTTCTGGCACATGTCGGCGCGAAAGTGCCGATGATTCGCTACGACGATCACACGACGGAGCCCGAGCGCGACCGGATCGTTGCCCTGCTGGGAGATCAGATCGTGGCCCTGGTCAGCGATGCCGGGACGCCGTTGATTTCAGACCCTGGTTACAAGCTCGTCCGGGCCGCGAGAGCTGCGGGGCATGACGTCCACACCGTTCCCGGGCCGTGCGCCGCCATCGTTGCGTTGACCCTTGCAGGCTTGCCGACCGATCGGTTCCTGTTCCTCGGTTTTCTCCCGGCCAAAGCGAAAGCGAGAAGCGATGTGATCGCGGAAGTCGGAGGCGTCAGGGCAACGCTCGTCATATACGAAAGCGGTCCGCGTCTTTCGGACACCTTGTCCGCCTTGGCGGAGCAGCTGGGCGCTCGCGACGGCGCCGTAACTCGCGAGCTGACCAAGCTGCACGAGGAATGCGTGACCGGAACTCTAGCCGAGCTCGCCGAGCGCTACGCGAACGCGCCGCCGAAGGGCGAAATCGTCATTGTCGTCGGTCCACCCGCAGAAATCGCTACGGTCGGCGACGATGTGATTGACGCGATGCTGGACGAGGCCCTTCAACGCCTTTCTGCGTCACGCGCCGCGGCCGAGGTCGCGGAGCGGCTGAAGATTCCGCGCAAGCGAGTTTACGCCCGCGCGCTGGAGAAAGGTGGCAAGAACTGAAGAGGCTGATCGGACCATTGCTGACGATCCTGCTCTCGGCATGTGCCCAGGCTCCAGAACCGCAATTCGGACCATCCGATCTCGCTGACGACTGGGTCATGATGAGCGAGGGGACAGAATATCCGGATGGCTGCGAATCCGACACGACAGTTCGATACTTCTCCGACGGCACTTTTGCGTTCCTGGATTTCAGCGGGACCTGGCAGTTGGAGAACAATGTCCTGACCGAGATCGAGGGCGACCCCGACATCAAGACGGGAAAGCCATTTCGTTCGACCTTGCGATGGAACGGCCGCGACCGGTTCTGGAAGCGCTATGCCGACGGGTCGATCGAGGAATTCAGGCGCTGTCCCTAATACCAATGAGCCGTGAGGCCGCAGAAAAGCGCGGTCGCGGCGCCGAGACCCTCGCTTGCTGGTACCTGCGCCTCCATGGCTGGCGAATTCTCGCGCGCCGTGCGCGAGTGCGAGGCGGCGAAGTCGACATCGTCGCGAGGCGGGGCCGCACCCTCGCCTTCGTCGAGGTAAAGGCGAGGTCTAGCGAAGCCGCCGCCGCCTTCTCACTCGACGACTGGCGCCTACGACGGGTCGTTGTTGCCGCCGAGCGGCTCGCACCACGCTTCATGCGAGATGGCGATGACGTGCGCATCGATGCGCTGTTCGTGGTCCCGCGCCGCTGGCCCCGCCATCTCGCGAACGTCTGGCAAGCGTGACAAAGGCCTATCGACCCCTTAGGCCGCCCTCATGCCGCTCCGTGTCGCTGTGCAGATGGACCCGCTGGAAGGGATCGGCATTGCCGGCGATTCCACCTTCGCGCTGATGCTCAAGGCCCAGGAGCTGGGTCACCAGCTTTTTCATTATCTCGCCGAAGACCTGACCTACGACGACGGCCGAGTATACGCCGGAGCTCACGAGGTGACGGTCCAACCGGTGGCCGGCAATCATTTCAGCCTCGGCGAGTTCAGGATCCTCGACCTCGGAAGCGACGTCGACGTTGTCCTGATGCGCCAGGATCCGCCGTTCGACCTCGGCTACATCACCGCGACCCATTTGCTCGAACGGCTCAAGGGCGAGACTTTGGTGGTCAACGACCCGGCGGCCGTTCGCGATGCTCCGGAGAAGGTCTGGGTTCTCGACTTCGCCCGCTTCATGCCGCCGACGATGGTCACTCGGTCGTTGGGCGCTGCGCGGAAATTCATCGAGAAGCACGGCGACGTCGTCCTGAAGCCGCTTCACGGCAATGCCGGGAAGGCCGTCTTCAAGGTCAGCCGCGACGGCGCGAACCTGTCGGCACTGATGGAATTGTTCAACACGACCTACCGCGAGCCGCACGTCCTCCAGGTCTTCCTGCCGGAGGTAGCGGAAGGCGACAAAAGGATCGTCCTCGTTGACGGCGAGCTCGCCGGGGCGATCAACCGCCGGCCCGCAAAAGGGGACATTCGCTCGAACCTCGCAGCGGGCGGAACTGCGGAGGCCGCTGAGCTGACCGAAACGGAACGCGAGATCTGCGCGTCGCTTGGTCCGGAGCTGAAGCGGCGCGGGCTGCTCTTCGTCGGGATCGACGTGATCGGCGGACGCTGGCTGACGGAGATCAACGTTACCTCCCCCACCGGAATCGTTGCCATCGACAGGTTCAACGGCACCGATACGCCGGGCCTGATCTGGCAAGCGATCGACCGGCGGCTGGCCAACTAGCTCCAAACCGGACTTAGTCACCCTCGGCTGAGGCGCCGAGAAATCCCGCCAAAGCGGTTATTTAGCATTCGCTTTACTGCTGCGGTTTACCCCCTTCCCTGTCGCGGCAAGGTGGTTCCCCACTACCGCCGAGCCGCGGCAAACCTCGTTCCGGCTCCGGGCCTCTGCTCAGGCGCGGGGGTGGGCGTGGCGATAGACATCCAGCAATCGCGCCGCGTCCACCGCCGTATATATTTGGGTCGACGACAGGCTGGCATGACCCAGTAGCTCCTGCAGCGATCGCAAGTCCGCACCTCTCGCGAGCAAGTGCGTCGCGAAACTGTGGCGGAGCGCATGCGGCGTCAGCGTATCGGGCAAGCCTAGCCTGCGCCTGGCGGCAGCGACCGCACGGCGCACCAGGTCGGGATTGAGCGGACCGCCCCGCGCGCCGACAAAAAGCGGCGCGTCGCCAGACAGCGGATAGGGGCATTGCTGCGCATAGCTGTCGATCGCCTCCCGCACCGCTGGGACAATCGGGACGACACGCGTCTTGGATCTCTTGCCGGTAACGCGCACCGTCTGGCCGATAGGGAGCAGGTTCGCAGTCAGTGACATTGCCTCGGCAACGCGCAAGCCCGCACCGTAGAGAAGCAACAGGATTGCCAGGTCTCGGGCACCGATCCAGGGCGCGCTGGCCGCCTCTGCGGCATCCTCGGCAAGGTTCATTGCCTCATCGGGAGCGGCGGGCCGCGGCAGCGTCCGCGGCCGTTTTGGCGCCCTGGTGCGCGGCACGGCGCTCGGCACGCCCTGTTGCTCGGCGGCATATTTGAGGAAGGCGCGCACTCCCGACAGCTCACGAGCAGCCGAGGCGGCGCCCAGCCCTTCGGCCCGGCGATGGGCAAGAAAGGCGCGAAGGTCGGCAGCTTCGATTTTCGTCAGCGCGGAAGGTCCGATTTCTTCTCCACGATACTGCCCAAGGAATCCAATCAGTCGATGGGCGGTCGCGGCGTAGGCGCGAACGGTGTGCGCCGAACGTCGGCGGTCGTGCTGAAGATGCGAGGCCCAACGGGCGACGAGCGCACCGGCGGGATGATCATCTAGGGTTGCGGGTCGATCAGCCACTTGCGGATCATAGCCGCAAGGCTCCGCCCGAGGAACATCAGCAATTCCGAGCCGTGCCGGGCATCGAGGTTGAGCTCGGCCCGCTGCCCAATGACGAGCAGACCGCTCGGCAGCGGAGGTTCGCAATCGATGCGGATCAGTGCCTGGGCCCGGATCAGGTCGCAGGCCGGCCCGAACAAGGGATGGCCGCGCTTAACCGTCCGCAGCTCGACCCCGTGGACCCGGTCGATTGCACGGCGAAGCAGAGCCGGATCGACGATCTGGACCCCGCCGCCGTCAGCCCGGAATCCCTGGGTGCCGACGACGAGAGAAAGCGCCACTGCATCAATGCCCAGAATCAGCGGCCATTCCTGCGTGACGACATGGAACAAAGCTTCAATGCTTTCGGCCTCGAGCCCCGCGAGAACGGCTTCATGGATCGAGGCAACCGCGCCCGAATGGCCGCGCGCAAAGGCGATAAGGTCCTGGTTGGCTTCTTCGACGACGCCGAGCCGCCGGCGCAGATTCGCCACCGCCCGCTCTTCGAAGGGGATCACCGTTGCCATGGCTGAGAGAATACGCCCCAGGCGGTTAATTTCCTATCATCACCCCGGCGCGTCTTCG
>Ga0207683_10003600_pt1 | contig 13503 bp, 8 predicted proteins | sample KBSM73metaG_FD_184333 | JGI IMG/M metagenome (GOLD analysis project Ga0207683, IMG submission 184333) | Miscanthus rhizosphere microbial communities from Kellogg Biological Station, Michigan, USA - KBS M7-3 metaG (SPAdes) (version 2) | ecosystem: Host-associated > Plants > Roots > Rhizosphere >...
GTCGCCGCGGAGTCGCCGCCGGGCAGGTAGTAGACGCTGACGTGCGTGCCGGCGTCGGTGGTGCCGAGGTCCTTCTGCGTGTATGCGCCGACCGCCCACGCCAGCATGTACGGCGGCGCCTCGCGCTCGATCTTCTCCGGATACACGGCCTGCTTGCCGCTCGGCACGCCATCGATCGACAGCGTGAACGTCGTGCCATCCGAGGGCTGCGAGTGACAGGGGAACAGGTTGCCGCAGAAGTACGGCCAGATCACCGTCGAGCCGCCGGGCAGGAGGCCGTCGGCCATGTGCTGCACGGAAAAGCCGTACTCGACGACGAGATCGCCGTGGACGTTCGCGACCATCAGCTTGCCGTCGATGACGCGATAGTGGCGCTTGCCGCGCTCGTCGCTGACGCGCGTGATCGTGAGGCCGCCCGCCTCGAGCGCGACCGAGCCTGCCTTCTCGAGCACGATCGTCGCGACCGCGGTGTGATCGGCGAGGTGGACATCGAGGTGAGTCGCCTCGACGTTGACGGCACTCGCGCCGTCGGCCTTGCCGTCGAGCCAGCTCCCGTCACCCGGATCGTCGACATATCCGTCCGTAGCGCACGCGCCGAGCGCCAACACGACTAGCCAGCAGAGCCGCATGCGCGTGCCATCGAGCAAGCGCCGGGCCCGCGGGCCGCCGAACGATGTCGCGCGGTTAGCGCGCCACTGGCAACTGGACTAGGCGCCGCCCACGGCCGCCGACTAGGCGCCGCCCACGGCCACCGACTAGGCGCCGCCCACGGCCGCCGACTAGGCGCCGCCGGCGCTGCGGTCCACGGCGATGCCCATCGCGTGATAGCCCTTGTCGACATAGACCGTCGAGCCGGTGATGCCGCTCGCGAGCGGACTGCACAGGAACGCCGCGGTCGAGCCGACCTCCTCGGCGGTGATCGCCTCGGGCAGCGGCGTGTTGCGCTTCGCGTAGTCGATCATCTCGTGGATGAAGCCGATCGCGCTCGCCGCGCGCGACGCAAAGGCGCCCGCCGAGATCACGTTGACCCGGTGGCCCCACTTGCGGCCCGCCTCGAACGCGAGGATGCGCGTGTCGGACTCGAGCGCGGCCTTCGCCGACGACATGCCGCCGCCGTAGCCGGGCACCGCGCGCTCCGAGGCCATGTACGAGAGCGACAGGAACGAGCCCCCGCGCCGCACGAGCGGCCCGAGGTGCTGGACCATCGAGACCATCGAGTAGGCCGACGCCGAGACCGCGCCGAGGTAGCCTTTGCGCGAGACCTCGAGCATCGGCTTCTTGACCTCGGGGCCGTTCGCGAGCGAGTGCACGACGACGTCGATGCCGTCGGGATGATCGGCTTTCACCGCGGCGGCGAGACCGCCGATCGTGAAGTCACCGCTGTCGCGGTAGCGGCGGTTGTCGCGGATCTCGGCCGGCGCGTCCTCGAGGCGGTCGAAGTCGGCGTCGAGCGGATAGATCTTCGAGAACTTCAGCTTGGTGCCGTTCGAGAGCTGGAGCGAGGCGTCCAGCTTCCCGAGATCGAGCAGCTTCGTGAAGATGCCCATCGCGGGCGGCCAGCTCGCCACCGAGACCGTGGCGCCGGCCTCGGCGAGGGCCTTGGCGATCGCGAACCCGAAGCCGCCGTCGTCTGCGACACCTGCGACCACCGCGTGCTTGCCGGTCATATCGATGCTGAGCATGGGCGGGTCATCGCCCGAAACCGCCGGTAGCGCAAGTCACGCCCGTGCTGATGCATCAGCGTCGCGGTCGGCATGTAACTGCCAGCGACCCGAGGGATTTCACGGAGCACGCGCCGGGTAGGTTGCCCTCGATGCGCGCTGCCCTCCTCGCCGCCCTCGTGCTCCCGTCGATCGCCTACGCCGAGCCGTCGCTTCGCGACACCGTCGTGCACGGCGCGCGGCGCTCCTCGGGTCCGAAGCACTTCACCCAGGTCTCGCACCTGGTCTACCTGAACAACTGCCTGCCGAACGGCTGCGACGTGTTCCCCGGCGAGGACAACTCGCTGACGCAGCACTCGAGCATCCCGCAGGCGAACGCGCACCTCGCGGCGTGGAGCTACGGCCAGGACAACTGGAACCAGCTCGTGCAGTGCGTGAAGGACATGTACGCGCCGTTCAACGTGCAGATCACGGATGTCGATCCGGGTCCGAGCACCGCGCACTTCGAGCTCATCGTCGGCGGCAACTCGAGCGACGTCGGCGTGCCCGGCGCGGGTGGCGTGGCGCCGTTCGTGCCGTGCGACGGTGATCTGCAGGACAACGTGATGAGCTTCGTGTTCTCGGCCGAGACGAGCAACCTCGACTACCTGTGCTGGGCAGCCGCGCAGGAGACGAGCCACGTGTTCGGCCTCGATCACGAGCTCAACGCGAAGGATCCGATGACGTACCTGTCGCCGCCGGTGAAGAAGCCGGGGTTCCAGAACGCGGACGCCAAGTGCGGCGAGAATCAGCCGCGCACCTGCTACTGCGGCGGCACCAGCCAGAACAGCTACCAGTACCTGATGGACACGATGGGGCCCGCGAACCTCGATCCGGCCTCGCTCGCGATCACCGCGCCCGCCGACGGCACGTGGGTCAAGCCCGGCTTCACGATCAAGGCCGAGGCGACCGATCAGCTCAGCGTCAAGTCGGCGAGCCTCGCGCTCGACGGCACCAGCAGCGGTTCGCTCGATGCGGCGCCGCTCGTGTTCCAGGCGCCTGCGACGCTCGCCGGCGGCGATCACGTCGTGGCAGTCAGCGCGACCGACAGCGCGCAGCGCATGCTCTCGGCGCAGGTCACCGTGCACGTGACGCCGACCTGCACCGCGGGCGAGACCTGCAAGGACGGGCTCAAGTGCCTCGGCGGATACTGCCTGCCCGGCAGCGGCATCGCCGGCGGCCTCGGCGCGGACTGCACCGACAACGGCGAGTGCATCACCGGCACCTGCGGGACCGACGGCTCGACCCACGCGTGCACCGGAGCGTGCGACGACGGCAACAAGTGCCCGAGCGGCTACGCGTGCGTGAGCGCGGGCACCGAGAGCGTGTGCTGGCCGTCGAAGGGCGATGGCGGCGGATGTTCGACCTCCGGCGGCTCCGGCGGCTCGCCGGGCTTCCTGCTGCTCGGGCTCGGCGCGCTCGTGACGTTCGTGCGCCGCAGGCGGTAAGCCGACGCGCCGCAAGCGGTAAGCTGCCCCGGTGAAAGAGCGCTTGATGCGCGCGGCTGTTCGCACCGCGCTCGGCCAGGACTGGTTCGTCAACCTCGCGGGCCGCAAGCGCGCCGATGGCGTCGACGCCAAGCTCGACCGGCAGATCGCCGCGGCGATCGAGCTCGCGCGGATCGCAAAGCTCCCCAAGGTCGAGGACATGGAGCCCGAGGCGGCTCGCAAGTTCGCGGTCGACGGGCTGTCGCCGTTCGATCCTGATCCGGCGCCGATGGCGCAGGTGATCGACATGCAGGTCGACCGGATCCCGGTGCGGCTCTACGTGCCGCATCACGCGGGGCCCGACTGGGTCGTCTACTTTCACGGCGGCGGTGGCGTGATCGGATCGATCGCGTCGTCCGATGCGGCGACCCGCTACCTCGCGGCGCAGTCGCGGTGCACGTTCGCGTCGGTCGAGTACCGGCTCGGGCCCGAGGACCCGCATCCGGCCGCGATCGACGACGCGTTTGCCGCGTACGCGGGCCTGCTCGAGCGACTGCCGCGCGGTGCGAAGGTCGCGGTCGGCGGTGACAGCTTCGGCGGCTTCCTGGCGGCGCACGTCGATCACCGCGCGCGCGAGCGCAGCATCCGGCAACCGGACGTCCAGCTGCTGATCTATCCGATGGTCGACATGACCCTGACGTCGCCGTCGCTCGACCGGCTCGCCGACGGGTACATCCTGACCAAGAACCTCGTGCACTGGTTCCGCGACCACTACCTGAAGCCGAGCGACGATCCGAAGACCGACTCCCCGTGGTTCTGGGACAACCTGCGCGGCTCGGCGCCCGCGGTGATCGCGACCGCGGGGTTCGATCCGCTCGTCGACGAGGGCAACGCGTGGGCGCAGCGACTGCGCGAGGCCGGTGTGCCGGTGCGCCACCACTGCTACGAGTCGCTGGTGCATGGCTTCGTCTCGATGACGGGCGCCGTCGAGGCCGCCCGCATCGCGATCGGCGAAGTGTGTGCCGATCTCGCCCTGATGTTACGCTCGTGACGTGCGCGTCCTGATCGCGGTGGCGGACGTCGGCTCGGGCGTCCAGCTCGAGGAGGCGCTCAACCGCGCCGGCTTCGAGGCGTCGTGGGATGGCGCGCAGGCCGATGGACCGCGCGGCGGGTCGACCTCGGGGCCGGGGCAACGCCCCGCGACCTCCTTTCTCGGCGAGATCGTCGTGCTCGACGGCGATCACCTCGGCAAGCGGCTCGCGAGCGTGGCGGATGCGTGGCGCGATCACCCGAGCGTGCCCGGGCTCGTCGCCGTCGGTGCGTCGGCGGCCGCGCGCGAACAGGCGCCTTCGGCCCGCGTCACGCTGCTCGCACCGACCGCGTCGATCGCGACGATCAGCAGCGCGCTGCGCGAGGCGGCGAAGCTGCGCCTCGCGGCGGGGCTGCGCTGGCCGGTGCTGCGCGCCGCGCTCAAGCTGCCGCCCGCGGACAACGAGCCCGCGTCGTGGCCGGCGACGCTGCTGCACGCGCGCAACGTCGACATCGAGATCCCTCGCAGCGCGCTGCGCTGGCACGTCCCGCACTACGTGACGGCGACCGCCACGCTCGATCAGCTGCGCGAGGAGCGCGTGCTCACGGTGCCGGAGCTCGAGACGATCGCGCACGCCGACGGCACGATCACCGTGCAGACGCTGGTCAAGCGCGGCCCCCTCGACCCGGCACAGAGCGCACGGCTGATCTGGGCGCTCGCCTCGCTCGGCGCGCTCGATCTCACGGCGGAGGTTCGCGATGCCGGCACGCCGCAGCGCCGCGCGCTCGCCGAGATCCGGGCGAACCTGCGGGCCCGTGCGAAGAAGCTCCAGCGCGCGACGCACTACGACGTCCTCGAGATCACGCCGCTCGCCGAGTACGCCGAGATCGAGAACGCCTACCGGCTCGTCGGCGCACGCTACGCGCCGCAGGTGCTCGCGCGCTTCGACCTCGCCGAGCTCGCCGCGCTCGTCAAGCCGACGTGGGACCTCGTCGAGCAGGCGCGCTCGACGCTCGTCGATGATGCGGAGCGCGGCCGCTACGCCGACTGGGTGCGCGCGAACCTCCCGCAGCTCGTCACGGTGTGGTCGATCGATCCGAGCGCCGCGAAGCTCGCCGCCGATGCCTTCACGCGCGGCCAGAAGGCGCTCGGCGAAGGCGACGCGCACCGCGCGATGAGCGACCTCGCGATGGCGTGCCGGCATCATCCCGGCCATCCCGAGTACGAGGCGAACCTCTCGTGGGCGCGGTTCCGCGTGCAGGTTGCCGCCGGCAAGGATCAGCGCGACGCCGCGAACGCCGAGCGCGCCGCCGTCGAGGAATGCCTCGCTGGTCGCAAGCCGTGGCCCCGCGCGCTCGTCGCGCTCGCCCTGCTCTGCGCCGGCGCCAGTGATGGCGATGCCGCGCGCTGGCACCTTCACACCGCGCTGTCGTTCGATCCGAAGCTGCCGGCCGCGCTCGCGCTCGCGCAGCGGCTCGGGATGCGGCGATGACAGCGCCGACGCCGGGCTTCGAGGCGCGCCTCCACGGCGCCACCGCGATCGAGGCGGAGCTCGTCGCGATCGCGCTCGAGCACACCGGCGCCGAGCACGGCGCGCTGTTCGTCTGGGACAAGGATGCCGGCGGCCTCGCGCTCGTCCACCACGTCGTCGGCGGCGTCACGGTCACGCTGCCGCGCGTGCTGCGGCCCGGCCAGCAGGCTGGCATCGCCACGCACGTCTACGACACCGACGAGCCGTATCTGTCTCGGGATACGTCGCGCGATCCGCTCTACACGCGCTACCTCGCCGACGTTGGCTGCATCGCCGCGGCGCCGATCCGCTACCAGCGCCGCCCGATCGGCGTGTTGACAGTCTCGACGCGAGAGCCGCGCGGACTCGACGATGCGGATCTGCGCGCGCTCACGGCGATCGCCGAGGTCGCCGCCCCGCTGCTTCGCCGCGTCCAGGTCGACAAGCTGTCGCGCGCCGCGACCGGCCGGCCGCTGATGATCAAGGGCCTGTCGCCGGCGTGGCATGACGTCGAGCGCAAGCTCGAGCTCGCCGCGCCGACGAACGCCCCGATCCTGATCCGCGGCGAGTCCGGCACCGGCAAGGATCTCGTCGCGCGCGCGATCCACTGGAACAGCCGCCGCGCCGAGCGCCCCTACGTCGTCGTCAACTGCGCCGCGATCCCCGAGACGCTGCTCGAGTCGATCCTGTTCGGTCACGTGAAGGGCGCGTTCACCGGCGCCGCGTTCCACAAGGTCGGCGAGTTCCAGAAGGCGAACGGCGGAACACTATTTCTCGACGAGGTCGGCGAGCTACCCGTGATGCTGCAGGCGAAGGTGCTGCGCGCCGTCGAGCAAGGCGAGGTCCAGCCGCTCGGCTCGAACGAGCCACCGGATCGCGTCGACGTGCGGCTGATCTGCGCCACCAACCGCGACCTCGAGGCGATGGCGCTCACCGGCGCGTTCCGCGACGACCTGTTCTACCGGCTCAGCGTGATGCAGCTCGAGCTGCCGCCGCTGCGCTCGTACAAGGACAACCTCGAGGTGCTCGCGAACGTGTTCCTCGAGCAGTCGGCCACCTCGCACGGCAAGCCGGCACCGCGCCTCGGCCCCGACGTGCTCGCACGCCTCGCCGCCTACGACTTCCCGGGCAACGTTCGCGAGCTCAAGAACACGATCGAGCACGCGACGATCCTGTGCACGGGCGACGAGCTCCGCATCGAGGACCTGCCGCGCCCACTCCAGGATCTCGCACCGCAGAAGAAGCGCGCGCGCACGGAACCGCAGCTCCCGACGCTCGACGAGGCGCGCGAACGCTGGCTCGCTCCGCTCGAGCGCCAGTACCTGACCGACCTGCTCGCGAAGCACAGCGGCAACGTGAAAGCCGCGGCGAAGGCGGCAGGCATCAACACGGTGACGCTCTACCGCCTGCTCAAGCGGCGCGGCCTCCACATGGGTCGTACCGTGAAGCAGGGGTAGGCACGCCGCGGCGAGGGTTCTCCATGATTGTCGGCGCTCAGCCGCACATGTGATGGTGATTCCGTGTCGCGAAGTACGGGCGGGGATCCAGACGCGAACCCCCGCGTCGCGGTGAGTGAGACCGATCGAGTCCGTCATCTCGGCGCCGGGACGAAGATCGGTCGATACGAGATCGTCGAGCTCCTCGGGGAGGGCGCGTTCGGGATGGTGTTTGCCGCGCGGGACGTCGAGCTGGACCGCGAGATCGCGCTCAAGGTGCTGATGCCCCAGCACACGCTGCAGCCGCAGCTGATGCAACGGTTCTTCCACGAGGCCAAGGCTGCGGCGAAGATCGATCACCCGTCGATCGTCACGATCTACGAGTTCGGCAAGGTGTCCGGAACGTCGACGATGTTCGACGATTCCGCCTACATCGCCATGGAGCGAGTGCGCGGCGAGTCACTCGCGGCGCGGCTGCGTCGCGGCGGCAACCTGCCGATCGCGATGGTCGTCGAGCTCGGTCGCCAGATCGCATCGGCGGTTGGCGCCGCGCACCGCGCCGGGATCATCCACCGCGACCTGAAGCCGGACAACTTGATGATCGCGCGCGATCCGATCGCGCCCGGCGGAGAGCGCGTGAAGGTGCTCGACTTCGGGATCGCGAAGCTCGGCGAGTCGGTCAAGAGCGAGACGATGAAGACGGTCGGCGGGTTCGGAACGCCGCTCTACATGTCGCCGGAGCAGTTCCGTGCCGCGGGCCAGGTCGACGCACGGTCCGACATCTATGCACTGGGCTGCATCCTGCACGAGCTCGCCACCGGCAGGCCGCCGTTCGACGGCGACGATGTCATCGCCCTCTTCGATCAGCACAGCCGGGCGATCCGCACCGCCGTGCCCGGTGTCCCGGCCCCGTTCTCCGATCTCGTGCTGCAGATGATCGCGACGGCGCCTGCGGATCGTCCTCGCGATATGGCAACCGTCGAGGCCGGGCTTGCGACGGAGCGCGCCGCTGTCCTCGCCAGCGTGACACCGACGCTACACGAGCAGCCGTTGAAGCCGCGAGCGGTAGCAATGACCACGCTTGGCGGCTCGGCGAGCGCATCGCTCGGTGCGATCGCCACCGGCGAGCAGCCGTCGCGTGCGCGGCGAGGTTGGTGGGCTATCGGTGCGGGTATGGTGCTCGCGCTGGGGTGGATCGCGGTGCATGCGGGCGGCGCTGGAGACGAGCCCGGGCCGGATCCGTCGCACGTCGCGGCGCCGGCTGTGCAACCGGCGTTCGTCGCGCCGCGCTCCGATGTGATGCCTGCCCCAGCGCCCACGCCGACCACCGCAACGCCACCGACCAGCACGACGCTGACGACGCCGCCTGTGGCGCCGCCTGGCGTACCGGCCACCGCGCCGACCACCGCAGCGAAAGCGAAACCATCGGTTCGTTCGCGACCGAGGATCACACCGGCGGTCGCGCCACCGGTTGTCCCATCGCCGACTGCACCGGCCGTTGTCACGCCTCCTCCTCCGCCACCACGTGCGAAGTGCGGCACGAATGATCCAGCGTGCGCTTTCGGCGGCTCATGAGGCGCGCGATCGCAGGGTTCGCATGTCTGACCAGCGCGGCGTCGAGCGCTGTCGCGGAACGCTGTGACGACGCGCCTGCGGTGTGCGAGCTCGACGCAGGCAAGGCCGCGCTCGTGTCAGATCCTGCGGAAGCGGCGAAGCAACTGTTCGCCAGTTACCAGCTCGAGCCGAAGCCAGGGACGCTGGCTGTCTACGCGTATGCGCTGCACCGTGCACATCGCTATGCGGAGTCGTACGAGGCGTTCACGCGCGCCAAGACTGCCTTCGAGGCAATCGTCGCGGCGACCGCCAAGACCGTCGACGGTGCGAAGGCCGCCCAAGATCTCGCAGCGCTTTCCCGCGCACAGCGCGAGCTCGTCGACGCGCAGAACACGTTGCAAAACATCGAGTCCGAGCTCGGGCTGCTGCGGTCGCTGACCGCCGAGGTCCGCGTGCGCTATGCGGCCGGCGCGCCACCGGCGGGTCTGTTGATCGCGCGTCGCGGTGCCGGAGACGTCGACGATCCATTCGGGCACCCGTTCATCATCGACGCGCCCGCCGATACCCTCGTCGTGACGTACCCCGACGGTAAGAGACGCGAGATCGCGCTCGCGCTGGCCGGCGGCGCGACGCAGACCGTCGTGATCCCGGCTCCCGAGGTCCCGGCCGCCGTCGCGCCGGCCAATCCCGCGCCCGCCATTCCCGCGCCCGCACCCGATCCGATCGAGCCGCGTCATCACACCGCGCGCTGGACGGGGCTCGCGTTGCTCGTCGCAGGCGCGAGTACGGCGAGCATCGCGGGGATCGTCGCGTACGACGCCCACGAGGACCGATGTCCCGATGGGATGTGCGCTTCGATGGCGAGCGCCGTCGCCGCCGGCCAGGCCAAGAACCGCGAACAGCTCGCCGCGGGCGTGGCGATCGGCGGCGGCGTGCTCGCGCTGACGGGCCTCGTGCTCGCCATCACCGATCCAGGCCACTCCACGGCGCCGCGCGGCGCCGCGTCGAATTTCAACGTCATCGTGCGCTCGAACGGCGCAATGGCCTTCTTCCAACGGAGTTTTTGATCATGCGGTTGATCCGGACGGCACTCGTCCTTGCGTTTGTGATGGCGGCGGCGTGCGGCACGGACACGTACGTGGGTGACGATGCTGGTAATTCCGGATCGGGATCCGGATCGGGATCCGGATCGGGATCCGGATCGGACGCCGTCGGCCCACCTGCGCACATCGCGTCGGCGAGCGGCGATCAACAGAGCGGCACTGTCGCCGCGTCACTGGCATCTCCGTTCGTCGTGATCGTCACGGATGCGCAATCGCGCCCGGTGCCGGGCGTCGACGTCTCGTTCGGCGTCGCGACCGGCGGCGGCACCCTCTCAGCGACGCACGTCAGCACCGACTCGCAAGGCCATGCGTCGGCGACGCTGACGCTCGGCACGGCGGCTGGCAGCAATACGGTCGATGTCTCCGCGGCCGGCCTCACCGACCAGGTCGTGTTCACGGCCACCGCTTCGGCAGCGACGCCGGCTGCGCTGGCTATCGTCTCGGGCGATCCGCAGACGCTCGCGGCGGGAGACACCTCGCAGCCACTCGCCGTCTCCGTCGCCGATGCGTTCGGCAACGCGGTCGGCGGCGCCACTGTGACGTATGCGGTGTCGGGGAGCGGCGCCCTGTCCTCGAGTAGCGCGGCGACCGATGGCGCCGGGCATGCCGAAGTGACGTTCCGCGCGACCGTCGCGAGCACCGACACCGTGTCCGCGAGCGTCGGCGGCGTCGCGGCCCCGGTCACGTTCCACGCGACCGTGCACGCCGCGGCGAGCTCGCAGCTCGTCCTCGTGTCCGGCAATAACCAGACCGGCGCCGCCGGCGCGAGCCTCGCATTGCCGCTCGTCGTCGCGGTCGAGGACAGCTTCGGCAACGGCGTCGCGGGCACCACGGTGACGTTCGCGGACAGCCTTGGCGGCGGCTCGGTGTCCGCCGGCTCTGCGATGACCGACGCCCAGGGCCACGCGCAGACCACGATGGTGCTCGGCACGACACCGGGCAGCAACAAGGCGACCGCGACGGCCGCCGGGCTCACCGGTTCTCCGTTGACGTTCTCGGCCACCGCGACAGCGGGCCCGCCGGCGACGATCGCTCGGGTCTCCGGAACCAGCCAGACGGGTACTGCCGGTGCGGCGCTCGCGTCGCCGTTCGTGGTGCTCGTGACCGATATGAACAGCAACCCGGTGAGCGGAGTCATGGTGACGTTCGCGGTCACCGCCGGCGGCGGTTCGATGTCAGTCTCACCTGCGATCACCGACTCGGCTGGACATGCATCGTCGACGCTGACGCTCGGCAACACGGCGGGGACCAACACCGTCCAGGCCCAAGCCTCGGGCCTGAGCGGATCGCCGGTGAGCTTCTCGGCAACCGGCAACGCCGGTGCGGCCGCCTCGATCGCGCTCGTCTCCGGCAACTCGCAGACCGGCACTGCGGGCTCCGCGCTCACGCAACCGTTCGTCGTCATCGTCAAGGACGCCCATGGCAACCCGGTCTCGGGGACAACGGTCACGTGGGTCGCGACGGCGGGCGGCGGCACGATGTCTCCGACCTCGTCGACGACGGTCAGCGGCACCGGTAAAACGCAAGCAACGCTGACGCTCGGAACGACCGCGGGCGCGAACAACGTCGAGGCGCGCGTGAACGGGCTGACGGGATCGCCCGTCCAGTTCACATCGACGGGAGTCGCCGGGCCTGCGGTATCGATCGCGCTGAGCTCCGGCGATGGTCAGCAAGATCTCGCCGGCGCCACGTTGCCGTCACCGCTTGTCGTGAAGGTGACAGACGCGAACGGAAATCTCGTGACCGGTACGCTGGTGACATTCAACGTGACCACTGGAAACGGGCACGTCTCACCGGGCAGCACGACGACCTCGGGTGGCAGGGCTCAGACCACGCTGACGCTCGATACAACGCCGGGGACGAACAAAGTGACCGCAACCGCCGGCGGCGTCGCCGGCAACGTGGTCTTCACGGCGACGGGATCCGAAGTCCCCGACTATCGAGCGCATTCCGACTTCGCACTCGCTGCCGCGGTCGGGCAGCTCGTCGTCAGCGACCTGAATGGTGACAGCAAACCTGACGTCATCGCCGTTGATACGCCGGACTCCACCGATCAGGTACAGATCTTCATCAACTCGACCACGGCCGGGGCTATCACTCCGAGCTTTCGTGCCGGAGTGCCAGCGCTTCCGGCGCCGGACGGAATCGTTGACTTGGTCGCTGCCGATATCAATGTGGACGGAAAGCCGGATCTGGTCGCCTCGCTGGGTCACGGCGAACTAGTCGTTGCACTCAACACCACCGTTGCCGGCGCGACGACGCCGACATTCACCGCGGCTACAACGATCACAGCGGATGCGCATGTGCTGAAGATCATCGATGTCGACGGGGACGGTCTGCCGGATATCGTGACCAACGGAGCGACTCACTCTGATGGCGTGACCATCTATCTCAATCAGACAATTGCAGGGTCGATGTCCACATCCTTCGCGGCGGGCGTCTCCTTTGCGCCGGCGGGTAACGATACGATCACGGCGGTCGAGGCGGCGGATATCAATGGCGATGGGTTGCCGGACGTGGTCGCCTCGTCGAGAGTCCTCTATGTCTTCATCAATCGTTCGTCCACGGGCTCGCCCAGCCTCGGTCCGCCGATTCAGGTCAGCTTGGGTTACGGCGGCGGTCCGCTGGTGTGCGACGACTTCAACGGGGACTCCGCACCCGATATCGCGGGTCTCGACTATCCACCAAATCCGCCGGCCTTCCTCGCCGTCAGTTTCGACACGACGCCTCTCGATTCGCAGAACCCGACGATCGGCCCTGAATCCGACCTCACGGAAAACACTTCGATCGAGAACATCTTCACGTTACACGTCCGATCGGCGGACGTGAACGCAGACGGCAAGCCAGACCTCCTGGCAGTCGGTGAGGACACGAGCTCGAACCCCGTGGTGACGATCCACCTGAACACCACGCCGGTCGGCGCGACCACCGCCACGTTCGCGCCCGAACTGGCGTTTGCCACCGGCACGCGCCCGACCGAAGTCGCGGCCTATGACATCAACGCCGACGGAAAGGTCGATCTCATCGTCGCCAATTATGGGGATCAGACCTTCTCCGTCCTGCTCGCCAAGTAGCACGCGCGTCACCCGTCGCGGCGCAGCGATCTGATCAAGGACACGGGGCCTCTGCGCCGACCTGCGCCACCGGCTCGGGCGAGACGTGCTTGCGGACGCGCAGGTTGTCGAAGTAGCCCTTGGCGTAGCCGTGATCGTGCCCGGGCGAGACCGTGACGCCGATCGCAAGCGGGACGGAGCCGGGGCCGAACGGGATCGTCTCGTTCTCGAGGTGAAGGCCGGTGATGTTCTGTGGCGCGCCGAGCTGCCAGACGTAGTCGAGCCCTTTGCCGAGATCGATGAAGAAGTCCGCGGAATCGGATGGGCCGCCGTTGGATGCGGCGAGTACCTCGAGGTCGAGCCGGATGACGTAGTCGGCTCCCTCCGGGAACGTCACATTCTGCACGAGCGTGGTGTAGAGCGACGTCGTGCGGTCGCCGTTCACTTCTTCATCCATGAACAGCGATGCCGCGCCATCGGTGGACCAACCCGTATCGGCCTGGGCGAGGATCGTGTTGCCCACGTTGGCATCGAGCGTCCAGCCTCCGAACGTCTCGAAGCTCGGGTTCGTGATGATGCCGTCCACGAACGGCGATCGCGTCCCTGCGACGGCGTCCGCATTGCCGTAGTACATCGCCAGGCTGCTGGGACCCGGTGGGATCTCCGGTACGGCGAGCCACACCACCGTTG
>Ga0207683_10003602_pt1 | contig 13502 bp, 15 predicted proteins | sample KBSM73metaG_FD_184333 | JGI IMG/M metagenome (GOLD analysis project Ga0207683, IMG submission 184333) | Miscanthus rhizosphere microbial communities from Kellogg Biological Station, Michigan, USA - KBS M7-3 metaG (SPAdes) (version 2) | ecosystem: Host-associated > Plants > Roots > Rhizosphere >...
GAGCCGACGACGTCCGCGTTCGACACGCGGTTCTCCGTTCGCTACTTCCTGATCGCCGTCCTGTTCGTCGTGTTCGACGTCGAGACGATCTTCCTGTTTCCGTGGGCGGTGATGTTCAACCGGCTGGGTCTCTTCGGGCTGATCGAGATGCTGGTCTTCATCGTCATCCTGGTCGTGGGGTACTTCTACTGCTGGAAGCGGAAGGCGCTCGACTGGGCCTAGGCCCGTAAGAGATTAGAGAAGAGGCGAGAGGAGCACCGAGCATGGGTCTGGTCGACAACCGCTTCGGGGACAACGTCGTGACCACGACGGTGGACTCGGTGATCAACTGGGCGCGTCGGTCCTCGATCTGGCCGATGCAGTTCGGCCTCGCCTGCTGCGCGATCGAGATGATGGCCGTCATGGACGCGCGCCACGACCTCGCCCGCTTCGGCGCCGAGGTCTTCCGCGGCACCCCGCGCCAGTCCGACCTGATGATCGTCGCGGGAACGGTCGTCGAGAAGATGGCGCCGATCGTGAAGCGCCTGTACGACCAGATGCCCGAGCCGAAGTGGGTGATCGCGATGGGCTCGTGCGCGACCTGCGGCGGCCCGTACCGCACCTATGCCGTGACGCAGGGAGTCGACCGGATCGTGCCCGTCGACGTCTACGTCCCGGGCTGCCCGCCCCGTCCCGAGGCGCTGATCTACGGGATCATGGCGCTCCAGAAGAAGATCGACCGGATGAAGGTCATCCGGAAGGCCTCCTGATTGGCGGAAGAAGAGCAGACTCCGGGCGCGGAGAAGCCCAGGGAGGCCGCCCGGCCCGTCAAGCGCGAGGCGGCAGACGCCTCCGGCCATCCCTGGGTCCGATCCATCCGGGCCGCCATGCCGGACGCGGTCGTCTCCGCGAAGGAGTTCGCCGGAGAGGTGACCGTCGTGGTCGCACGCGAGGCGATCGCACGGGTGGCCCGGCACCTCAAGGACGCGGAGGACTTCAAGTACTGCGTCGACGTGACCGCGGTCGACTGGAAGACGCGCGAGCCGCGCTTCGAGCTCGTCTATCACCTGTACTCCTTCTCGAAGAACGACCGCATCCGCGTCAAGTGCGGGGCGGCCGACGGCGAGGAGGTCCCCTCGATCGCCGGCGTCTACCTGGCGGCGAACTGGTGCGAGCGGGAGACCTACGACATGTTCGGCATCCGCTTCAGCGGTCACCCGGACCTGCGCCGCATCCTCACCTGGGACGGCTTCAACGGCTATCCGCTCCGCAAGGACTTTCCGCTCGAAGGCATCGACACGGGCGCCGCGATCTATCCCGAGGAGTGGCCCGAGGGCGGCGGCCCGCCGAAGAACGACCCGAATCGGAGATTCGTGCCGTGACGACGCGGAACAACGGAGCTTGCAAGACGGAGCTCATGAGCCGATGAGCGACGAACCCATCTCTCAAGCCGAGAAGGACGAGGCCGCCTACTTCGCCGAAAGGGCGAAGGCGCAGGGCGCCGCGTCTCCCGGCGCCGCTCCGGAGGCACCGGCCGCGCACACCCTGTTCGACGTCCAGGAGATGGAGCTCAACTTCGGCCCGCAGCATCCATCCACTCATGGCGTGCTGCGGCTCGTGCTCAAGGTCGACGGCGAGAAGATCCTCGAGGTCAAGCCGGACGTCGGCTACCTCCACCGCGGCACCGAGAAGCTCTTCGAGACCGAGACGTACCCGATGGGAATTCCCCACACGGACCGTCTGGACTACATCGCCGCGGCGACGAACAACCACGCGTTCTGCCTCGCCGTCGAGAAGCTGCTCGGCGTCGAGATCCCGCGTCGGGCGCAGCTGATCCGCGTGATCCTCGACGAGCTCCAGCGCATCTCCTCGCACCTCGTGTGGCTCGGCACGTCCGGCATCGACCTCGGCGCCGTCACGCCCTTCTGGTACGCGTTCCGCGAGCGCGAGCAGATCCTCGACTTCTTCGAGGAGTACTGCGGCGCGCGGCTCACGCTCCACTGCATGCGGATCGGCGGACTGCCTTTCGACCTGACTCCCGGGTGGACGGATCGCGTCTCCGAGTTCATCTCGGACCTTCCGGCGCGGATCGACGACTACGAACAGCTCCTGACGGACAACCGCATCTGGAAGCGCCGCACCGTCGGCGTGGGCGTCATCTCCGGCGAGGAGTGCATCGAGTGGGGCCTGACCGGCCCGGTGCTCCGCGCCTCGGGCGTCGAGTGGGACCTGCGCCGCGCGAAGCCGTACGAGTGCTACGAGGAGCTCGACTTCGTCGTGCCGACGCGCCAGGGCGGCGACACGTACGACCGCTACATCGTCCGCGTCCAGGAGATGCGACAGTCCGCTCGCATCGTCCGGCAGTGCCTCGACCGTCTCGAGCCGGGCGAGATCCGTGGAAAGGTCCCGCGCGTGATCAAGCCCGTCGCCGAGGAGGTCTACGCCTCGATCGAGGCGCCCAAGGGCGAGCTCGGCTTCTACTGCGTCTCCAACGGCACGAACAAGCCGTACCGGATGCACGTCCGGCCGCCGTCCTTCATCAACCTCCAGGCGCTGCCGCGGCTCGCGAAGGGGCACTTGGTCTCGGACCTGGTCGCGCTGATCGGAACGATCGACATCGTCCTCGGCGAGGTGGACCGGTGAACCTTCCTCCCGAGTTCTGGACCTACCTCAAGGTCGTCCTGCTCGTGGCGACCGTGCCGGCGATCGTCGGGTTCGTGATCGTGCTCGCCGAGCGGCGGATCATGGGCTTCATGCAGGTCCGGCTCGGGCCCAACCGGGTGGGACCGCAGGGGACGCTCCAGGGCCTGGCCGACCTGCTCAAGCTCGTCACCAAGGAGGACATCACGCCGGCGCGCGCCGAGCGGGCGGTGCACTTCCTCTCGCCGGTCCTCGCCGTCATCCCGGCCCTGACCGCGCTCGCCGTGATCCCGTTCGGGCCGCCGATCCGGATCGGAAAGCAGATGGTCCCGCTGTGGGTCGCGGACCTGAACATCGGGCTGCTCTTCCTGCTCGCGATCACGTCGATCGGCGTCTACGGGATCATCCTCGGCGGCTGGAGCTCGAACAACAAGTACTCGCTGCTCGGCGGCCTGCGCTCGGCTGCCCAGCTCGTCTCCTACGAGGTCCCGATGGGCCTCTCCCTCGTATCGGTGCTCCTGATGACGCGCTCGCTCTCGCTCGTCGAGATCGTGCGCCGGCAGGAGTCGACCCACCTCTGGTTCGTGTTTCCGGGGCTGGTCGCCTTCTTCGTCTACTTCGTCTCGGGCGTCGCCGAGACGAACCGGAACCCGTTCGACCTTCCCGAGGCGGAGTCGGAGCTGGTGTCCGGTTTCAACACCGAGTACTCCGGCGTCAAGTTCGCCTTCTTCTTCCTCGGCGAGTACACGGGGATGATCGTCATCTCCTGCATCGCGGTCACGGTCTTCTTCGGCGGCTGGCTGCCGCCGTTCTCGCACGTGCCGGCGCTCGCGTTCCTCGGCTTCGTGCCGGGCGCGGTCTGGTTCCTCCTGAAGGTCGCGTTCTTCATCTTCTGTTACATCTGGTTCCGGTCGACGTTCCCGAGGTATCGCTTCGATCAGCTCATGGCGCTCGGCTGGAAATGGCTCATCCCGATCTCGCTCGCGAACATCCTCGCGGTCGCCTTCGCGATCCTGCTGACCCCGAGGCGCACGAACGGGCTCGTCGCGCTGTCCTGGATCTACGGCGGTCTCTTCGTCATGATGTTCCTCCTCTCGAAGCTCCGGCGCGCGCTGGTCCGGCGCGACCGGCTGGCCGCGTCGGGGCCCGCCGAGGCGGGAGCGGAGGTCTAACGTGGCCCTGAAGCGCTGGCTCGACCGGATCACGCTGCTCGACCTGTTCGACGGCCTCTCCGTCACGGGGCGTCACCTCTTCAAGAAGAAGGTGACGATCGAGTACCCGGAGCAGAAGAAGCTGCCGTCGGACCGCTTCCGCGGCATGTTCCGCCTCGACGAGGAGAGGTGCATCAAGTGCACGCTCTGCGCGATCGAGTGCCCGATCAACATCATCTACATCGACTGGCACAACGAGAAGAACGCCGAAGGCAAGAACGAGAAGGTCCTCGACCGCTTCGACGTGGACCTGAAGCGGTGCATGTTCTGCCAGCTCTGCGAGGAAGCGTGCCCGACCGTGCCCAAGTCGATCTGGCTGACGACGAAGACCTACGAGATGGCCGCCTACGAGCGGAACGAAGCGCTGTACCTCGACATCCGGAAGCTGACGGACTGGAACGCCGCGCCGAACGTGAAGCCGTTCACCGTCGTGGAGCGGGGATGACCGACGGCGCGCTCCTGACCGGGACGGCGGGCTGGCTCTTCGTCGTCTTCGCGGCGCTGGCGCTGGGGTCCGCGATCTCCGTCGTCGTCGCGAGGAACCCGGTGCACTCGGCGCTCTTCCTGCTCTTTTCGTTCCTGCTCGTCGCGTGCATCTTCATCCTGCAGCAGGCCGAGTTCGTCGGCGCGGTCCAGATCCTCGTCTACGCCGGCGGGATCATGGTCCTCTTCCTCTTCGTCGTCATGCTCGTGAACCCGAGGACCGTCCAGGAGGTCAAGGCCTTCCAGCACCAGTGGGACGTCGCCCTGCTGCTGATGCCGGTCTTCCTGATCCCCTTCGCGTACATCCTGTGGACGGAGAAGCTCCCGGCCGTCGCGGGCAACCCGGACGCGTTCCGAATGGTGCGCGGCCGGCTCGCGGGCAACACGGAAGCGGTCGCGTGGTCGCTGTTCCGCGACTACCTGTTGCCGTTCGAGGTCGCATCGGTCTTCCTGCTCGTCGCGATGATCGGAGCGGTGGTGCTGGGGAAGAGGTCGTTGGAGAGGATGGACTGACCGGCGCATGACGATCACCATCAACCACTACCTGATCGTCTCCCTGCTCCTCTTCGCCGTGGGGTTCTTCGGCGTGCTCGTCCGGCGCAACTTCCTGACGGTGCTCATGTCGATCGAGCTGATGCTGAACGCCGTCAACCTGAACTTCATCGCGTTCTCCCGGCGCTTGTCGGACCTGACCGGGCAGGTCTTCTCGGTCTTCGTCATCACGATCGCCGCCGGGGAGGCCGCGATCGGCCTCGCCCTGACCATCTCCCTCTTCCGCCAGCGCAAGACGCTGAACGTGGAGGAGGCGGACACGATGCGCGGATGAACGCTCGACGGATGAACCGATGAAGACGCTCATCTGGGCGATCCCCCTCTTCCCGCTGGCCGGCTTCGCGATCAACGGCCTGCTGTATCTCCTCACGCACAGGACGAAGGGGGAGGCCGGCCACGGGCACGAGGCGGTCGACGGCCACGGGGAGGCGCACGCCGTCCCTCCGGCCGCCGGCAGCCACGACACCGTGCACGGCCACGCCGCGCACGTCGAGATCCCGTACAAGGCGGTCCACACCGCCGTCGGCGTGGGGTCCGTCGCGATCGCGTGCCTGCTCGCGTTCTCCGCGATCTTCGACGTCGGGCTCTCGGCATTCGCGCACGGCGCGTCGCATCTCGAGACGCTGTACACGTGGATCCCGCTCGGCCTGAATCAGTCTGTGTCGCAGGTCCCGGGAATCGCCGGGGAGTGGACCGTCCAGGCCGCGTTCCGCCTGGACTCGCTCTCCGCCCTGATGCTCGCCTTCGTGACCTTCGTCGGGTTCCTGATCCACGTGTACTCGGCGGGATACATGGGCCACGAGGAGGGGTACGGCCGCTACTTCGCCTACCTCAACCTGTTCATGTTCGCGATGCTCGTGCTCGTCCTGGGCGCGAACTTCCTGATGCTGTTCGTCGGGTGGGAGGGCGTCGGGCTCTGCTCCTATCTCCTCATCGGTTACTACTACGAGAAGAAATTCGCGGCCGATGCGGGCAAGAAGGCGTTCGTCGTCAACCGGATCGGCGACTTCGGCTTCATCCTCGGCATCTTCGGCGTGTTCTCGCTCTTCGGGACGCTCGACTTCCAGAAGGTATTCTCGACGGCGGCCGCGAATCCGACCGCGTATGCGCCGTACATGACGCTGGTCTGCCTGCTGCTCTTCGTCGGCGCCGTCGGCAAGTCCGCCCAGTTCCCGCTCTACGTCTGGCTGCCCGACGCGATGGCCGGCCCGACGCCGGTCTCGGCGCTCATCCACGCCGCGACGATGGTCACCGCCGGCGTGTACATGGTGGCCCGCTGCAACGTGTTCTTCCGCCTCGCGCCCGACGCGATGGTCGTCGTCGCGGTCGTCGGTGCGTTCACCGCGTTCTTCGCGGCGACGATCGGGCTCGTGCAGAACGACATCAAGAAGGTCCTCGCGTATTCGACCGTCTCGCAGCTCGGTTACATGTTCCTGGCCTGCGGCGTCGGAGCGTTCTCCGAGGGCATGTTCCACGTCACGACGCACGCCTTCTTCAAGGCCTGCCTGTTCCTCGGCGCCGGCTCGGTGATCCACGCGCTCTCCGGCGAGCAGGACATCCGCCGCATGGGCGGGCTCGCCCGGAAGATCCCGACGACCTATCGGACGTTCCTGATCGCGAGCCTGACCATCGCCGGGGTTCCGTTCCTCGCCGGCTTCTTCTCGAAGGACGCGATCAAGGCGGCCGTGTTCCACGCCGAGTTTGCGTCCTTTCCCTGGCTTCCGAAGCTGCTGTACGCGGTCGCGCTCTTCACCGCCGGGATGACCGCGTTCTACATGTTCCGGCTCGTCTCGCTGACCTTCTGGGGCAAGTTCCGCGGAACGCCCGAGGAGGAGTCGCAGATCCACGAGTCGCCCAGGTCCATGACGGTGCCCTTGATGGTGCTCGCCTTCCTCTCGATCGTTTCGGGCTACGTCGGCGTGCCGATCCTCGAGCACGGCGACCGCATCGGCGAGTTCCTGAGCCCGATCCGCCTCGAGATCGCGGGAGCGCCGGAGAGGCACCACCACCCTCCGCTCTCGGCCGAGCTCGCGCTCATGGGCGCGGCCGTGGCCGTCGCGGCGATCGGGATCTACCTGGCCTGGGCGTGGTATTCGAAGGGGGAGGGGCGGACGCCGGAGCGGCTCGCCGCGGCGTATCCGGGCGTCTACAAGACCCTGTCCAACAAGTACTGGGTGGACGAGGCCTACGAGACGGTCTTCGTCCGGGGGCTCGCCCTCGGGGGCGGCAACTTCCTTTGGGAGGTCGACGCGACCGTCATCGACCTGATCCCCAACGGAGCCGCCGCCGTGACCAAGGCCGCCTCCTGGGTCGCCTCCTTCTTCGATCAGTACGTCGTCGACGGCCTCGTCAACGGCGTCGCCGATTCGCTGCAGGCGTTCTACGGGCTCCTGCGCCGCTCCCAGACGGGCCGCGTGCAGAACTACGCGCTCGTCATGGGTGGTGGAGTCTTCGCCGTCGTCGCCGTCTACCTGTTGTTCCGATGAATTGGAGCGATTGAGGTCCGAATGAACCTATCGAGCTTGCCGATCCTCTCGATCATCACCTACATCCCCCTCGCGGGGGCGCTGTTGATCGTCTTCCTGGTGCCGAAGGAGAAGACGGGGACGATCAAGGCGATCGCCACGGCGGTCGCGGCGCTCGACTTCGTCGTCTCGCTGCCTCTCTGGTGGATGTTCGATCGAGGGCGCGACGGGTATCAGTTCGTCGAGAAGGCTTCGTGGATCCCGTCGCTCGGCGTGTCGTACCACTTCGGAATCGACGGCATCTCCCTCGTCCTGATCCTGCTGACGACGCTGGTCGGGCTCATCGCGATCTACAGCTCGTACTCCGCGATCTCGGACCGGCAGAAGGAGTACTACGTCCTGCTCCTCCTGCTCCAGACGTTCATGATCGGGACCTTCTGTTGCCTCGACCTCTTCCTGTTCTACGTGTTCTGGGAGGTCATGCTGGTCCCGATGTACTTCCTGATCGGCGTCTGGGGAGGGCAGCGCCGCCTGTACGCGGCGATCAAGTTCTTCCTCTACACGCTGGCCGGCTCGGTGCTGATGCTCCTCGGCATCATCGCGCTCTACTTCTACAACACGACCGGGTTCCTGGGTTACAAGGGCCTGGGCGCGGTGCCGACGTTCTCCATCGAGCGGTTGACGTCCGTGGCGCAGAGCATGCCGGCGGAGCTCCAGATCTGGCTGTTCTTCGCCTTCTTCCTCGGGTTCGCGATCAAGGTGCCGATGTTCCCCTTCCACACGTGGCTGCCGGACGCGCACACGGAGGCGCCGACCGCGGGATCCGTGATCCTGGCCGCCATCCTGCTGAAGATGGGCACGTACGGCTTCGTGCGCTTCTCGCTGCCGATGTTCCCCGAGGCGGTCCGCAACTCCCGGGTCATCGGCGTGATGGTCTTCCTGGCCCTGGTCGGGATCGTCTACGGCGCGATGGTCACGCTCGTCCAGAAGGACATGAAGCGTCTCATCGCCTACTCGTCCGTCTCGCACCTCGGCTACGTGATGCTCGGGATCTTCGCCCTGAACATGGCGGGGCTCCAGGGCGGGATCCTGCAGATGATCAACCACGGGATCTCGACCGGCGCGCTCTTCCTCCTCGTCGGGATCGTCTACGAGCGCCGGCACACCCGCATGATCTCGGAGTACGGCGGGCTCGCGAAGCAGATGCCGATCTACGCGACGTACTTCCTGATCGTCGCGCTCTCCTCGATGGGCCTGCCGCTCCTGAACGGGTTCATCGGCGAGTTCACGATCCTGCAGGGCGCGTTCGCGAGGAGCTTCTGGTGGGCCTTCTTCGCCGCGACGGGTATCGTGCTCGGCGCCGCGTACCTGCTCTGGCTCTACCAGCGCATCTTCTTCGGCGAGATCACGAATCCGGCCAACGCGAAGCTTCCGGACCTGACCTTCCGGGAGCAGCTCACTCTCGCGCCTCTGGTGATCCTCGCGCTGTGGATCGGGCTCTATCCCAAGCCCCTGTTCGACGTGATCCGCAGGCCCGCCGAGCGCATCGTCCAGGCCGTCGGCGGCCCGACGGCCGAGCAGCCGGCGATGGCGAACGGGTCGGGCGCCGGCGCGTCCGTGACCGGTCCCGGAGCGGCGGTCGCGCCGTGACCTTCGCCGTGCGGCCGTCCGACTGGGCGCTGCTTTCGCCGGAGCTCTTCCTCACGGCGGGCGGGCTGATCATCCTCGCGCTCTCGGTCTTCCTCGGGAAGGCGAAGGAGGAATTCATCGGGTTCCTCTCGATCCTGTTCGTGGCGATCACCGCCGCGCTGGTCGTCTTCGTCGGGACGCTGCCCGATCGAGCGAAGCCGATCCTCGCCGGCGCCTTCGTCGTCGACAACTTCTCGCTCTTCTTCAAAGGGCTGATCCTCCTCTCCCTGGTCCTGACCATCCTCGCGTCCGTGCGCTTCGTCGGCGACGCGCCGTATCCGGGAGGCGAGTACTACTCGCTGCTCCTCTTCGCCGGCGTCGGCATGCTCTTCATGGCGTCCGGCAACAACCTGATCTCCATCTACGTCGCGCTCGAGCTCATGGCGCTCGCCTCCTACGTGCTGGCCGGCTACTTCAAGGGCGAGGTCAAGTCCACCGAGGCGGCGCTGAAGTACTTCGTCCTCGGCGCCTTCTCCTCGGGCGTGCTGCTCTACGGCCTGTCCCTGATCTACGGGGTCGCGGGGAAGCTCGGGCTTCCGGAGCTCGCCAGGCTGCTGGCGGGAACCGAGCGCTCCAACCTCCTCATGCTGGGCGTCCTGCTCCTCCTCTCGGGGCTCCTCTTCAAGATCGCGGCGGTGCCGTTCCACGTGTGGACGCCCGACGTGTACGAGGGCTCTCCGACGCCGATCACCGCGTTCTTCTCGGTGGGGCCGAAGGTGGCCGCGTACGCGATCCTGGCGCGGATCTTCTACGTCGCGTTCCCGAAGTTCCAGGCGGACTGGGGGCTGATCGTCGCGATCGTGTCCGCGGCGACCATGATCTTCGGCAACGTCGCGGCGCTGCTCCAGACGAACGTCAAGCGGATGCTCGCCTACTCCTCGATCGCGAACGCCGGCTACGCGCTGCTCGGGGTCCTGGGGTTCTCGACGGAGTGGGGGCTGTGGGGCATCCTCATCTACCTGCTCGCATACACCTTCATGAACTTCGGCGCCTTCACGCTCGTCATCCTGCTCGAGAGCAAGGGCTACGCGGGGGAGAGCGTTTCCGACTTCAACGGGCTCGCCCAGCGCAACATGCCGGCCGCGATCGTGATGCTGTTGTTCCTGCTCTCCCTCGCCGGCATTCCCCCGACCGCGGGCTTCATCGGCAAGTACTACCTCTTCACCGCGGCGATGAAGGCCGGCTACCCCTGGCTCGCGTTCATCGCGGTGCTCGCGTCGGCCGTGTCGCTGTTCTATTACTTCCGGATCGCGTCCGCGATGTTCTTCACCGAGGGCGCGGGCTCGAAGCTGAAGAGCTCGTACGCGCTCTCGGCGGTCATCCTCATCTGCGCCGCGGGGACGCTGATCATCGGCGTGGCTCCTCAGCCGTTCGTCGAGGTGTTGAAGAGCTGCGTGCTGCCGAGGTAGATCCGCCTGGAGGACCCGAGTCAGCGTTCGGCGGCAGGCGGTCCGTGACCCGTGCGGCGGACTGAGCGCTCATAGCCCCGCTGACCATTCACGCATGCCGACGCCGCACAGCCGTTACGCCCTCGTCGCGGAAGCCACCACCGCAGGTCTGCTCTTCCTCCTCGGGCCGTCGGCCGGTTACTTCCTGGGCAAGTGGATCGGCGCAGCGCTGGGGATCGGGCGAGTCCCGGCGTACGTCGGCGCGGCGCTGGGGCTCGTCGGGGCGTTCCTTCACCTCATCCGCCTGACGTCGAGGACGAGCCGGGGAGAGGGGCCGGACCGCTGAGCGCCGACGACGTCGTCCCGAGGGTCAAGCGGCGGGCGTTCATCCTCGGCGCCATCGGAGCCGTCGCCGCTTTCGCCTGGGGCGCGAGGCCCGGCCTTTCCTTGACAATCTGCGCCGCCGTGGTAATTTCCAGCTTCCTGGCTCTCGAGAAATTGATCGGCCGAGTCGGTCCGGGCCGCGATGGGCGCCTGGAAAGGCGAAAGCTGATTCCCCTGATTCTGGTGACGGTGTCGAGCTTCGTCCTGTTGGGCCTGGTGCTCTGGAAGTGGAAGGGTTTCGTTCCGGTGGCGGGCGCCGCCGGGCTCTCCGTCGTGGTGTTGGCGATCGTTCCCGAGGTGTGGGCGAGGAGGTAGGAGCGCGTGCAGGAGCATCATTCGATCCTCTACGGGCCGATCAACGCCCTGCTGATCCGCCTGCTGGGCGAGCCGCCGGTCGAGAAGATGTCCCCGGCGATGGCCCGCTTCTTCTTCCCGGACGGGAAGGAGGCGTGGATTCCGGACGCCGCGATCATGACCCTGCTCCTGCTGCTCGTGATCGCGATCCTCTTTCCGCTCGCGGCACGGCGCTTCAACCGCGACCGACCGAGCAAGGTCCAGAGCTTCCTCGAGCTGATCACGTCATTCGTGCGGGACCTCGTCGAGGAGACCGTGGGTCATGGGTCCCGGAAGTACCTCCCGATCGTCGGCGGGCTCTTCCTCTTCATCGCGATGGGTAACCTCTTCGGGCTCTTCTTCTTTCTCCAGCCGCCGACCGGATCCCTGTCCACGACGGTGGCGCTCGCCGTCGTGTCGTTCGTCTACTTCAACTACCAGGGGATCCGGGAGCACGGATTGGGCGGATACCTGAAGCACTTCATGGGGCCGCTGCTCCTGATCGCGCCCCTCTTCTTCGTCATCGAGATCATCGGGACGTTCGCCCGGATCCTGTCGCTCTCGCTCCGGCTCTTCATGAACATCTTCGGCGAGCACACGACGACGAACGTCTTCGCCAGCCTCGTTCCGATCGTCGTTCCATGGCCGATGATGGCCCTGGGCATCTTCACGGCTCTTCTGCAGGCGTACGTCTTCGCGCTCCTGACCGCGGTGTACGTCGGCGGGGCCACCGCGCACGAGGAGCATTGATTCCCGTCTGCCCAAAGCAGCCGTGATAGCTTTCGCCGACTTCGCAAAACGAGAAATAAGGAGATTTGGGATGCTGAAGAAGATCGCAGTGTGCTGCGCCCTGGCCCTCGTGCTGGCCATGCCGGCGTTCGCGCAGGAGACCGCCACCACCGCCGCCGGAGCCCATGCCGGCGTCCGCTGGGGCGTCATCGGGGCGGCGTTCCTGCTGGGCCTCGCGGCCGCGGCGGGAGCCACCGCGCAGGGCCGCGCCACCTCCGCCGCCTCCGAGGGCATGTCCCGCAACCCGGGCGCCGCCAAGGACATCCGCGGCATGACGCTGCTCGGCCTGGTCCTGATCGAGTCCCTGGTGCTCTACGCGCTCCTGATCTGCTTCCTCATCTACGGACTCTGATCCGGACGTTCCGCTGCCCGCACCGGGCGGTGAAAGGGGGGGAGCCGGAGGGGCTTCCTCTCCCGGTAGACACGGACATCGTGGGGCGGGGGGACGACCCCCGCCTTTCCATTTTCCGGGGCCCCCGCGACAACAAAAGCTGAGGGGCCCGTTAAAACGGTCGGGCGCCGTCCCCGAAAGGCGACACTCTGACCTTTCGAGGAAACTAGAAGACCCCCAGAAGCGTACATATGGATGAACCAGTCCCAACGTTTTGACGGGCTAGCCCGTAGAAAAGGCGGAGGTTAGCTCGGGGGAACAGGTCGGCGGGAGCCGGCCGAGGACCCCGGGCAAGGATCTTGCGAAATCTCGAAAACATGGAAAAGGTAAACGTGCAGGAGCAGCAGAGGCCGGCGACCGCGTGGGATTTCGGCTCCCAGGTCATGCCCTTCGTGGACTCGCTCTACAACACCGCGTACCGCATGACGCGCAGCGCCGAGGACGCCGAGGACCTGGTCCAGGAGACCTACTTCAAGGCGTACAAGTACTACGACAAGTTCGAGGAGGGCACGAACCTCAAGGCGTGGCTCTTCAAGATCCTCAAGAACACCTTCATCAACAACTACCGCAAGCGCAAGCTCGAGCCCCGCAGCGTCGACTTCGCGGAGATCGAGGATTCGTTCGAGCGGATCGTCCGGCGGGACTCGTCGGAGCCCCCGGCGGACCCCGAGGCGGAGTTCTTCTCCGGGGTGCTCGACGACGACGTCCAGAAGGCGCTCGAGTCGCTGCCGTACGACTACCGGATGGTCGTCATCCTGGCGGACCTCGAGGACTTCTCCTACAAGGAGATCGCCGAGATCCTGGACTGCCCGGTGGGGACGGTCATGTCGCGGCTGTACCGGGGACGCAAGCTCCTCGAGAAGGCCCTGCTGAAGTACGCCCGGAAGCACGGGTACATCCGCGGAGCCGAGCCGACGAAAATGCGGACCCGGCCCAAGCCCCAGCCGGCGTAATCCCGGTCACCCCGCTTGCGGGCGGGCCCCTCCGGGGGACGAAGACCCCTCTTCGCGGGACGGAATAAGCCCGTCCGGCGGGCCGTTGTGGCGCTCGGTCCGATGAACTGCCCGAAGGCCCGATTTCTCCTGTACGCGTATCTCGAGCGGGAGCTTTCCCGGGCCGACGCCGACGCCCTCCAGCGACACCTCGGCCAGTGCGGCTCCTGCTCCGAGAGGGCCCGCTCGGCCCGCCATCTCACCCG
>Ga0207683_10003603_pt1 | contig 13500 bp, 13 predicted proteins | sample KBSM73metaG_FD_184333 | JGI IMG/M metagenome (GOLD analysis project Ga0207683, IMG submission 184333) | Miscanthus rhizosphere microbial communities from Kellogg Biological Station, Michigan, USA - KBS M7-3 metaG (SPAdes) (version 2) | ecosystem: Host-associated > Plants > Roots > Rhizosphere >...
GTCCTTCTGCGCGGCCTCGAGCGCCTCGACGAGGACGGTGGCCGTGGAGGTCAGGCCGTCGCGATGGATGCGGCCGGCGGTGCGGGGCATCGAGAGCGAGCGGCGCTGGCGCGGTGGCACGCGCGCACCCTATCAGGGCAAGCGCGAGGACGGCTATGCGCGCACGAGCCAGATCGAGGCTGGCATGCGCACGCCTTCGGGCGTGACGAACTTCGTGTAGAGGTCGCGCATGCGTTCGCGAATGCGGGCGCGCGTGGGCTCGTCGGAGTCGGCGGCCGCGCGCGCGAGGGGACCGATCGACAGGCTCTCGACGACCGCGTCGTCGAGCGTCGAGCCGACGCCCATGTGCGTGCTGACGGCTTCGATCTGCGCGGTGGGCAGGAGCTCGAGGATGCGCTCGCGGCGGGCGAACGCGAACGGGCCCGGCGCATCGGGGACGAACGGTTGCTGCGGCGGGAGGAGATCGCGCGCGACGCGCATCGGCTCTGTGGCCCACGGATTGTCCTCCGGGGTGCGCCAGCACACGAACGCGAAGCGCTGCGTGATCGAGCGCAGGTGCGCGAACGCGGCGGGCGCGTCGGGGAAGAACATCACGCCGAAGCGCGAGAAGATCAGATCCCAGGAGCCCGGGGCGCGGGCGGCGTCGCCTTCGATCACGCGCGCGCCGCGCTTGCGGGCGACCTCGAGCATCGGTCGCGAGACGTCGATGCCCGTGGCATCGCAGCCGAGGGCGGCCAGGCGCAGCGTCGTGGTGCCGTTGCCGCAGCCGATGTCGAGCACGCGCTCGCCTGCGCGCGGCGCCGCGAATGCGAACAGCTGATCGGTGATCGCGGCCATGCCGGCGTCGATGCTCGCCTGGAGACGCGCCCACCGCTCTCCCGCCGGGCCGTTCCAGTACTCGATCTGTTCCATGGAGGTGGTATACGCCAGGGCCATGCCCATGCCCCTCGAGATCATCGGCCTCGGCAAGCGCGAGGTGCGCTTCGTGTGGGACGAGGGCGTCGAGGACGTCTACTCGGCGCGCGAGCTCCGGATCAAGTGCACGTGCGCGAACTGCCAGTCGGAGACGACCGGCGCGCGGCTGCTCGATCCGGCCAGCGTCCCCGAGGATCTGTCCGTCAGCGACATGCACCTCGTCGGCAACTACGGCGTCGGCATTCACTTCTCCGACGGTCACACGACCGGCATCTTCCGGTTTCGCGAGCTGCGCCGTGCTCCCTGAGCTCGAGGCCGCGTGGCGCGAGCGCCGCAGCATGCGCGCGTTCCGGCCCGAGCCGATCGACCGCGCGACGCTCGAGCAGCTGTTCGGCGCCGCGCAGTCCGCGCCGAGCTGGTGCAACGTCCAGCCGTGGCGCGTGTACGTCACCGAGCCGCCGAAGACCGCGGCGCTGGCCGAGGCGATGGTCGCGGCCGCACGCGCCGGATTTCCGAACGCCGAGGTGTCGTTTCCGCTCGACTACCCGACGCCCTACAAGGAGCGCCGGATCCAGTGCGGCGCCGCACTCTACAAGTCGATGGGCATCGCGCGCGACGACAAGGCCGGCCGGTACGATGCCTGGCTGCGCAACTACGGATTCTTCGACGCGCCGCACGTCGCGATCGTCGCCTGCGACCGCCGGCTCGGGCCGTATGCGTACGTCGATGTCGGGGTGTGGCTCGGCTACGTGCTGACCGCCGCGCAGGTGATGCGTATCGACACGTGCCCGATGGCATCGGTCGCCGCGTACCCGGATGCCCTGCGTGCCGCGTTGCCGATCGGGGAGACCGAGGTGGTGCTGTTCGGCCTCGCGCTCGGCCATGCAGACCCGGCCGCGGCGGCAAATGCGACTCGCACCACGCGCGACCCCGTCGAGGCCAATGTCCTGTTCTGCTCGTGATAAGATTTCGGGATCTCCGGGGTGAGCTTATGAATTCACGGGTACTCCTCGCGATCGGCATCGCGATCGCGGCGCTCGCGCGTCCGGCACTGGCCGATGACGACACGCTGAAGAAGGCGCAGGCATCGTTCGATCAGGCGCAGAACGACTACCTCGCGGGCAAGTTCGACGAAGCAGCGAAGGAGTTCCAGGACGCCTACGCCGCGCGGCCGTTCCCGCAGTTCCTCTACAACGTCGGCGCCGCCTTCCACATGAAGGGCAAGAAGTCGTCCGACGTCGAGTCGTACGGCAAGGCTGTGGAGTTCTACAAGAAGTACCTCTCCGAGGAGCCAAACGCCGCCGACAAGGCGAAGGTCGAGAAGGCGATCGGCGTGCTCGAGGCCGAGATCAAGCGGCTCAAGGACGTGCCGGCAGGTGCGGGGTCGGGCTCCGGCTCGGGCGCGCCGCAGGGTCCGTCGCAGGAAGTGCAGTCGCTCGGTGAAGTGAAGGTCCGCGGTCTCGTCGTGATCGAGAGCGAGCCGCAGGGCGCGACGATCTACCTCGACGACACGAAGAAGGGCGCGTTCGCGACGACGCCGTGGTCGGGCTCGCTCGAGGGCGAGCACAAGATCATGCTCGAGAAGAAGGGCTACCGGCCCGTCGACACGACGCTGATCGCCGACCCGCAGAAGCTCGTGCTTTACAAGGGCGGCATGAGCCAGGACAGCTACCTGTCGTGGCTCGACGTCACGTCGAATGTCGCCGGCGCCGATGTGTTCATCGACGACAAGAGCGTCGCGCCGCGCAAAGCGCCCGCCGGCACGAACGTGCCGCCCGGCAAGCACACCGTGTGGGTGAGCGCCGAGGGCTACGACGAGTACCAGACGACGATCGACGTCGCGCCCGGTCAGAACGCATCGGTCAAGGCGATGCTCAAGGGCTCGCCGCTCGGCCGGCTCGATGTCGTTGGCCTCGGGATCGAGGACTCGCACATCATGCTCGACGGCAAGGAGCTGTGCGATCACGGCCCGTGCATCAAGAACGTGCCCGAGGGCGATCACACGCTGACGGTGACGCGTCCCGGCTACAAGTCGTACACGAAGCGGATCACGATCCAGCAGAAGCAGGAGACGAGCGTCAAGATGATCCAGACGCCGTCGCCGGGCCGCGGCGATGCGGTCGTCGCGTACGTGCTGACCGCAGTGTTCGCCGGCGGCGGGATCTTCGCCGGCATGCAGGCGAGCGACCTCCACGACCAGCTCAAGAAGGAGATCGCAGCCGGCATGCCGCCGCCCGACTCCAACGATCCGCGGTTCCTGCACGGCAAGATCTACGCGATCTCCGCCGACGCGGCGTTCACGCTCGCCGGCATCACCGCACTGACGGCGATCTGGTACACGTTCCGGGACAAGGGGCCTCCGACGCGCGCGCAGATCGATGCCCGCGCGATCGCGCTCCAGCCCGAGGTCGGCTCGACCTATGCGGGCCTTGGCATGGAGGTGCACTGGTGAACCGCTTCATCCTCGTCGCACTCTCGCTCGTCACCCTCTCGCTCACGGCCTGCAAGTGGACCGACTTCGACGATCTGTCGGATCAGGCGTGGGCTCACTCGCAGGACAAGCCGAGCATCGGCTCGACGGACTACGGCGTCTCGATCGTCGGTGCGTCGACGAGCGGTGACGGCGGGCTCGTCTCGGTGGTCTCGACCGACGCGCCCACGTACTCGACGATCAGTTACGACGCCAAGGGCGGCAGCAAGACCGGCGACACCGTGCTCAAGCTCGGCCAGCACTACATCGTGTCGCTCTCCGAGAAGCCGATCCTCGTCACCGATGGCGCCGGCAACGTCGCGCTCGTCGAGAAGGCGATCGATGCCGGCAAGATCGCCGTGGTGTCGGGCCCGGCGAGCGCGCCGGCGGATCTCGCGTTTGCCGGCTCGCCGCCGCAGGCCGCGACCTATGCGGGCTCGACCTTGATCATCGCCGCCCAGGCCGCCGCCGCGAACGCGCCGAACCTGTTCGTCGTCGACGGCGCGAATCCGGTGGGCAACTGCATCGCGACCGAGCCCGACGGCACGACCCCGCTCGCCGCCGCCGCGATCGCCGCCGACACCCAGAACCTGTGGGTGTGGAGCACGACCGGTGACGTGTTCGCGTACGACCTGACGGCCGTGAAGGCATGCACGGCCACGCTGGCCGCGGTTGCCGGCACGTCGTTCTCGCCCATGACCGCGTTCGCACCGGGCACCGGCGCGCGCATCCACATCGTCGGCGATGCAGCGGGCGCTGCGGAGTTCGCGATCCTCGCCGGTCACGCCGACAAGGCGACCAACGGCGAGGTCGTCGTACTCGACCTCAAGCACGCCGGCGGCCCGATGCAGATCAGCACGCTCGCCGCCGACGGCCTGCTCAGCTCGACGGTCGCGACGTTCGACTCGTCGATGTACCTCGTGCTCGGCTATCCGACGAAGACCGTGAAGAACGTCGCCGCCGGCGAGGTCGACATCCTCGATCTCGATCCCACGACCGGCACGCTCGGCGACACTCCGAGCGAGACGTTGTTCGACGCCCAGCCCGAGAACGGTGAGGTGTTCGGCCGCGACGTCACGACGATGGCGTTCAACGGCCACACCGTGCTCGTCGTCGCCGCCTCCAACGAGGTGTTCTCGTACTACCGGACGTCGCTGTACCCCACAGATACGCGTAATCCGGCTCCGTGACGTACAGCTGCCCGGCGTGTAAGCGTTCGTTCGCCGAGCCGGGCTTCTGTCCGTTCGACGGTACGGCGCTCGCGCCACTCGAGGCAGCCGACAAGCCGACCGTCCTGTCGGCCTACCATCAGGTGCCGAGCGAGGTCGACACGCTCGAGCCTGCCGCTCCGCGCACGCAGCCCGGCGCCGGCGTCGTCGATTCGGGGAAGGTCCGCGCGCTCTCGGCCGCGCAGAGCAAGACCTATGCGCTCGACAGCTTGCGCGGGCCGATCAGCGAGTATGACGCGCTGGTTGGCGAGACGCTCGACGGCCGCTACTACGTGCAGCGCAAGATCGGCGAGGGCGGCATGGGCGTCGTGTTCGCCGTCAAGCACACCGTGATCGAGCGCCCGCTCGCGATCAAGGTCCTCAAGCGCGAGGTCATGCGCGACGACGCGACGCTGCGCCGGTTCGTGCAGGAGGCGAAGGCGGCCTCGCGCATCGGCCATCCGAACATCGTCGACGTCACCGACTTCGGCAAGACGCCCGAGGGCATGACGTACTCGGTGATGGAGTACGTCGACGGCACGACGCTGTCGCGCGCGATCAAGCACGGCGCGCCGTTCCCGGCGGACCGCGCGGTCAACATCGCCTCGCAGATCGCACGCGCGCTCGGCGCCGCGCACGACAAGGGCATCGTCCACCGCGACCTCAAGCCGGAGAACGTGTTCCTCATCGATCGCGAGGGCCGGCCCGACTTCGTCAAGATCGTCGACTTCGGCATCGCGAAGGTCCAGCCTATCGAGGGGCGCCCCGAAGGTCCGCGGCTCACGCGCGTCGGCTCGGTGTTCGGCACGCCCGAGTACATGGCGCCCGAGCAGGCGGCCGGCCGCAGCGACACCGATCGCCGCGTCGACATCTACGCGCTCGGCACGATCCTCTACGAGATGGTCGTCGGCAGGGTCCCGCACAAGGCGGACTCGATGATCCGGACGATCGCGATGCAGATGCTCGATCCGATCGTGCCGCCGCTCGAGGTCAACCCGGACCTGCCGATCTCGCGCGGCCTCCAGGCCGTGATCATGAAGGCGCTCGCGAAGAACCGCGACGACCGCTACGCGACGATGTACGAGCTGGTCGCGGCGCTCGAGGGCCTCGCCGACGAGCTTGTCGCATCGCACCCGACGCTGTCGCTGCCGCCGCTGCCGCCGGGCGCGGATCCGTCGGCGATCCACACGCCGGTGCCATCGATGCCGGTCGCGCTCGTCACCGGTCACGATGCACCGCCGGCGGGACCGCCGCGGCGCAGCAAGGGCGAGACGCGTCCGCTCCACGAGCCGGAGTTCGTCGCCGCGCCGCTGACGTTCCAGTCGGTGTTGAACGACGAACCGGCTCCCGATCGCCGCCGGCGCTGGCCGATGGTCGTCGTGGCGCTGCTCGTGCTCGCGATCGGTGCGGGCGGCGCGATGCTGCTGATCAGCACCCTGCAGCAGCACGAGGAGCAGCCGGCGGCCGCCGATGCGGCACTCGCGCAGCGCTCGATCGACGCGCACGTGGCCGAGCTCCTCGACGACGCCGCGGTGCCGCCGGCCGACGCGAGCGTGATCGCCGAGGTGCCTGCCGACGCCGGCACCAGTACGAAGACGCGCGACGCGGGCATCGCGCTGCTCCATCCGAAGACCGTGCGCGTCACGGTATACGTGCGGCCAGGCGATGCCGGCGTCTACATCGGCACGGCGTATCGCGGGCCGGCGAGCACGACGATCGAGGAGCCGTGGGGCAAGAAGGTGAAGATCGAGTGCAAGACGGCGAACCTGAAGGGCTCGGTCAGCGTGACCTTCGATGGCTCGCGCGACTCGGTCATGTGCACCGCGACGCGCCAGCGGTTCTGCGTCGAGGGCATCAAGAACCCGTTCGACGACTGCGAGCAGCGCCCCGAGTAACGGGTCAGCGGACCGGGCGGGCGAAGTGGCCGTCGCCGGGGAACGGATCCGCGGTCTCGCGGGTCATGATCTCGCCCTCGTCGGGCATCGGCTGGACCGGGATGCCGAGCGCCATCAGGCCGGCGTTGTCGTTGTAGCGCAGCTCGGCGATCGCGATGGGACGGCTCGCCGAGCGAACGAACTGCGTGTAGCTTGCGGCCGAGTAGCGCGACTCACCGAACTCGGTGCCAAGGCCCGGGCGGTTCGTCGGGCGCGGAGCAACCTCGCCACCGAGCGCGCCGTTGTAGCCGCCATCGGCGTTACCGTCGTAGTCCTCGTCGGCGGCTTCCTTGCGCATGCGCGGCGTCTCGGCCGTGGCCTTGCCGGCGCCACCCGACGGAGCGGTCGCGGTGCGCGGCGGCGGCGGGGCTGCGTGATCGGCCGGAGGCGACGGCGCCTTCTTCGCGGCATCGCCCTTCGCGTAACCACCGCGCGACGCCGTGCCGGGATCGGCCGAAGGCGTCGGCGCGCGACCGTCGAGGTCGTCTTCGTAGCGATAGCCGCCGCGGTTGCCGATGATGACCTGCTGCTCGGGCGGCGGCGCCGCCTCTTCGAAGATCGCGACGGCGATCACGCCGACGTTGCGCGCCTTGCCCTTCTGGCCGGCGTACGAGCCGTCGACCGAGGAGAACCGGAACGTGGCGACGTCGTCGAGCGACGTGCGGAACCCGTCGATGCGGGTCTCGCCGTACGGAGGCACGATGTAGCCGCGCTTGCGAAGGTCACCGTTCTCGCCGTCGACGACATCGAGGCCATCGACCGAGACGACCGCCTCGACGCGGCGCGGAGTCGGGTTCGTGATGCGGATCGTGTAGCGCTCGCCCGCGTTGCCCGCGACGTAGAACCGATCCTTGAGCGCGTACGTCGGTGCGGTCTCGCCGTCCTCGCGAACGACCTGCACGTCGTACGGCGCGCGCAGCTTGGCGGGCGCGGTATCGAGGGCGATCTGCGGGGCGACGGGAGCGGGAACGGCGACGCGGTCGGCGTAGGCGGACGAGCACGCGCCGAGCAAGAAGGGGGCAACGAGGAGGCTGCGCATACCTATTCCAACGCGCCACCAAGCGGCCGGATCTATTGAGGCATGTGGTCTAAGTATGCGATAACCGCCGGCATGCGGAGCATCCTACTTGTTCTGAGTATCGTGGCGGCGTGCGGTGGGGATGATGCGGGCGCGGTCTCGGGGACGGTGCATGGCACCGGGATCTCGGTCGAGGACTCGATCTCGGCATCCGTGATGCTCGCCAACAACCAGCATGCGGCCGCGATCGCGCTGACCAGCACGGGCGCCGCGTGCACCGAGGTCACGAACCGCGTCACTCATCCGAGCGAGAAGGTCGTCGTGATCACGGTCGCGGACGTCGCGAACCTGACGCTCACCACGCCGACCGCGCCCGGCACGTACTCGATCTATCAGGGCGGCTCGGCGCCTCCGAAGGCGGCGACCCTGAAGGTCACGTTCAGCGACCTCAACTGCGCTGACATCGCCAACATGGATTCGAGCGCGACCACCGGCACCGTGACGCTGAGCTCGATCAGCGGAAATGCATTCGACGGCAGCTTCGACGTCGTGATGGACAGCGGCGACCACCTCAAGGGCAGCTTCCATCCGATGGAGTGTCCGCAGATCCAGTCGGCGATCGACAACCAGGGATCGGCGGCATCGTGCCAGCCATGAAGAAGAAGCCCGCCAAGGCTGCTGCGAAGGCCAAGGCGAAGCCGCCGGCGAAGCTCGCGCCGGTCGCGAAGTCGGCCAAGAAGCCGCCGGCGAGGCGCTCGCCCGACGTGGCGAAGGCCGATCCCGCGCTGTTCGATCCGCTCACGCCCGGCGAGGTCGCCGATGCGCTGCGCACGCTCACCGAGGACCGCCGCGTCACCGCGATGGCGAAGGTCGGCCGTTACCGCGTGATCTGCGCCGAGCCGCTCGTCGTCAAGCCGCCGCACTGGATGGCCGGCCACCGGCTCGCGCGGATCGTCGCGTACGACTACGCAGCGGACCGCGCCGTCGATGCGACGGTGGATCTCGACGCGGGCGTCGTCGCGCATCTCGACGTCAACACGAGCCAGCCGATGCTGTCGCGCGACGAGGAGATGCTCGCGATCGAGATCGCGATGACCGACTCGCGCGTCAGCGAGAAGCTGCACATGGGCGAGGCCCCGCAAGCGATGCTCCACTACTGGGGGCGCGTCCCGGGCGATCTATCGTTCGCGCGGCGCTCGGCGGCGGTCGTGTTCGGACGTGCCGACGGCCACGCTTCGATCGTCGCGGTCGTCGATCTCCTCGATCAAGCGGTGACCCAGGTGGTCCCGGCGGAGCTCTGGTGAATGAGTAACGTCATCGAAGAAGCTGGCTGGAAGTTCCACTGGCGGCTCACCGAGTCGGCCGGAATCATGGTGTACCTCGCCGACTACAAGGGTCGCCGCGTGCTGTGGGAGGGCTCGCTGCCCTACATCACCGTCGATCATCAGCGCGAGACGCTCGATCCGAAGGACGATCCGGGCGAGATCCACGGGCCGTGGTGGGTGCCGCTCGGCACGCGCACGATCCAGGGGCCGGTCCGCGTGCAGTCGTTCCGCGGCGGTGTCGAGCTGTCGGCGACGTTCGTCGCGGGCCCGTACCAGTACACGCAGCTGTGGCGGTTCCACGACGACGGCCGGCTGTCGCCGTGGGTCACGATCTACGGCCCGGGCGTGCATGACCAGCACACCTATCACCCGCACTTCCGGTTCGACTTCGACCTCGACGGCGCGCGCGACGATGCGTTCGAGCGGTTCGAAGAAGGCCGCTGGCAGCGCGTCGACAGCGAGGGCTGGTTCCCGTACTCCGGCGAGGCCGACGAGGCGGGCAACGTGTGGCGCCAGGTCGACTTCGGCTCGGGCGCATCGATCAACATCCGGCCCCACCAGTGGGACGACGCTGAAGTCTTCGCGATCCGCTATCACGACGGCGAGTGGGCGCCGTACTCGCCGCGCGCGGGTGCTGGCACGCAGCCGTTCCCGGCGGCGTACGTCGGTGCCGAGGCGCTCGACGGCGAAGACGTCACGCTGTGGTACGTCGCACACGTCCACTTCGATCAGTCGTTCCCGTACACGGCCGGGCCGTGGATCCGCATCGAGGGACTTGCGAGCTGATGTCCGATTATCTATTGGCCGGCGACGACGAAGGCCAGCGGCTGATGCGACAGGCGGCGTATCTCGCGCCGCACACCGAGCGAGCGCTGCGCGCCGCGGGCATCGGCCCCGGTTGTCGGGTGCTCGATCTCGGCTGCGGGATGGGCGACGTCGCGCTGCTCGCCGCGGAGCTCGGTGCCGAGGTCGTCTCGATCGAGCGCGATCCGGCGGTCGCCGCGGCCGCACGCGAGCGGCTCGGACGGCGCGTCGAGGTGGTTGTCGGCGACATCGCGGAGGCGAAGGTCGAGGGTACGTTCGACGCGATCACCGGGCGCCTGATCCTCATGTACGTGCGCGATCCGGCGGCCGTGCTGCGCGACCTCGTCACGCGCGTGCTGCACCCCGGAGGCGCGGTCGCGATGATCGAGTACGACTTCCGCAGCACACTGATGCTGCCCGGCGCGCCGCTCCTGCGCGACACGATCGCGTCGGTGTGCCGGATCATCGATGCCGCCGGCTTCCACGGCGACCTCGGCCTGCGCCTGCCCGAGGTGTTCACCGCGGCCGGCCTCGCCACGCCACAGCTCGAGGCTCACCTGTGGACCAGCATCGCCGGCGACGAGCTCGCCCCCGAGATGGCGACCGCCGTGCTGCGCAATACGCTGCCTCTCGGCGAGAAGCTCGGCGTCGTGACGGCGGCCGACTTCGATCTCGCGACGCTCCCCGCGCGCATGCGCGCCGAGATCCGCACGCAGACCGGCGTCGGCCCGCTGGTCGTCAGCGCCGTCGCGCGCCGTTAGTTACGCGGCCTCGCCGTGACACTTCTTGTACTTCTTGCCGCTGCCGCACGGGCACGGCTCGTTGCGGCCGACCTTCTCGCTCGCGACGATCGTCCCCTGCTTCTCGCCCGGACGCGCGCCTGACAGCGCGGCATCGAACGCCTCGATCACGGCCTCGGTGGGCTTGATGATCGTGACCGCGGTCTCGGTGGTCATCGCGGCTTCCTTGACGTCCTCGAAGAGCAGCTCGGAGAGCTTGGCGTAGATGTGCGGTTGCTTCGCGACCAGCGCCGGTGCCACGCGCTCGTGCGGTGCCTTGTCGGCGAGGCCCTCGATCTTCGCGAGCTCCTCGGTGACGACCTTGTCGGCGTCGGCGAGGTTCTGCACGGTGAGGCGCGGCAGCGTGCCTTCCTGACCGCGATCGAACATCGCCCACACGAGCGTCGCGTAGAACACCGCCGCCTCGCCGACCGCGTCGCCGTGCTCGCTGCGAACGGCCGCGGCGTGCTGGAGCAGGAACGGCTGCTCCTTCTGGAGCCGCTGCGCCAGCTTGTTCATGGCCTTCTTGTCGCCGCGCTGATCGAGGCGGGTGAAGGAAGTGATGGTCTTCTCGACAGAATCGGGCGTGACGAGCATGTCGGCGACATCTTCCCGCGCCGACGGCAAACGTCAAGGCGGAGTCGCCTGTTCGATGATGATGCAGCCCGCCGAATTCGTACATTTCCGCGTGAACGGGCTGACGTCGCTGATCGCGAGCTTGGCGCCGGTGTACATCGAGTCCAGGTCGGCCGACAGCTCGGTCACCCCGGCCGGGAACGTCGCCTCGAAGGACGGGAGCGCGTTACCAGTGGCGCCGGTCGCCTGGACGATGACGCCGACCTCGCCCTGCAGCGCGGGGTCGCGGGCGATCCGCAGCGCCGGCGTGGGCTTCTCCGCGGTCGAGGACAGCGAGAGCTGCACGCAGCCGGTCTCGGTGCACTGCGGGAAGCCCCAGCGCGCGAGCCGGTCGGCGAGCGTCACGGTCTTGCGCGGCGTCGCGTAGACCTTCGTCGTGTGCCAGTTGACCGCGACGTCAAACGGCCGGAAGAAGTCGAGGCCGAGCGTGCCGTCGAACAGGTGATAGAAGTAGCGGCGATCGTCGTACGGGGCGAACGCGATGCTGTCGCGCGTGATGCCCTGCGTGGTGACCTGCTGCGCGATGCCGAGCTTGTCGATCGTGCGGCGCTGGCCGATCGAGTCGACGAGCCCGAGGTGCCAGTCGATCGGCCTGAGCTCGGCGGCCGCCCACTGCGGCGGGTACAGCTGGCTGACCGCCTCGCCGAGATCGATGTGGAGGTCGACCTCGTGACCGTTGACCTTCGCCGTTACGAGCTTCTTCGGATCGGCGACCGGCTGCGACCACACCTTCTTGTAGTCGAGCACCTGCGCGCCCACCGGCTCCTTGAACGCCTCCTGCGTCTGCAGCCAGGCGACGCCGCGATCGCGATCGAAGCCGAACACGAGCGAGTCGGCGATGACGTCGCGGCCGAGGATGCCGTAGATGCGGCGGCCATCGGTGTCGAACGCGTGTGCCTCGGCCTCGGCGACACCGAGCAGGCTGATCGTCAGGTCGCCGACCTTGAGGTGCGTGAGTCGCGTGTAGAACGTCGGATGCGTCGTGTCCTGCTCGTCGGTGCGGCGCGCGCCCATCCAGAGCCGGAACTCGGTGTTGCGCACGACGTCGGGATCGACGGTGGTCTGCGGCGCGTCGGGATCGATCGCGAACAGGTAGGGGCCTTTGCCTTCGACGTAGACCGGGGTCAGCAGCCGGCCGCCTTGCAGTGGCTCGACCAGCGGGAACGTCCAGGTATCGCCGGACGAGAACCCGGGCGGTGCGCCAAATGCGCAGGCGGTGAGGGACAGGGCGAAGGCGAACAGGACGGGGCGCATACCGAGGTGCCCGTGCAAGTGCGACACCATTGCAGCTGCGGACCCAAGTGCGCGGCGATTCATGGTGTCCGTGCGACGCGATCGTGCCTCTCACTCACGCGGCGTTGCGCGTACGCCACGGCTTCACGAAGCCTTCACGAAAAAGCTCACGCTCAGGGAGCAGCGAGCTTGTCGATGCAGCCAGCGCCCGCAGCCGGGCACTCGCGCGGGAACGGACTCGCGTCGACGACCGTCGCTGTCGCACCGATGTAATCGGCCGGGACGTGCGTCATCGCGCGGTCGACGCCGGCGGGCAGGCTCGCGATGAGCCACGGCAGGCCGGGCTTGCCGCTCACAGCGATCACGACCTCGAGCGGCGTCTGAAGCGACGACGCATCACGTGCGACGCTGACGACGAGGCCGGGATGCGGACCCTCGGGCGTCTTGCCGGCGAGCGGATCGATCATCGAGACTGTCGCGCACCCGGCGTGCTCGCAGCTCGACAGCGTCTTCGACTGCCAGCGCCCGATGCGCGTCGCGACCGGCTGCTCGGCGCGCGGCCGCACGTAGATCGTGTTCTTGTCCCAGTTCGCGGTGACCGCGTAGTGCTTGAAGAACGACAGCGAGAGGTTGCCCTCGACGTACTGATCGTCCCACCGGCGATCGCGATAGCCGATGAACGGAACCGCCTCGGCCTGCAGCGAGCCGACCGTGACATCGGAGACTCCGGCCGCCGGGAGGCTGCGCGGCCGCAGCTCGCTGGCAACGCGGCCCAGCGCGATGTTCATCTGCACGCGCTTGCCGCCGAGCTGCACGCTGACGAGCCGTAGCGGCGCGGGCACCACGTCGACGTTCTCGATCTTGCTGTCCAGGATCTCGAACGGCACGGGCGTGCCTTCGGCGTGAAAGCTCTTCTGCGTGCCGAGCGTGATGACGCCGAGGTCGCGATCGAAGCCGAACACGAGCGAGTCTGCGATGATATTGCGGCCGAGCACGCCTTGGACCTTGCGGCCCTCGCGCTCGAGCACACCGGGCCTCACCGCATTCGCCTCGGACCTCGTCACCGTCAGCGTGCCGAGCTGTAGATCGCGGACCTCGGCGACGAACGACGGATGTTCGGTGTCGCTCTCGTCGAGCAGGTGCGGGCCTTCGCCCGTGTTCAGGCCGGCCGCCTTGAT
>Ga0207683_10003604_pt1 | contig 13490 bp, 15 predicted proteins | sample KBSM73metaG_FD_184333 | JGI IMG/M metagenome (GOLD analysis project Ga0207683, IMG submission 184333) | Miscanthus rhizosphere microbial communities from Kellogg Biological Station, Michigan, USA - KBS M7-3 metaG (SPAdes) (version 2) | ecosystem: Host-associated > Plants > Roots > Rhizosphere >...
TAACGACTAACGATTTAAATTATGGCCAACACAGTTTATCGACCGCATCTTCCAACCGGCTTTCTCGGTTTCGTCCAGAATCCGGTCCTCTCAATCATCGGGCTCATCTTCATCCTGACCGCGTTGAAATGGGGCGCGCTTCTCTTCGTCGTTCACCAGTACGAGAGCGCGATCGTGACCCGTTTTGGCAAAGCAATCCGGGTGGAAAAAACCCCGGGGTTGAAATTCAAGGTGCCTTTCATCGATTCCGTTCATCGTTTCGACAACCGTATTCTCGCCTGGGACGGCCCGCCCACCGAATGCCCGACCAAGGACAAGCTGTACCTGATTGTCGATTGCTTCGCGCGCTGGAAAATCAGTGACCCACTTCTCTATTTCAACCGCCTGAACGACGAGCGTAGCGCACTCTCCCGCCTCGATGACATCCTCGGAAGCGAGACGCGGACGGCGGTAGCATCGAATGACCTGGTCGAGATCGTTAGGCTGACGAAGGGCCGGACGCCGCTGCACGATCCGGAATTAGAGAAGACGGGAACGGTCCTGCCCACCAATTTGCCTGACGTCGAGTTGGGCCGCGGCGCGATCGAACAACAAATCACGGAAGGCGCTCGGAAAAAGATCGAGGGCTTCGGTATCGAACTGCTCGATGAACGGTTCAAGCGCAGCAAGTACAGCCCGGCCGTGGCCGAAAAAATCATTGAGCGAATGTCGAGTGAGCGGCACCAGATCGCTTCCAAATTCCGCTCGGAAGGCCGCGGCGAAGCGGCCAACATCAGCGGACAAAAGGAAAGCGACGTCGCTTCCATTCAATCAGCCGCCACTCGTAATGCGTTAAAGCTTGAAGGCGAAGCCGATGCGGAAGCGGCGCGCATTTACACCGCTGCCTACAGCACCGCCGAGGCGCAAGGACTCTACACTTTCCTTCGTCGGCTTGATGTCGCGCGCTACGGGTTCCAACAGGGAACGACTGCGATCATATCGACGGACGGCGACTTCGGCAACGTCTTGAAGGGCATTGGCAAAGCATCCTCCCATCCGACTCCTGCTCCCACGCCCAGCCGCTAGGCGCGGTTGCCGATTGACAAGACCCGCGCCCTTCGCTCTTTCCACGGAATGAAATGGCGCAATCAGATCCTGGCGCTTTTCTGCCTGATCGTTTTTATCGCCTTCGGATTTCTGTACTTCCGCCACTGGGTGGTGCAGAAGCCGTTCGGGATTGTGCTTTTCGTTGGGGAGGGATTGACCCCTGAGCGCGTTGCGGCCACTCGCCTTTACGCGCGCGGCGCGAATGCTCATCTCGCGATTGAGTCATTTCCCGCTGTCGCTCTGCTCACGAATTTCTCTCTGGACTTTGCGGTGCCCGACGAAGCCGCCGCCGCAACGACCATGGCGACCGGGGTCAAGGTCAACAACCGCAGTATCGGAATGGCGGCGGATGGACGGAAGTTGCGCACCATCATCGATCTCGCGCGCGACCAGGGCCGGACGATTGGTTTGGTAACAAATGCCCGCCTGACGGATCCGACATCGGCGGCGTTTTATGCCGCGAGCAAAGAGAGCGCGCCCGAGATTGCGCGCCAATTGGCCGACGAAAAGAAAATCGATATCGCGCTCGGCGGCGGCAGCGCAGATTTCCTTCCCGAGGCAAAGGGAGGGCGACGGACAGATGGCCGTGATCTCGTTCTCGAAATGCGCCGGAATGGGTACGAAATCGTGCGAACCAAAGCGGAGCTCGAAGGAATTCCACAATGGCGCCGGCCGAAGCTACTGGGAATTTTCAGTGAGAGCGAAATGGCGTATGCGGATGAAATTGCCGCCGGCAGCGAACAACCGGCGCTCGCCGACATGACGCGACGCGCTATCCAGTTGCTGCAATGGAACACAGGGGGATACCTGCTCATCGTCGATGCCGGCCTGATGCGAGCGGCCGCGCGAGAAAACCAGGGAGAGCGGACCCTGGCTGAGACAAGCGAATTGGATCAAGCGATCGCGACGGCCCAAAGCTACGTCGGTAAGAACTCGACCATTCTCGTCGCAGGAAACCTCGGGATTGGCGGACTGTCGCTTAACGGTTTCCCGTTTCGCCGCGACACAGGTGTGGCTTTGCTCGGCATCAACTCATCTGGGGAACCGGCGCTGACCTGGGCGACGGGGCCGAAGGGAATCCCGACGCGGTTCATGCCGCCGGATTCCAAAACCGAAGAACCACCGCCTCCCGGAGAAGGACCACCGGGCGCGAACAGCGGGCAGGAACCGGCGGCGGCCTATGCTCCGTGGGCTCGTAATACGGTTAACGACGTGCTCGCCACCGGGAGCGGACCGGGGACGGAAGCGCTGCACGGGTTCCTCGACAACACGATCATTTTTAAGATCATCGAGCGGCAGCTGTAGACGCTATCTCTGATAGGAAAAGCGAAACTGCCGTGTATGATCCCAATTCCCCCACCCTATCTCGGATCGCAGCTCGTCGACTGCTCATTGGAGTAATCTGCGCGATCTGGTGTCTAAATGTCGTTTACTCGATTCGCTGGCCCGTCTGGAGCCAGCGGGATGAGATCGCGCATTTCGACTATATAGATCGCGTCTCGGACGGAAGTTTACCCGATCCACACGATGATATTTCTGCCTACACGTTTTCCCTCACGGGTAATCAGTTCGAATGGCTTAGGCCGAGCACGTTTAATGGCTCTCGTCCTTCGATGGGGCTCGCAGGGAAATCGTATGAGGCGCAGCAACCACCTCTCTACTACGCGGTCCTGGCTTTACCACACAAGATGCTTAAAGGGCGCATTCCCGCGGCAGCGGAAGTTCGGGTGCTTCGCCTGCTGTCATTGTTGTTCGTCGCGCTGGCGGCGGGCGTAATCCTGGTCACGGCGACGAAGTTATATGCCGTCAACGCCGGTCTCGCGGTCGCGACCGATGTCGCGGCTTTCGTGCTCTCCACGACGAACATTGCCTCCTACGCCACGCTCGGCAACGACGCGCTCTCGGCCTTGTTTGGGGCGTTCACCCTTTTTCTTTTGGTCCGTATTCCTCAGGACCTGGGCCGCCGCAGTCTAGTAGCCGCGATGGCTCTCGTGGTCGTAGCCGCAGGGCTGTTCGTAAAACCCACAAATATGTTGCTTGTGTTAGCACCATTAGCCTTGGTCGCTCTCCCCCCACCGAATTTTTCGCGCCTTACCTGGTTTCGTCGATGCGCCGTTCCTTTATTGCCGTTGCTGACGCTGCCGGCCGCGCTTTTGATCAGGGCGCTACAGTCCGGCTCCGCGGTGCAATCCGTTGCGGTGCGAGACTATTTTGCTTCTTGGGTCCGTCCATTGCCGACTACTTATGAATTCGTCACCGCCCTCTTGTGCAACTCCATCGATCTATATCCAGCGGGCATCACCATCCCGCGGGGTGCTGCGCTCGCATTGTTTATCATGCTCTGTCTGGCAGCGACGGATTTCATTATTGCCGCTCGTCGAGGTTGTGAGTGTCTCGTTCTGCCGCTCGGCGCCGCAGCACTCGGTATGGCGTTCGGGACGCTGGCAATCGGAGCGACGCTCAATAGCTGGTCACCTGGCGTGCCCTGGTATTTGTTTCGCCACTATGTCGCCACGCTGCCGTTCCTTGTTGTCGGTATGATGTTCCCTTTCCGCCACCTGTCACGATCCGCTCTGCCTGGAGTATATATCGCCTGTTCAGCGATGGGGTGTATCCTTCTATTTCGCATGGCAACCATGCTGCGATAGCCGCCTCTGAACAGCCGGACCATCGGCAACGGTATCATTTCGACGTCGCTCTGGATTCGGGACATTGGGCCCAATGCGACGCGCAGCATCACAAATCACTAGTGGGTAATCCCGCGGCTTTCCACGCGCGAAAACCACCCTTCATCGAGCGCACGTTGCGATAGCCCATTTTTTGCAGGCTCTCTGTCACGAGCGCGGAACGGCTTCCGCCACCACAATAACAAATGATCGGTTGGTCAAGATCCGGAATCTGTTCCTCGATTTCGAGTTCAATTTCGCCGCGCTCGAGGTGCTTCGCGTCGCGTGCGTGGCCTGCCTTCCAATCGGCGTCCGCACGCACATCGATCAAAGTCGCATTCCCGCTCTCAAGTTCGCGCGCAGCGTCGTTAGGCGAAATCTCTTTGATCTTCTCCTTGGCGGCGAGGACCAACTTTTGGAAACGATTCGGCTCCTCCATTTCCTTATTCCTAAAGCAGCTTCCCCACCTCGTCACTCGTAACGCAACGCCTCGATCGGATCGAGCTGCGCGGCCTGGCGCGCTGGATAGAAACCAAAAAATATTCCCACCGCCGCGCTCACGAAAAAGGCCGCAATAATCGAGGGAATCGAGATCAACGTCGGCCAATGCGCTACAACCGAAAGTACTCGCGACGTCCCAAGTCCAAGCAAAATTCCGATCACGCCGCCGACAAGACTTAAACTCACCGCCTCGATCAGGAACTGCGTGAGAATGTCGCGCCCGTGCGCTCCGACTGCCAGTCGCACTCCGATTTCGCGGGTCCGTTCCGTCACGCTCACGAGCATGATATTCATAATGCCGATACCTCCAACGACCAGCGACACACTGGCAATCGCGCCTAACAACAAGGTCATTACCCGCGACGTGGCCGTTGCAGTCTCGGCGATTTCCTGCTGGTTCCGAACGGTAAAATCATCGTCCCGTCCGGCTCGAATATTGTGCCGCTGTCGGAGCAACTCCATGATCTGGTCCTGGGCCGCAGTGAGATCGGAAGGCGACGCAACCTGGACATTGATGCCGCGCAAAGTGGTCCCGCCGAGGACGCGTTTCATTGCGCTCGTGTAGGGCATGATAACGATGTCATCCTGATCGGTTCCCTGCGGACTGAGCCCTTTCGGCGTAAGCACGCCGGTGATGAGAAAAGGCACGCCCTTGATGCGTAACACCTGACCGACCGGACTTTCGGATCCGTAGATCTGGCTCGCGGTGGTGCGTCCAATCACACAAACCTTATTTGCGCTCCGCACATCTTGTGGAGTGAAGTTCGCGCCGTCACTCAACGGCCATTGCCGGATATCGAAATATTCCGGCGACTCGCCATAAATGCGGGTGAACCAGTTCTGATTGCCGGCCGAAACCTGGCTCGTGGAAATCACTTCCTCGCTGACCGCGATCACTCCGGGCACTTCGCGCCGGATCGCTTCTGCGTCTTCGATCTTGAGCGTGCCGGCGCTTCCCCATCCTGTCCGAATGCCACTTGAGGTGACACTACCGGAAAAGATCAGGATCACATTTTCACCGAGGCTGGCGATTTGTTCTTCGACTTGCGCCTTGGCTCCGTTGCCAATGCTCACCATCGCCACCACCGCGCCGACGCCGATGATAATTCCGAGCGCGGTCAAGACCGAGCGCAGCTTGTTTCGTTGCAAGGCTCGGAAAGCAATCCGGAAGGTCGAGTCCATTCTCATAACGGCGTTGCGTCAGCTTCCTTCTGGGGAGCGCACGCGCCCTCGCGTGCTCCGTTGGCGCCTCGCCGAACGGACGATGGTTCGACGACGGCTTCGTTGTTCTCTTGTGCGCGCAATCTTCTTTGCGGCGAGGCGCCGCAAATCCCGCAATGACGGGACGAGGGCGCGTGTACTCCCCAAACCTCTCGCGCACTACTTTTCATTCAAGTGATACCCTGCCCGGTTTTCTTCATTTCAATCTCGGCGCTCAACCGCTGCATGACTGGCCGATCGGACTGCACAATCCCGTCGCGCATGACAATGTTTCGACGCGCATAAGCCGCGATGTCGGGTTCGTGCGTCACCATCACGATGGTAATGCCTTCCTCATTCAACTTTTGGAAAATGCCCATGATTTCGACGCTGGTGCGGCTATCGAGATTCCCGGTTGGCTCATCCGCGAGGACAATTTCAGGACGATTGATCAAAGCGCGCGCAATCGCGACGCGTTGTTGTTGTCCACCGGAAAGCTGGCTCGGATGATGATCTTCACGACCGGACAATCCAACCGCGGTGAGCACCTCTTTGGCACGGGTGCTCAACTCGGTATGCGTTAGGTGATGCTCGCCGTAGAGCAAGGGCAGCTCCACATTTTCGAGGGCGGATGTACGGGCCAGAAGATTAAAACTTTGAAAAACGAATCCGAGTTTGCGATTGCGAATGTCGGCCAGTTGATCTCGATCGAGTCCGGAAACGTCGAAGCCATCGAGCAGGTAACGGCCGCTCGTCGGACGATCGAGACAGCCGAGCAGATTCATGAGAGTCGATTTGCCCGAGCCGCTCGAGCCCATGAACGCGACAAACTCGCCTTTCCCGATTTCCAACGACACGCCGCGCACCGCGTGCACGTCGATCTCACCGGTGCGGTAGGTCTTGTGCACCTCCTCCAGCCTAACGACAGCGCCGTTGCCCGACATCTGGATTGCTAGAACCGGCGCTGTTGCGAGCCCGCCAACGGATTATTCGATGTTTGCGCAGAGGCAGCCGGTCGACCGGTCATCGCGGTGACGACACGATCACCCTCCTTCAGACCCTCGAGCACTTCCGTGGAAATCCCATCACTGATTCCGACCTTTATTTGCACGGGACTTGGTTTCGAACCAGCCGGAGTATAGACCGTCCGATCGGTCAAAACTTCAGCCTGCCGGCCCCGGCGCTCGTGCTGGCCAACCGCCGGCGTCGCGTTCGGCGGTCGAAAACGCAGAGCCGCGTTGCTAATCTTCAACGCGCTGTCTCGGGTCGCGCCGACGATCGAGACATTCGCCGTCATGCCCGGCTTCAATTTCAGATCGGCGTTATTGACACCAATGACCGTGTCGTAAGTCACCACGTTCTGCACCGAAACAGGCGCATTGCGCACCTGCACAACATCGCCGTGGAATGTGCGGCGCGGGAAGGCATCGACCGTAAAATCCACCTTTTGACCGACTTCAACTGTGCCGATGTCGGCCTCGGCGACGGCCGCGTCGATTTGCATTTTCGAAAGGTCGTTTGCGATGATGAAAATGACGGGCGCGCTCAAGCTCGCGGCCACGGTTTGGCCGACATCGACACTCCGCGAAATCACGATGCCATCGATTGGTGAGGTGATGGTGCAGTGCTCGAGGTCGACTTTGGCTCGTTCCAGCGCGCCTTCCTTGATTTTCACATTGGCTTGCGCCTGATGCAGAGTGGCTTTTGCCTGATCGAGATCTGCTTGCGCGGAATTCTGCTTGGCGACGAGTTGTTCCGTTCGTTTCTCAGTCACCTGTGCGAGTTCGAGCGCAGCTTTCGCGCTATCGAGATCGCCCTGTGCCTGCGTCACCGCCGCTTGGAAAACGGCCGGATCAATTTCCGCGACTACCTGGCCGGCCTTTACCGGTGAATTAAAATCGACTGAAAGCTTCGCAATATTACCGGAGATTTGGCTGCCCACCTGCACATTCACGACCGGATTCAGCGTGCCGGTAGCTGTGACGGCTTGCGTAATCGGACCACGCGTGATTGTGCTGGTCTGATATTCTTGGGCGCCGTTTTCGCTCCAGTGGCGGAAGGCGAAAAGCGTGAGAACCAGGAGAAGGCCACAAAACCCAAAAAGGATGGATCGTTTCATCAAAAAAAGCCGCCGACCATGCGCCGACAGCTATTGTTTAGACCGCTCGTTCGAGAATTAGTTACAACAAATCATGCGCCGCTACCTCGAAATCTATTCCATCATGCTGCGCAACTCGCTCATCCGCGAGCTGAGTTTCAAGGCGAATTTCATCCTCTGGATGATCGTGGAGGTGCTCTGGTTTTGCGGACAGATTCTTTTCTTCAGTATCATTTTCGGGCAGGTCGACCGAATCGGCGATTGGACTAAATGGGAAGTCGTTCTGCTCATCGGGACCCACCAGATCATCGCCCAGCTCTTCCAGGCGTTTTTCTTCGTTAATGTGGCGAACGTTCCGGAGCTGGTGCGGACCGGAAAACTCGATTCACTTCTGGTCCTGCCGGTGGACAGTCAGTTCGCTGTCTCGACAAAACAATTCAGTCTCGACAGCGTCATAAACGCCTTTCTCGGCGCAATTGTGGTCATTGTTTCGCTGCGGCAACTGCACGTCGTGCCCGGGCCGCTCGCGATCGTGCTCTATCTCATCGCGCTCGGCTTTGGCATCGCGATCCATTATTCGATCATGCTCACCCTCGCGGCGGTCAGTTTCTGGATCGTTCGCGCCCAGGGTCTGGTTTACGGCTACTTTAATTTTCTCAATATCGCGCGTTATCCTGACGTGATTTTCCCGCAGGTTTTCCGCTGGGTTTTTGGCTGGATTATCCCGGTCATCATCGTGGCGAATATTCCGGCCCGCCTGCTTATCAAGTCGCTTGGCCAACCCGGTTGGCTGATGCTTCATCTGATCGTCGCCGGCACAATTGCAGCTTTGATCAGCCGGGCGTTCTGGCGCTGGGCGCTTCAGCATTATTCGAGCGCCAGTTCCTGAGCCACGGCTCCGTTATGCTGGGAAACAAGCCTCGCCAAAACCGCTTGCGCCAAAATCGAATTGCTCTTAATTAAGCCTCCCCTCATCCGGGCAGAAGAGGATCCTGCGCCCGGAGCATCAACTTTATGGCTAAGAAAACATCTCCAAAGAAGCCGGCCAAGAAAGCCGCGACGCACAAGTCTGCTTCGAAGAAGCCGGCTCATAAGTCCGTTGTGTCGAAGAAGAACGCGGCTCCCGGGGGCAAGCAGAAAGTGACCAAGCCGGTTAAGTCCGCAAACGGCAAGGCTAGGAAGTCGGGGGACCGGAATAACCAATCATTCACCGTCAACGCCAATCACGCCCAAGTGAAACAGCGGCGACTCGATCCGTTCACTAAAGCACAAAAGGAAAAGCTGCTGCAGCTGCGGGATGCGATGGTGGATTCCATGGCGGGCGTCGCGCAAGACACTTTGCGCGCACGCGCAGAGGGAAGTGAAGCGTCAGCTTTCGGTATGCACCAGGCCGATGCGGGCAGTGATGCCTACGATCGCGATTTCGCGCTCAGCCTTTTGTCGCAAGAACAGGACGCGCTTTATGAAATCGATGAAGCGCTTAAGCGCATCGATCTCGGCACCTACGGCAAATGCGAAATGTCGGGTAAGCCGATTCTGCGCGCGCGACTTGAGGCGATTCCGTTTGCCCGTTTCACCGTTGAATGCCAATCGCAACTCGAGAAGCAGAACAAGGCTTCGCGCGTTCGTCAGTCGGTCACTTCGCTCTTTGGCCTAACGGACGAAGAAGCACGCGAAGGCGAAGAAGAAGAGAAGCCGGAAGAAACCAAGGAGTAAACGAACATGCCCCAGGAAATCATCACGCTGGAATGCACCGAGGCGAAAGCCGCCGGAGCACCGCCTTCGCGTTACATGACGACGCGGAACAAGAAAAGCCCGCGCACGCCGAACCGGCTCGAGAAAAAGAAATATAACCCGTTCCTCAAGCGGCATACGCTGCATCGGGAGACCAAGTAACCATGCAACCAAAAACCGCTAAACGCCGCTCCGCTTTTCGTCGCGCCAATCGCACCATGCCGCGCCGTCGCATCGATATCGCGACCGAGGCGATCGATTACAAGAACCCGGATCTGCTTCGTAAATTTGTTACCGAAAGCGGCAAGATTTTGCCGCGTCGGGTCACCGGCATGCCGGCGCACATGCACCGCAAGATCACGCGCGAAATCAAGCGCAGTCGTTCGGTGCTTTTGATGAAGTAACGTGGGGCTGGGATCGTCGATCCCGGTTCAGCGGGCGCCGCAGCGACATTTCCTCAGCGTTATTCAGTTCGTCTGCTGAGGCCTGATCTCTGTCATTTGGCCGTTCATCGAATTAACGAAAGGGTGGCGCCTGAATCTGGGGAGCGGACGCGCCCTCGCGTGCTGTTTGCGGCGCCTCGCCGCAAACCGGGTCGCGCGCTCAAGAGAGCAACGGAACCGACATCGAACCCCCGTCCGTTCGGCAAGGCGCCAAACGGAGTACGCGAGGCGCGTGCGCTTCCCATAACTCGTGCCGCAAAGCACAACCTGCGAAGCAACCGGCGCCCAACATCGTCTGTCGAGCGCCGGCTGATGCAGAAGTGCTCGGGCTGTCCGAAATTACGGAAGGATGCGATCGGTCAACGTGTCGTTGTGGAAAGAGACGTGCTCGCGAAGTTGGAACCAGCCACCTTCTTTTTTGTTCGTTTGCGCGATGCTGTTCTTTTCGTTCTGCGCGAACTTCTCCCAGGAATCATATCGAACCACCGCCAGGTAATTCCAGGCGCCGCCTTCCAGATGGGTCATCAGAACAGCGCCGGCGGAAGTGTCGATGTTGCGATTCGGGGCTTCGCTCAACATTTTTCCAAGATCTTCACGATGACCGGGAGCCGCGCGATAAACCGATACGGTGTAGACCGAACCGGCGGTCTTGCTCGCGTTGCTATCGATTCCCAACTCCTTTGAGAATTCTGCCCAGGACGGCCCGCTAACGAAGGTGTCATCGTGTCTTGCCATCAGAGCACGCTGCGCTGAAGTCATCGCATTGGCGGGAATTTCTACCGTTGCTTTCGTGCCAAGGTGCTCGATCGCACAGTAATCCCAAGCGTCACCGTCCTGGTGACGGAAGATGATGGTATGTCCCGGCTGCGGTGCCTTCGGATCCGGCTCCTTCATAAAGTCGGCCAACTCGGCGGCTTTCCCAGGTGCCGCATAACCAAAGAAAACGTGATAGACATCAGTTGCCTTCGACGCGTCGGCGTTTGCTGACTTCGCTGCGGGTGATGACTGTGCTTGCAACGCCGCCGCGCAGGCGAAGCTCAAGAACGTGCATATGATGAGACGGATAAGTTTTTGCATAGCCGTCAGCTTCTGAGGCGCCACCGCCTCGGTGTCAAGCACCATCGCAGCGTTCCCTGGCCTAACGATCAGAGAGGAGCGGCTCAGGCCTTACGGGTCCGCTCGCCTTGCTCGATCAACTTCCAAAACTCCCTGGTCTTCCCAAGTTGATCGTCCTCCGCCATCGGCAATTTACTGCGGAAGAGGAAATCGCGCAGCGTGTTCTTGTGCAGCACGCGATGAACCGTCACGCCCTCAGGACTTCGCTCGAAGTAAATGCGGTAATCTTTCGCCCGATAACGATGCAGCTTCTTGCCCTCGCGTTCGATCACTCCGAAGCGGCTGGTATCGAGGCTATCGAGGTCTTCCGGCAGGATCTGAAATTCCGCGAGAAGATCGAGTTGGAGAGTCTTTGGCAATGCCGCCATCTCCGCCGCGCTCAATTCATTGAAGATGATCTGGAACATTTGCTTTTCATAAATACATCCGGTGTACCCGACTGCCAATTCCTGTGAAGATCTCCCACGGGATTTTGCCGGAGCGCTCCGCAACTTCCGCCGCCAAAATTTCTTCTGCACCCTGCTTCCCAATGAAAACAACTTCGTCGCCCAACTTCACGCCCGGCACCGCACTAACATCCGCCATCATTAGGTCCATTGTGATTCGGCCAAGCAGCGGGCAGCGTCGGCCACCGACCAGAACCTCGCCGCCTTGGTTGGAAATTGAGCGTGGAAACCCATCCGCGTAACCGGCGCTGATTGTAGCAACACGCGTCGTCCGCGTAGTCACGAATGTCCGGCCATAACTCACGCTCCGGCCGGCGGGCAGGTCACTGAGCAACGCGATACGTGACTTCAATGTCATGACCGGGCGCAAAAATTTCTGTCCATCCGGAAGCGGCGAGCTGCCGTAGAGCATCAGCCCGGCGCGGACCAGATCAAAATGGTGTTGCGGGAAGCTGAGAATTCCGGCGCTGAGCAACACGTGAGCTTGGTAATTCCCGGGAATGCGGCGACGCATTTCCCTAACGAGTGTAGCGAACTGCTCGATCTCTCTTACCGTGAAGGCGGCGTCTTCTTCCGCAACCGGAAGGTGAGTCGAAATGCTGTGAAGCTTTAGACCCGGAAGGCGCGCCATCTTTTCCAGCTCGGCGATGGCGTCGTCCTGCCAACAGCCCATGCGCCCCATCCCGGTATCGATCGCGAAGTTGATTCCCGCTGGATTTCGCGCAAAAGCCCGCGCTTCCTCCATGTTCGAAATGGAAGGGATAAATCCCGCGTTGCAAATTGCCTCCGCGGTCTGGCGCGCCCTCAAATAGGGTGACGACATGATCACCTCGGGGCGGTCTTTCGAAGGAAGAGCCGCGAACCATCGCCCGGTCGCTTCGGCCTGGGAGCGGCCAAGTACCGAGAGAGGAACATCGACGTCACGGACGTCGATGTCGATCTCGTGCAACCCGGCTTCGTCCGCAGCGTCGCGAGCGACGTTCCCCTGGCTTTGCCCGTGCCGCACGAGCCAAAGCTTTTCCGGCCAGTTCTGCCGCATTCACGCGTCTCCTCGACAGCACTAAGCACGAACGGCCTGCAGGTTCCTGCCGGGCATTGCGGCGCGCAGCCCGTTCGTGGACAAGAGTCGCGATGGGAGGAGGCATGGCATCTCAGTTGGAACCCGCCGGCGAGGTCGCGCTCGAACCGGTCGAGCCGGGTTACAAGACCGTGCTGCGGGTCCGGCTGGTCATGTTCTGGTCGATCGTGTGGGCCGTCGCGGCGGTCGCTGACCAGGTGTTTCTCAAGCTGACGCCGATTGCCGGCCTGCCCACGCTGGGCGTCCCCATCGTCGGATTGGCGGCGGTCGTCGTTGCTCCGCAGCGCGTCTACCGGCGGCTTCGCTTCCGGCTTACCGAGCGACTGCTGCAGGTGGTGCGCGGTTGGCTATTTCACGTCGACACCGTCGTTCCGCTTGTCCGGGTCCAGCACATCGACGTGACCCGCGGTCCGCTCGAAAAGATGTTCGGTGTGGCGACCCTGGTCGTCCACACGGCCGGCACCCACAACAGCATCGTCACTCTTCCGGGGTTGGCGCCCGAGCGTGCTGCCCAGATCCGCGACATCATCCGCGAACATGTCCGAACCGACTTCGCCTGACGATTCGGCGGTCGGGCCGCCGGAGCATCTGCACCCTTTCTTCCTGCTAACGGGGCTCGGCAGTTCGCTTAGAGGAATGGCAGGCCTTTACGCCGCCATCGGCTATCTGGCCGTTTCCGGGAAATTGGGATCGGCGCTGATTTCCGTCCTGCTCCTGCTCGCTTTCATGGCCGCCGGAATCTTTCTTTACTGGAGGCGGTTCGAGTACCGCGTTGGGGCGAGCGAGATCCGGGTCGACAGCGGCATCCTCAATCGGACGCACCGGTCGATCCCGTTCGACCGGATCCAGGACGTGGATATCATCCAGGGACCGGTCGCTCGGGCCTTTGGCCTCGCGCGTGTCCAATTCGAGACGGGCGCCTCGGGGGGCAAGGAGGAAGGCGTTCTTCCGGCGATCCGCCTCGAGCGTGCCGAAGAGCTGCGAACCTTGGTTCGGGCGAGGCGTACCGGAGCCGATCTGGCCGCCGTCGATGCCGACGAAGGGGCTCGGCCGGCGATCTACGAGATGGACCTCAAGCGACTGGCCCTCGCCGGGACCTTCAACTTCTCGCTTGCAGTCTTC